>Ga0209581_1001433_pt1 | contig 27875 bp, 23 predicted proteins | sample Coa_R2_FD_187160 | JGI IMG/M metagenome (GOLD analysis project Ga0209581, IMG submission 187160) | Surface soil microbial communities from Centralia Pennsylvania, which are recovering from an underground coalmine fire - Coalmine... | ecosystem: Environmental > Terrestrial > Soil > Unclassified ...
CGCGTCCACCTCGGCGAGCCCCGGAGGGCGCCAGCGCGGCTGGTTGTCTTTGTCGACGATCACGGCGCGCACCCCCTCGTAGAAATCATGCCCTTCGATGATCCGCGAGACTATGCGGAATTCGGTGCGCATGCACGCCGCGAAATCCAGGTGCCTTCCCCGCCGGACTTGCGCCAGGGCGATCTTGAGACTGAGCGGAGACTTGGTGCGGATGATTGCGGCGGTTTTGCGCGCCCAGTCGTCGGCCTCGGCATTAAGCCTCGCCAAGATGGCCTCGACGCTGTCGCCTGCGAACAGGCGCTCGATGCGTTGCCTTTGCGCGGCGATCGCCCCCTGCTCGGCCGGTCTTGCGACAGCGGCAATCGCCGCGTCCAGCGGACCGTTTCCGCACAGCGCTTCCAGCAAGTCCGGAAACCGTCCCGTGGCAACGCGATGCGTTGCGACGCCGGCAACGATTGCATCGTCCGCACCGAAGCGCTCTCCCGTCAGCGCGCAATAGGTGCCGAGTTCGCCGGGCATGCGCGGCAGAAAAAACGTCGCTCCGACATCGGGAAAAAAACCGATGCCGACCTCCGGCATGGCGAAGGAAAAACGATCGCCGGCGATGCGGTGCGAGCCATGCACCGAAATGCCGACACCGCCGCCCATGACAATCCCGTCGATCAGCGCGATATAGGGCTTTGGGTAGTTCTTGATGTAAGCGTTGAGCGGATATTCGTCGCGCCAGAACTGCAGCATCGCCTCTTTTTTCCCAGCGCGGCCAAGCTCGTACAGCGCCCTGATGTCACCGCCCGCGGAAAATGCGCGCTCGCCCGCCGCGGTGATCACCACGCGCGTAACGTTTTCGTCTGCGGCCCAGGCCTCAAGCTGCGCGCGCAAGGCGCGCACCATACCGTACGTGACGGCGTTGAGCGCCTTCGGTCGGTTCAGCGTGATCACCCCGGCCGCGCCACGCCGCTCGAACAGGATTTCCGACTCGCTCAATTCAGCGCCCACAGATAAGCAGCGACCGCACATAGACCGAGCGCGGTGCGCACCGCGTGCAGCCGCCCCCATTGCGAGAGCAACCCGCGCGTGACCTCGTTGGCACTCTCGGGCGCAGTGACCTGCAGCAGGCGATTGGTCGGCATGATAATGAAAATCGTATAGGGCCAATTGGCCAAGATCAGCACCGCGCCGACGAGCCAGCGCCAGTCGTAACTGAACAGGAATGCGACGATGCCGAGCACACCCGAAAGCACGGCCAGGCTTGCCTGCATCAGGAAACCGCGCTCATAGCTCGGCTTCCATTGGCTCAGCATGGCGCGTTCGTCTAGCTGAAGGCGGCCGTGTTGTTCGGCAAAATTGACGTAAAAGGCGGCGCCGGCAAAGAGCGCAGCGCTCACCAGCGCCAGTTCACCGCTCCATTGACCTGGGGTCATGCTCAGTTCCCAAGCATCGCACGCGCGACGATCATACGCATGATCTCGTTCGTACCTTCCAGAATCTGATGTACCCGCACGTCGCGCAGCACACGCTCAATCGGGTGGTCGCGGAGATAGCCGTAGCCCCCGTGCAACTGCAGGCAGCCGTTGACCACCTCGAATCCCGCGTCGGTGGCAAGGCGCTTGGCCTTGGCGGCAAGTGCGGTTGCACCAGGCTCGCCCTCGCCGACCGCAAGCGCAGCGCGAAGCAACAGCAGCCGCGCGGCATCGAGAGCGGTCGCATAGTCGGCGATACGGAATTGCAGCGCCTGAAAATCGGCGAGGCGCGACCCGAACTGCTTGCGCTCTTTCATGTACGCGATCGTGCGGTCCAGGCAGAACTGCGCGCCGCCGATCGAGCAAGCGCCGATATTGAGTCGCCCGCCGTCGAGACCGGCCATGGCGATCCTGAAGCCCTGGCCTTCCTTGCCGATAAGATTGGCCGCAGGCACGCGGCAGTTCTCGAAGATCACCATCGCCGTCGGTTGCGTCTTCCAGCCCAGCTTTTTTTCTTGCGCGCCGTAGGACAGACCCGGAGTGCCCTTCTCCACCACGATGCAGGAGATGCCGCGCGGTCCCGCGTCGCCAGTACGCGCCATCACAACGTAGATATCGGAAACTCCGCCGCCGGAGATGAACGCCTTGGCGCCGTCGAGCACGTAGGTCTTGCCGTCGCGCCGCGCTTTGGTCGTCAGACTAGCGGCGTCCGATCCTGACCCGGGTTCGGTCAGGCAATAGCTGGCAAAGTGCTCCATGGTGCAGAGCTTGGGCAGAAACGTCTTGCGCTGCTCGGGCCCGCCGAAGGCGTCGATCATCCACGCCGCCATGTTGTGGATCGAGATGTAGGCTGCCGTCGATGTGCAGCCTTGTGCCAGCTCCTCGAAGATGAGCGCAGCGTCGAGCCGGGAGAGCGCTGAGCCGCCCACGTCCTCTTTCACATAAATGCCGCCGAAGCCGAGCGCCGCGGCTTTGCGCAACGCGTCCACGGGAAACGTTTCGTTTTCGTCCCATTCGCGCGCGTGGGGCGCCATCTCGTCACGGGCGAAGGCGCGCGCCGTTGCCTGGAAGGCGCGCTGCTCGTCGGTGAGATGAAAATCCATCGGGTCGCCCTCGTGCCGTCGGATTAGCAAGCGTCAGCGGTGTCCGGCAACCGGCGTGCGATTTTGGTCGAAAGGCGCGGTGCTGTAACCTTCTGCCGGCGGCGGCATCTAATGTTCGGACGCTGGCGGCGTCACGTAGGGGAGAAGGGTATGGCAGGCAGCGACGAAAAGCCAAGCGGCCCCGATTTGACCAAAGGCGTTGCAGCGGCCGAGCTCACAGAGGGCGGCATGCTGACAGGTCTTGTCGGCGAGGAAGAGGTGCTGCTGGTACGTCACAGCGGCAGGGTTACGGCGCTGTCCGCCCATTGCACACATTATCACGGCCCGCTTGCCGAAGGACTGGTCGTCGACGACACGGTACGCTGCCCCTGGCATCATGCCTGTTTCGACCTCAATAGCGGTGAGGCACTGGCCGCGCCTGCGCTCAGCCCCCTCGCCTGCTGGGAGGTCTATGAGCGCGACGGCCGAATTTTTGTCGGCGCCAAGAAAGAGCAGCCGCCGGCCAGAAGAGCTGGTTCGACGCCCGAACGTATCGTCATCGTGGGCGGCGGGGCCGCCGGATTCGCCGCCGCCGAAATGCTGCGCCGCCGCGGCTTTGCCGGTTCGATTGCGATGCTGAGCAGCGACAATGCGGCGCCGGTCGATCGGCCGAACCTGTCGAAGGACTATCTCGCCGGCAGCGCACCGGAAGACTGGGTGCCGCTGCGCGGCGACGACTGGTACGCGCAAAACGACATCGCGCTGAAGCTGAAGACCGAAGTCACCGCGCTCGACGCCAAGGCCAAGGAATTGAAGCTCGGCGACGGCACGCGCATGGGATTCGACAAGCTGCTGCTGGCCACAGGCGCCGAACCCGTGCGGCTGGACTTGCCGGGCGCCGACAAGAGGCACGTCCATGTGCTGCGCTCGCTCGCCGACTGCCGCGCCATCATCGCGCAAGCAGGGACAGCGAAGTGCGCCATCGTGATCGGTGCGAGCTTCATTGGCCTGGAGACCGCCGCCGCGTTACGCGCGCGCGACATAGAGGTGCATGTGGTAGCGCCGGAAAAACGGCCGCTCGAGCGTGTCTTCGGCCCGCAGCTTGGCGATTTCATCCGCGCCTTGCACGAGGAGCACGGCGTCAAGTTTCACCTGGAAAACGGTGTCACCGCGATTCTCGACAAGAATGTGACGCTCAAGAGTGGCGGCTCGCTCGCCGCTGACCTCGTTGTGCTTGGAGTCGGCGTGCGCCCGCGCCTTTCGCTTGCCGAGAAAGCGGGACTGGCCATCGACAAAGGCGTCAGCGTCAACGAGTACCTGGAAACCAGCGCGCCCGGCATCTACGCCGCCGGCGATATCGCGCGCTGGCCCGATCGCATTTCCGGCGCGCGCATCCGCGTCGAGCATTGGGTGGTGGCGGAACGCCAAGGCCAGGTCGCGGCGCTCAACATGATGGGGACGCGCACGCCGTTCCGCGCCGTCCCGTTCTTCTGGAGTCAGCACTATGACGTGCCGATCAACTATGTCGGTCACGCGGAAAGCTGGGACGCCATCGATATCGACGGCGACGTCATGAAGCGCGACTGCGTCGTGCGTTACAGGAAAGACGGCAAGGTGTTGGCGGTCGCTTCGATTTACCGCGATCGCGACAGCCTGGAAGCCGCCGCAGCGATGGAACGCGCCGCAGCAACAGCCGGGTAGCGTGCGCTTCGCGGACCGGCTAAAAAGGCGGCCGGAGACGATCATGGCAATCAAGTTCGGCCGACCCTTGGAGCGGAAGATCGGCTTCGTGCCGGTCGAGGCGGATGCGAGCGAGGTGCAGCGCAACCCGCTCGATTTGACCGTGCGCATGCGCCGCAACCGGCGCGCCGAATGGGCGCGGCGCATGGTTCGCGAGGCGACGCTCACAGCCGACGATCTAATCTGGCCGCTGTTCGTCATGGATGGCGAGAATGCGCGGCAGCCGGTGCCGTCGATGCCGGGCGTGGAACGCCTGTCCGTCGATCAGGTGGCCCGCGAGGCCGAGCGCGCGGCCGAGCTGGCGATCCCCTGTATCGCGCTTTTTCCCTATACCGACCCGGCGCTGCGCGACGAAACCGGCAGCGAGGCGCTCAATCCGGACAACCTCGTCTGTCGGGCCATCCGCGCCATCAAAAAAGAGGTGCCGGAGATCGGCGTTCTCTGCGATGTCGCGCTCGACCCTTTCACCAGCCACGGTCATGACGGCTTGCTGCGCGACGGCGTCATCCTCAACGACGAGACCGTCGCCGTGCTGGTGCGCCAGGCGCTGGTGCAGGCCGAGGCCGGCTGCGACATCATCGCGCCATCGGACATGATGGACGGCCGGGTCGCCGCCATTCGCAAGGCCCTCGACCGCGAAAACTTCACCGACGTGTCGATCATGTCTTATGCGGCCAAATACGCCTCGGCCTTCTACGGGCCCTTCCGGGACGCCGTCGGCTCGGCGAATACGCTCACCGGCGACAAGCGCACATATCAGATGGACTACGGCAATTCCAACGAGGCTTTGCGCGAGGCCGCGCTCGACATCGAGGAAGGTGCCGACATGATCATGGTCAAGCCCGGGCTGCCCTATCTCGATATCTGCCGGCGCGTAAAGGACGCCTTCGGCGTGCCGACCTTCGCCTATCAAGTCTCGGGCGAATACGCGATGCTGATGGCGGCTGCCCAAAACGGCTGGCTCGACGGCGAGCAAGCCATGATGGAGAGCCTGATTGCCTTCAAGCGCGCCGGCTGTGACGGCGTGCTCACCTATTTTGCGCCGCGCGTGGCGAAGAAATTACGGTCCGAGACATAGCTTCCGCAATGCCCACACCGCTCATTTCCGCGCAAGCGGGAAGCCAGAGCCACCACTCCATTGTCGCAAGCTGCCCTGGGTCCCCGCGTTCGCGGCGACGAGAGGGATGCTGGTAGCGACACAGCGAAAGTGACCTCCACAATGGGTGAATTCGCCATCGGCGAACATGTGACGCGTTTCGAGGACCTCCGCCTGCTGCGCGGCGGGGGACGTTATGTCGACGATGTGCAACTCCCCGGACTGGCACACAGCGTGGTGCTGCGCTCGCCGCATGCCCACGCAAACATCAAATCGATCGAGACGTCGGCGGGCAAAACCCTCCCTGGCGTGCTCTGCGTGCTCACCGCCGCCGATGTGAAAGCGGCCGGCTATCGCGATCTGCCGGTGCCGGGCGGCCTCAAGCGCCGCGACGGTTCGCCGCAATACAAGCCGCGCTATCCCATCCTCGCCGAAGACCGCGTGCGTTGGATCGGCGACCCGGTCGCCTTTGTCGTTGCCGAGACGCGCGCGCAGGCGATGGACGCCGCCGAGATGGTTGCGGTCGACTACGAGCCGCTGCCCGCCATTACCTCGACCGCCGACGCAACCAAACCTGGAGCCCCGCGCGTCTGGGACGACTGTCCCGACAATATCTGCTTCGTCGAGCAGATCGGCGACAAGAGCGCCGTCGAGGCCGCTTTTGCCCGAGCCGCGCACAAGATCAAACACCGCTTTGTCATCAACCGCGTCACCGCGGCAACCATGGAGCCGCGCGGCGCGGTCGGACACTACAATGCCGCCGATCGCCGCTACACGGTCTACGCACCGTTTCAGCGTCCGCATCCGGTGCGCGCCGATCTCGCCAAAGTCCTCAACGTGCCGGAAACGAAGCTGCGTATCGTTACCGGCGACACCGGCGGCTCGTTCGGCATGAAGTCGCCGATCTTCAACGAGACGCCGCTGGTGCTGCTCGCCAGCAAGCTGATCGGACGCCCGGTCAAATGGATTTCCACGCGTAATGAGGCCTTCCTCTCCGATGCCCAGGCACGTGACAACGTAACCGAAGCCGAGCTTGCGCTTGATGCGGACGGCACGTTCCTCGCGCTGCGCGTGAAGACTTGCGCGGCGATCGGCGCTTATCTGCAACATTCAATGCCGGCCTTCATGATGAACGCCGGCACGCTCGCCGGCGTGTACCGCACACCGGCGATACACGTCGACATCAGCGGCGTCTTTTCCAACACCAATCCGATGCGGCCATATCGCGGCAACGGCCGCCCGGAAGCGGCCTTTGTCATCGAGCGTATGGTGGAGCTCGCTGCGGCGGAATTGAACATGGATCCGGCCGAATTGCGCCGGCGCAACTATGTCGCTCCCTCGCAGATGCCGTTCAAGACCGGCCTCACGTTTACCTATGACTGCGGCGAGTTCGAGAAGAACATGGACCTTGCGCTCGCGCTTGCCGACCGCAAAGGCTTCGCCAACCGCAAGGCCGAAGCTCGCAAGCGGGGCAAATTGCGCGGCTTTGGCCTGTCCAACACCATCGAACGCGCCGGCGCTCCCTCGCTCGAAGGTGCCGAGGTTCGCTTCGACCGTTCCGGCAATGTGACGATGTTTTCCGGTTCCAACAGCCAAGGCCAGGGGCACGAGACCACTTTCAAGCAGATCGTGTGCGATAAGCTTGGCCTCGATCCCGCGAGTGTGCAGTACATCCAAGGGGACACCGACGAGGTTTTCTTCGGCGAAGGTACCGGCGGCTCGCGCTCGGCCACGCTCGCCGGTTCCGCCTTTCACGTGGCGAGCGATAAGGTCGTGGCCAAAGCCCGCGCAATCGCCGCTCACCTGCTGCAGGTAAACGAGAGCGATCTGAAGTTCGACGAAGGCGTGTTCTCAACCGCCAGAACCAACCGCACGCTGTCGATCAAAGAGCTAGCTGTCGTCTCGCTCGATCCGAAGAACCTACCGAGCGGCATGGAGCCGGGTCTGTCAGCCACGGCCATCTACACGGCACCTGTCAACAACTATCCGAACGGCTGCCACATCTGCGAAGTCGAGATCGACATCGAGACCGGAAAAATCGACGTCGTGCGTTACAGCGTGGTGGACGACTTCGGCACCATGCTCAATCCGATGATCCTGCACGGCCAGGTGCACGGCGGCGTGGCGCAGGGCGCCGGCCAGGCGCTGATGGAAGACATCCATTTCGACGGCGACGGCCAACTCGTCACCGGCTCGTTCATGGACTATGCCATGCCGCGGGCCCACGACCTCTGCAATATCGAGGTCGAGAGCAATCCGGTGCCGACGAAGACAAATCCGCTCGGCGTCAAGGGCGCCGGCGAAGCCGGCTGTGTCGGCGCTTTGCCGGCCGTGACCAATGCGGTGATCGACGCCCTATCCGAGTTCGGCGTGCGCCACATCGAGATGCCGGCGACCCCGGAACGGGTCTGGCGAGCCATGCAGGGCGGCCGTTAAGCCTTATACTAGCCGCTGATTCGATCTTCGCGCCGTATAGCGTCCCCGCCTTGAGGAGCCTCCATGCGCAACGTTGGACGCAAGCTCGCTTTCGTGCTCGCTGCCTGTAATCACGGCACGATGATCGTCAACCGCTTCGATCAGCGCCTCACTGGCGACGGCGCTATTGGGGTCGGCTCGCAGATGCTGGAAGCGGCCGCCTACGATCCACTCGAGATCGAGCTGGCTTTGCAGCTCATCGATGCACGCCACCGTCTGCACGGCGACGGCGTGGTCGCCATCGATTGCGGCGCCAACATCGGGGCGCATACGATCGAATGGGCGATCGCCATGACGGGCTGGGGCTCGGTCGTCGCCATCGAGGCGCAGGAACGCATCTACTACGCGCTCGCCGGCAACATCGCCATCAACAATTGCTTCAATGCCATCGCCATGCACGCCGCGGTATCGTCCGAGCGCGGCGTCATGAACGTGCCGGTGCCGGACTATTTCACGGCCTCGAGCTTCGGCAGCCTCGAACTGAAGCCGCGCGCGGATACCGAGTTCATCGGCCAGGCCGTCGATTACGGGCAAAGTACGGTTGCCATCGAGACGATCACTATCGACGCACTATCGCTGCCGCGCGTCGACTTCATCAAACTCGACATCGAAGGCATGGAAGCTGAGGCGCTCGCCGGGGCCGAACAAACGATTATGCGCTGCCGCCCCATCTTGCTTGCCGAGCACATCAAGGCGGGGCGCGAGCCACTGCGCAGCTTCATGGACGCGCGCGGTTACAAGGTCGTCGATGCCGGCATGAACCTGCTGGCAGTGCACAAGAGCGATCCCGTCGTCAACGAGGTGCAAGTACCGGAGACGCCGGCACGCTCGTCCGCCGCCTAGAAACCGCCGCCTCGATGCGGCGGACGCGGCAAATGCAGGCCGCATTCCTTGTGACCGCCGCGCTCCCACCACCAGCGTCCGTTGCGCTCCGGCTCGCCCGGCGCGGTGGCCCGCGTGCACGAGGCGCAGCCGATTGACGCATAGCCTTTGGCATGCAGCGGATTGATCGGCACGTTCTCGGCGCGAACGTGCGCGAGCACCTGTGCCCGCGTCCAATCGAACAGCGGATTGAGCTTGATGAGCCGGCGGCGCTCGTCGAAAGCGATCAACTTTGCATCGCGCCGCGCCGCCGACTGGTCGGCACGCAGGCCGGCGATCCAGGCGGAGGCGCCGGCGAGCGCGCGCTCGAGCGGTTGCGCCTTGCGCACATCGCAGCAAGCAAGCCGCGTGTGCTTGGATCGATAGAATCCGTCGATGCCGTCACGCGCCACCAGCCGTTCGAGCGCGTCGCGATCGGGATAAACCGCGCGGATACGGCGGCCGTAGCGCCGCTCCGTCGCCGCCCACAGCGCGTACGTTTCCGGAAACAGCCGCCCCGTATCGAGCGTGACCACATCGATATCGAGCGCGCGCTCGCAGATCCAGTGAAAGATCAGCTGGCCCTCGATGCCGAACCCATGCGCGAAGACGAGCCGGCCTGGTACGCTCTGGCGCAGCAGCGCGAGCCGATCAGGCGGCGACAGCGCCGCGAAGCCCTCAAAATCGACCCGCTGTGCGGCTGTGTTCGGTGCAAGCATGCGGCCGTTATCGGCGGAAACCATCGCAGGCAGAAGCGAAAAATAATTTGCTTACGGCACCCAGCGTCGCCGCATGACGTCGTCGTATTTTGGCCGGCTGGGATACGCGCGTACTCCAAATCGATTGCCGCAACGGCAAAATGAACCGCACGTCGCTCATAGTGGCTGAGAAAGATCGTCGCCCGCGCGACACGAAAAGCGGAAGGATATTGCCCGCCGGAGTTTGATTTTGGCGAGGAGAGCCGCCGCGCGGCAGCTACATTTTATCGGGCAGGCCGAGCCGAGCACAGCTGTTTTCGCCGCTCACCCCTTGCCTGCCCCTGTGTCGAGCAGTGCCGGCTGATATCCTTCGCGCGCAAGCGCAGCGAGGATTTCTTCGGCATGGGCGCCGTCACGCGTCTCTACCGTTACGTCGAGTTTGGTGCCTTTAGCCGGCACGTCGAGAAACAGGCGCCGGTGTTCGACCTCCAGAATATTGGCCCCAAGCTCGCCGAGCCGAGTCGCGATCAAACCCAGCATGCCGGGACGATCGGTGATGGTGAGACGGAAGGAGACGATGCGGCTCTCGCGTTCGAGCTCGCGCACCATGATGGAGGCGAGAATGCGCGGATCGATATTGCCGCCGCACAGGATCAGCCCCACGCGCTTGCCGGCGAAGCGTTCCCGTCTCGCAAGCATCGCCGCCAACCCCGCGGCACCGGCGCCTTCGGCCATGGTTTTCTGCAAGGTCAAATAGGCGTTCACCGCACGCTCCAAATGACCCTCGTCTACAAGCACGATTTCGCTCACCAGTTCGCGCACCACCGGCAGCGTGAGCTTACCGACATTCTTCACCGCGATGCCCTCGGCAAGCGTCGCGCCGCCGATCGGGCGCCGCTCGTTGTGGAGCGCATTCCAGAATGACGGATAAAGCGCCGACTCGGCGCCGACGATTTCGATATCCGGCTTGATCGCCCGCGCAGCAATGGCGTTCCCGGCAATCAAGCCGCCGCCGCCGATCGGGATCACCAGCATGTCGAGATCGGGGGCGTCTTCCAGCATTTCCAGCGCGATGGTGCCCTGCCCGGCAATGATGCGCGCATCGTCGTAAGGGTGAACCAGCGTCAGCTTGCGCTGGGTGAGAATGTCCTCGCAGCGCACCTGCGCTTCCGTCATGGTTTCGCCGTCGAGCACGACCTCGGCGCCGTGCGAACGCGTCGCCTGCACTTTTACGAAGGGCGTAGTCACCGGCATCACGATGGTTGCCGGAATATTCAGCCGCGCAGCGTGATAGGCGACCGCTTGCGCATGGTTGCCCGCAGACATGGCGATGACGCCGCGCTTGCGTTCGGCCTCGCTCAGCGACGACAGTTTGGCCAGCGCGCCGCGATCCTTAAACGAGTTGGTGACCTGCAGATTCTCGTATTTGACGTAGACCTCGGCGCCGGTCAGCGCCGAGAGTTTCGGCGCTGGCAGCATCGGCGTACGCAGGACCGCGCCTTCAATGACGCGGCGCGCGGTTTGGATGTCGGCGGCGGTGACGTTCATGCACCGCACAATGCCGCATGAACCGTGGCCAGACCAGCCTCCATGGCCCTCTTGCGCGCGCTCGATTCTTTCTCCATTTCGGAGCCGATGGATGAGGCTGACAGGCCATGCCGATCGAGATCAAACCCCATGCTTACGACCCGGTACGCCAGCCGGAACTGTTCGAGGGCGTGCTGCCGCGCCGGGTCATCGCTTTTGCCATCGACTTTATTATCATTGCGGCGCCTGTAGTTTTGGCGGCGATGGTGATCTTCGCCTTCGGCTTGGTCACGCTCGGCCTCGGCTGGGCGCTCTATTGGCTGCTGCCGCCGGCATCCCTGATCTGGGCTATCGTCTATTTCGGGCTCACCTTGGCAAGCCCGGCATCGGCAACCGTCGGCATGCGTGTGATGGATCTGGAAATGCGCACGTGGTACGGCGCGCCGGCCTATTTCGTGCTCGGTGCGGTGCACGCGATCGTGTTCTGGTTCACCGTGTCGGCGCTGACTCCCTTCATCCTTCTGATTTGCTTTTTTAACGATCGACGCCGCCTGCTGCACGACATTCTACTCGGCACGATCGTCATCAACAATGCGCGGCGTGCGGCGATGCTGCGGTCAACCATGAGCGCCGCAATGGTTTGACGCGGCTGCTACGCCGGGCGATGCTATGCGGCTTGGAAGTGAAATGACGGCCTGACGTGACCCAGCATTCGCGCGACACCCCGCAGTTCTATCTCACGGCGCCTTCGCCCTGTCCGTACCTAGAAGGCCAGGAAGAGCGTAAGGTGTTCACGCACTTGGTGGGCGAGCGCGCAACTGAGCTTAACGATTTGCTCACGCATGGCGGTTTTCGCCGCAGTCAGTCCATTGCCTACCGTCCAGCATGCGAAAGCTGCCGCGCCTGCGTTTCGGTGCGTGTCGTTGCCGCCGATTTCAGGCCGTCGCGCAATATGCGCCGCATCGCCGAGCGCAATGCGGACCTTCATGGTGAGATGCGTACGCCGACGCCGACGTCGGAGCAATATTCCGTTTTCCGCGCCTATCTCGACGCCCGCCATCGCAACGGCGGCATGGCAGACATGACGGTGCTCGACTACGCCATGATGATCGAGGACAGCCATGTTGAAACACGGCTCATCGAATATCGCCGGCGCGGACCTGACACAAGCATCAATGGCCGCGGGGATGGACGGTTGCTGGCGGTGGCCCTCACTGATGTGCTCAGCGATGGGCTGTCGATGGTCTATTCATTTTTCGAGCCGGATGAAGGCGAACGCTCGCTCGGAACGCTCATGATCTTGGACCATATCGAGCGTGCCAAGCGCATGGGGTTGCCATATGTCTATCTCGGCTATTGGGTCCCTCGGTCGCGCAAGATGGATTACAAAGGCCGTTTCCTGCCGCAGGAGCGGCTGATGCCTTCGGGGTGGACGCGCGTGGAGCGCTAAAGGCCCGGAATAGCGACCCCGAAGGTTTGCAGGATCAGGACCGCATTAAGAGCGATCACGACAAAGGCGCCGACCGTGGCCACCGCGTTGGTCAGCGGTCTGTTGACGAAGACTCCCATCAGATCGCGCCGCCGCGTAAAGATCAGCAGCGCGACCATCGGCAGCGGCAGCGCGATGCTTAGCACCACCTGGCTGATCACCAGCGCCGTCGTTGCGTTCACGCCATAGCCGACCACCACAAACGCCGGAATCATCGTGACCAGCCGCCGCACCAAGATGGGAATGCGGAAGCCGACGAAGCCCTGCATGATCATCTGCCCGGCCATAGTGCCGACAACCGAGGAGGAAATGCCTGAGGCGATCAACGACAGCAGGAACACGCCGGCGGCGCCGAGTCCGAGCAACGGCGCAAGCGTGTGATACGCGCTTTCGATTTCGGCGACTTCCGGGTGTCCGGCATGAAACACAGAAGACGCCATCATCACCATGGCCATGTTGACGAGGCCGGCGGCGGCAAGCGCAGCCAGCACTTCCCAGTTCGACAAGCGCACAATGATGCGCTTGTCCTGGTCGTCGCGTGCCGGAATGCGGTCTTGCGTCAGGCTCGAATGCAGATAGACGGCGTGCGGCATCACCGTCGCACCGATAATGCCGACGGACAGCAAGAGTGCGTCGGCATCGGCGATTTTTGGCGTGACCGCACCGCGCAATGCCGCCGGCCAGTCGATAGGTGCGATCAGCACCTCGATGAGATAACAGATGGCGATGATGGCAACGAAACTGCCGATGATCAATTCAGCCGGGCGAAAGCCGCGATCCTGAAAGGCGAGGATGGCATAGGTGATGACAGCCGTGACGATCATGCCGGCGAGCAGCGGCATGTGAAACAGAAGCGCGAGGCCGAGCGCGCCGCCTAAGAATTCCGCGAGATCAGTCGCCATCGCGGCGACTTCACTCACCAGCCACATCACCCATACGACGGGCTTTGGAAAACAATCCCGGCACATCTCCGCGAGGTTACGGCCAGTGACGATGCCGAGCTTGGCGGAAAGCGCCTGGAAGAGCATCGCTATGAGATTTGCGAGCAACACGACCCAGAGCAGGCTGTAGCCGTATTTGGCACCGGCTTGGATGTTGGTGGCGAAATTGCCAGGATCCATATAGGCGATCGAGGCGATGACCGCGGGACCACCGAAGGCCAGATAATGCTTGATTGATGGTCGTTCGCCGCGGATCAGCGCCCGTGCGCTGGCGACTGTGCGCGCCGTGAGTGACTCCGGAAGCGGGGGCGACGGCACATCCATAAGGATTAAGCTCTGCAGGCGCCGACGGCGTTGAGCCCAAGAAAAAACAGCCTAGTCTAGATGCGAATGGTTTGCAATTGCAGTTATCCGGAACTTTTCCTTCTCTGCCCCCGTTGTCGCAGCCCGAAGAAAGCAGCGGCCACGACGTAAAATCCATGCTTCCGTTTCGACCTTGGCTGCCATGGCTCGGCCTGGCGGCAACTCTCTTTGCGCTCGCAATGCCAGCCTGGGCGCAGGCGGGTGCCGACCATGGCGCGCACGGTCCGTCCGAACTGCTTTTCGTCGCGCAAATTACGGTGCTGATCCTCACCGGCCGCCTCCTCGGAGAGGCCATGCTGCGCCTCAATCAGCCGGCGGTCATGGGGCAGTTGATCGCCGGGCTCGTGCTCGGCCCCTCGGTCCTTGGCGCCCTGTTTCCGCAATTGCAGCATGCCCTCTTTCCCGCGGCGAAGGAGCAGAAGGCGATGCTCGATGCGCTGGCGCAGTTCGGCATTCTGTTGCTGCTTTTGCTGACCGGAATGGAGACCGACTTACGGCTGGTTCGTAGCAGCGGCCGCGCCTCGGCTTTCGCCTCGCTCGCCGGTATTGTGCTGCCCTTTATTTGCGGCGTGGCACTCGGCGAGTTCCTGCCCGATTCGATGTTGCCGGACCCCGGCAAGCGATTGATTACATCCCTGTTTCTCGGCACCGCTTTGTCGATCGCCTCGGTGAAGATCGTGGCGACCGTTATCCGGGAAATGAATTTCATGCGCCGTACCGTCGGCCAAGTCATCCTTGGCTCGGCGATTATCGACGATACCGTCGGCTGGATGATCACCGCTGTCATTTTCAGCCTGGCGCTGCAGGGCCGCATCGATGCGCTCGGAGTAACTCAAAGTGTGCTGGGCACCATCGCATTCATGGCCTTCAGCCTGACGCTCGGGCGCCGCATCGTCTTCACCATCATCCGCTGGGTGAACGATACCTTCATCAGCGATTTCGCCGTCATCACCGCCATTCTCGCCATCATGTGCATTATGGCGGTGATTACCGATTTGATCGGCGTGCACACGGTGCTTGGGGCCTTCGTCGCCGGCGTCCTGGTCGGCGAATCGCCGATCCTCACGCGTCATATCGACGAGCAGCTACGGGGTCTGATCACAGCGTTCTTTATGCCGATCTTTTTCGGCACCGCCGGCCTTGCCGCCGACCTGACCGTGCTCAAGGACCCTCTGCTCTTGCTCCTCACCTTCGCCTTGATCGTGATCGCCAGCCTCGGGAAGTTCGCCGGCGCCTTCATCGGCGGCAAGCTCGGCGGCCTGACGCTGCGGGAATCCTTTGCGCTCGGCACCGGCATGAACGCACGCGGTTCGACCGAGGTGATCGTCGCCAGCATTGGTCTGTCGATGGGAGCGCTGAGCCAAAATTTGTTCACCATGATCGTCGCCATGGCGATCATCACGACGACCGCAATGCCCCCCACGTTGCGCTGGGCCTTGGCGCGGCTTCCCATGGGCCGGCAGGAGCGCCAGCGCCTCGAGCGCGAACAGATGGAGGCGAAAGGCTTCGTTCCCAATCTCGAACGCCTGCTCCTCGCCGTCGACGACAGCACCAACGGCAAGTTCGCCGCGCGTATCGCCGGACTCATTGCCGGTTCGAGCGGCATGCCGACCACAGTGATGCACATCAAGACCGACCGCAAAGGCGGCAAGGCCGCAGCGGAGGTGGACCGCGAAAAAGCGGCAGAAGCGGGCGAGACGGTGAAGGAATTTGCCGATCAGGCGGGCCATCGATTGCAAAAACAGGCCAAGCAAAACGGCGATGACACGGCAGAGCCCGCGATCGACATCAGTACCAAGGTGGAAAGCCCGAAGCCCGAGGCCATCGCCGAAGAAGCGGAAAAGGGTTACGACCTCATGATCGTCGGCGTGGAAAAAACTGTGGCGCGTAAGAAGGACTTCCATGACGATGTGGTCAACCTTGCGGCGGGCTTCGAGGGACCGCTGGCCGTGGTTGACGCGCGCGACCTGCATCGCGACGAGCCGTTGCCGGGCCGATTTAACGTTTTGGTCCCGGTGAACGGCACCGACATGTCGCGCCGCGGCGCCGAGATCGCCATTGTGCTCGCGCGCGCGACCAAGGCCCCGCTCACTGCGCTTTATGTCAATCCAGGCGGTAAAAAGGGCTCGGGACAGTATGAGGAGTCAATTCTCAAAGACATCGTCGCTTTGGCCGAAACCTATGACGTTTCCCTGCGCACCGCCGTGCGCACCGACATGGCGCCGGACGAGGCCATTCTCAAAGAAATGGCGCGCCGTAAAAGCAATCTGGTCGTAATCGGCGTCGGCCGCCGGCGCGGCGAGAAGCTGTTCTTCGGCGATACCGCGGCGGCATTGTTGGAGCGATCGGACAAGTCGCTACTGCTGGTGGCAAGCTAGCTGCACCGTCGGCACAAACCAGGCAGGGCGCACCTAGTCCCCGTCTTCGCCATTTTCTTTGCCGCCGTTCATGGCAGCGAACTTATTGTTGGTAAGAAATCGGTCGGGGCGAATGCGGCCGGCATCGCCGCGGTTGCCGCGCCAGTTCGCCAGTTCCTTTATGGTCAAGGTAAAACTGCGCCCCGCAGTGTCGATCCACGTCAATCCGTCGGCGGCTTTGAACGTCTTTACGTCGGAAAGGCCTTTCTCCTTGTAGCGTTGGAGCCGTACGCCGCGGCCGCGATTCATTTCCGGCACTTGATCGAGCGGGAAAATCACCATCTTGCGGTTACCGCCGATGGCCGCGACCAGTTCACCCTCGACAACCGTGACCGCCGCCGCCTTGTCGGGCGCTTTGAGGTTGAGCACCTGCTTGCCTTTGCGGGTGGTACCAAGCGTCTCGCTTTCGGGAACGACAAAGCCGTTGCCGCCATAGCTCGCCACAAGGAACTGGCGGCCGCCCTGATACGGCAGCGCGGCAACGACGTCGGCAGCCTGATCGAGGTCGATGAACAGGCGCACCGGCTCGCCGTGCCCGCGGCCGCCGGGGAGCTTTGCAGCGTCGATCGTGTAGAAACGGCCATTGCTGCCGAAGATGAGAATCTTGGCCGTTGTTTCGCTGGGGAAAGCAAATTTCAACTTGTCGCCCGCCTTGAAGGCCACATTCTTGAAATCGCTGACGTGCCCACGCAGGGCGCGGATCCAGCCCTTGTCCGAGACCACGACGGTGATCGGCTCGCGCACGGCCATCGCCTCCTCGATGGCGGCCTCGTCATGCTCCGGCGCTTCGGCAAAGCTCGTGCGGCGCTTGCCGAGATCGGTTTTGGCACCGAATTTTTCCTTGATCTCCTTGATCTGGCCGGCAATCGTCTTCCATTGCTGCGCTGGCGAGGCGATCAATGCTTTGAGCTTACTGCGCTCCTCGCGCAGTGCCTTGTCCTCCGCCTTGATCTCCATCTCTTCAAGCCTGCGCAAATTGCGCAAGCGCATGTTGAGAATGGCATCGGCTTGAATGTCGGAAAGCTTAAAGGTCTTCATCAGGACGGGCTTGGGCTCGTCCTGCGTACGAATAATTTTGATCACCTTGTCGAGATTGAGATAAGCGATCAAATAGCCGCCGAGCACCTCGAGGCGATGCTCGATTTCGCCCAGCCGATGTTTCGAACGCCGCAGCAGAACGTCGCGGCGATGATCGAGCCATTCGCGCAACGCCTCGGCGAGGCCGAGCACCATCGGGATGCGGCCTTTTACCAGCACGTTCATATTGAGCGGAACGCGGCTCTCCAGTTCGGACAGCTTGAACAGCGATTCCATCATCAGCTCGGCATCGACCGTGCGCGAGCGCGGCTCGATGACCAAGCGGATATCCTCGGCGGATTCGTCGCGCACATCGGCGACGAGCGGTAGCTTCTTGTCATTGAGCAGTTCTGCGAGCTTCTCCACGAGCCGCGATTTCTGCACCAGCCACGGGATTTCGCTCACCACCACGACGTAGGTGCCGCGGCCGGTCTCCTCTTTATGCCAGCGCGCGCGCACGCGGAAGGAGCCGCGCCCGGTGTTATAGGCCTCGGCAATCACCGACGGCGGATCGACGATGATGCCTCCGACCGGAAAATCCGGGCCTTTGACCCATTTGAGCAAGGTGCGGGTGCGCCCCTTCGGGTTGTCGATCAAATGCAGCGCGGCGTCGCAAAGCTCGGCCACATTGTGAGGCGGGATCGCCGTGGCCATGCCGACGGCAATCCCTTGCGCGCCGTTGGCCAGCAGATTGGGAAAGGCCGCCGGCAGAACCACCGGCTCTTGTCCGGCGCCGTCATAGGTCGGGCGGAAGTCGACCGCATCCTCGTCGATACCCTCGAGCAGCAGCCGCGCTACCTCCGTGAGGCGCGCCTCGGTGTAACGCATCGCCGCCGCGTTGTCGCCGTCGACGTTGCCGAAGTTTCCCTGCCCGTCGACCAGCGGATAGCGCTGCGAGAAATCCTGCGCGAGTCGCACCAGCGCGTCGTAGATGGCTTGGTCGCCGTGCGGATGGAAATTGCCCATCACATCGCCGACGACCTTGGCCGATTTCTTGAAAGCGGCATTGGGGTCGAGCCGCAACATGCGCATGCCGTAGAGAATGCGCCGATGCACGGGCTTGAGGCCGTCGCGCGCGTCCGGCAACGCGCGGTTCATGATGGTAGAAAGGGCGTATGCGAGATAGCGCTCTTCGAGCGCTTCGCGCAACGCGACCTCTTCCACCTCGCCTTTTTCCGGGGGAATCAGTCTTTTGTTCATGGCCGAATAGCTACTGCCTCGCGCGGCGATGAACAAGCGATGAACGATGCAGCCATGGGGCAGTCCAAATCGGTGCGCTAATCTCGAACCAAGACGGTGCGCAGCGCGTTAATTCGCGCACCGAGCAACGATTGGAGGAAATCATGCGCCGAAACTTGATTGCAGCAGCCACGGGCCTCGCGGTCCTTGCTGGCGCTGCAGTTCTCGCCGCTCCCGCCAGCGCGGCACCAGCGGCGGCGCCGGCCGGTATCGCCGCCGCGGCAGGCACGCTCAACCTCACGGAGGACGCCGCCTATATCTGCCGCCGCGTCTGGCGATGCGGCTATTATGGCTGCGGCTGGCGCCGCGCCTGCTGGTGGACGGGCCCGCGGTACTGGTGGGGCCGTCCCTACTGGCGCTGGCACCGCTACCACTACTGGCATCGCTGGTAACCGCTCAGCCGATCGGCCAATGGCTCGAATTCGGCCGGCTCAGCCGTAGGCCGGCCGCGGAGGAGAACGGCAACTCAAATCGGTGCGTCCTCAAATCATCCGAGGTCACATCGACCAACCAGAGGAAGTAAAAAAATGCGACTGATCTTGCTGTCGGGTCTGTTAGCTCTTGGCGTTGCATTTACCGGCTCGACCGGGGCGATGGCCGCTCCGGCCGCGGGCGGCTTCAGCAAAATTGAAAGCTCCACATCACTCGTGCACAAAGCAGCCTATTGCCGGACGGTACGACGTTGCTGGTGGCGTCATGGACGCCGCTTCTGCGAAGTGCGCCGGCGCTGCTGGTAAAGTGCAAGACAGCTTTTGAAGAGCGGCTCGGCCTTCCGCCGGGCCGCTTTTTTAGCAGGCCGCTTTTACGCAACATTTGGCAGCGCACGCTCGATTGCGGCAATGAAATGGGCGCGCTCGTCGGCGAGCGCCAAGCCTCGCGGCTCGAGAACATGGCGCGACAGAAAAAACCCCGTCAGCGCGAACCCGTCCGCGACATCGCCGGCAGAAGCAACCGCATGTTCTTCGCGCAGGAAAGCAGGCAAACGCAACATCCGGTCCGCCCAGGGCTCGCCGGCCGCACGCGAAACGGCACGTCCCGTTTTGGGTGAGACATAGATGAGCTCGTTGGTGCTGCCGGTGGCAGCACATTGCGCAAGATCGAGGCCGAAGCCCACCTCAGCAAGAAGCTGCAGCTCAAAACGCACGACCATCGGTGCCGCCGTGACCGCATCATCGAGCCGGTCGAGAATGGACAGGAGCGCATCGTAGAGCGAGGTATGCGGATCGCGTTCCGGCAATAGCCGCATCAGCGCGGTGAGATGCGTCACGCCATAGACCGCATGCGGGGCGGCAAAGAAATTCGCCGCCCGCGCGGCAAGCGGCTCAATCGCGAAGGTGCCGAGATGCTCGTCGAGCCGCGCGCGCCAAATCGCGCTCACCGAATTGCCCGGCTGCAAAATGGCTTTCAGCCGCGAGGAAAAGGCGCCGCGCACCAGGCCGAGATGACGTCCATGCGCGCGTGTCATCACTTCGAGGACGCCGCTGGTCTCCCCGTGACGTTTGACGCCGAGCACGATGGCTTCATCCGTCCATTGCATTGCAATTCCATCTTCCCAGGCTCGCGTGACGAGCGAACTGCAAATCCATACTCCCAGAATCGGAGAAAGGCACGAGCGACCTGAGAACCAAAGTATGAGTTCGACGCTCACCCGGGAACGGCGGCTAGTCTCTCGGAAACTCCAGTCCCATCGCGCTGTAGCGGTCGGGGTCGTCGGCCCAGCCCTGACGGACCTTTACGAATAAAAACAGATGGACCTTGGCCTCCGCGATCTCAGCGATGTCCTTACGCGCCGCCTCGCCGATGGCTTTAATGGTCTGTCCGCCTTTGCCCAGCACGATTTTGCGCTGCCCTTCGCGCTCGACGAAAATCGTCTGCTCGACGCGAATATCGCCTTTCCGGAGCTCCTTCCATACGTCGGTTTCGACAGTCGAATGATATGGCAATTCCTGATGCAACCGCTCGAAAAGCTTTTCGCGCGTGATTTCGGCTGCAAGCTGCCGCAGGGGTACGTCGGACATCTGATCGGCAGGATAAAGCCATGGGCCGGCCGGCATATGATCGCCGAGCCACCTCTTCAGATCCGCGACGCCATCGCCGGTAAGCGCGGAGAGCATGAAAGTAGCCTCGAAGCGGATCTTTTCGTTTGCAGCTTTGGCCAACGCGAGCAGCGCCGGCTTTTCCAACAGATCGATCTTGTTGAGGACCAGCAGAATCGGTCGCTTGACGTCGGCGAGCTGGGTGAGGATAGCGTCTATGTCCTCGTCGAGGCCTTTTCGGGAATCGACCAGCAGGGCCACCAGATCGGCGTCATGCGCGCCGCCCCACGCGGTCGTCACCATCGCGCGGTCTAGCCGCCGGCGCGGCGAAAAAATGCCGGGCGTATCCACGAAAATCAATTGCGCACCATCCTCGACCGCAATGCCGCGAATGAGTGCGCGCGTGGTCTGCACTTTGCGCGAGACGATGGCAACCTTGGCGCCGACAAGCGAATTAAGCAGCGTCGACTTGCCGGCGTTGGGCGCGCCGATCAGCGCGACAAAGCCGCAACGCGTCTCTGCCTCAGCCATCAATTTTTCCTACCGCCACGCCCACTTGATCGAGCATAGCGGCAGCCGCTGCCTGCTCGGCGGCGCGCTTGGAGGCGCCCACGCCTTCCGCTGGCGGGCGGTCGGGGAGGATCACCGCAACGCTGAATTTCGGCTTGTGATGCGGCCCAGTCCGCGCAACCTCCTGATATGCGGGCGTTGGTAGTCCGCGCGCCTGTGCCCATTCCTGCAGCATGGTTTTCGGATCGCGGAGCAAGCGCAGCGGCTTGTGCATGCGATCTTTCCAAAAGCGCTCGACGAGTTCGCTGACGGCGGCATAACCACCGTCGAGATAGACGGCCCCGACAAGAGCCTCGCAGACGTCTCCGAGAATGGTCGTGCGCAGGCGTCCGCCCGCATTGTGCTCGGAGGAGCCGAGCTTGAGTGCCGGCCCAATATCCATAGCGCGCGCCACCTCCGCACACGTTTCCTTGCGCACCAGATCTGACAGCCGGCGCGACAGCTCGCCTTCATTGGCGCGTGGAAAGGCTCGGTAGAGCATGTCCGAGATGACCAGCCCGAGAACATGATCGCCGAGGAATTCAAGGCGCTGATAGCTGTTGGTGCGGCTGCCGCCGGACAGGGCCGAAATGTGAGTGAGCGCGCGTTCGAGCAAACTCTTGTCGGCGAATCCATAGCCGATCCGTTCTTCGAGGGCGGCACGGTCCTTCGCCTTGCTGCGGCTCATCTGATGATCTTGAACAGCCTTCCCCATCGTACCGAGAACGGCCAGCGCCAGAATTCCCAGGCGCGCTCGCCTTCATAAACGGAGAAGAAGATGATTTGCGCCTTACCGACGATGTTTTCAAACGGCACCATACCAACCTGGCTGAAGCGACTGTCGGTAGAGTTGTCGCGATTGTCGCCCATCATGAAATAGTGGCCCGGCGGCACGGTGTAGACCTCGGTATTGTCGGCAAAGCCGTTGTCGACGAGGTCGAGCGTGTAATAGGAGACGCCATTGGGCAGCGTCTCTTTCCAACGCTTGACGGGAGCGGCACTCGCCTCCTCTTCCGTTTCGACGAAGTCGGGCGCGCGCTCGCGCTTGACAGGGACGCCGTTGATATAAAGCAGGCCTTCCTTCACCTGGATCTGGTCGCCCGGCAGGCCGATAATGCGCTTGATGTAGTCGGTCGAGGTATCGCGGGGCAACCGAAACACCACCACATCGCCCCGTTGAGGCAGCCAGTCGCTCGGGATACGCCCGGAAAAGATCGGCGGCGACAACGGGAGCGAAAAGTGGCTGTAGCCATAAGAGTATTTCGAGACAAACAGGTAGTCGCCGACAAGCAGCGTCGCCTTCATAGATCCCGACGGGATATTGAAGGGCTGAAACAGAAACGTGCGGATCACCAGCGCGATAATTAGCGCGTGAATGACCACGCGCGCGGTTTCGGCGACGCCGCCCTCTTTTCGCTTTGTTCCGGATGTCACGCTCATCGGCCTCTGGTCCCGCCTATGCAGGCGCGCCGTCCCCGGGCGACCTTGTAGCGGCTGCCATCTCTCCAGGCAATGAAGAAGGCCGCCAAGACTCGTTTGGCCGCGTTGGACGAGCGGCGTTAGGCCGAACGGCCCTGTGGCGCGCGCGGCACCGCCGAGATGACGACGATCGCCTGCGCAGTCGGACCCTCGTCGGTTAGCGACACGTCGATCACAGGATCGCAGCCGGCCGGCGTGATCGCCTGCAGGCGCTTGAGTGCCCCGCCGGTGAGCTGCATCGACGGTTTGCCGCCCGGCAGATTGACCACCCCAAGATCGCGCCAGAACACGCCGCGCCGGAAACCCGTGCCCAGCGCCTTGGCGCAAGCCTCCTTGGCAGCATAGCGCTTGGCGTAAGTTTCCATGCGGTTTTTTCGTCCATCGGCCTTGGCCCGCTCCGCGGCAGTGTAGACGCGATCGAGAAAGCGATCGCCGTATTTTTCGATTACACGCGCGATGCGGCGCGTATCGATGATATCCGACCCAAGCCCGATGATCATGATCCGCGCGCCTTTTCTCGGCCGCGATCCATCGCCGCGCGCATGAGCTGCACGGTGCCGCCAAGGCCTTCGAACACGGCCTCGCCAACTAAGAAATGTCCGATGTTCAGCTCGACCACCTCCGGCAGCGCCGCAATCTTTTCTGCCGTCGCATAATCGAGGCCATGGCCGGCATGAATTTCAAGTCCGAGGCGCTGACCGAGCGTCGCGCCGGCGCGGATCAACTCCCACTCGGTCCGCGCTTCTTCGGCACGACCTTCCATCAGCGCATCGCACCATGAGCCGGTGTGGATTTCGATCACCGGGACTCCTAACGCCGCCGCAGCTTCGATTTGCGCCACCGCCGCGCCAATGAACAGGGACACACGAATGCCTGCGGCCTTGAGCTCTTGCACCACCGGCCTGAGCTGCGCGCTCTGGCGGACGGCATCAAGGCCACCTTCCGTCGTGCGCTCGGTGCGCTTCTCCGGTACCAAACAAACGGCATGCGGCTGAGTCTTGAGTGCAATCTCCACCATCTCGCGCGTCGCGGCCATCTCGAAATTGAGCGGCTTATCAATCTCCGCTTTCAGGCGCGCAATGTCGTCGTCGCGAATATGGCGGCGGTCCTCGCGCAGATGCGCGGTGATGCCGTCACAGCCGGCCGCGATTGCGAGCTTTGCGGCGCGTACCGGATCGGGATGCCGTCCGCCGCGCGCGTTGCGAATGGTGGCGACGTGATCGACGTTAACGCCAAGACGCAACTGCTCAAGCTTAGCCATTCACACGTTCTGCTTTCGCCACCATCGGTTTTGCGCGCAATTGCGCGAGGATGGCTGTAAGATGCTTGAGATCGTAGACCTCGAGGTCGATCAGCACGTCGGTGAAATCGGGAGCCCGCCGTGTCATGCGGATGTTGTCGATGTTGCCGTCATGTTCGGCGATAACTTGCGCAATTTGAGCAAGCGAGCCCGGCTCATTGACCGACTGCACCGCGATTCGCGCCGGAAAGCGTCGTGGCACGCGCTCGTCCTCGTCCCAGCGCACGTCAAGCCAGCGATCTGGCTTATCCTCGAAGTCGCTAAGCGACGGAGACTGGATCGGATAAATTGTAATGCCTTCTCCCGGCGTCAGGATGCCGACGATACGATCGCCCGGCACCGCTCCGCCTTCAGGCGCAAAACGCACCGGCAAATCGCTGTTGATGCCGCGGATGGGAATGGCCGGCCCCTGCGCATCGGGCACACGGAATTTCACCGAGGTCAGCTTTTTCAAGCCAAACCAGCCGCTTTCCGACCTCCGCTTCACCGCCATCGCCGCAGCGCGCTCTTCCTTGTAATCGGGATACATCGCTCGAGCGACGTCGGAAGCCTTCAACTCGCTGCGTCCAACCGCAGCCATCACTTCCTCGATGGAGGATCGCGCCAAACGGGCCAGCGCGCCTTTAAGTTTTTCGTCCGAGTAGACAATTTTCGCACGCTGGAACAGGCGCTCGACGATGCGCCGCCCTAGTCCCGCATATTGCGCGCGCACGGCAGCGCGCGTGGCGCGGCGGATCGCCGCGCGCGCTTTGCCCGTGAGCACAATCGACTCCCAAGCGGCGGGAGGCGACGTCTGTGCTCTCGATGCGATGATCTCGACTTCGTCGCCATTGACGAGCTCGGAGGTGAGCGGCGCGATCTTGCCATTGATTTTGCAGCCCACGGCGCTGTTGCCGACATCGGTGTGCACGGCATAGGCGAAATCGATTGGCGTCGCCTTGCGCGGCAGCGCGATTAATTTGCCTTTGGGCGTGAAGCAGAAGACTTGGTCATGGAACAGCTCAAGTTTGGTGTGCTCCAGAAATTCTTCCGGATTGGAGCCTTCCGCCAAGAGTTCGATAGTGCGCCGCAGCCAAGCGTAAGCGCCGGATTCGCGCGATAGCAGTTCCGTTGGCGAGCCGACATTATCCTTGTAGAGCGCGTGCGCCGCGATACCGTATTCGGCAATCTCGTGCATTTCGGTGGTGCGGATCTGCAGCTCGACGCGCTGCTTGCCCGGACCGATCACGGTCGTGTGAATCGACCGATAGTCGTTCGCCTTCGGCGTCGAGATATAATCTTTGAACCGTCCCGGCACGACAGGCCAAGTCGTGTGCACGATGCCGAGAGCGGCGTAACAATCCGCCGCCACTTTCACGATCACACGGAAGCCGAAGATATCGGAGAGCTGCTCGAAGCCGACCGACTTGCGCTCCATCTTGCGCCAGATCGAATAAGCGCGTTTGCGTCGCCCCTGCACCTTTGCGGCCATGCCGCGATCGGCAAGCTTTCTCGTGAGTTGTTGCTCGATTTCGGCGATCAGATGCTTGTGGCGCTCGGCAAGCGCATTGAGCCGCCCGCTCACCACGCCATAGGCTTCCGGGTAGAGCTCCCGGAATGCGAGGTCCTCGAGCTCCTCGCGCATTTCGTGCATGCCCATGCGGCCGGCGAGCGGTGCGTAGATCTCCAGTGTCTCTTCCGCCGCCCTCCGGCGTGTTTCGGCCGGCATGTAGTCGAGCGTGCGCATGTTGTGCAGGCGGTCGGCAAGCTTGATGAGCAGAACGCGCACATCATCTGCGATGGCGAGCAGGAGCTTGCGCAGGTTCTCGGCCTGTTTGGCTTCTTTCGTAACCAAGTCGAGCTTTTTCAGTTTGGTGAGCCCTTCGACCAAGGCGCCGATGTCGCGGCCGAACAAACTGTCGATCTCGGCGCGCGTTGCTTCTGTGTCTTCAATGGTGTCGTGAAGCAGCGCAGCGGCGATGGTGGCGTCATCCAATTTGAGGTCGGTCAAAATGGCCGCGACTTCGATCGGATGCGAGAAATAGGGGTCGCCGGAGGCGCGGCGCTGCTCGCCGTGCGCTTTCATAGCGTAAACATAGGCGCGGTTAAGTAGCGCCTCGTTAGTATGCGGATTGTAACGGCGTACCCGTTCGATCAGGTCGTATTGCCGCATCATCGGCGGCTTGCGCGCGGACTGGGGCTTCTCAACCTGCTGCGAAATAGCGGCCGGGGTGGGCACGGGCGGCGCCCGCCTGGACGACTGTTTTCGCAAACGCGGCAAATCCGAGCGCGGTTGCGCCATTACGTCACCTCTTGTGACCTCTTGCTCCGAATCGAGGCGAGGACCGACGGGCCCATTGTAATCTAGATATCACGTCGTGTTGCCATGCCTGCAAGGGATCAGCAGCACGGTCTGGAAATGCAAGGCCCGGCGCAAAGGCCGGGCCCTAAATGACTGTTTATCGAGCAAAAGCTACTCGACGTCCTCTTCAGGCGGCTCCTCGGGCGGCGCCAACCCTTCGAGGCCCTTGAGTAGCTCTTCTTCGGTCATGCGATCGGCGGTGACCTCGGTATCGTCGGAATCGACGCCCGCGCCGGTACCCGCTCCAATGAGCGGCACCTCCGGTTCCGGCTCGTCCACTTCGACGTATTTCTGCAATGAGTGGATCAGGTCCTCCTTGAGATCACCGGGCGACACCGTCTTCTCGGCGATCTCGCGCAGCGACACCACCGGGTTCTTATCGTTGTCGCGATCGACGGTAATCTGCGACCCGGACGAGATCATGCGCGCTCTGTGGCTCGCCAAGAGGACGAGTTCGAAGCGGTTCTCAACCTTGTCGATGCAGTCTTCTACTGTGACACGGGCCATGCGCCAGCGACTCCTATCGGCGGAACTTTGTCGTGATTGGCCGCTAGGTATCCCCTGCCCGCAGAAAATTCAAGCATTTTTGTCTTGGTTTGGCCGCACCCGTCTGTTACCGAATTACCCAAGCAAGCAGGCCGACCGGAGCAGATTTTACGGCAACGGCATGATTGCGTGGGGTGCCGAACGAATTGATCGAAGGTGCCGTCAACCGTTAATGCCCATCTCTCGCTCACGCCACGCGCTCGCAGCACGGGGCGGCTACAGGTGTCGAGAGACAAATTTGTATTGCGAGACGAGTGAGAAAAGCCATGACCGTGCCCGGCGAAAAAATCGCTTTGTTCATTGACGGCGCCAATCTCTACGCAACAGCGAAATCACTCGGCTTCGACATCGACTACAAGCGGCTGTTGCGCGAATTTCAATCGCGCGGCTACCTGCTGCGGGCGTTCTATTACACCGCGGTGATCGAGGACCAGGAATATTCTTCTATTCGTCCTCTGATCGACTGGCTCGATTACAACGGCTATTCGGTCGTTACCAAAGCCACAAAGGAATTCGTCGACCAGACCGGACGCCGGAAGGTCAAAGGCAATATGGACATCGAGCTGGCGGTTGATGCGATGGAAATTGCGCACACCATCGATCACATGGTGCTGTTCTCCGGCGACGGCGACTTCCGCTCGCTGGTCGAAGCCGTGCAGCGCAAAGGCGTGCGTGTGACCGTCGTTTCCACCGTCTCGACGCAACCGCCGATGGTTGCGGACGAGCTCCGGCGCCAAGCCGACGTCTTCGTCGACATCGTCACCTTGCAAAGCAAGATCGGCCGCGATCCCGCCGAGCGGGCGGCGCGCGAGGCGACACGCACGCCACGCGAGGAGCGCGAGCCCGGCCAGCACACGCCGCAATTCCTACAACGTTCGGCTATGCCGCAACGCGCCGGCGCTGCCGCCGATGACGACGACGAGGAAGGCTTCGAATAGCGGGCGATGACTGCGGGGGGCAAGCCCGGCCGCGACTGCCCGCGTTGCCCGCGGCTGGTTGAATTCCGTCACAACTGGCGGGCCAAAGAGCCGTCCTGGTTCAACGCGCCCGTTCCCTCCTTCGGCCCGCGGGACGGGCGACTGTTGATCGTGGGCCTTGCTCCCGGGCTGCAAGGCGCCAACCGCACCGGCCGTCCATTCACCGGTGACTACGCTGGCGT
>Ga0209581_1001434_pt1 | contig 27802 bp, 19 predicted proteins | sample Coa_R2_FD_187160 | JGI IMG/M metagenome (GOLD analysis project Ga0209581, IMG submission 187160) | Surface soil microbial communities from Centralia Pennsylvania, which are recovering from an underground coalmine fire - Coalmine... | ecosystem: Environmental > Terrestrial > Soil > Unclassified ...
CGGCCGGCCGCGGCGCCGCGGACAAGCCGGCAAAGCGGCGCCGGCTCCCCATCTATCAGGCGTCGCCCGCCGGAGCCTGCGATATGCACGATGCCAGCGAATCCCGTCCCCGCGTGGTCATTGTCGGCGCCGGGTTCGGCGGCCTGTCCGCCGCGACCGGATTGCGCCGCGCCGCTGCCGAGGTGACGGTGATCGACCGCCGCAACCATCACCTGTTCCAGCCGCTGCTCTACCAGGTCGCCACCGCCGCCTTGTCGCCGGCCGACATCGCCGCGCCGATCCGCGCGGTTCTCGGCCGCCAGCGGAACACGCGGGTGATGCTCGGCACGGTCGCCGGGATCGACAAGGACGGCCGCGCGGTCATCGTCGGCGGACGCCGCGTTGCCTACGACTACCTGGTGGTGGCGACCGGCGCGCGCGACGCCTATTTCGGCCACGACGAGTGGCGCGCGGTGACCTCGGGCCTGAAGGACATCGAGGATGCGCGGGCGATGCGGCGGCGCATCCTGATCGCCTTCGAACAGGCCGAAGACAGCGACGACGCGGAGGAGCGCCGGAGGCTGATGACCTTTGTCATCGTCGGCGGCGGCCCGACCGGGGTCGAGCTGGCCGGCGCCCTCGCCGAGCTGTCGCGGGCGACCTTGGCGCGCGACTTCCGGCGCATCGACCCGGCCACCGCGCGGATCGTGCTGATCGAGGCGGGGCCGCGCCTGCTCGCGAGCTTTCCGCCGGCGCTTTCGGCCGTGGCGGCGCGGGCCTTGACCCGGCTCGGGGTCGAATTGCGGCTCGGTGCGGCGGTGACCGGCTGCGACGCCGGCGGGGTGACGCTCGGCGGCGAGCGCATCGACAGCCGCACCGTGATCTGGGCCGCCGGCGTCGCCGCCTCGCCGGCGGCGGAATGGCTCGGCGTCGAGCCTGGGCGCGGTGGACGGGTCGCGGTCGGGCGGGACCTGACCTTGCCCGGGCACCCGGAAATCTTCGTCATCGGCGATACCGCCCTGGCCGAGGCGGCGGACGGCAAGGCGCTGCCGGGCCTGGCACAGGTAGCGAAGCAGCAGGGGCGCTACGCCGCGCGGGCGATCCGGGCGCGCCTCGCCGGCCGGACCGCGCCGCCGTTCCGCTACCGCGACGCCGGCAACCTGGCGACCATCGGCCGGCGCGAGGCGGTGGCGGATTTCGGCTGGCTGCGGCTGTCGGGCCGGCTCGGCTGGCTGGTGTGGAGCGCGGTCCACATCTATTTCCTGATCGGCTTCCGCAACCGCCTGGTCGTGGCGATGGAATGGCTGTGGTCCTACCTGACCTATCAGCGCGGCGCCCGGCTGATCGTCGGCGACGGCGAGCCGGCGCCGGGTGCCGCCCGCCTTGACGGAGGCCGCCCGCTGGCCGACTCTGCCGCGGCCGATCCGTGACGACGAGGCGAGAGATGCCGGAAGCCGACAGCGAAGGCGCCCGCTACCAGGCCGACCGGCCGCAGGCGGCGCCGGGGTTCTTCCTCAAAGGCTCGCACCAGCTCGACTGGGGCATGAAGAACCGGCTGGCGCGGGTGTTCCGCCCGGAGACCGGACGCACCGTCATGCTCGCGGTCGATCACGGCTATTTCCAGGGGCCGACCACCGGGCTCGAACGCATCGACCTCAACATCGTCCCGCTGCTGCCGCACTGCGACGCGCTGTTCTGCACCCGCGGCATCCTCCGCAGCGTCATTCCCGCCGAATCGCCGCGCCCGATGGTGCTGCGCGCCAGCGGCGGCCCGAGCATCCTGAAGGAGCTGTCCGACGAGCAGATCGCGATGGACATGGAGGATGCGGTGCGGCTCAACGCCGCCGGCGTCGGGATCCAGGTGTTCATCGGCGGCGAGTTCGAGACCCGCTCGGTCCACAACATGACCCGCCTCGTCGATGCCGGGCTGCGCGTCGGCATGCCGGTGATGGGGGTCACCGCGGTGGGCACCAACATGGTGCGCGACGCGCGCTATTTCCGCCTCGCCTGCCGCATCATCGCCGAGCTGGGGGCGCAATACGTCAAGACCTACTATGTCGAGGACGGGTTCGAGACGGTGACCGCCTCGTGCCCGGTGCCGATCGTCATGGCCGGCGGAAGAAAGCAGCCCGAGCTCGACGCGCTGACCATGGCCTACAACGCGGTCGAGCAGGGCGCCGCCGGTGTCGATATGGGGCGCAACATCTTCCAGTCGGACGCGCCGGCGGCGATGATCCAGGCGGTCGGCGCGGTGGTGCACCGGGGGCTGAAGCCGAAAGAGGCGCTCGACCTCTACGAGACGCTGAAGCATCAGGGCTGAGGCGCCGCCGCTCTAGCGGCCGCTGTCCGCCTCCATCCGGCGGCGGTGTTCGGCAAAGCGCTCGGCCAATCGGTCGATGAAAACGCGCACCTTGGCGGGAAGGTGGCGGCGGTGCGGATAGATCGCGTTGATCGCGAACTCGGGCAGGCGATAGCTCGGCAGCAGCCGGACGACGGCGCCGGCACGCAGATCGTCGGCGATCAGAAAGCTCGGCGCCAGGAACAGCCCGCCGCCGGCCCGCGCCACCGCACGCAGCGCCTCGGCGCTGGTGGTGACCAGGTTGCCCGAGACGCGCACCGTCTCCGGCCGGCCGTCGGCGGCGACGAAATGCCACTCGTCGCCATAGGGGTAATAGGCGTAGCGCAGGCAGTTATGCGCCGTGAGGTCGGCCGGGCGGGCCGGCGCTGGATGGCTTTCGAGATATTGCGGGGCGCAGCACAGGATGTGCCGCCATGACGACAGCCGCCGCACGATCAGGCTCGAATCCGGCGGCGGCGTCGGGCGAATCGCCAGGTCGAACCCGTCCTCGACGAGGTCGGGCATGCGCTCGCCGATGCGCAGGTCGATCGCCGCGTCGGGGAAATCGGCGAGGAACCCGGGCAGCAGCGGCGCGATAAAGCGGACGATGTGGGTGTCGCAATGCACCCGCAGCCGGCCGCGCGGGGTGAGCTGGAGCGAGCCGGCGATGCGGTCGGCCTCGTCGAGCTCGGCCAGGATCTGGATGCAGCGCTCGTAATATTCGCGGCCGATCTCGGTGACGCTGACCTTGCGGGTGGTGCGGTTCAACAGCCGCACGCCGAGCCGGTTTTCGAGCGCCTGCACGTGGTTGCTGACCATCGTCGGCGACATCCCGAGGCGCTGCGCCGCCGCCGAGAACCCGCCGCTATCGACGACCCGGGCGAAGACGGCAAGGCTGGTCAGCCGATCCATCTCATTATCCACTCATGCTTGATAGTCATTCCCGATCCTAGCCGATTATCCGGAACCGCGGCGAGGCGCATCTCTCCTGCGCAGGTTCGACAAGGAGAGGCGCGATGACCGCAGCATCCCGCACCATCCCGCTGAGCGGTCTCGGCCGGCTGACGCGCGGGCAGGCAAAGAAGGCGGCGTTCGCCCTGGCGGCGCTGGCCGCCGCCGGCGGCGCGGCGGATTACGGCCGCTATTACTGGGATACCGGGCGCTATCTGGTGTCGACCGACGACGCCTATGTCAAGGCGGACTACACCACGGTGGCGCCGAAGGTCTCCGGCTATATCCGCGAGGTGCTGGTCAGCGACAACCAGCCCGTCAAGGCGGGGCAGGTGCTCGCCCGCATCGACGACCGCGACTTCCGCGCCGCGCTCGACCAGGCGCAGGCGACGGTTGCCTCGGCCGCGGCGGCGATCGCCAATCTCGATGCGCAGGTCGCGCTGCAACAGGCGCTGATCGCGCGCGCCCGCTCGGACGTCGCCGCGGCGGAGGCGGGCCTCGAATACGCCCGGCACGACGACGCACGCTACCGCCGCCTCGCCGGCGACGGGGTCGCCAGCGCGCAGCGGGCCGAGCAGGCGGCCACCGCGCTGCGCGAAAAGAGCGCCGAACTCGACCGCGCCAAGGCCGGACTCGGCGCGGCGCAGCGCAAGATCGAGGTGCTGCGCAGCGCCCGGGCCGAGGCCGAGGCGGCGCTGGCGCGCGACCGCGCCGCGGCGCGCCAGGCCGAGCTGAACCTCGGCTACACCACCCTCGTCGCCCCGGTCGACGGCACGGTGGGCGCCCGCTCGCTGCGCGTCGGCCAGTACGTCCAGGCCGGCACGCAGCTGATGGCGGTGGTGCCGCTCTACGCGGTCTACGTCGTCGCCAATTTCAAGGAAACCCAGCTCGCCGACGTCCGCGCCGGACAGCCGGTCGAGGTTTCGGTCGACGGTTTTCCGGCGGCCCGGCTGCACGGCCGGGTCGACAGTTTGGCGCCGGCAAGCGGGCTCGAATTCGCGCTGCTGCCCCCCGACAACGCGACCGGCAACTTCACCAAGATCGTGCAGCGCATTCCGGTCAAGATCGTGCTCGACGGCGATGCGCTCGCCGGCCGGCTGCGCCCGGGGATGTCGGTCGAGCCGGTGATCGACACCCGGCCGGGGGCCGCGTCGTGAGCCTGGCCCGCACCTGGGTCGCGGTCTTCGGCGCGACCCTCGGGGCGTTCATGGCGGTGCTGAACATCCAGATCGTCAACGCCTCGCTCGCCGACATCCAGGGCGCGATCGGCGCCGGCATCGACGACGGCGGCTGGGTCTCGACCGCCTATCTGATCGCCGAGATCGTCGTCATCCCGCTGACCGGCTGGCTCGCCCGGGTGTTCTCGATGCGCCGCTACCTGCTGGTCAACGCGGTCCTGTTCCTCGCCTTCTCGGCCGCCTGCGCCTTCGCCCGCAGCCTCGGCGAGATGATCGTGCTGCGGGCCTGCCAGGGCTTTGCCGGCGGGGTGCTGATCCCGCTCGCCTTCACCATCGTCATCACCCTGCTGCCCAAGGCCAAGCAGCCGGCGGGGATGGCGCTGTTTGCGCTGTCGGCCACCTTCGCCCCGGCGATCGGGCCGACGATCGGCGGCTATCTGACCGAAAACTGGGGCTGGCAGTATATCTTCTACGTCAACCTGGTGCCGGGCGCGGCGATGCTCGCAATGCTGTGGTATGCGCTCGAACCGGCGCCGATGCAGCTCGGCCTGCTGCGCCGGGGCGACTGGCCCGGCATCGCGACGATGGCGATCGGGCTGGCAGCCTTGCAGACCGTGCTCGAAGAGGGCGAGAAGGACGACTGGTTCGGCTCACCGTTCATCGTGCGGCTGTCGCTGGTCGCGACGGCCTCGCTCGCCCTGTTCGTGGCGATTGAGCTGAGGGTGCGGCGGCCGCTGTTAAACCTGCGGCTGCTGGCGCGGCGCAATTTCGGCTTCGGCATTCTCGCCAATTTCCTGCTCGGCACCGCGCTGTACGGGTCGGTGTTCATCCTGCCGGTCTACCTGGCGCGCATCCAGGGCTACAACGCCGAACAGATCGGCGCCGTGCTGGCCTGGACCGGGTTGCCGCAACTGGTGCTGATCCCGCTGGTGCCGCAAGCGATGAAGCGGCTCGACGCCCGGCTCATCGTGGCCTTCGGGCTGGCGCTGTTTGCCGCGAGCAACTTCATGAACGTCGATCTCAGCGCGGCGACCGCCGCCGACCAGCTGTTCTGGCCCAACGTCGTGCGCGCGGTCGGCCAGGCCTTCGTGCTGGCGCCGCTGTCGGCGATCGCCACCGGCGGCATCGAGGCCGAGCACGCCGGGTCGGCCTCGGCGCTGTTCAACATGCTGCGCAATCTCGGCGGCGCGATCGGCATCGCCGTGCTGCAGACCTTCCTGACCACGCGCGAGCAGTATCACTCCAGCGTGCTGAGCGCGTCGGTGTCGCTGTTCGACGAGGCGACGCGCAGCCGCATTGCCGGGCTCGCCCGCTATTTCCTGGCGCACGGCGCCGGCGATCCGGGCGAGGCCTGGCACCGGGCGGTCGTCGCGATCGGCCGCATCGTGCGGCAGCAGGCTTATGTCCTGGCGTTCGGCGACACCTTCTACCTGCTCGGCGCCGGGCTGGTCGCGGCGCTGGCGGCGACCCTGCTGCTGCGCAAGCCCGCGCGCCTCGACGCGGGCGCCGGCCATTGATGCGCCCGCCGGCGTCGGTCGGCCGGGCCGGCGCGGCTATGCGTCGAGCGGCTTGGCCGCGCCGCTCGCGCCGTTCGCCGCGCCGTTGTCGAGGCGCAGCACCAGCGTCGCCAGCGGCGGCAAATCGAGCGCCAGCGAGGCGGGCTGCCCGTGCCGCGCCTCGGGCTCGGCGACGGCGGCGCCGGCGGTCGGGAAATCGGAGCCGCCGTAGCACCCCGCATCGGTGTTCAGCAGCGCCCGCCAGGTGCCTGTGCCGGGAACCCCGAGGCGGTAGAGGCTGCGCGGCACCGGGGTGAAGTTGCTGACCGCGAGGATCGGCGGCGTGTTGCCGCCCGACAGCCGCAGAAAGGCGAACACGCTCTGCTCGCCGTCGTCGGCGACGATCCAGCGGAACCCCTCCGGGTCGGCGTCGCGCGCGTGCAGCGCCGGCTCGCCGGCGTAGAGCCGGTTGAGGTCGCGCACCAGGCGCTGGACGCCGCGATGCGCCGGGTCGTCGAGCAGGTGCCATTGCGGCATCGCATCGTGGTTCCATTCGCTCTCCTGGCCGAACTCGCCGCCCATGAACAACAGCTTCTTGCCGGGATGCGTCCACATGAAGCCGAGATAGGCCCGCAGATTGGCGAAGCGTTGCCAGCGGTCGCCCGGCATTTTGCCGAGCAGCGAGCGCTTGCCGTAGACCACCTCGTCGTGCGAGAGCGGCAGGATGAAGCGCTCGGAAAACGCGTAGAGAAGGCCGAAGGTCATCCGGTCGTGGTGGTATTTGCGGTGGACCGGCTCGCGCGACATGTAGTCGAGCGTGTCGTGCATCCAGCCCATGTTCCACTTGTAGTGAAAGCCGAGCCCGCCCTCGTCGGGCGTGCGCGTCACCCCCGGCCACGCGGTCGACTCCTCGGCGACGAGGATCGCGCCCGGGCAGCGGGCGTCGATGGTGCGCCGCAAATCCTGCAGGAAGGCGACGGATTCGAGGTTCTCGCGGCCGCCGTAGCGGTTCGGGATCCACTCGCCCTCGCGGCGGCTGTAGTCGCGGTAGAGCATCGCGGCGACGGCATCGACCCGCAGCCCGTCGGCGTGAAAGCGTTCGAGCCAGTAGATCGCGCTGGCGATCAGGAAGCCGCGCACCTCGGTGCGGCCGAGATTGTAGATGAAGGTGTTCCAGTCGCGCTGAAAGCCTTCGCGCGGGTCGGCATGCTCGTAAAGCGGCGTGCCGTCGAACCGGGCGAGGCCGTGCGGGTCGGTCGGGAAATGCGCCGGCACCCAGTCGAGCAGGACGCCGACCCCAGCGTTGTGCAGCCGGTCGATCAGCAGGGCGAGGTCCTCCGGGGTGCCGTAAAGCGCGTGCGGGGCGAACTGGCCGAGCGGCTGATAGCCCCACGAGCCGCCGAACGGATGCGCCATGATCGGCAGGAACTCGACATGGGTGAAGCCCATGCGGGCGACGTAATCGACCAGCCGCTCGGCCAGCTCGCGCCAGTCGAACGGGCGGCCGTCGTCGTGCCGCAGCCACGAGCCGGCATGCACCTCATAGATCGAGATCGGCGCGTCGGGCGCCTGGCGCCGCGCCCGCTCGGCGCACCACGCCGCGTCCGACCAGCGGAACGGCGCCGGATCGTCGACGATCGAGGCGGTGGCCGGCGGCGGCTCGGCGCGCCACGCCACCGGATCGGCCTTCAGCGGCAGCGGCGCCCCGTCGGGGCCGAGCAGCTCGTATTTGTAGAGCGCGCCGGGCGCCACCCGCGGGATGAAGATTTCCCAGACGCCGGCTTCGTGGCGCAGCCGCATCTGATGGCGGCGCCCGTCCCAGGTGTCGAAGTTGCCGACCACCGACACCCGCCGCGCGTTCGGCGCCCAGACCGCGAAGCGCACGCCCGGGACGCCGTCGACGATCATCGCATGCGCGCCGAGGCAGGAGGCGAGGTCCTGGTGGCGGCCCTCGGCAAGCAGATAGACGTCGAGCTCGCCGAGCAGCGGGCCGAACGAGTACGGGTCCTCGGTCTCCTGGATCGGCCCGCCCCAGTCGATCCGCAACAGGTAGGGGCCGGGGCCCGGGCTCGGCCCGACGAACAGCCCGGTGTTGCGCACCGGGCTCAGCACGCTCTGCCGGCTCGGCTCGTCGCGCGCCACCGCGGTCACGGCAAAGGCCCCGGGCAGCATCGCGCGGATGGTGTCGCCGTGGCGGCCGAGCACGGCGAACGGGTCGAGGCTGCGGCCCTCGACCACGGCCTGCAGGGCCGGGCCGAGGCGCGGGTCGTCATTCATCCGCCGCTCCCGTCGCCGCGATGATGCGCGGCGCGATGCGGGCCAGCCCGTTGACCGGGATTTCCAGCCAGGTCGGCCGGTTGGCGGCCTCGTAGCAGACCTCGTAGGCGGCCTTTTCGAGCAGGAACAGGTCGAGCAGGGCCGGTTCCTCGGCGGCGCCGACCCAGCGGCGCGGGCTCTCGGCATGAACCGCGCGATAGGCGGCGAGGAAGGCGCTCGCGGCATCGTCGGCGAAGCGCTCCAGCACCCGCGACTGGCCGGGCGAGGTCTGCGCCGGCCCGGCGGCGCGCCCGCCGGCGACGGCGACGGCATAGTCGAACGAGCGCAGCAGCCCGGCGACGTCGCGCAACGGACAGGCCTTGGCGCGGCGCTGCGCCAAGGGCTTCGCCGGCTCGCCCTCGAAGTCGATGATGTAGGCGTCGCCGGAGGAGACCAGGACCTGGCCGAGATGGAAATCGCCGTGCACCCGGGTCTTCAGCGTCCCGGGTGCGGCGCGGCCGAGCAGGGCGATGGCCTCGCCCAGCGCGGCGCGCCGCTCGACGAGCGCGGCCGCCGCCGTCGCCGTCGCCTCGTCCGGCCACGACCTCACCGCGGCGAGGGCGGCGAAGGCCGCGTCGAGCTGCCGCTCGGCCGCCTGGCACCAGGCGCCGACATCGGCGGCGGTGGCCGCCTCGGGGGCAAAGTCGGGATTGTCGGTCGGTGCCGCCAGGGCGGCGTGCAGCTCGGCCAGGCGGCGGCCGATCGCGGCGGCGAAATTGGCGTATCCGGCCAGGGCGTCGGCGATGTCCTCGACCTGTCCGTCGGGATCGACGACATGCGCGGCATTGAGCACGCGCGACAGGAAATCGAGCGTCCACACCCAGCCGTCGCCCTGGTTGCGGATGAACCCCTGGACCAGCACCATCGTGTGCGGCGTGCCGTCGGGGCCGAAGCGCGCGACCTCGCCGAGCAGCGGCGCGGTGTTGGCAAAGCCGCGCTCGGTCAGATAGCGGGTCATCTCGGCCTCGGGGTGGATGCCCGGCGCGATGCGGCGCACCAGCTTGAGCACCGCGAGATCGCCGACCATCAGCGAACTGTTCGACTGCTCGGCCGACAGCCGGCGGATTTCGGGGGCGTGCGGGAAGGCGATCTCGTTAAAGCGCGCGGTCGGCATGAAGCGGATTTCGCCGGCATGGATCGGGCGCACGGCGGAAACGTGCAGCGCGCGCAGCACGGTGAGCGGCAGCGCGTCGAGCGCGAAGGCGTCGGTCAGAAACCCGACGCGGCGGCCGCGCCGCACCCGCGCCAGCGCAAGCTGCTGCGGCAGCGCATCGGTGATGGTGTCCTCCCAGGCGATCGCCAGCGGCAACAGGTAGGTCTCGACCCCCTGCGACACGGTGACCTCGATCTCGGTCAGGATCATGTCCATCTGGCGGCCGTAGATCGTCTCGGCCACCGCGATGCGGACCCCGGCGATGTGCTGGTCTTTCGAGGCGAACCAGCGGCGTCGCATCAGGTAGGCGGGCAGCGCGTCCTGTTCGAGAATACGGCGCTGGGCCGGCTCGAGCACCTCGGCGACGTCGTGCCGCACCACCAGGGTCGACAATTCGGCCATCGGCTCGGGCGCCGGCAGGTGCCACTCCGGCAGGCTCGCGTCGGTCGACAGGAGGAACCAGTAGAAGCCGAAGGGCGGCAGGGTCAGCAGATAGGGGAGCTGGCCGATCGGCGGAAAGGTCGAGCCGCCGCTGAGATCGACCGGGATGCGGCCGGCAAAGCCGGACAGGTCGAGCTCGACCGCCTGGATCACCCGCGACAGGTTGCACACGCACAGGATGGTCTCGTCCTCGTACTCGCGCAGATACGCCAGCACCTTGCGGTTGCCGGGATAGAGCAGGCGCAGCGAGCCGCGGCCGAACGCCTTGTGGCGCTTGCGCACGGTCAGCATGCGCCGCATCCAGTTCAGCAGCGAATAGGTGTCGGCCGCCTGCGCCTCGACGTTGATCGCCTCGAACCCGTAGACCGGGTTCATGATCGGCGGCAGCACCAGGTTCTCCGGGCTGGCGCGGGAGAAACCGCCGTTGCGGTCGGGCGACCATTGCATCGGCGTGCGCACCCCGTCGCGGTCGCCGAGATGGTAGTTGTCGCCCATGCCAAGCTCGTCGCCGTAATAGATCACCGGGGTTCCCGGCATCGACAGCAGCAGCATGTTCATCAGTTCGATGCGGTTGCGGTCGTGCTCGAGGAGCGGGGCGAGGCGCCGGCGGATGCCGAGGTTGAGCCGGGCCCGGCGGTCGGCGGCATAGGTCTGCCACAGGTAGTCGCGCTCCTTGTCGGTGACCATTTCGAGCGTCAGCTCGTCATGGTTGCGCAGAAAGATCGCCCACTGGCAGTTCGCCGGGATTTCCGGAGTCTGGCGGATGATGTCGCTGATCGGAAAGCGGTCTTCCTGGGCGATCGCCATGTACATCCGCGGCATCAGCGGAAAGTGGAACGCCATGTGGCATTCGTCGCCGTCGCCGAAATATTCCTGCGCGTCCTCCGGCCACTGGTTCGCTTCGGCCAAGAGCATCCGGCCCGGGGCGTACTCGTCGAGAGCCTTGCGCAGCTGCTTCAGAATGGCGTGGGTCTCGGGCAGGTTCTCGTTGCTGGTGCCCTCGCGCTCGACCAGGTAGGGCACGGCGTCCAGGCGCATCCCGTCGACCCCGAGGTCGAGCCAGAAATGCATGATGCTGAGCACCTCGCGCAGCACCCGCGGGTTGTCGAAATTGAGGTCGGGCTGGTGCGAATAAAAGCGGTGCCAGTAATAGGATGCGGCGACCGGGTCCCACGACCAGTTCGACTTTTCGGTGTCGACAAAGATGATGCGGGTGTCGGCATAGGCGTCGTCGTGGTCGGACCAGACGTAATAGCGCCGCGCCGCCGAGCCGGGCTTGGCCCGGCGGGCGCGCTGGAACCAGGCGTGCTGGTCCGAGGTGTGGTTGATCACCAGCTCGGTGATGACGCGCATGTCGCGGGCGTGGGCCCCGGCGACGACGCGGCGGAAATCGGCAAGGGTGCCGTAATCGGGGTGGACGCCGCGGTAGTCGGAGATGTCGTAGCCGTCGTCGCGCCGCGGCGAGGGATAGAACGGCAGCAGCCAGATCGCGTTGACGCCGAGGCTGGCGATGTAGTCGAGCTTTTGCAGCAGCCCCGGAAAATCGCCGATGCCGTCGTTGTTGGAATCGAAGAACGATTTGACGTGGAGCTGATAGATGACCGCGTCCTTGTACCAGAGCGGGTCGGCCATCACCGACAGTTTGCGTTTCTTCTTCATCATGCAGTCCCGGGGACGGGGCGAACGCGCCAAAGCGCGTAGGGCAGGACCGCCGGGTCGAGGCGGATGTGCTGGACCTTGCCCTGCCAGGTGAAGCGGTGCCCGCCGACCAGATCTTCGACCGCGACGGCGGCCGCGTCGGACAGGCCCCACAGCCACAGCGGCACCTCGATGTCGCATTCCTGGGCGAAGCGCGGGTCGAGGTTGACCGCGACGAGGACGACGTTCTGCAGATCGGGGGTGCTTTTCGAGAAGTAGAGGATCTGGTCGTTGAAGGCGTTGTGAAAGGCGAGGCCGAGATGCGTCTGCAGCGCCGGGTTGGCGCGGCGGATGCGGTTGAGCTGCGTGATCTCGGCGACGATGTTGCCCGGCGCGTTCCAGTCCCAGGCGCGGATCTCGTATTTTTCCGAGGCGGCGTATTCCTCGCGCCCGGGCAGGGCGCGCGCCTCGCACAATTCGAAGCCGCTGTACATGCCGAACAGCCCGGACAGGGTGGCGGCGAGCGCGGCGCGGATCAGAAACCCCGGGCGGCCCGAGTTCTGCAAAAACACCGGATTGATGTCCGGCGTGTTGACGAAGAAATGCGGGCGGAAGAACTCGCGGGGCGCCGCCGTCGTCAGCTCGGTCAGGTATTCGGTCAGCTCGGCCTTGGTGTTGCGCCAGGTGAAGTAGGTGTAGGACTGGGAAAAGCCGATCTTGGCCAGCCGGTACATCAGTTTCGGGCGGGTGAACGCCTCGGCGAGGAACACCGCGTCGGGATGGCGGACGCGGATGTCGGCGATCAGCCACTCCCAGAACGGCAGCGGCTTGGTGTGCGGGTTGTCGACGCGGAACAGGCGGATGCCCTCGCCGGCCCAGAACAGCACGATGTCGCGCAGCGCCAGCCATAGCGAGGGGATCGCGCCCGGGGCGTAGAAATCGACGTTGACGATGTCTTCGTATTTCTTGGGCGGGTTCTCGGCGTAGCGGATCGAGCCGTCGGGCCGCCACACGAACCAGTCCGGGTGCTCGGTCAGCCACGGGTGGTCGGGGGCGCACTGGATCGCGAAATCGAGCGCCAGTTCCAGCCCGTGCTCGGCGGCGGCGTCGCGCAGGCGGCGGAAATCGGCAAAGGTGCCGAGCGCCGGATGGATCGCGTCGTGGCCGCCCTCGGCGCTGCCGATCGCGTAGGGGCTGCCGGGGTCGCCGGGCTCGGCGACCGGGGCGTTGTCGCGGCCCTTGCGGTTGATCCGGCCGATCGGATGGATCGGCGGAAAATAGACGACGTCGAACCCCATCGCGGCGATCGCCGGCAGGCGGGCGATGACGTCGTCGAAGGTGCCGTGCCGCGCCGGGTCGCCGCTCTGCGAGCGCGGGAACAGCTCGTACCAGCTGGCGAACCCGGCGGCGCGCCGCTCGGCCTCGACCGGGTATTCGGTCGGATGGCGGTGCCGGTGCGGCCGGATGCGCGCCGCCGCCACCAGCGCCGCCGTCGTCGGCGCGAGCAGCAGTCGCCGGCGCTCCGCCGCATCGGCGGTGGCCAGGGCCTCGGCCAGCGCCGCCAGCTCCGGCGTCGCCGCGCTCTCGGCGATCAGCAGCCGGCCCTCCTCGAGCTCGAGGTCGATCGGCAGGCCGGCGGCGTGCTTTTTTTCCAGCTCCTCGGCAAAGCTGCCGAAGCGGTCCTTCCAGGCGAGCACGGTGAACAGGTGCCGGCCGAGGCGGGCGAGCGGAAAGCGCCCGATCCAGCGGTCGTTGCCGAGCGGCGTCATCGCCGCCTCGTGCCACTCCGCCTCGTCCTCGGCCCGCCACAGCAGCGCCGCGGCGAGCCGGTCGTGGCCGTCGGCGATCACATCGGCGGTGACCTCGACCATCTCGCCGACCAGGCGCTTGGCGGCGAAGCGGCCGTCGTCGACCGCGGGGCTGACCGCCTCGACGGCGATGCGCGGCGCCGCCGCCGCCTCGGTCGCGTCGATCTGCCGGCGCGCCACCGGCGCGGTCGCCCGCGGCCGCAGCACGCGGACTTCGCCGGGGGCGAGCGCGATCACGCCGTCCGGCCCGACCGCCGCCGCGCCGCCGTCGAGCAGCGCGCCGGCGAAGCCGCCGGCGGTCAGCAGCGGCGCGGCGCGCACCGCCGCCGGCTCGTCGAGGCTGGCGTTGGCCAGCACCAGCCGCTGGCCGACGAGCAGCGCGGCGGCCGGCGCCTCGGGCGGCGACAGCGCCCGCACCGGCCCGGTCCAGCCGGCGGCGCCGCCGGCATTTGCCGCGGCGATCTGCGGCGCCAGATCGAACGGCGCGTCGGCGGCGAGGCGGGCGAAGTCTTCCGGCCGGTCGCGGGCCGGGTCCATGTCGCGGGCCGCGCCGAACTCGAACCCCATCGGCATCAGCCAGCCGGCGCCGCAGGCGGCGGCGAAGGCGAGGGCGCGCTCGGCCTCGCGCCGCATGCGGCCGGAATCGTTGAGGCCGCGGCCGAGGCGGCGCTCGAACGGAGCCTCCGGCGCGAGCAGCGGCGGGGCGAGGCGGGCAAGGCTGTCGAGCGTTTCGGCAAACCCCCCGGCGCGGTAATCCCAGCCGCGGCAGCAGCAGGCGGTGTAATCGAAGCCGCAATCGCCGAGCGCGGCCGCTTCGGCCGGGGCGAGCCCGGCGGTCCAGGCGATGAACTCGGCGTCGGGATGGCGCCGGCGCAGCGCCGCGATCAGCTCGCGCCACAGCCCGGACGGCACGCGCTGCGGACGCAGGCAGCGGAACCCGGCGACGCCGGCATCGGCCCACTCGGCGAGCCGGGCCGCCCAGCATGCGGCGAGGCCGGACCGCTCGGCGCCGGGGCACAAGCGGGCGAGATCGGGCTGCGGCGGCGGCCGGCGCGGGTCGGGCGGCTCGTCGTCGGCCTCGGCGCGATACCAGCCGGCCTCGCCGCGGGCGAGCGGGGACTCGGCGGCGACCTCGTCGAGGACGAGGTCGAGATACAGCCGCAAACGCCGGTCGGCGGCGGCCTCTGCCGCCTGCGCCAGCGCGGCGCCCGCCGAGGCGTCGCCGAGCCGGGGGTCAAGGCGCTCGTGATCGGCGGTGCGGAACAGGTCGCCGCGCTGTCCCGCCCGGAACGGCGGCGCGACGACCACCGCGTCGAACCCCATCGCCGCGGCGCGGGCGAAGTGGCCGCCCCACAGCTCGGTCGGTCCCGCGAGCAGCGGGTGAAGATAATAGAAACGAGCCTGTGACATGCTGAGTGCGCTGCCGCCCCCGACAGACGGACCTGGCGAAACCCGACCGCGCATCGGGCTTATCCCTGGTAGACGATCCCGCGATGGCTTCGGTTCCCCAGCGCGGTGCCGTTAAAAAAAGCCGGGAGCCGGCTGTTTAAACGTGGTGGTTGTTCAATGCCGCGAATGTTTAATTTAACGGCTCGATCCGGCCGCACCGCGCCGCTCGCCCGGCCGACTGGCTATTGACGCCGTCCGGCGGCGCGCTTTATCGTCGCACCTTCCCGCCCATAAATTGGGCATGCCCATGCCGCGGCCTTCGCCAGACTTGGCTGACCGCCTCCGCACCGCCGGGCTCAGGCTCACGCGGCCGCGTCTCGCCTTGGCGCGGCTGCTGTTTGACGGCGGGAACCGGCACGTCACCGCCGAGCAGCTCCGCGCCGAGGCGAGCGCCGCCTCGATCCGCGTGTCGCTGGCGACGGTCTACAACGTGCTCCACCAGTTCACCGAGGCCGGGCTGCTGCGCGAGGTCGTCATCGAGCCGGGGCGCTCGTATTTCGACACCAATATCGACGACCACCACCATTTCTTCTGCGAGTCGAGCGGGGTGCTGCAGGACATCGCCGGCGAAGGGGTGGCGGTCAGCGGCATCCCCGTGCCGCCGCGCGGCACCGAGATCACCCGCGTCGAGGTCATCGTCCGCCTGCGCGCCTTCGGTTGAACGAGGCCGCGGCGAAGTCCCTGCGCAGTTTAGAATTTTTCTTAACTGTTGACACCGATCCACCGGGGGTTCTCTAATTCTCCGGGTCGGCCCGGCCGCGCTTACCGCGACCGCCCGTTCCAGGATCGAGGGACGGATGATGGCGTATCCTCGACGTTGCACGACAGGACGATAGGTTGCCGCGCGGCGCAGCTGTGCGGCTTTTTTGTTGATTCGCGAGGACTGCGCCTGAGGCGCGATTTGCCGGGGAGAGGTGCAACGGGCCGCGACCGATTCTGACCGTTCTTGGGAGGAGCGCGACGATGGCATATCAAGAAGACATCGCTTTGATGGCGCACCTGATGCGTCGGGCCGGTTTCGGCGCCACCCGCGACGAGCTCGAAGCGAGAGTGGCCAAGGGCTACGAAGCCACGGTCGAAGAGCTGCTGCATCCCGAAACCCAGCCGGAGGTCGATGCCTACAGTCTGCTGCGCTACCAGCCGGCTTCGCTCCTGCCGGGCGGGCAGCCGCCGATGGGCAACGTCCATTGGCTCTACTACCTGGTGAATACCAAGCGGCCGCTGCAGGAGAAGATGGCGCTGTTCTGGCACCACGTCTTCGCCACCGGCAATTCCAAGGTCGATAATTACGACCAGCTTCTCGAGCAGATCGAGCTGTTCCGCGAGCAGGGCATGGGCAACTACCGCGACCTGCTGCTCGCCGTCGCGAAAAACCCGACGATGCTGTTCTGGCTCGACAACAACCAGAACCACGGCACCGCGGTGAACGAAAACTGGGGCCGCGAGCTGCTCGAACTGTTCAGCCTCGGCGCCGGCAACTACACCGAGGTCGATGTCCGCGAGGCATCCCGCGCCTTTACCGGCTGGACCTTCGAAACCAAGATTCCGCGCCTGCCTTACGGCCGGTTCCCCTGGAAATTCGAGTATCGCCCCGAGGACCACGACGACGGCGAGAAGACCTTCCTCGGCCACAAGGGGCGGTTCAACGGCGAAGACATCATCGACATCATCGTGCAGCAGCCGGCGTGCGGAAAGTTCATCTGCCGGCACCTGTACAACTTCTTCGTCGCCGACGAGCCGCAAGTGCCGGCCTGGCCGATCGAGCCGCCGCGCGACCAGAAGGCGATCGACCTGCTGGTCGGCGCCTTCCGCGACTCGAAGTTCGACATGCGCTCGGTGCTGCGCGTGCTGTTCAATTCGGACGCCTTCAAGGAAGCCCGCTTCCAGCACGTCAAATCGCCGGCCGAGGTGGTCGTCGGCACGCTGCGCTTTGTCGGCGGCTACGAGGTTCCGAAGCCCGGCTACGGCGAGCTGTCGATGAACACCGCCTATATGGGCCAGGACCTGCTCAACCCGCCGTCGGTCGAGGGCTGGCACACCGGCAAGGAGTGGATCAACAGCGGCTCGTTGATGGCCCGCATCAACTTCATGGCCGAGAAGGTCGGCGACACCTCGGCCCCCGGGGTGCGCGCCATCATCGACCGGCTGAAGGCGAGGGGGACGCTCAGCCCCGACCAGCTCGTCGACGGCTGCCTCGACCTGCTCGGGCCGGTCGAGGTCGGCGCCGACACCCGGGCGCAGCTCTTGTCGCAGGCCAACGAGTGGGGCCAGACCTCATGGGACAACGGCAATGCGAGCACCGCCGACCGGCGCGTCGGCCAGATGCTGCAACTGATCGTGGCGACCCGCGAATACCAGTTCGCCTGACAACGGAACGTGTTGAGATTCGGGAGGAAAGGCTATGGCTAACCAGGATCCCTGCGTCGTCGTTTTGCAGCTCACCGGCGGCAACGACTATCTGAACTCGATCATTCCCTACAACAACCCGCTGTACCGCGACAACCGGCCGGCGGTCGGGATCAGCGACAACAACATCATCCATCTCGACGCCACCTACGGCATCCCGGACTACATGGCGCCGATGAAGAAATTCTGGGACGAGGGCCACCTGGCGGTGGTGCACGGCGTCGGCTTCAAGGACTCGCCGCGCTCGCATTTCCGCGCGATGGACATCTGGCACACCTGCGAGCCGGAAAAGGTCGGCACCGAGGGCTGGCTCGGGCGGGTGGCGCGCGAGTTCGACCCGAAGAAGGAAAACGTCGTGCAGGTGGTCAGCATGGGGCCGAGCCTGCCGCGCTCGCTGGTCTGTCCGGGCGTGCCGGTGGCCTGCGTCGCCGGGCCGCTGGAGCGCTACGGCTTTCTGCCCGGGGTGCAGGGGGCCGAACGCACCCAGGTGCTCGACCGCTTTGCCAAGATGTACAGCCCGGCGATCGGCTCCGGCCCGGTGATGGATTATCTCAGCGAGACCGCGATCGATTCCTTGAAGGGCGAGGACATCATCAAGGTCGCGCCGCAGAAATACTCGTCCACCGTGGAGTATCCGAATACCCCGATCGCCCGCAAGCTGAAGGGCATCGCCCAGGTCCACATCGCCGAGATCGGCAGCCGCATCTTCTATTGCGACCACAGCACCTTCGACACGCATGCCGGGCAGAACCCGGCGCACGGCAATCTGTGGAGCGCCGTCAGCCAGGGGATCGACGCCTTCATGACCGACCTGCGCCAGCACAACAAGTCGGAAAACGTCATCATGCTGCTGTTCTCCGAGTTCGGGCGCCGGGTCCATGACAACGGCTCGGGCACCGATCACGGCGCCGGCGGGGTGGCGTTCGTGCTCGGCGACAAGGTCGTCGGCGGGCATTACGGCGAGATGCCGTCGCTGAAGCCGGAACACCTGGTCCAGGGCGACCTCAACCCGAACATGGATTTCCGCAGCGTCTACTCGACGATCCTCGACAAATGGCTGGGGCTCAACCCGGCGCCGATCGTCAACGGCACGTTCGAAAAGCCGGCGTTCCTCCACTGACGGAACGGGCGCCGCGACAGGAGAGAAAAGAGCCAACCGCTTCGGGATAGGAGGAAACCATGCCGTTGACGACGGTCGCGCGCGGACGCGTTTACGATTGGAGCCATGCCATCGGTCGTGGCGCGGCGACGGGAACCGGGTTCAACTACCCGCAGACGATGTGCCTCGACAGCGAGGGCAACGCCTATACCGCCAACCGCGGCAACGAAAACAATTTCGGCATGCGGGTCAACAAGGTGAAGATCGGCGGGCCGGCCGAGGAGGAGCTGCTCGCCGAGTTCTTCCAGTACGGCGAGGAGGACGGCAAGTCGATCTGGCCCTTCGGGGTCGCGGTCGACAGCGAGCGCGACCGGGTCTACTGCTCGGACGAGTGGACCAACACGATCTCGGTGTTCGACCGCAGCGGCAAATACCTCGAAAAATGGGGCAAGAGCGGCAGCGGCGACGGCGAGCTGATGCGGCCGGCCGGGCTTGCCGTCGAAAAGAGCGGCAACCTGATCGTCGTCGACAGCGGCAACAACCGCCTCCAGGTATTCGGCCCCGACGGCAAGTATGTCGGCAAATGCGGCCGGGCCGGACGGGCGCCGGGCGAGTTCAACCAGCCCTGGGGCGTCACCGTCGACAACGACGGGTACATCTACGTCGCCGACTGGAAGAACCACCGGGTCCAGAAGCTCTCGGCCGACGGCAAATGCGTCATGTGCCTCGGCTCCTACGGCGCCATCAGCCGTCCGGAAGGCGCCTATGCGGTGACCACCTTCGGGCCCTACGTCACCGGCGAGAGCGAGAAGGCGGGCTATCCGCCCACCGACCGGTTCAACCACCCGACCGATGTCGCGGTCGACAGCGACGGCGACATCTATGTCTGCGACTGGGGGAACCACCGCGTCTGCATCTTCGACCGCGACGGCGGCCCGATCACCACGCTGATCGGCGACGCGCACATCCTGTCGAAATGGGGCCAGCAGAGCGTCGACGCCAACCCCGACATGATGAAGGCGCGGCGGCGGGTGAAAAGCCTCGAACCGCAATGGCGGTTCTGCTTCCCGACCGCGGTCGATTTCGACCCCAAGAGCGACAACCTGATCGTCGCCGACAGCCAGCGCAACCGGCTGCAGGTCTACAAGAAGGTACGCAACTACACCGACTTCCAGGCGAACCTGTAACCAGGCACGCGCCCGCTTCCGCCCGCCGCATCGCCGGCGGGCGGAAGCGGCGCGTCGTCCGAGCTGGGGAGAGCCATGAGACGGCCTCGCTGCGCCGACGATTTCGTCGCGATCCGCGCCCGTGTCGAGGAATTGCGCCGCGAGCGCGATGCGCCGGCCGGCGGCGCGGCGCCGCCGGAGCAGCCGCCGCCGGAGCCGGAGGGCGGCTCGGCGGCGGCGCGGCCCGGCATCCCCGGCTGGCGGGTGGCGCGGCGGCGGCGTTACCTGCCGGCGTGACGCCGCCGGCTCAGCCCGGCTCGCCGGCGGCGATGCGCAGCCCGGCGAGGTAGAACTCGCGGTCCTCCGGCTTGCGCCAATGCGACGCCGCCGGCACCACCACCGGGGTCAGCGACTTCAGCGTCGCGATCGCGCGGCGAGCGTCGTCGAGCCGGCCCATCTTGGCGTAGCACGCCGCGAGAAAGCGATAGCTCGGCGGCCAGTCGGGATTCTCCTGCAGCGATTGCAGCAGCATCGTCTCCGCTGTGGCGAAGCGGCGGGCGAAGAAATGCGCCACCCCCAGCCCCATCAGCCGGTCGGCGGCGCGGGCATGCGGGCTCAGCCGCAGCGAGGTCTCGAACGCGACGACCGCCTTCTCCGGGTCGCCCGACCACAGCCTGAGCCAGCCGTTCGTCACCCAGCCGCGCGCGAAGCTCGGATTGAGCGTCAGCGCGCGGTCGATCAGCGCGATCGCGGCGCCGATATCCTCGCCGAAATAGCCCAGCGTCCGGGCGGCGAAGCCGAGCACGTTGGGGTCGTCTTCGCCGAAGCGCAGCGCCGCGCGCGCCAGGTCGATCGCGGCGCGGCTGCTGGCTTCGGGATCGCGGGTCCAGGCGTTGACGTGAAGGTTGGTGTGCGCCGCCGCCGCCAGCGCCAGCGCCGGCGCGTAGCGCGGGTCGCGCTCGATCGCCTGCTGCAGCAGCTCCAGCCCCGCGGTGACCCCGCTCTCGTTCCATCCCCAGACCAGCGAGAGCGCGCGCAGATACAGGTCGTAAGTGGTCAGGTCGGTGGTCCGCCGGGCGAAGGATTTGTGAATCTCGGCGGCTTCGAGCGTCGGCTCGATGATCCCGGCGACGCCGAGCGCCACCCGGTCCTGCAATTCGAAGATGTTTTCCAGCGGGCCGTCGAAGCGGTCGGCCCACAGATGCGCGCCGGTCTGGGCATCGATCAGCTGGGCGGTGATGCGCACCTGCCCGGCCGCCTTGCGCACCGAGCCTTCGAGCACGTAGCCGACCCCGAGCTCGCGCCCGACCCGCTTGATGTCGACGTTCTGTCCCTTGTAGGCAAAGCTCGAATTGCGGGCGATGACGAACAGCCAGCCGATGCGGCTGAGCGCGGTGATGATCTCCTCGACCATGCCGTCGGCGAAATATTCCTGCTCGGGATCGCCCGACATGTTGGCGAAGGGTAGCACCGCGATCGACGGCTTGTCGGGCAGGACCAGGGCGGGAGCCGGCGGCGCCGCGCCCGGGCGGGTGACCGGCGCGACAAAACGGTAGCCGCGCCCGGGAATCGTCTGGATGCAGCTCCCCTGGGTGCGGCCCCGATCGATGATCCGGCGCAGCGCCGAAATCTGCACCGTCAGGTTGCCTTCCTCGATCGCCAGGCCCGGCCACACCGCCGCCATGATCTCGTCTTTCGAGACAAGCTGGCCCTGCCGCTCGACCAGAAGCAGCAACAGGTCGAGCGCCCGCGAGCCGAGCGCGACCGGCTCGGCGGCTCCCGACTTATCGACCTGGTACAGGCCGGAACGTTCTAGGCGGAATCCTTCAAACAACAGGCAATCGGCTGGGGCGCCAGGATCCATCGCGATCTCCTGGGCGCCGATCATAACGCAACCGGGCTGAAACCAAAGCATGCGGCCGCCGGCCGCCGGGCCGGTCCCGGCGGTTTGGAACGTTTTGGAACAATTAGGGCCGGGCTCATAGCCGCCGCCGCCGGCCGCCGCCATGGTGGCGCCCGCCTTGCTTGCGGGAGCCGCGCCATGCACCTGACGGGCCTGATCGCACTGGGAACGGTTGCCGGTACCGGCGCCGGGCTGCTCGCCGGCATGCTCGGGATCGGCGGCGGGGTGGTCGTGGTGCCGGTGGTCTTCTATGGTCTCGTCGGATGGGGCCAGGTGCCGGCCGGGGAGGCGGCCCATGTCGCCGTCGCCACCTCGCTGGCGGCGATCCTGCCGGCGGCGGTGGTGTCCTCGGCGGCGCATTGGCGGGCGGGCAACACCGATCTCGACTTCCTCGTCGCCTGGGGCCCGGGAATCGCCCTCGGCGTCGTCGCCGCCCAGCTCGCCGCGCCGCATCTGCGCGGCAGCCTGATGACCGGGGCGTTCGCCCTGTTGTGCCTGGTGTTCGCCGCGCGGTTCGCGTTTCCCGGCCGCTTCCGTCCGCTCGGCGCGGCGCCGTCGGCCGGGATGCTGCGCGCCGTCGCCGGCGCCGGGATCGGGCTGTGCTCGGGTCTGGCCGGGGTCGGCGGCGGCATCCTGACCAACATCGTGATGAACCTGTCGGGGCTGTCGATGCACAGGAGCGTCGGCCGCTCCGCCGCGGTCGGGGTGGTCGTCGCCATCCCGGCGACGCTGACCGCGGCGCTCGGTCCCGGCCCGCACGGGCCGACCCGGCTCGGCAGCATCGACCTGGCGATGTGGATCTGTATCGCGCCGAGCCAGGCCGTGGCGGCGTGGTTCGGGGCACGGCTCGCCCGCCGCATCAGCGGGCCCGGCCTCAGCCGGGTTCTGGGATTGGTTCTGTTTGTCACCGGCGTCGCGATGCTGCGCTCGAGCGCGCTCGGCGAGTAACGGCGACGCCCGGTTCGTGGAGGTGTGCCATGCGCAACCTGACCGACCCCTATGCCCTGAAACATTACGACGAGTGGGGCCCGCGCCCCGCTCCCGCCTGGTGGCGGCAGTTCGCCGCCGCCCTCGGCTTTGCCGCGTTCGGCGCCGCGGTCTGCCTGCTCGCGGTGGTCAAGGGCATTCCGATCGGCGAATATGTGCTGTGGAACGGCTGACGCCGCCGCTCCGCGAGGCTGCGGCCCCGCGCTATGGTGTCGGCGACCGACACCATGGGGACGGGGCGATGGCGTTTCCGGTTCGGCGGCCGCTTGCCGCGCTGCTGCTTGCGACGCTGTGCCGGATGCCGGGCGCCGGGGCGCACCCGCTCGACCCGCTGTCGCCCGACGAGATCGGCGCCGCGGTCGCGGTGCTGCGCGAGGCCGGGCGCGTCGACGACGCGACCCGCTTTGCCCTGATCGAGCTGGCCGAACCCGACAAGGCGGAGGTGATGCGCTGGCAGCCGGGCGAGGCCGAATTCCGCAAGGCCTTCGTCGTCGCCCGCCGCGCACGCGAGGTCTACGAGGCGGTGGTCGATCTTGCCGCCCGCAAGCTGGAAAGCTGGCGCCTCGTGCCCGAGGTGCAGAGCGGGCTGACCAGCGGCGAATGGCTCCAGGCCGGCCGCATCACCCGCGCCGACCCCGGCTGGCAGGCGGCGATGCGCAAACGCGGCTACGACAGCGTCGACGACGTCGCCTGCGCGCCGCTGGCCGCCGGGCCGGCCGCCGGGTTCGCCGAAAGCGGGCGCCGGCTGGTGCGCGTCGTCTGCTTTGCCGCCGATGCCGACGGCAACCTGTGGAGCCGGCCGATCGAGGGGCTGGTGGCGGTGGTCGATCTCGACGCGCTGCGGGTGATCCGGCTGATCGACACCGGCGCGGTGCCGACGGCCGAGGGCAACAGCGGCTGGGGCGAGGGGGCAGAGACGCCGCGCCGGGCGGTCGCCGCGACCCACGGCTTTGCCGTCGCCGGCAGCGAGGTGCGCTGGCGCGGCTGGTCGTTCCACTACCGCATGGACCGCCGCGCCGGGCTCGTCGTCTCGCTGCTGCGCTACGACGATCGCGGGCGCAAGCGGCTGGTGCTGTACCGCGGCTCGCTCGCCGAGATGTTCGTGCCCTACATGGATGGAGGGCCGGCCTGGGCGTTCCGCAATTTCATGGACGAGGGCGAATGGGGCCTCGGCCTCGCGTCGTCGCCGCTCGCCCCCGGCATCGACTGTCCCGTCGATGCGACGTTCCTCGACGCGGTCCTTGCCGGCGAGCGCGGCATTGCGCTGACCGGCAAATCCGTCGTCTGCCTGTTCGAGCGCGAAACCGGGGCGCCGCTGTGGCGGCATTCGGAGACCGCGACCGGCGCCTATCGCGGCCGCGCCGCGGTCGAGCTGGTGCTGCGCAGCATCGCCAGCCTCGGCAATTACGACTACATCGTGGACTGGGTGCTGGACGAGGCCGGAGCCGTCCGCATCGAGGTCGGCGCCACCGGCATCGCCGCGGTCAAGGGGGTGCGCACGCGCGACATGCGCGAGCCCTCCGCCGCGGCGGACACCGCCTCGGGCGATCTCGTCGCGGCCAATCTGGTCGGGGTCAACCACGACCACTTCCTGTCGTTCCGCCTCGACCTCGACATCGACGGCGCGCCCAACACGCTGGTGCGCCGGCGGCTGGTGCGCGACCGCGCCGGCGGCCGTTCGCTGTGGCGGGCGGTCGACGAGGCGGTGCGCTACGAAGGCCCGCTCGACGCCGACGGGCATGGCGGGGCCGAGTTGTGGCGGGTGGTCAACCCGAACATCACCAACGGGCTCGGCCAGTTTCCGGGATACGAGTTGCGCCGGGGACATTCGGCGGGTTCGCTGCTGGCCGCCGGCGACGTGGCCCAGCGCCGCGCCGCGTTCTCGGCGGCGCCGCTCTGGGTCACCGCCTACGATCGCGGCGAGCTTTACGCCGCCGGCGATTACCCCAACCAGAGCCGCGGCGGCGATGGGCTCCCCGCCTATGTGGCGCAGCACCGGCCGGTCGAGAATGCCGATCTCGTGCTGTGGTACACGATGGGCTTCCACCACCTGCCGCGGCCGGAGGAATGGCCGGTGCTGCCGGTGATCTGGCACCGCCTGACGCTGGTTCCGTACGGCTTCTTTGACCGCAACCCCACCCAATAGCGCGCGAAAGCCGCTGCGCCGAGGGGAAAAGGCCGGCATAATTGATCGCAAAGGCTGCATCGGGAGAAGGACGATGATCCGTACTGTGCTGCTTCTGTGCGCCGTCCTTCTCGGATACGCCGCCGACGCCGAGGCCGGCTGCGATATCGCCGCCAAGGTGGCGGAACTTGCGCCCGGCTTCTCGCCGGTCGATTACGGCAATTGCGCGCCGGGGCTGCCCTGCAATTTCCGCGGGCCGCGCGAGTTTATCGCCCAGAAGCCGGGGCCGGCCCTGCGCGGCGAGGCCCTGGCGATCCAGGCCGCCTACAACGCCGCGCCGGGCTTCTTCCAGGACGCGCTGTGCCGGCTCGACCGCATCTATATCGATACCGACACCAAGGACCCGGCGAAGCCGAGCGTGTGGGGCATGCGCGAGCGGCTCGTCGTCGATCCGGCGACCGGCAAGCCGCGCACCCATATCGGCATCTCGCGCCAGATCCTGAGCTGGCTGGCAAAACAGCGCCAGCCCTATGCGAGCTACGAGGCCCGGGTGGCGCGGATGCTGCTGGCGCCGGCGCCGGCCAACCTGCTATCGGTCACCGCCGGGCCGGACCCGGCCGGGGCGCAACCGGCGCTGGCGGTTCTCGCGGTGCTGGCGCACGAGATGGGCCATATCGTGTGGTGGGAAGACGATATCGGCAGCGGCCCGTTTCCGGAATTCTCGTGGACGACCAAAAGCGTGCAGCACGGCTTCCACAATTTCGGCGTCGAGGACCCGCAGAACCCGCCGCAGCGCCGGCCGGTCAGGACCGATGTGGAGTACGCGCTGCGCTACCTTCCGGCCGAGCGCGCCGCCGCCGAGCTGAAAGCGGTGTATGGCGGCGAATGGGCGAGCCTGTTCGCCACCGTCGCCGCCGACGAGGATTTTGTCGAGACCTACAAGCTCGTCGTGCTGACCGATGCCGGCGGCGCCGCGACGCCCGGGCGCAAGGCGCTGACCCGGCTCAGCGTCGCGATCCCGCGGGCCGGGAGCGGCGACATCCTCGCCCTTGCCAAGGACCCCAAGACCAAGCTGCACGACAAGGTGGAGTGGGTCAGGGCGCGGGTGGCCGGCCGCTGAGCACGGCGTCGGCGCGCTGGCGTGCGGCGCGCCACGCCGCCGTCTCGGCGAGGATATAGCTGACCTCGAGCGGCGCCACCCCGGCGGCGAGCCGGTCGCGGATCGCCGCAACCATCGCGGCGGCGTCGAGGCGCTTCTGGTCGATCCGCCCGTGCGCGAGAAACGCGGTGAAGGCGGCGACGCTGCTCGCCGCGACGCCGCGCGCCGGCGCCGCCTCTGCCACCGCCTCGTAGCTGCGGTCCTTGTAGAACAGCGATTTCGCCGCCGCGGTCAGCGCCTCTGCCGTCGCCGCGTCGATCGCGCCGGCCGCCGCGGCCGCGGCGACGGTGGCGCGGATGTTGACCATCGCCTCGCTGACCGCCGGATAGCCGAGCTCGGCCGGGCCGTGCAGCACCGCGACCTCGTCGTCGTCTTCGAGCAGGCCGTCGCGAAACGCCTCGAAGACCCGACCGATCCCCAGCATGCCGAACGGGTGCAGCTCGGCCGCGCGCAGCGCGCCGATGCTGGCGCTGCCGTAGACGTGGATGCCCTGCGCCATCGCCCACAGGATTTCCTTGTGCCAGACCGTCGGCTGGTCCTCGAAATAGCCGTCGACGAGGCCGATGATCGCCGGCCGCTCGGTGGCGGCGCGGTAGAGGTCGCCCTGCCGTGCCGGCGGCCGCCAGAGCAGCGCCGGGTCGGCGGGCCGCGCCGCCGGCGGCAGACTTGGCCCGGCAAAGACGATCGCCGTCATCGCGCCGCTCGCCGCCCCGGGCGGTACAGCGGGTGCCGCGGGTCGCCTTCGAGGCCGGGGATGACGACGCGCACCACCGGGATGCCGAAGGCCGGGCGCGTCAGGTCGCAGGCGACGGCGCGGTCGAACCCGGCGGCGCGCAGCCGCGACAGCAGCCAGCGCAGATCCGCGGCAAGATCGTCGGTCACGGTCTCGGGAACGGCGGCGAACGCCAGCGGGCCGGACGCCGCCGCCAGCGCGTCGCCCAGCGCCTCGGCGAGCGCGGCGCGCTCGGGTTCGCGGTACTCGGCCGGCGCGAGGTCGTCGCGAATGCCGGCAATATAGGTCAGCCGCGCCTGCGCCGCCTCGGTCAGCGCCCGGGTCAGCGCGACCGTCCTGTCGGGGTGGCAGCCGGCGCCGTGCCAGCGGCGCAGCCGGTGCGGCTCGCCCGCCGCCGCGTCGCAAATTTCGCAGAGGAACGCTGGCACCGCGAGGTCCGAGGTGACGTTCCACACGCGCAGCCCGATCCGCGCCGCCTCGTAGCGCTCGACGAGGCGGCGGCAATCGGCGTCGCCGACCGAGGCGAGGTCGAGCCGGCGGGCCGCCTGTGCCGTCGCGCCGGCGGCCAGCCACAGCGCCACCGCGTCGCGCTCGATCAGTTCGCAGATCGCCGCGACCAGCGCCTCGGCCGGGTGGCCGCCCGAGGCCAGCCCGTTCGACCCGGCGGCGAAATAGCCGTCGGGCTCGCCGGTATAGTCGCTGTGGACCAGCTCGGCCGGGACCCAGCAGGGACCGTCGCCGAGCAGGTCCCAGCCTTCCGCCCACAGGATCGGCGCCGCCGGGTCGAACGGCCTCGCGCCGGGGCCGAGGCCGCCCGGGTCGACCACCGCTTCGCCGCCGGCGGCGAGGTCGGCATAGGCGGCGCGGCGCAGCGGCCCGATCTCCTCGGCGTGAAAGCCTTCGCAGGCCTCCATCAGCGCCGAGGCCATCGCCTGCGGCAGGTCGAGCCCCTTGCCCTGCGCGACCGAAACCGAGCGCGAGTTGGGCCGCACCGCGACCGCCACCGGAATGCCGATGCGGTCGAGCCCGGTGATGTTGCCGAGCCGGGTAATCCCCATTGCCGCGGCGAGCGGGCGCAGGCGCGCCAGCGTCTCGGCCGGGGCGGCGACCCGGTGGGTGCCGCGCCGGTAGCGTTTCGGCACGGCGGCGTTGGCCGCCTCGCGCAGCGCCGTCGGGTCAGCCCTTGTGCGCGGTCGCGGCGCTGCTCTGCGCGCCTTCGGCCGAGGAATCGTCCGGCGTCCAGTGGTAGCCGCAGCCGCCGGAACCGGCGAGCCGGGTCGGACCGAGCCGCACCGCCGCCGTCCCCTCGCGCGCGAGAAGCCGGCGCAGGCGCTGCGCCGCCGCGCTGTCGCCGAGCCGCAGTTCGCTGTAGCTCGCGCCGTCCTCGGACAACAGGATGCGCTCGCCGTCGAGGCGCAGCACCGGGCCGCCGGCCGCCGGGGCCGAGGCCGCGCCCAGGCCCACCGCCAGGGCGACG
>Ga0209581_1001435_pt1 | contig 27790 bp, 26 predicted proteins | sample Coa_R2_FD_187160 | JGI IMG/M metagenome (GOLD analysis project Ga0209581, IMG submission 187160) | Surface soil microbial communities from Centralia Pennsylvania, which are recovering from an underground coalmine fire - Coalmine... | ecosystem: Environmental > Terrestrial > Soil > Unclassified ...
CCGGCTGGGCTATCAGAGAGGCACTATAGCAGGAATTCGGCGGCGGTTTCGGGCCGGCTTAGCTCAGCGGTAGAGCAACCGCCTTGTAAGCGGTAGGTCGTGTGTTCGATCCACACAGCCGGCACCAGCCCTATTTCGCCGGGAGATAGGCGATGCGGTCGCCGCGGAAGGTGCCGACGAAAAGGGTGCCGCCGGCGTCGAGGGTGACCGTCGCGTCGCCGAATTCGGCGCTGCCGGCCTCGGCCAACAGCGGGCTCAGCGTCATCGCCGCGGTGTCCCAGGCGGCGACACGCCAGGCCTGGGTGCAGCGCGTGTTCCTGCTCTCGAAGCAGGCAAAGACGTCCTTGGCCGGCACGTCCTGCCCGGCTACGAGGAGGCGCCCGTCGGGCGCCCAGCGCAGATTGTCGGCGAGAAAGCCGGCCGGCAGCATCTCCGGCTTGCCGGTTCCGCCGCCGCGCGCCAGCCGCGCCACCGCCTTGTTGCCCCAGGCGGCGACATAAAGCCACTTGCCGTCGCGCGACACCTCGATGCCGTTGTCGCCGGACAATTCGCTGCCGGGGACCTGCTTGAAGCCGCCCTGTGCGTGCCATTCGTAAACCGCGCCGGTATTGGCGCCGGCGTTCATCTTGTCCGGCGCCTGCTTGTCGTCGGGGTCGAACATGCTGGTCACCACCATGCCGCCATCGGGCAGCGGCGCCACCGAGTTGGGCCAGGTATGCGCCGGCATCACCGCGCAGCCGACCCAGGTCGCCGCCGGCTCCGCCCCCTTGGCGTCGACGCGGAAGAACTCGATCGCCTCGCGGCCGCCGTGGTTGACGACATAGAGCGTCGCGCTGCCGTCGCCGGCGGCGCGGATGTTGAGCCCGTGGGTCGAGAATTTGCCGAGATCGGGCGCGCCGGGACAGGCGGGATAGGCGGTCTTGTCCGGCGCCAGGCGGGGCGCCCCGACCGGAAACAGGAGGCGCGAGGTCTTGTTCTCGCTGTCGACCAGGTAGAGGTGGCCGACCGGCGCGCCGCCGCCGGCAAAGCCGCTGGCGATCAGCCACTTGGTGCCCGGCACCTGGACCAGGTCCTCCGAATTCAGCGTGTCGCAGACGAAGTGCAGCTTGCCGGAGGGCGCGCACGGCTCCGCCGCCGCCGCCGCGCCGCCGGCAAGCACCGACCCCGCCACCGCAAGCGCCAAGATCGCCTTCATCGCCCGGCCCTCCCCGTGTGCTGCCCGCGGCGGCAGCCCCGCCGTCAGCAAACGCCGGAGCGGCCGGCCGGGTTCAACCGAACGGCGATCTATCGCCCGCTGCGCACGAGCCGTCCCGGCAGGGCCCCGGTATGCTCGCCGTTCTCGAACACCGGGGTGCCGGCGACCAGGGTCGCGCGATAGCCGTCGACGCGCTGGACCAGACGGCGGCCGCCGGCCGGCAGGTCGTGGACGATTTCCGGCCGGTGCAGGCGCAGCGCGGCGAAATCGATCAGGTTGAGATCGGCGCGCAGCCCCGGGGCGAGCCGGCCGCGATCGTGGAAGCCGAAGAAATCGGCGGTCTCGCTGGTCTGCATCCTGACCAGGCGCTCGAGCGCCATGCCCGGCCCGCGGGTGCGGTCGCGGCCCCAATGGGTCAGCATGTAGGAGGGCAGTCCGGCATCGACGATCTGGCCGCAATGGGCGCCGCCGTCGCCGAGGCCGAGCAGGGTGGCCGGATCGAGCAGCAATTCGCGGATCTGCTCGTGATCGCCGTGGACATAGCCGACCACCGGGAAGAACAGGAACCGGTCGGCGCCTTCGGTCAGGTAGTCGTAGGCGACCTCTTCCGGGCTGTGGTTGGTGCGCGCGGCGATGGCGGCGACCGATTTCTCCGGCGGCGGCTCGTAGTCGGGCGGCTCGCCGCCGGTGGCCATGACAAACATGCGGTCCCAGCCGGTCGCGACAAAGCGGATGAACTGGCCCTGCCGCGCCAGCTCCGCCTCCGAGGGCGGCTCGGCGAGGATGCGGGCGCGCACCTCCGGATCGCGCAGCCGGGCCCAGCGCTCGGCTGCGGGCAGCTTGTCGAGCGCGCGGTAGGCCGGGCGGAAGGTGAACGGGTTCATCGAGGTGGCGTGGCCGAGGATGACGCCGACCGGGCGGCCGGCGACCTGGGCGGTGATCTGCGCCCCTTCGGCGCGCGCCCGGTGTACCCCGGCCATCAGCCGGCGCCAGCGCGCCGGATCGGTCGGCCGGTCGGTCAGCAGGAACCACACCGGACGGCCGGTCTCTTTCGCCAGCCGGGTCATCCAGGCGAATTCGTCGGCCTCGCGCTCGAAATCGCTGTTCATGCCGAAGGCGCCGCGCCCGACCGCGCCGAGCGCCCGGCCGATGCCCATCAATTCCGCCTCCTCGGCCTTGTGGCCGGGGACCAGCTCGCCGGTCGTGGTCTTGTGCGAATAGGTGCGCGAGGTGGTGAAGCCGAAGGCGCCCGCCGCCAGCGCCGCCGCGGTCAGCCGGTGCATCTCGGCGATGTCGTCGGCGGTCGCCGGCCGGCGGTCGATGGCGCGCTCGCCCATCACATAGACGCGCAGCGGGTGGTGCGGCAGCTGGGCGGCGACGTCGATCGTGCGGGGCCGGCGGGCGAGCGCATCGAGGAATTCCGGAAAGCTCTCCCACGACCAGTCGAGCCCTTCGTGGAGCGCGGTGCCGGGGATGTCCTCGACCGCCTCCATCAGGTCGATCAGCGCGCCGCGGTGTTCCGGACGCACCGGGGCGAAGCCGACGCCGCAATTGCCGAACAGGATCGTCGTCACGCCATGCCACGACGACGGCGCCAGGATCGGATCCCAGGTGGCCTGGCCGTCGTAATGGGTGTGGACATCGACCCAGCCGGGGGTGACGAGCAGCCCGTCGGCGGCGAACTCGCGCCGCGCCGGCCCGGCCTTGCCGCCGACCGCGGCGATGCGGTCGCCGTCGATCGCGACATCGCCGGTGAAGCCCGGCCGCCCGGTGCCGTCGAGGATCGTGCCGCCGCGGATGACGATGTCGTGCATCGCATGCTCCTGCCCAAGCCCAGGCGGCAGCATGCGGAAGCCGCCGGCCGGGCGCAACCGTCGCCGCCGCATGGCGCCATGCGTTGCGCCGCCGCGCCGGCGGTGCCACTCTCTGCCGGTCAGCGAGGGAGGCGCCGATGCCGGCAAGCGAACGAACCGCGATCGTTACCGGCGCCGCCGGCGGCATCGGCCGCGCCCTGGTCGGCGGCCTGCTCGACGCCGGCGCCCGGGTCGCGGCGGTCGATGTCAGCGAGGCGGGGCTGGCGGCGCTGGCCGCGGAGGCGGCGCAGCGCCAGCACGCGGCACGGCTGTGCACGATCGCCTGCGACCTCGCCGAGGACGGCGCCGCCGAGCGCATCGTCGCGGCGGCAAGCGGGCGCTTCGGACGGATCGACATCCTCGTCAACAACGCCGGGATCGGCCAGGCGACGATCCGCCGCGACAACTGGCAGAACCCGATCCGCTTCTGGGAGGTCAGCGCCGAGCAGTGGCGCCGCTTCGTCGCCGTTCACACCACCGCGCCGCTGACCCTGGCGCAGGCGGTGGTGCCCGGCATGATGGCGGCGAAATGGGGCCGCATCGTCAACGTGACCACCAGCCTCGGCACGATGATCCGCGCCGGCTCGCCCTCCTACGGCCCGTCCAAGGCGGCGCTCGAAGCGCTGTCGGCGGTGATGGCCAAGGACCTCGACGGCAGCGGCGTCACCGTCAACGTGCTGGTGCCCGGCGGGGTCACCAATACCGGCATGGTGCCGCTCGAGTCCGGGTTCGACCGCGACCGCATGATCCAGCCGGCGGTGATGGCGCCGCCGCTGTTGTGGCTGGTCTCGGATGCGGCGCAGGGGGTGACCGCGCGGCGCTTTCTCGCCGTCCACTGGGACCCGGCGCTGCCGCCCGAGGAGGCGGCGGCGAAAGCCGGCGCGCCGATCGCCTGGACCGAGATCGCGACGATGCCGATCGAGCCCGGCCGCTGACGGCGCGACCGGCCGGGCGAGGTCAGCCCGCCGCGCTCTCGGCGTTCTCGCGGATGCGGGCGGCGACCACCCGGTCGATCTCTTCCTTGGCGCGCGGATACTCGCGCAGAAAGCGGCGGAAATCCGCCGCGCTCAGCACCAGTACCCGGCAGTAGCCGAGGGCCACCACGTCGGCCCGGCGCGGCTCGTGCGTCAACAGCGCCATCTCGCCGAAGAACTCGCCGCTGCCGAGGCGGACGCGATGGCTGGGCAGCACCACCTCGACCGCGCCCGAGGAGATCAGGAACATCGAGTTGCCGCGGTCGTCCTTGCGAATGACGTGCTCGCCCGGCACCAGCAGGCGCGGCCGGAACAGCCGCGCCAGCGCCTTGATCTCGGCCGCACCGAGCCCGGAGAACATGGCGAAATTGCCGATCAACGCCTCGGCCTTGAGGCCGAGATCGAGCGGCAGGTGCTCGCCGGTGAGGCGGCGCAGCGCCCGCGTCTCGCGCTCGAGGGCGTCGTAGAGCTCGTGGCCGATCAGCCCTTCCTCGTGCAGGTCGCGGTAGCGCGAGATCAACAGGCGCATGCCGGACTGCTGGAGAAAGCGGCGCTCGAGGGTCAGCGCGTGCTCGGGGTATTGCAGGCGCAATGCCTCGAGCGCCCCGGCGGTGGCGGCGGCGCGCGCGGCGATGACCTCGCCGAGCGCGGCGGCGATCTTCTCGCCGGCCAGCGGCGGCAGCCGCCGGGCGGCGAAGCGGGCGAGCGCCTCGAGCACCAGCCGGCGGACCAGCAGCGTCTCGAAGCGGATCGAGATTTCCCGCTGCAGCGGCCCGGCCAGGTGCAGCCGCCGGTGGAGGAAGTTGGCGATGCGGAACTCGCGCGGAAAGCGCAGCAGCCCGGCCGCCGCACGGTGGTAGCCCTCGGCGCCCTCGGCCTTGCAGGCGTCGAGGATCTCGTTGGTGTTGCGCAGCAGCCGCTCGATCGCCGCGCCCGACACGGTGTTCTGGGCGTGGTGGTCGAGGATGATGCGGCGCTCGCGGTTGGCGAGGGCGACCAGGCCGATGGTCATGCGGTCATGGTCGGACAGGGCGGCGTCGAAATCGGGCGCGCCGGCCAGCTCGTCGATCGTGCGCTGGTAATGCCCGGTCGCCCCCGCCGCGGCCTCCTCGGGAATGGCGTAGTCGCGCGCGGTCTCGCGCACCGCGTCGCACACCTCGGCGAGCGACAGCGCCACCACCTTGTCGCGCAGCGCCTGGTCGCGCGGCGACAGGCGGTCGAGCTGCAGCAGCCGGATCACCGGGCGCAGCGTCAGCCCGTTGACCAGCAGGGTGAACAGCACGAAGCCGGTGGCGAGCACCGCGATCAGGTGCTTCATCTCGGGCGGGATGGCGCCGTTCTCGGTCACCGACAGGGCCAGCGCCAGGGTCACCGCGCCGCGCAGCCCGCCCCAGGTGACCGCGAGCTTGTAGGCGGCGTTGATCCGCTGGCTGAGCCGCGCCGCGGTCAGCAGCGGCAGCAGGCCGAACAGCATCGCCGCGCGCGAGGCGAAGGCGGCGACGATGGTGATGACCAAGAGCCAGACGTCCTGGGGCACCAGGCCGCCGAGCAGGCGCGGCACCAGCGCCGAGGCGGTGACGAAGATCAGCGAGCTGGCCCAGAAGCCGATCTGCCCCCACACCTGCTCGAGATAGTCCCAATTGTCGGGCGCCATGCGGGTGCGCGACAGGGTGCCGGCGACCAGCCCGGCGGCGGCGACGGCGACGACGCCCGAGACCTCGAGATGCTCGCCGAGCAGGTAGACGATGTAGGGCAGCGCCACCGCCAAAGTGACCTCGGCCATGCGCGAGCCGCCGAGATGCGGCACCGCGGCGCCGTAGAGGCGCCCGCCGATCGCCCCGAGCACGATGCCGCCGAGAAAGGCGACGACGAAGTGGAGGACGCCGTGGCCGAAATCGGGCCGCGCCCCGGCGGTCAGCATCTCGACCAGAACGGTGAACAGCACGATCGCCGCGGCGTCGTTGAGCAGGGCCTCGCCTTCGAGCAGCCGGGTCAGGCGCGGCGGCGTGCCGAGCTCGCGGAAGATGGCGACGACCGCGGCCGGATCGGTGGTGGCGACGATGGCGCCGAGCAGCAGGGCGACGACCAGCGGCACCCGGCCGAACCAATTGAGGCCGAACCCGACCGCGGCGGCGGCGGCGAACACCGCGACGATCGCCAGCAGCAGAATCGGCGCGGCGTCCTCGGCGATCTCGCGCAAATCGATGGTCAGCGCCGCATGGAACAGCAGCACCGGCAGGAACACGACGAGAAAGATCGAGGCGCTGAACGGCAGGTCGACCAGCGGCCGCACGACATCGTCGAACAGGCTGGTCAGCGGCGTGTAAAGCAGAAAGGACGACACCGCGCCGACCGCGATGCCGACCACCGCGAGCAGCACCGTGTAGGGCAGGTGCAGGCGCTCGGCCAGCGGCTCGACCACGCTGATCAGGGCGAGGAAGGCGGCGATGACGAGAGTGGTGGTGGCGACGCTGCTCACGGCCGGAAAGCATAGCCGAAACCGCCGCGCCCGCCACCGCAATGGAATGATTTGCGGAACAAAATGTTGGTCAGCGCAGAGCGCCCGAGATAGCGGGCGCGCTCGCATTGGAGGAACGATGACTAGATATGCGGTCCTCGCCGCCGTGCCGGCCCTGGCGCTGGGCGCACCGGCATTTGCGGACGAGCTGCCGATCGCCGACCCGCCGGCGCCGGTCGCGCCGGCCCCGGCGGTGCAGGTGCAGCCGCCGCCGGTGACGATGCATACCGACCCGGCGACCGGGCAGACCGTCGCGACGATGGTGCTGCCGACGGCGCCCGCCCCGACGCAGCCGCCGCCGCCTCAGCCGGCCGCGCTGGTGCCGACCGTGCCGTCGCCCGGGTTCGTCTGGATTCCGGGGCACTACAATTGGGACCCCGACCGGCACACCTATGTCTGGCTGGTCGGCCAGTATGTCCAGCGGCCGCGCGAGAACGCCCACTGGGTCGACGGCCGCTGGCAGCTCCAGCCTGACGGCTGGGTCTGGGTCGACGGCCACTGGGAATAAACCGAGACCGCAGACCGCGAACTCGCCACCCCCGGAGCGGCGCTCCGGGGGTGCTTGTTTGCGGGGCTCACACCGCCGGGTGGCTGCGCACCGCGTCGGCCACCTTGCGCGGCAGGTGGGCGCCGTCGCTCGGCGCGCCCTTCAGCACCCCGCCCTCGACGACGATCTTGCCGCGCAGCATGGTCAGCGACGGCCAGCAGGCGAGGTCGCGCCCCTCCCACGGCGAGTAGTCGGCCTCGTGCATCTCGGCGGCGCGCACGATATGCCGCCGGCGCGTGTCGAGCAGCACGATATCGGCGTCGGAACCGACCGCCAGCGCCCCCTTGCGCGGATACAGCCCGGTGATCTTGGCGGCGTTGGTCGAGATCAGCCCGACGAACTGGGTGAGGTCGTAGCCGCGCTTTTCCACCGTCTCGGTATAGATCAGCGAGACGCGCGGCTCGACCCCGGCATTGCCGCCGGTGGTGTCGTCGATGCGGCGGCCCTGCAGCTTGTATTTCAGCGGGCAGCAGATCTCGTCGGTGGCGACGGTCTGGATCGCCCCATGATTGGTCGCCGCCCACAGCGCGGCGTGGTCCTCGGCGAATTTGAGCGACGGGTAGGTGTGGTAGATCTGCCCGTTCGGGCGCTTGTAGTCCTCCGCCGTGTACATCAGGTACTGGTGCAGCGTCTCGCCGTAGATCGGCACGCCGTCGGCGCGCGCCGCGGCGATCGCCCGCACCCCGGTCGCCGCCGAGGTGTGCAGCATGTAGAGGGCGCAGCCCTCGATATTGGCGGCGAGGCGGATCACCCGGTTGAAGGCGAGGTCTTCCGACAGGGTGTTGTGGACCTCGGCCATGTTCTCGAAGCCGGTGCGGCCCTCGCGCGTCAGCTTCTCGTACATGTGCATGACGATGTCGTTGTCCTCGGCGTGGATCGCCGCGAGCCCGCCCTCCTTGGCGAGCACCTTCAAGACCTCCCAGATGTCGCCGAACTGGACCATGCGGCCCTTGCGCGACGGCGTGATGTCGGTGGTGAACATCTTGACCGTCGGGTGGCCGGCCTGCACCGCCTCGGCAATCTGGCCGGGCACCGAGGGGTCGAGCTTGCCCTGCACCATCGTGTGGAAGGCGTAGTCGCAATAGCAGTCGCCGGCCCATTCCTTCTGCCGCCGCTCGATCGCCTGCTGTACCGTGTTGTCGCCGTCGACCAGGGCGAAGTCGAGGATCGTCGTGGTGCCGCCGTGCAGCGCCGCCTGGCTGACCCGATCCGGCCCGTCGGTCATGTTGGGCTGGGTCTGGCCGGGCACCGGCATCGGCCAGCGGCAATGGACGTGCGGGTCGATGCCGCCGGGAATGACGATCTGGCCGCTGGCGTCCACCACGCGGCCGCCGAGCGCGGCGAGGCTGCCCGGCGCGCCGATCGCGGCGATCTTCTCCCCGGCGACGCCGATATCGGCGGGCTCGGCGCCGGACGGCAGCACCGCGAGACCGCCGGTGATGATGGTGTCGAGCATGGGGGGCCTCCCTGTCAGTGGATCAGCGACGGCGAGGCGAAGGCGAAATGGGCCAGCACCTCGCTGCGCGGGATGTCGTGGACGACAAAGACGAGCCGGCTGCGGCGGTCGGCGTCGGGCCAGCCGTCAAGCCATTCGGGCGCGAACATTGCGTGCTGCGCCGCCTGGATCAAGGCCGGGCGCGGGTCGCCGTCGGCGAAGGCGACGATGCCCTTGACGCGCAGCAGGTCGCTGCCGCGCTCGCGCGCCAGAGTGCCCAGCGCCCGGGCGAAGTCGAGCCGCGAGATCGCGCCGGCGAAGGCCACCGCAAAGCTGTCGATGCCGTGGCTGTGCGCGGCCGCGGCGTCGGGCAGCGCCGGCGTCCGCCGGCCGCGGCCGAACAGCAGCGCCGCCGGATCGTCCGAAGCGGCGCCGCAGACGATCTCGGCCGTCGGATTGAGCGCGGCGAGGCGCCGTGCGAGCTCGGGCGACAGCGGCTGCAGGTCGGTCTTGCTGACGACGACGAGGTCGGCCACCGCCGCCTGGCGCGACGCCTCGGCAAAGCGCGCCAGCGTGTCGGCGCCGGCCACCGCATCGACCAGGGTGACGACCCGCGCGAGCGCCAGGCGCGCATCGAGCATCGGGTCGGCCCCGAAGGTGTAGAGGATCGGCGCCGGGTCGGCGAGGCCGCTGGTCTCGACGACGATGCGGCGGAACGGCCGCACCGCGCCGGCGTCGCGTCGGTCGACGAGGTCGCGCAGGGTGCGCGCGAGGTCCTCGCGCACCGCGCAGCAGAGGCAGCCGCCGGGCAGTTCGAGCACGTTGCCCTCGACGAAATCGACCAGGTAATGGTCGATCGCGATGGCGCCGATCTCGTTGATGACGACCGCGGTATCGGCAAAGGCCGGAGCCGATAGCGCGCGGCGCAGCAGCGTCGTCTTGCCGCTGCCGAGAAACCCGGTCAGCAGCGTCGTCGGCAGGGCAATCGGCCGCGCTGCGTCCATCGCGGCGCGATGGTTCCACGATGGGGCCCCCCGCCGCAAGCCCGCGGCGATGCTATCGGTTGCAATCCGCCGCCTGCGTCAGCATCATGTCAGCCATAACGGCGGCGCATGTACCGCCATAACGGCGGAGGAAGCGCCCTTACGATGGCTGAAGCCACCGACGTGCAGCTTGACGTCAACGCGGTATCGAAGCGGTTCGGCGGCGTGCGCGCGGTCGAAAACGTTTCGATCGCGGTGAAGCGCGGCGCCATCGCCTCGATCATCGGGCCGAACGGCGCCGGCAAGACCTCGCTGTTGAACATGATCAGCGGGTTCTACAAGCCCGACAGCGGCTCGATCCGGTTCGAGGGGCACGACATCACCCGGGCGCGGCCCTCCGACATCGCCGCGCTCGGCATCGCCCGCACCTTCCAGAACATCGCGCTGTTCAGCGGCATGACCGTGCTCGACAACATCATGCTCGGCCGCCACGTGCGGATGAAGGCCGGGGTGCTTTCGTCGATCGCCTATTGGGGGCTGGCCCAGAAGGAGGAGGTGGCGCACCGCGCCCGGGCCGAGGAACTGATCGACTTTCTCGGGCTGCAGGACCTCCGCCGGCAGCAGACCGCCTCGCTCGCCTACGGGCTGAGAAAGCGGGTCGAACTGGCCCGCGCCCTGGCGCTCGACCCGAAGGTTCTGCTGCTCGACGAGCCGATGGGCGGCATGAACCAGGAAGAAAAGGAGGACATGGCCCGCTACATCCTCGACGTCAACGAACAGTGGGGCACCACCGTCATCCTGATCGAGCACGACATGGCCGTGGTGATGGACATTTCCGACCGCGTCACCGTGCTCGACCGCGGCCGCAAGATCGCCGAGGGCACGCCCTCCGAGGTCCAGCGCAACCCGGAGGTGATGCGCGCCTATCTGGGCGGGGACGCCGACGCGCCGGGAGAAGCCGCATGACCGTCAGCAGCACCTTGCCGCAATTGCTGCGGCGCAACGCCGAGACGATGAGCCGGCGCCCGGCCATGCGCGAAAAGGACCTGGGCATCTGGCAGCCCTACAGCTGGCAGCGCTACTGGGAGGAGGTGCGCGCCTTTGCGCTGGGCCTGGCCGCGCACGGCTTCAAGCGCGGCGACAAGCTGTCGGTGATCGGCGAGAACCGGCCGCGCCTGTATTTCGCGCAGCTTGCGGCGCAGAGCCTCGGCGGCATTGCCGTGCCGGTCTACCAGGACGCGATCGCCAGCGAGCTGGCCTATGTGCTCGACCACGCCGAGACCTCGGTGGTGGTGGCCGAAGACCAGGAACAGGTCGACAAGATCCTGTCGCTGCACGAGCGCCTGCCGCACCTGAAGCTGGTGGTCTACGACGACCCGCGCGGGCTCAGCCATTATTCCCAGCCGTTCCTCAAATCCTTTGTCGCGGTGCAGGAGGACGGCCAGGGGTTCGGCGCCGCCAATCCCGGCTATGTCGAAGAGGCGGTGGCCGCCGGCACGCCCGACGAGCTGGCGCTGTTCTCCTACACCTCGGGCACGACCTCGCGCCCCAAGGGCGTCATGCTGAGCCACGCCAACCTGCTGCTGCCGGCCGAGGCGTTCGCCGCCGCCGAGGCGATCGGCCCGCGCGAGGAGCATCTCGCCTACCTGCCGATGGCGTGGATCGGCACCTCGCTGGTGTCGATCGCGCTGCACATCCTCGTCGGCTTCACCTGCAACTTCCCGGAAAAGCCCGAGACGGTGGAGCGCGACCTGCGCGAGCTGGGGCCGACGATCGGGCTGGCGCCGCCGCGCTTCTGGGAGAACTCGCTGACCGCGGTGATGGTGCGGGCCGCCGACGCCTCGTTCGTCAAGCGCAAGATTTTCGACTATTTCCGCGGCGTCGCCGAACGGGTGCAGCAGCATGTCGGCGAGCGCCGCCCGGTGCCGCTCGGCCTCAGGCTGATGCGGGCGCTCGGCGAGATTCTCGTCTACGGCCCGATCCGCGACCAGCTCGGCTGGCGCCGCGCCCGCGTCGTCTACACCGGCGGGGCGCCGCTCGGGGCCGAGGTGTTCCGCTTCTTCCGCGCCTTCGGGGTCAACCTGAAGCAGGTCTACGGCGCCACCGAATTGTCCGGGCTGTGCTCGGTGCAGCACGACGCCGAGGTCGATCCCGATACCGTCGGCCGCATCCTGGCGGGGATGGAGGTGCAGATCGGCGAGGGCGGCGAGGTGCTGGTGCGCTCGCCCGGCATCTTCCAGGGCTATTACAAGCAGGACGAGGCGACGCGGGAGGCGCTGACCGCGGACGGCTGGCTGCGGACCGGCGACGCCGGCTTTATCGACAAGCGCGGCCAGCTCGTCATCATCGACCGCGCCCGCGACGTCGGCAAGCTCGCCGACGGCACCTCGTTCGCGCCGCAGTTCATCGAGAACAAGCTGAAGTTCAGCCCCTATATCGGCGAGGCGGTGGTGTTCGGCGCGGCCCGGCCGTTCGTCGCGGTGATCGTGGCGATCGACCCGACGACAGTCGGCAAATGGGCGGAGCGGCAGCGTCTCGCCTATACCTCGTTCCAGGATCTGTGCGGCCGGGCCGAGGTGCGCGAGCTGATCGGCGAGGAAATCCGCCGCTGCAACGCCGCCCTGCCGCAGCCCACCCAGATCCGCCGCTTTGTCGTGCTCAACAAGGAATTCGACGCCGACGACGACGAGATCACCCGGACGCGCAAGATCCGCCGCCGCTTCGTCGCCGACAAATACGCCGCGGTGATCGACGCGATGTACGGCGGCGCCTCGGAAGTCGAACTCGCCACCGAGATCACCTACGAGGACGGCCGCAAGGCGACGCTGCACTCGCGCCTGGCGATCAGCGACATCGACGCGCCGGCGGCGCGGCTGAAGGCGAGCGCCGCGGCGACCGCCGAGCCGGCGGCGGCGGGCTGAGGGCGGCGGCGATGCCCGAGTTCGACTGGGGCTTCACCCTCGTCCTCCTGGTCAACGGGGTGATGATCGGGCTGATGTATGCGCTGATCGCGCTCGGCTTCGTGCTGATCTACAAGGCCACCGACGCGATCAACTTCGCCCAGGGCGAGTTCGTCATGTTCGCCGGCTTCATCGCCGCGGCCGCCGCGGGCGCCGCCGGCGCGCCGTTCTGGCTGGCCGGGCTGATCGCGATCGCCGGCATGGTGGCGCTCGGCTTCGGGCTCGAGCGGGTGGTATTGCGCCCGCTGATCGGCCGCCCGGTGATCGCCGTGGTGATGGCGACGATCGGGCTGGCGGCGGTGCTGCGCGGCGTCTCGGTCGTGTTCTTCGGCGCCAGCACGCTGTCGATCACGATGCCGGTCGGCGACGAGCCGATCAATCTCGGCATCGTCAGCGTGCCGCCGGTGCAGCTTGTCGGCGCCGTCGTCAGCATCCTCTGCCTCGGCATCTTCACCTGGTTCTTCCTGAAAAGCCGCATCGGCATCGCGATGCGCGCGGTCGCCGACAGCCAGCAGGTGGCGATGGCGATGGGCATCAACGTGCGCCGCTATTTCGCACTGGCCTGGGCGATGGCCGGGGTCGTGTCGGCGATCGGCGGCATCGTCTGGGGGGCGATGCTCGGCGTCGACAACCAGCTTGCGCTGGTCGGGCTCAAGGTGTTTCCGGTGGTCATTCTCGGCGGGCTCGACTCGGTGCTGGGCGCGGTCATCGGCGGGCTGGTCATCGGCATCGTCGAGAACCTGACGGCGGGGTATTTCGACCCGATCGTCGGCGGCGGCACCAAGGATTTCGCGCCCTATGTGCTGATGATCATCGTGCTGATGATCCGCCCCGAAGGCATGTTCGGGCGGCGCCGGATCGAGCGCGTGTAACGGCGGGGGCGGGCGATGTTCCACCGCGAAGCAGGGGTGTTCAAGACCAGCTACGCCGCCGACATGGCGCTCTATCCGCTGCCGATCGCGCGGTGGACGGTGGCGGCGCTGGCCGGGCTGTTCATCGTCGTCGTGCCGCTGTTCCTGAGCGACTACCTGGTCTCGATCCTCAACCTGATCCTGATCGCGATCGTCGGCGCGCTCGGGCTCAACATCCTGGTCGGCTACACCGGCCAGATTTCGATCGGCCACGGCGCCTTCATGTCGGTCGGCGCCTACACCGCCGCACATCTCGTCGTCAGCCTCGGCCTGCCGTTCTGGATCACCATCCCGGCCGGCGGCCTGCTGGCCGCGGCGATCGGCACGGTGGTCGGCATCCCGTCGCTGCGCATCAAGGGCATCTACCTAGCCATCGCGACCCTGGCGGCGCAGCTCATCATCGAGTGGACGATCAACCACGTTCAGTGGATTTCCGGCGGGGTGCAGGCCTCGATCGAGTTTCCGCGGCCGTCGGTGTTCGGCGTCCCGCTCGTTCACGAGCGCCAGATCTACCTGTTCCTGCTGGCCTTTGTCGTGCTCGCCCTGGTCGCCACGCTGAACCTGGTGCGCAGCCGCATCGGCCGCGCCTTCATCGCCATCCGCGACCAGGACATCGCCGCCGAGATCATCGGCATCAACATCTTCCGCTACAAGCTCTACGCCTTTGCGATCTCGTCGTTCTATGCCGGGGTGGCCGGGGCGCTGGAGAGCTACTACCTCGGCATCGCCAATTACGAGCAGTTCCAGATCGACATCTCGATCGACTACCTGGCGATGGTGATCATCGGCGGGCTCGGCTCGGTGCTCGGCTCGGTATTGGGCGCGATCTTCGTCACCCTGCTGCCGATCGCCACGCGCTGGTTCCTCACCTCGTTCGGCGGCTTCATCTTTTCCTATACCGACCTGCTCAGCGTGGTGCCCAACCTGCGGCTGATCCTGTTCGGCGGGCTGATCATCTTCTTCCTGGTGGTCGAGCCCGAGGGGCTGAACCGCCTGTGGCGCAACATCCGCAACTACTTCCGCATCTGGCCTTTCTCTTATTAAGGTGGCGGCAAACACAGAAGGGAGGAGCAGCAATGGCAAGCCTATCGAGGTCGATCCTCGCGCTGATCGGCGGCGCGGCGGCCGGGCTGGTGCTGGCGGGCACCGCATCGGCCGAGCAGAAGGAGCTGGTGATCGGCGACCAGTGCGACCGCACCGGCCCGACCCAGATCGTCGGCACGGTGCTGTGCCCGGCGATGCAGGACTACTACAAGCTGGTCAATTCGAAGGGCGGCGTCGACGGCTGGACGATCCGCGGCGACGAGATCGACAACGGCTACAAGGTGCCGGAAGGGATCGAGGCCTACGAGCGGCAGAAGCAGATGGGCGTCGTCATGATGACGCTGTACGGCACGCCGCAGACGGTGGCGCTCAACCAGCGGCTCGAACAGGACCACATGCCGACGACCTCGCCGGGCTTCGGCATCGCTGCGGCGGCGGACGGCACCCGCTATCCCTATCTGTTCCCGATCGCCGCGACCTACTGGTCGCAGGGCGCGGCGGCGGTGCAGTTCGCCAAGGAGAAGCTGGGCGGCAGCCTGAAAGGCAAGAAGATCGCCTATGTCTATTACGACAACCCGGCCGGCAAGGAGCCGATCGTCATCCTCAACGAGCTGAAGGACCGCGAGGGCTTCGAGCTGCGCACCTTTGCGGTGCCGCCGCCGGGCGTCGAGATGGGCGCGCAGATCCTCGACATCGCCCAGCGCTACAAGCCCGATTTCGTCATCGCCCACCTGTTCGGCCGCTCGCCGTCGGTGGCGATCAAGGGGCTCAAGGGCGCCGGCTATCCGCTGTCGCACGTGGTCGGGCTGGTGTGGGCCTCGGCCGAGGACGACATCAAGGCGGCCGGCGGGTTCGGCGTTGCCGAAGGCTACTACACGATGCAGTTCGCCGGCGCCGGCGACGACTATCCGGTGCGCCAGGAGATCAAGGCCCTCTACAAGAAGGAAGGCAAGGAACCGCCCAAGGAGATGGCCAACACGGTGATCTACAACCGCGGCCTGCTGCAGGCGGCGGTCCAGGTCGAGGCGATCAAGAACGCGCTGAAGATCAGCGGCGGCAAGAAGCCGACCGGCGAGCAGGTCAAGGCGGGGCTGGAGCAGATCCACGACTTCACCCTCGGCGGGCTGGTGCCGCCGCTGCAGATCACCGCGACCGACCACGAGGGCGGCGGCTGGGTGCGCATCTTCCAGGTGCACGGCGGCAAGTTCGTCCCCGCGACCGACTGGATGCACGGCTATCGCGACGTGGTCCAGAAGGCGGTCAAGAGCTCCGAATAGCACCTGAAGGGTCGCACGATGCTGGCGCTCAACAACATCGAGGTCGTCTATGACGGCGTGATCCTGGTGTTGCGGGGCGTGTCGCTGGCCGCCGAGGAGGGGCACATTACCACCCTCCTCGGCGCCAACGGCGCCGGCAAGACGACGACCCTGAAGGCGATTTCGGGGCTACTGCACGCCGAGCGCGGCGAGGTGACCAAAGGCAGCGTCGAGTTCGACGGCGAGCGGCTCGACCGGTTGCTACCGCACGACGTGGTCAAGCGCGGCATCGTCCAGGTATTCGAGGGGCGCCGCGTGTTCGAGAACCTGACGGTCGAGGAGAACCTCATCGCGGGGGCGCACAGCAAGCGCGACCAGGCCGAGGTGCGGCGCGGCATCGAGCGCGTCTATGCCAGCTTTCCAGTGCTCAAGGAACGGCGCCAGGTTTCCGCCGGCTACCTGTCGGGCGGCGAGCAGCAGATGCTGGTGATCGGCCGCGCGCTGATGTCGGACCCCAAGGTGATCCTGCTCGACGAACCCTCGCTCGGCCTGGCGCCGATGATCGTCGAGGAGATTTTCGAGGTCGTCCGGCGCCTCAAGGACGAGCAGAAGCTGACCGTATTGCTGGTCGAGCAGAACGCGGCGCTGGCGCTCGACATCGCCGACCACGGCTACGTCATGGAAAGCGGCCGCATCGTACTCGAGGGACCGGCCGAGACGCTGCGCCAAAATTCCGACATCAAGGAATTCTACCTCGGCCTCAACGAGACCGGCGCGCGCAAATCCTACCGCGACACCAAGCACTACCGGCGGCGCAAGCGCTGGCTGTCGTAAGCGGCGGAGGCGGAGCGCGGCGGTGCGGCAGATTTTGCACTACGCGATTTCGGACGGGGTACCCTGGCGCTCGCTGTGGGTTGCCGTCATCGTCGGCACGATCCTCAACCTGATCAACCAGGGCAGCGCCATCTGGCCGCCGCACCGGGTCAACCTGACCAAGCTGATCCTGACCTACATTGTGCCGTACTTCGTCGCCACCTACGGTGCGGTGTCGGCGCGCGTCGCCGCCGCCAAGGAGGACCGCCGATGACCGAGCCCCTGCCCCGCATCGCGGTCATCGGCACCGGCGGCACGATCTCCTCGCTGGGCGCGTCGAGCCTCGACGTGCTCGACTATCCCGATTTCGGGCAGAAATTGACCAGCGAGGCGCTGCTCGAGCGGTTTCCCGAAACCCGGCTGGCAGCGCAGCCGGTGCCGGTCACCTTCCGCCAGGTCGGCAGCACCGCGATCGGCCCGGCGGACTGGCTCGAACTGCGGGCGCTGATCCACCGGATCGCGCGCGACGACCCGGCCATCGCCGGCTTTGTCATCCCGCACGGGACGGCGACGCTGGAAGAGACCGCGTTCTTCCTCAACCTGACGCTGGGGGTCGATCGGCCGGTAGTGCTGGTCGGCGCGCAGCGCCCGGCCAGCGCGCTCGGCAGCGATGCCGGGATGAACCTCTACAACGCGCTGCGCGTCGCCGGGGCGGCGGAATCGCGCGGCAAGGGCGTGCTCGTCGTGCTCAACGACGAAATTCACGCCGCGCGCGACGTGGTAAAGACCTCGACCTATCGCGTTCAAACGTTTCGCAGCCTCGATTTCGGCGCGCTCGGCCATGTCGACGGCGACGGCCCGCACTACTACCGCGCGCCGCTCAAGGCGCATATGCCCGATACGCCGTTCGCCGCGCGCGACATCGCGGCGTTGCCGCGGGTCGACATCGTCTATTCCTACGCCGGCGCCGACCGCGCCCTGGTCGACGCCGCGGTTGCCGCCGGGGCCAAGGGCCTCGTCTCCGCCGGGTTCGCGCCCGGCACGCCGAGCCCGGCGCAGCAGGAGGCCTTTATCGAGGCGGCCAAGAGCGGGGTCGTCGTCGTCCAGTGCAGCCGCGCCTTTACCGGGCGCATTGCGCCGCGCCGCCGCCTGCGCGAGACCGGCATCGTCGCCGGCGAGGATTTCTCGCCGCAAAAGGCGCGCATCCTGCTGGCCCTGCTGCTGACGACCACCGCCGATATCGGCGAAATCCAGGCGGGGTTCCAGCGCTACTGAGCCGCCGCCTCTTCGGCGAGGCTGTTGTCGACCGCGACCTCGTAATCGACGCCGCGGCAGAACCCGCCGGAGACCAGCCCGGCCTTGAGCCGGTCGTAGCCGTCGCGCGGCAGGACCGGCGTGCGGCTCCAGACGCCGAGCGCGCGGCAGCGCTGCAGCGCAGCGCGCAACACCGTCTCGGGCGGGTCCGGGAAATAGGGCCGCACCGCCGCGACCAGCGCATCGGGCGGCGCCTCGTGCAGCCATTGCTGGGTACGGTAGAGCCCGCGCACCAGGGCGGCCATCTCCGCGCGCCTGGCCGCGAGCACGGACCGGCGGGCATAAAAGCTGGTGTAGGAACACGGGCCGCGCGCCGCCGCCGCGTACCACAGATGCCCGGCCCCCTCGGCGATCAGGGTTTCGGCGAGCGGCTCGAAGAGCTGCACGACATCGACCGCACCGGCGCGCAAGGCCGCCACATTGTCGGTCATCGGCCGGTCGGCGACGCGGTCGAGCGCAGCCGGATCGAGGCCGGCGCGGCGCAAATCCTCCTGCAGACACAGCCACGGGGTCGGCACCTCGCTGACCGTCGCCAGCCGCACCGCCGCCAGGTCGCGCAGCGCGAAGCCGGGGTTCGGAGTGCGGCCGACCAGCATGAACGGATCGCGGGTCACCGCCTCGCCGAAACAGACGAGGTCGCAATCCGGGCGCCGGTCGTAAAGCTGGTTGACCCGCATCGGCCCGCCCCAGGCGACGTCGACCGTGCCGGCGAACAGCGCATCCGGCGCCGTGCCCGGGCTGGGCGCGCTGACGAAGCGCACCTCGACCCCCTCGCGGCGGTAGGCGTCGCGCGACAAGGCGGCGTAATACGGCGCGTAAAACAGCCCGCGCAGCGACTCCTGCAAGGTGATCGTCATCATCGGCTCCGCTGTAATACCGGCGGCTTCCACCCGGCGTTGAGCCGCACCGGGTCCGGCCCGGGCGCCGCCGCCGGGGCGGGCAGCGCGGCCGGCGGCGTCGCGGCCGCCGCCGCGCACGCCAGCCCGGCCTCCCGGACGACCTTCATGCGGCGGCGCGCAGAATGGCGAGCGCGGCGTCGGCGAACACCCGGGCGCCGAGCACGATGTCGTCTTCGCGCGTGTCTTCCGCCCAGTGGTGGCTGATGCCGTTGAGACTGGGGATGAACAGCATCGCCGCCGGCATCACCTGCGACAGGATCTGCGCGTCGTGGCCGGCGCCGCTCGGCATGCGGCGATGGGCCCCGGGGGCGTGGCGCTCGGCCGCCGCCTCGATCAGGTCCTGGAAGCCGGCGTCCATCGCCCGCGGCTCGACCCGGCGCTGCGCTTCGAGCGTGACCCGGCACGGGCCGGCCGCGTCGGCGGCGGCGACGAGGCGGCGCAGCGCGGCGTCGAGCGCGGCCAGCCGGGCCGGGTCGGTATCGCGGAACTGCACGTTCATCTCGGCCCGGCCGGGGATGATGCTCGGCGCGTTGGGGTCGAGCAGGATGCGGCCGATCGTCCACACGGTGCGCGGCCCGGCGATGCCGGAAAAGCCGTCGTGGATCGCCGTGGCGAGGCGCACGAGGGCGACACCGGCATCCTTGCGCCGCGCCATCTGCGTCGTGCCGGCGTGGTTCTGCTGGCCGATGCAGCAGACCCGGTAATTCCAGATGCCGACGATCGCGTCGACGATGCCGAGGCGCTGCCCGCTGCTGTCGAGCGTGTCGCCCTGCTCGATATGGGCTTCGAGATAGCCGATATAGCGGCTCGGCTCGTACCGCTCGCGCGGACGGTCGGCGAACCCGGCCGCGGCCAGCGCCTCGGCGAGCGGCACGCCGTCGCGGCTGACTGCGGCGGCCAGCTCATCCTCGCCGATCTGCCCGGTGAACGAGCGGCTGCCGAGCATGTTGCCGAAATGGCCTTCCTCGTCGGCCCAGGCGACCGCCTCGATGCCGAGACCGGCGCAGTCGGGGTCGGCGGCGAAGGCGCGCGCCAGCTCGAGCGCGTAGACGACGCCGAGCGCGCCGTCGAGCCAGCCGCCGCGCGGCTGCGATTCGGCATGCGAGCCGACCAGCAGCCGCCGGCGCGCCCGCATGTCGCGGCCGATCACGTTGCCGATGCCGTCGATCACCGGCAACAGCCCGGCCTCGGCAAAGCGGGCGGCGAGCCAGTGCCGCGCCGCGACATCCTCCGGCGAATAGGTCGGCCGGTGCACCCCGGTCTCGTAGCGGCCGAACTGGGCAAGGCGCCGCAAATCGGCCAGCAGCCGCGCCCCGTCGATCTCGGGCATCGTTTCCTCCGCCGCACTCCGTTGCGCCATCATCGCTCGCGCCGCGATTCCTGTCAGCGATTTAACCTGCGGTTCCGGGGAAGCCGTCGCAGGCCTCTGCATATTCCTTAGCGGAGATCGCCGCCGCCCGGTGCGGCGGCCCGACAGGAGGAACGAGCGTGAGAAAACCGATTCTGGCCGGCGCCGGCCTGTTTGCCGCGGCGGCGATCGCGATGCCGGTCCTGGCATGGTCGGCGGACGAGACCGGACCGCCGCAGCCGCCGGGTGCGGCCGCCGCACCGGCACCCGGCGGCGCCTGGCACCACGAGCGGCACGGCGGCCCCTGGCGCCGGGACATGGCCGAGGGCTGGGCGCATCATCGGGCGGACGAATCGCCGCAGCAGCGCTGCGAACGCCGCCTCGCCCGCCGTGCCGCGCAGGTCGCCTATGTGACCAGCCTGTTGAACCTGACACCGGAGCAGCGCCCGCTGATGGACAAGCTGCAGGCCGCGCTGCGCGGTGCCGCCGACAAAGAGCACCAGCTCTGCGCCAGCCTGAAGCCGCGCGAGGAGCGCGCCAGCGAAACCGTCCTCGACCGCATGGCGCGGCGCCAGCAATTCCTCGAAGCGCGGCTGGCGGCGCTGCAATCGGCCCAGCCGGCGCTGCAGGCGCTGTACCAGTCGCTGACCCCGGCGCAGAAGGCGATCATCGACCACCCGTTCCACCGGAGGTGATCGCCGCATAGACTGGCGGCCGTCGCACCCCTGCCACGGCCTCCCGTCATGCCCGATCCGGCCCCGCGCGTCGCCCTGCTCGGCTTTTCGATCGAGTGCAACAAGTTCGCCCCGGTCGCGACCAAGGCGCATTTTCTCGCCCGCACCTATGTCGAGGGCAAGGCGCTGGTCGCCGAGGCGCGCAGCCCCCACCCGACGATGCTGCCGGAGACGCCGGGCTTCGTCGCCGCGATGGACCGTTCCGGGCCATGGGTCCCGGTCGGCATCGCGCTGGCGATGACCGAGCCGAACGGGCCGGTCGAGCACGGCTTCTTCGTCGAATTGCTGGAGACGATCCGTCGCCGGCTGGTCGCGGCGATGCCGGTCGACGCGGTCTATGTCTGCGCCCACGGCGCCGCGGTGACCACCGAGGAGGACGATCCCGAAGGCGAATTGCTGGCGATGGTGCGCGGCATCGTCGGCCCCGACGTGCCGATCGCCGCGACTTTCGACCTGCACGCCAACGTGTCCGAGCGCATGGTGCAGTCGATCGACGCATTCATCGGCTACCGCACCAACCCGCATCTCGACATGCGCGAGCGGGGCGAGGAGGCGGCGGCGGCGATCCGCGAGATGCTCGCCGGCACGCGCACCGAGCGTGCCCTGATCCGCCTGCCCATCGTCGCGCCGACGGTGACCCTGCTGACCGCCGCCGGGCCCTATGCCGAGATGATCGAGTTCGGCCAGACCCGGATCGGGCCGGAGATCATGAACGTGTCGGTGATGGGCGGGTTCGCCTATGCCGACACCGCCAAGAACGGGCTCGCGGTCGTCGTCACGGCGCGGCGCGGCCGCCGCAACGACCATGCCGCGGCGGCGGTGGCGCGCGAGATCGCCGAATTCGGCTGGGCCCGGCGCGAGCGCTTCATCCCCCGCCTCACGCCGCTCGCCGACGCGGTGGCGCAGGCGCTGGCCGCGGCGCGCGACCCCGCTTCGCCGGCGCTGATCTTTGCCGACGTCGCCGACAATCCCGGCGGCGGCGCCCGCGGCAATACGATGTACCTGCTGCGCGCGTTTCACGAGGCCGGGGTCGAGGGCGCGCTCTTCGGCATCGTCTACGATCCGCCGCTCGCCGCCGAGGCGCATGCCAAGGGGGTCGGCGCCCGGTTCGCGGCGCGCTTCAACCGCGACGAGGCCAGCGAGTTCTCCGAGCAATGGACGGCGCCGGCCGAGGTGGCGGCGCTGCACGACGGCGATTGCGTCGGCCGGCGCGGCATCTATGCCGGGGTGCGGCTCGCCCTCGGCCCGTGCGCGGCGCTCCGCATCGGCGGCGTCACGGTTGTCGTCGTGTCGCACCGCACCCAGTGCGCCGACCCGGTGTTCTTCGAGATGATGGGCCTCGACATCGCCGCGGCGCGGGTCGTCGCGGTCAAGTCGCGCGGCCATTTCCGCGGCGGCTTCGACGAGTTCTTCGCGCCCGCCCAGATCGTCGAGGTCGACCTGCCCGGCCTCACCTCGCCGATGCTCGGCCGCTTCGAGTGGAAGCGGCTGCCGCGCCCGGCGATCCCGCTCGACGACGGCGTCGAGTGGGCCCCGCCCCCCGTGCAACCCTGAATACGGAGACCGCCATGGCCCAATCCTCCTCGCCCGCCCGCGAACGCATCCGCGGCACCGTGCCGAAGCTTGCCGAATATGCCGACACGGTGATCTACGGCGAGGTGTGGGAGCGCCCACAACTCTCGAAGCGCGACCGCAGCCTGATCACCTGCGCGGCACTGCTGGCGATGGGGCGCGCCGAGCAGCTGCGCGGCCATCTCGACCGCGCGCTGACCAACGGCGTCACCCGCGACGAGATCGCCGAGCTGATCACCCACCTCGCCTTCTACGCCGGCTGGCCGGCGGCGATGACCGCGGCAGGCCTCGCCAAGGAGGTGTTCGAGGCGCGTTAACCTCCAGCCGCCGCGCAACCTCACGCGGCGTCGTGGAAGATGATGCCGAGGGTCACGCGGCGGCCGCTGCGGACGCGGCTGACGCCGTGGCGGAGCTGCACGCGATAGTCGCCGCGGGTGCCGCGCACCGGGCGGTAACGTACCGCGAAGATCACCGCCTCGCCCTGGGCGAGCCGCACCGCCTCGCCGCGCGATTGCAGGCGCGGCCGGGTCTCGACCAGCAGGAATTCGCCGCCGGTGAAATCGGCCTCCGGGTCGCTGAGCAGCACGGTGAGCTGCAACGGAAAGACCAGGTCGCCGTACAAATCCTGGTGCAGGCAATTGTAGTCGCCGGCATCGTAGCGCAGCAGCAGCGGCGTCGGCCGGGTCTGGCCGGCGGCATGGCAGCGGGCGAGATAAGCGTCGTGGCTCGGCGGGTACGAGGCCGCCTCGCCGAGCCGGCGCGCCCAGGCGCCGGCGATCGCCGCCAGCCCGGGATAAAGATCGCGGCGCAACTCGGCGACCAGCGGCGGCAGCGGGTAGCGGAAATACTGGTACTCGCCGCGGCCGAAGCCGTGCCGCGCCATGACCACGCGGCTGCGGAAATGCGCCGGCTCGTCATAGAGCGCGGCCAGCGCACGGCAGGCGGCGGGGCCGATCAGCCCAGGGACCGTGGCGTAGCCGCGCTCGTCGAGCGAAGCGGCGAGCGCGCCCCAGTCAATCCGCGGCGGCATCGCGGGCGGCCGCCGCGCGCTCGCGCGCCAGCAATTGCCGCTTGCGCTCGATGCCCCAGCGGTAGCCGGCAAGGTCGCCGTCGCGGCGCACGGCGCGGTGGCACGGCACCAGCAAGGCCAGCCTGTTGGCGGCGCAGGCGGCGGCAACGGCGCGCACCGCCCGCGGCCGGCCGAGCGCCGCGGCGATCTCGCCGTAGCTGCGGGTCGTGCCGGGCGGAATCTTCTGCAGGGCACGCCACACCTGGGCCTGGAACGCGGTGCCGCGAATGTCGAGCGGCAATTCCGGCTGCGCCCGCGGCAGCGTGACGAAGCGGACGATACGCTCGGCCCAGTCGGCGAGCGCGGCATCGGCCGGCTCCAGCGCGGCGGCGGGGAAGCGGCGGCGCAGATCGGCCTCCAGCGCCGCCGCATCGTCGCCGAGCGCGGTCATGCAGATGCCCCGCGCGGTCGCCGCGACGAGGGCGGCGCCGACCGGGGTGGCGACGACGATATAGCGGATCGTCTCGCCCTTGCCGCCCTTGCGGCGCGCCCCCGGGGTCATGCCGAGCCCGCTCGGCGCCGCCGCATAGGCGCGCGAGCTGGCGCCGAACCCGGCGGCATAGGTCGCCGCGGCGACCCCTGCGCCGGCGTCGAGATGCGCGGCGAAGCGGCCGAGCCGGTGCGCCTTGCCCCAGTCGCGCGGGGTGGCGCCGGTGACCTGCTTGAACACGCGGTGGAAGTGGAACCGGCTGATGCCGGCGGCATCGGCCAGTTCGGCAAGGCTCGGCAGCGTGTCGCGGGCGCGGATCAGCGCGCAGGCGCGGCCGACCGCGGCGATGTGCCGGTCGGCGGGCGAGCCCTCGTTGGGCCGGCAGCGTTTGCACGGCCGGAAGCCCGCCGCCTCGGCCGCCTCGCGGGTCTCGTAAAAGGCGACGTTGCGGCGCAGCGGCTGGCGCGACTTGCAGCCCGGCCGGCAATACACCCCGGTGGTCCGCACCGAATAGAAAAAGCGCCCGTCCTGCGACGCATCATGGGCGATCACCGCCGCCCAGCAGGTGGCTTCGTCGAGCATCTCGGTCTCCGTTGCACCGTTCATGCCGCCAAGATGGGCCGGAACGGCGCGACGCTCTATCCGCGGATTGCTTTCTAATTCCCCGCGTAGCGCTTCGGCAGCATCGCGTGGATGCCCTTGTTGCCGTCGACGAGCTGGGTGACCCGCAGATCGACGGCGAGGCTGGAAAACATGTAGGCGTCGTCCGGCGCGAGGCCGAGGCGTTCGCCGATCAGCTTGATCATCTCGCGCAGCGCGTCCTTGGCGGCGTCGTCGAGATCCTCGTTGAACGCCATCGTGATGTGGTGGCTCGGCGTCTCGGCGCGCGGCAGGGCGAAATGCAGATCCTTGCGCACGGTGAGGCGGAAGGTGCCGGCAAGCGCGGTTTCGAGCGCGGTGACGCAGACCTCGCCGTCGCCCTGAACGCCGTGGCCGTCGCCGCAGGAAAACAGCGCGCCGGGCGCGAAGACCGGCAGGTAGAGGGTGGTGCCGGCGGTCAATTCCTTGAGGTCCATGTTGCCGCCGAACTCGCGCGGCACGATCGAGGTGCAGGCGCCGTAGACCGGCGGCGGCGCCACCCCCATGACCCCGAAGAACGGCGCCAGGTCGATTTCCGCCCCCCACGGCAGGGTGGCGACGCCGCGCTGGCGGTCGATGCCGGTGTGCCACACCTTGCGGATCGGGAAATCCTCCGGCAGGGTGCCGGCGAGCGGGCGGATGCGGGTATAGCCCCAGTTCTGCCGGCAATCGATGTTGAGAATCTCGATCTGCAATACGTCGCCGGGCGCGGCGCCGGCGACCGCGACCGGGCCGGTCAGGATATGCGCGCCGAGCTTCGGCTCGAGCCCGGCATGGATGCCGAGATGGTCGGCGAGGATTTCGAAGCCGTCGCCCTTGGGCAGGATGTCGGGGCCGCCGGAGACGCACTCGATCGTCACCGTATCGCCCGACTCGACGGTCAGCACCGGCTTCAGCGCGGCGTCGAAAAAGCCCCAATGGCAATGCTCGGGGCGGCATGAAACCACATGATGCTGCGACATCGCATCCTCCCGCTTTGCCGCGAGGATACAGAGAGGCCCGCTACGGCACCAGCACCGCGGCGCCGTCGACCGCGCCGCGGCGCAGATCGGCGAGAGCGCGGTTGGCCTCGGCGAGCGGATAGGTGCGGGTTGTCGTCTTGATCCCCGCCTGAGGCGCCAGGGCGAGAAATTCCGCGGCGTCGCGGCGGGTCAGGTTGGCCACCGAGCGGACGACGCGCTCCTCCCACAGCAGGCGATAGGGGAATTGCGGGATGTCGCTCATGTGGATGCCGCCGCAGACCACGGTGCCGCCCTTGCGGGTCGCCGCCAGCGCCGCCGGCACCAAGGCGCCGACCGGGGCGAAGATCAGCGCCGCATCGAGCGGCTCGGGCGGGCGCTCGTCCGAACCGCCGGCCCAGACGGCGCCGAGGCTGCGGGCGAAGTGCTGCGCCGCGGCGTCGCCCGGGCGGGTGAAGGCGAACACTCGCCGGCCCTGGTGCCGCGCCACCTGGGCGACGATGTGGGCGGCGGCGCCGAAGCCGTAGAGGCCGAGGCGTTCGCCGTCGCCGGCCAGCCGCAGGCTGCGGTAGCCGATCAGCCCGGCGCAGAGCAGCGGCGCCGCGGCAGCGTCGTCCGGACCCGGCGGCAAGGCGAAGCAATAGCGCGCGTCGGCGGCGGCGAACTCGGCATAGCCGCCGTCGATGTGGTAGCCGGTGAAGCGGGCGCGGTCGCACAAATTCTCCCGCCCGGCGCGGCAGAACTCGCAGACCCCGCAGGTCCAGCCGAGCCACGGCACGCCGACCCGGTCGCCGATGGCGAACCCGTCGGCGCCGGACCCGAGCGCGACCACCTCGCCGACGATCTCGTGGCCCGGCACCAGCGGCAGCTTCGCCTCGGCCAGCTCGCCGTCGACGATGTGGAGGTCGGTGCGGCACACCGCGCAGGCCCTGACCCGCAACAGAAGCTGGCCGGCGCCGGGACGCGGCGGCGGCAGGTCGGCGGCGGCGAGCGGCGTGCCGGGGGCGGTCAAAACCTGCGCGCGCATCCCGTTTCCCCGAGGCTAGAATGCGAATAGGCTGAGCGACAGGATAGCGGCGAGACGAGATGAACGCAGCGTTGGCCGAAGAGCGCGACCGGCGCCTGATCCAGGATTATTTCGGCCGCGACTCCCGCATCCGCACGCTGCGCCGCGCCGCGGTGTTCGATTCCCCGGTCTTCGTCGTCGATTTCGACCGCGGCGCCCGGCACTACCGCACGCTCGGCTCGGTCGGCGGGTTTGCCGGCGCCGACCAGATCACCGAGCAGTCGAGCATGGACCTGCTCTATCCGGCGCATCTGGTGTTCCACTACGAGCGGCTGATGTCGCTCGCCTATGCCCTGGTCGAGCGGCCGGTGACGGCGCTGCTGCTCGGCGTCGGCGGCGCGGCGATGTGGCGGTTCGTCCGCGCCTATCTGCCGGAATGCGCGCCGACCCTGGTCGATTCCGACGAGGCCGTAGTCGCCATCGCGCGGCGCTGGTTCTATCTGAGCCAGCCGGTCGTCATCGCCGAGGCGCAGCAGTTTCTCGCGGCGACGACGCAGCGGTTCGACGTCGTGCTCGTCGATCTTTACGACGCGCACGGGCCGGCCCCATTCGACGCGCGGTTCTGGGCGCGCTGCCTCGACGCCCTGGCGCCGGGCGGGTGCCTCGCCACCAACTGGGCCGATTTCGCCGTCAACCGCAAGGTCAAGCCGATGGCCGAGGCGCAGATCGCGGTGGCGCGCGAACGCGGGCTCGACTGCTTTTTCGCAACCCGGCGCGGGTTCCGCGACAACCTCGTGCAATACCTGCCGACCGGCCCGGCGCGCGGCCCCCAGAGCCTGCTCCCGGCGCACGAGCGCTTTGCCCGCGAACGCCGCCTGCCCGACCGCGGCCGCGGCATCCTGGAAAACTGCCTGGTGACCACCGGATTTCCGCTCGACCTCGGCTAGGCTTCCGCGTCTTCGAAGGCTTTGAGGCTCGCCTCGACCACCTCGCGCGGCAGATCGCGGGTGATGAAGACGATGCGGGTGCGGCGGTCCTCGCTCGGCCATTCCGGCAGCAGGACCGGCGGGTGGAACAGGTGCTGCACCCCGTGCAGGACCACCGGCTGGCCGGGCCGGTCGGCGATCGCGACGATCGCCTTGAGGCGCAGCAGATCGTCGCCGCGCATCGAAGCAAGCGCATCGAGCCAGCCCGACAGCGCGTTCCACGACATCGGCTTGTCGCGCACCAGACAGAAGGCGCGGATGCGCGCATCGTGGCGGTTGACGTCGAGGTGGTGATGGGCATGGTCTTCCGCCGCGGCGAGCGCCTCGTCGTTGAGCCAGCGCCGC
>Ga0209581_1001438_pt1 | contig 27694 bp, 24 predicted proteins | sample Coa_R2_FD_187160 | JGI IMG/M metagenome (GOLD analysis project Ga0209581, IMG submission 187160) | Surface soil microbial communities from Centralia Pennsylvania, which are recovering from an underground coalmine fire - Coalmine... | ecosystem: Environmental > Terrestrial > Soil > Unclassified ...
GCATGCTGGAACGCGCGGGGACGGGAGTGAGATGGGTGGATGTCTTTTGAGGGATGGTGAAATTCTGAACATCACCACCGATCAAAGTGCAGAATCGCATCCAGCGGCTTGCGCGGCGCGGGCTTGAAATCGGTTCCCAGGGTGTAGGCGACGGGAATGAGAGCGGCCTGCGTGACCTGCTCGTAGGGGATACCGAGGACTTCGGCTGCCTCTTGCTCGTAGAAGAGGTGGATGGTTGTCCACGCGGTTCCCAGACCGCGCTCGCGCGCCGCCAGCATGAAGCTCCATACTGCTGGCAGGATTGACCCCCAGAAACCGGCCTGCTCGCGGGATGACTTGCCATCGACGCGGCCCATCATGCAGGGGACAAGCAGGACAGGAGCGTCTTGCATGTGATCGGCCAGATAATCTGAAGATTCTCTCACTTTCATGAGCGTCGCTACCTGTTCGGGAGTAAGCGAACTCGCATCATACCTTGCCGTCTGCTGGCGATACAACTGGTACTGTGGTAAATCGCGCCCAGTTTCTGGCGCTGCTCTGCGTCTGTGACGACGATAAATTGCCAGCCCTGCCGGTTGCCGCCGGTCGGGGCCTGCACCGCCAGTTCCAGGCATTCACGAATCACTTCCGGTTCCACCGATCGCGAAAAATCCAGTCGTTTGCGCACCGAGCGCGTCGTTGCCAGCAATTCGTCGGGCGTGAGATTGAGATGCGACATTTTCTTAATGCTCCTTTGTGAGATCATTCAATAGATTTGTTCGCGGAAGGCTGCGATATGGCTTGTTTGCGCCGCACATTGCACTGTGTCCACAGTATACCCCATTGAGCCGAAAACCATTTCATAGCAGCACTGATAGCCTACAGGCAGTCTTACCGCTCATCAGGTGATACAATAGAACTGTTTTTCTTGAGGATATAAGCTTCTGGTAGAGAACGGACTGGCTGTATTGCCATCGCCCGTAAGCGCCGAATACTGGCAGGAGGGAGAGATATGCGCGCGCGCGAACTGGGTATCGTGATAGGAAGGTTGGAAACGGGACTCCATGATGCCATCACCGACGTGCCGGGAGTGCGCGTTGGTTTTGCTACGCTCATCGACGAGGTGGGGGCAGGTCGCGGCCCCATCCATACGGGCGTGACGGTGATTCTGCCGCATGAGGGGAATATCTGGAAGGAGCCGTTGTTCGCGGGATGCCACAGCCTCAACGGCAACGGCGAGATGACCGGTCTGGAATGGGTGAGGGAATCAGGCATGTTGATGTCGCCCATCGCCATCACCAACACGCACAGCGTCGGCGTGGTGCGCGACGCGCTGGTGAGCGATGCCATCGCGCATCACAGCGCCGAGGATATTTTCTGGGCTTTGCCGGTGGTAGCTGAGACGTATGACGGCCTGCTCAACGATATCAACGGGCTGCATGTGAAGCCTGAGCATGTCGCGCAGGCGATAGAAAACGCGGCGAGCGGGCCGGTGGCCGAGGGCAATGTTGGCGGAGGAACGGGCATGATCTGCCACGATTTCAAGGGTGGCACCGGCACAGCTTCGCGCGTGGTGCCTGCGGCCTCCGGCGGCTATACGGTGGGCGTGCTTGTGCAGGCCAATCACGGGCGGCGCGAACGCCTGCAAATCAACGGCGTGCCGGTAGGCGAGGCTATCCCACATGCGGAAGTGCCGGTTCCAGAGCCGCCGTTGCCCGGTCAGCGCGGTACAGGTTCGATTATCGCTGTTGTGGCGACGAACGCGCCGCTGATCCCTACACAGTGTGCGCGACTGGCGCAGCGTGTGAGCCTCGGTATTGCGCGCACCGGCGGCGTAGGTGAACATACGAGCGGCGACATTTTCATCGCCTTCTCGACCGCCAACCGCGGACTACCGGCCAGCGAGTACGGCGATGTAGAGCCACTGACCGTGCCGCTGACCATGCTCTCCAACAGCTACATCACCGACCTGTTCGACGCTGTGGTGGAGGCAACGGAGGAGGCGATTGTCAACGCGCTGCTGGCCGGTCAGACGATGAGCGGCAACTATGGAGTGACGGCGTATGGCCTGGAACCTGAGCGACTGGTAGAAGTGATGAGGAGATATGGACGGATTTCGAGAGAGTAATCTATGTTTCGTTTGTCTCTGTCTGATAAACGCAATGCACAGGTTCGTCGCTGCGAAAAACTTGCACATCGCGTCCATTATGCGCTAAAGTGGCTGTGAGAAATTGCTTCTCATCTGACTATTTGCTGCAACGACAACGTATGATAGTGATTGATGGAGTACGCTGATGCCTACTACTGCTTCCCGTGTCGCTCCCTTTGGCACGACGGTTTTTACGGAGATCAATCTGCTGGCGCAGCAATATAACGCGCTGAATCTCGGGCAAGGCAAGCCTGATTTTGATACGCCGCCGGATATCGTGCAGCATCTGGTGCAGGCTGCGCAGGCCGGGCAGTATAACCAGTACGCGCCGGGGCCAGGCACGGCCTCGCTGCGGCAGGCTGTGGCCGATCATGCCGGGCGCTTCTATGACATGGATATCGACCCGGCCAGAGGCGTGCTGGTCACATCGGGGGCGACCGAGGGCATTTTTGCCTCGGTGCTGGGGCTGGTCGATCCGGGCGACGAAGTGATCGTGATTGAGCCATTTTACGATTCGTATGTCCCCAACATCCTGATGGCCAATGCCGTGCCGGTCTGCGTGCCACTGCATCCGCCCGCCTGGACGTTTGATTTCGATGAACTACGCGCCGCCTTCAGCAAGAAAACGCGCGCCTTGATCTTGAACACGCCACAGAATCCGAGCGGGCGCGTCTTCACCCGCGAGGAACTGGCGCGCATCGCCGCACTGTGCATCGAACACGATGTGACAGTCATCGCCGACGAGGTGTACGAACACTTACTTTTCGATAGCGCGCAACATATCCCCATCGCCACGCTGCCCGGCATGTTCGAGCGCACGGTGACGGTGAGCAGCGCGGGCAAGCTGTTCAGCGCAACCGGCTGGAAAATTGGCTGGGTCTCCGGCCCGCCAGAGTTGATCGATGGCGTGGGGCGCGCTCACCAGTTCATCACCTTCGCCGTCCACCATCCCTCGCAGGAAGCCGTCGCCTACGCGCTCAACCTGCCCGATGCCTACTATGAGCTGTTCAAGGAGATGTATGCGACGAAGCGGCAGTTGATGATGGACGCGCTCAATAGCGGCGGCCTGAAGTACCACGCGCCGGAAGGCACGTACTTCATCATGGCCGATTACTCACACCTGTTCGCGGGAACGCCGCTGGAGTTCACCCGCTACCTGACACGCGAGATCGGCGTGGCCTGCATCCCACCGGAGTCGTTCTACAGCCAGCAACACGCGCATATCGGCAACGGCTACGTGCGCTTCGCCTTCTGCAAAAGCGACGAACTACTGGGGCAGGTACAGCAGCGACTGGCAAAGTTGCAACAGATAGTGCAAGAAAGGAAATGATTACCCCCATAGCCGCAGTGCCGAGATATCACAGGCCAGCCGCCAGGGCCACCCCTCAGAAGCGGTAACGGAAGCCCGTGCGCGCAACGCAGGCCACCCGCAAGGGGTGGCCCTACTATACACGAGAGTTCCGTGCCGCTTGCGGAGCGGTCGTCTATAGTAGGGCCACCCCTTGCGGGTGGCCTGCGGGGCAGCCTGCACACAGGTCTACACGTTGACGGAGACCTGCTCCACGTCTACCTCGCCCAGCAGTTCGGCCAGGGGGCAACTTACGGCTCCTTCCAGCTTCAACTCGATGAAGTCCTGCTCACAGATGCGAAATGGGGGCGTCATGAGTGTATAACGGGCGCGAATGAAGAGGAGATTGCCCTGCGTTCCATGTCTGGAAGAGGGGATCAGGCTGACTTCATCGATCAGGATTTCTTCGAAAAATTCGAGCAGGACGTGGCTCACCAGGTGTTCGATAGTAATTTCCGAGCGGTCGGCGTCTTCTAGAGTCACTTCCATGCGCTGTTCGGCGCAACGCAGACAGATTTGCACGATACGCATAGCGATTCGTCCTTTCACCGGTTGTATTGCTGATTTCCACACTCTTTGTTCCCAGCGGCAACCCTTCCACTGCACAGCAAAAGCTTAACCGGGAAAGCCGGACAGAGAAATCCCGGAGAGAGGACGCATAATGGACAGATATGGGGCATCTTGAGACAGTTTGATACCTGTCTCACTTGACCATATAGTAGCCGGTGCCGGGTTCGGTAAGGATATGGACGGGGCGGGAAGGGTCGGCTTCCAGTTTGCGGCGCAGGCGACCGATGTAGACGCGCAAATACTCGGACTCGCTGTGATATTCGCTGCCCCAGACGCGGCGGAGCAGAGCTTCGTGGGTGAAGACTTTGCCGGGGTGCAGAGCCAGTTCTTGCAGCAAGCCAAATTCGGTGGGCGAGAGCTTGACGAGATCGCCGTCGCGCCAGACGCGGCGCTGCTCAAAATCAATTTCCAGATTGCCGAAACGCTGGACGCCCGCCGAAATGGGCGTATCCGTCCAGTGGCTGCGACGCAACACGGCCTTGATGCGGGCCAGCAACTCGCCAACGCCGAAAGGCTTGGTCAGGTAGTCATCGGCCCCCTGATCGAGGGCTGCGATCTTATCGGCCTCCTCGCCCAGCGCGGTGAGGACGATGATGGGGACGGTGCTGGTCTGCCGGATACGGCGACAGACTTCCAGCCCATCCATCCTGGGCATCATGATATCGAGAATGATGAGCGTAAAATTACCCTGGTCAAAGAGGGCCAGCGCCTCCAGCCCGTTGCTGGCAATCGATACTTTGTAGCCACGCAATTCCAGATTGTGACGGATGAAATCCTGAATGCTCGGTTCGTCATCTACGACTAAAATGTGCTTTTCCTGCGGCATAGGACAACTTCCCTCTCTACATTTACAAAGCTTCGTGTAATTTCAATGTGCCTCGCGCTTCGCCCGGCCTGTGCAGCACTCTGGGCGGCAGCCAGATATGGAAGACCGCGCCGCCGTCCGCGCGATTCTCGGCCCAGATACGACCGCCATGCGCCTCGATGAAGCCGCGACAGATTGCCAGCCCCAGGCCAACGCCGCTGCTGCTGCGCTCTCTGCCGCTATCGACCTGGTAGAAACGCTCAAAGATGCGCTCGGTCAGATGCGGTGGCAGGCCGGGGCCGTTGTCGGCAATGTCAAGGTAGAGGCCGCGTTCGGCGCTCTCCTGCTCGCAGCATGCGGAAATCTCGATGAGCGCACTGGCCCCGGCATAGCGGCGGGCGTTTTCCAGCAAATTGCGGAAGACCATTTCCATACGCTTGCGGTCAACATACAGCAACGGAAGATCATCGGGCAGGCTGACGTGGATGGTGCAGCAGTCGGCGACGGCCAGCGCCGGTTCCAGCAGCGTCTCAAGGTGATACAGGGCCGGAAAGAGTTTGAGCGTTCCCGCCTCCAGTTGCGACATTTCCAGCAGGCTGGTGACAAGTTCGGCCATGCGATCATCTTCCTCAACGATGCGGCTCAGGAAATGTTTCTGCAACGCCTCGTCCAGCTCGATATCGGTCTCCAGCAGGCTCGTAGCATAGCCCTTGATAGCAGTCAGCGGGGTGCGCAATTCATGAGAGATGATGGCCAGCAAATTCTTCTTGACCTGCTCGGCCTGATTTTCCCGCGTCACATCGTTGAACATTTTGCCGCGCCCGATGAGCTGGCCGGAGAGGTCGCGCACCTCAAAGAGCCGCATATGAATATCGCGGCGCACGGGAATCCACTGCCCGGCGCGGTTATAGTAACCGCGTACCTGAAATTCGACGATCTGCGGGCTGCCAGACTCCTCGGCGCGGCGCGTGGCCTCAAGATAAGCGTCCGGGTCGACGATCATCGCCAGCAGCTTCTCCATCAGGTGGCTATCGTTAAAGGAATCGAAATCGAGCAGAATTTCCTGCGGCGGGATGCCGACGAACTGGGTGTAGTTGTGGTTGGCATAGATGATCTGCCCGTCGGGACGTTCCAGCAATACGCCCTCGTCGATGCTTCTCATGATGGCATCCAGCGTGTGCAGGCGCGCCTGGCTTCTTTCGTCGGTTTTGCGGAACAGCGAGTGGATTTCATCCTCCATGCGCGAGAAGGCGCTGATGAGCTTGCCAATCTCGTCATTGCGCCCCCGTTCCCGCGCCAGCAACTTGCTCTCGGTCACTTTCTCTTCCTGGTCGGGCCGGATGAGCGTGGCGGCCTGGGCCAGCCGCAGCAGGGGCGTGACCACCCAGCCATGCATAACAAACCAGAAGACGCTGGCCCCCACAATCAGCATGACCAGCGCAATGACCAGGCTGTGCTGGAAGCTGATGACGGCGGCGAAGGTGACATCGGCAGGACGCTGCACAGCCACCGCCCAGTTCGTCCCCTCAATCGGAATGTAGCTACGCAGCCAGTTGATGGGAACGTAGCTGTAGAGCCAGTCACGGCCCTGATCGCGGGCGATCATGTTGCCGGATGAGCCGCCAAGCGCGTTCTTGAGACCGGGCAACGTCTTGAGCAGGTCGGTATCGGGCGAGACGCCCTCGGTATCGGCAACAGGCTTGCCATTGCCATCAACAACCCAGATACGCACCTCGCTGCTGTTCGTCAACTGCTGGCGCACGACCAGCAGGCGTGAGGTGAGTTGTTGCAGCGAGAGATTCATAATCATAACGCCAACCGGCTTCCCATCAAGACCGACAATGCGCTCAGCAATTGAAACCACATAGGTATTCGTCACCAGGCTGATGCGATTGGAAGAGACCACCGGCGTATCGCCCTTGAGCGCGCTCTGGAAATAATCGTAGCCGCTGAAATCCTGACCGAGCGTTTTCCGATTAAGCGGGTAGTTGAGAATCATCTTCCCGGCAGTATCGCAGACGGCATAGAGGCTGACGTCCGGGTAGGAGAGTTTGGCGGTGGCGAAGATGGAGGTGAGCTGAGATAGATCGAGCCGACGGGCAGCTGCGCTCTGTGAAAGATAGCTGTCTTCCTCTGCCGCCGCCTGCACGTTGCTTTCGACCTGCAACGCTATTGCCTGCGCCAGCCCCAGATCGGCCTGTTGTGCGCTCTGCTGCATAGTATCGCGCTGGAAGAGATACAGTTCCACGCCGCCCAGCAACAGGGGCAGCACGAAGAGGGCATAGAAGACCAGCAATTGCAGGGTAATGCGACGTTCCAGTATTTTCAGCATGCCATTCCCATTCTCCCGCAAGGAAGCTATACGCTTTCGCCAGTTCTAGTATGCCTCATAGACCGGCATATTGCAATCCCTGCACAGTTTCAGCAAATGAGGCAGAATCCGCAAGCATGTCATGGCGTGCTATGCTTGCCCTATGTACGGCACGCGCGAGCAAACAGAAAATATTTATACATTTATTTACGTCATCGCCGAAGCCGTTTATATATTTTTTACAGAAGAGAAGCTATAATTATACTCAGGAATCATGTAAATGGCGGTTGCGAATGCCAGCAAGGAGGATCAATGGCGACCATCCGTATGGAAAGCGCGGAAAAGCAGGCTAGATTCGGATACATGCTGCCGATCATCAGCGCCAGTACGCTTGGCACGGTTATCGAATGGTACGATTTCTTCTTTTATAGTTTCCTGGCCGTCACCGTCTTTCCGGTGGTTTTCTTCCCCAGCCTCGACCCGTCGGCTGGCATCATTGCCTCCTTTACTACCAATTTCGTCGGTTTTGCCGCTCGCCCGCTTGGCGCGGCCTTCTTCGGCTGGTTCGGCGACCGCACGGGCCGCAAATCGACACTCGTGACCACCCTGCTGCTCATCGGCATCTCGACTATGCTGATGGGCATTCTGCCAGGTTACGCCACCTTCGGCATAGCCGCGCCGATCCTGCTGGCGGCATTGCGCTTTATGCAGGGCGTCGGCGTGGGAGGCGAATGGGGCGGTTCCGTGCTGCTCACGCTCGAATATGGAGATGACCGCCATCGCGGCTTCTGGACAAGCTGGCCGCAGACAGGCGTGCCGATCGGGCTGGCGCTGGCTGCGCTGTCGGTGCTGCTCTTCAGAAATCTCTACCCTGGCGTGGCCTTCCAGAGCGTCGGCTGGCGCATGCCGTTCCTGCTAAGCGCAACCATGCTGCTGGTTGGCCTCTACATTCGCCTGCGCATCCTCGAAACGCCGCCCTTTGTCAGATTGAAGGCGGAGAAGCAGGAGTCGAAAAATCCCTTGCTGGAGACGCTGCGCTGCAACTGGCGCGAGATTCTGCTCTCCATCCTGCTGCGTTCGGGCGAGCAGGCCCCCTTCTATATTTTCACCACCTTCGTGCTGTCCTACGGCGTCGCGGTACTGAAGCTGGACCCGACCCTTTTCTATATCGGCATTACCCTGACGGCTATCGTCTCTATCATCTCCATGCCAACGTTCAGCGCGCTTTCCGACCGCATCGGGCGCAAACGCTGGTACCTGTGCGGCACCATCATTATGGCCATCTTCGCCCTGCCATACTTCTTATTACTGAACACCGGCGACCCGCTACTGATTATCCTGGCGCTGCTCATCTCGCTTGGCTTCTGCCACGCCTGGCTCTACGGGCCGCAGGCCGCGCTGATTGCCGAGCGTTTCGGGACGCGCATTCGCTACACGGGAGCCTCCCTCGGTTACCAGCTCGCCTCGATCACCGCCGGCGGCCCGGCTCCCATTGTTGCCACCTACCTGCTGGCAAACTCCATACACATTCTTCCGGGCGTGTCCGCCACCGTACTCATCGCCCTCTATCTCGCGGGCATGTCCTTTGTCTCAATGTTCGCGGTTCTCTTTCTCAAAGAGTACGCCGGTTCTGCGCCTGCTCAGGACATGCAGGGAACCGGACAATCACAGTAGAAAGGAGGCATGCAGTTAGCAAAAGGAGCCTGATGGCGTTTTTCTAGCGCGCCATTGTTTGTCCGTCATCGGTCTGTTATTCGGTGTATTGTTAGCTCATCAGTATTGGAGGACATCATGTCAACCATCGGAGAGCAATTCTCGCGACGAAAGATGTTGCCGGTCATCCTTGCCAGTACGCTCGGTACCACTATCGAATGGTACGATTTCTTCCTGTACGGCACGATGGCCTCGCTCGTCTTTCCCAAGCTCTTCTTCCCAACGTTTGATCCTTTTGTCGCCACGCTCCTGTCCCTGACCACCTTCCTGGTCGGCTTCATCGCTCGCCCCATCGGCGGCATCTTCTTTGGACACCTGGGAGACCGCATCGGGCGCAAGTCAACGCTGATCGCGACTCTCCTGCTCATGGGTATTGCCACCTTTATCGTTGGCTTCCTGCCCGGCTATGCCACCATCGGCGTGGCTGCGCCGATCCTGGTCTCGGTCATGCGCTTCTGCCAGGGCCTCGGCGTCGGCGGCGAGTGGGGCGGCTCCGTGCTGCTGGCAATGGAGTATGGTCATGAGCGCAATCGCGGCTTCTGGGCGAGCTGGCCGCAGGACGGCGTGCCGCTCGGTCTGCTGCTCTCATCGCTGGCGGTCGCAGTCTTCGCCGCCATTTCGGGCAGCCAGTTCGGCAACTGGGGCTGGCGCATTCCCTTCTTCCTGAGCGCCATCCTCATCATTATCGGCCTCTACATCCGCCTGCGCATCCTGGAAACGCCGCTGTTCGCCGAGATCCAGGCGGAAAAGCGAGAGGCAAAAGCGCCGGTGCTGGATGTGATCGTTCACAACTGGCAAGAGATCATTCTCACCGCCGCCGCTCGCTTTGTTGAGCAGGCCCCCTTCTACCTGTTCGCCACCTTCGTGCTGGTCTACGGGGTCGATCACCTCGGATTGAACAAGCAGTTGCTTCTGGCCGGCACTTACATCGCCGCCATTGTTGAGCTGTTCACCATCCCCACCTTCAGCATCCTCTCGGATCGTTTTGGCAGGCGAAACTGGTACCTGATTGGCTGTCTGATTATGCTGGCCTTTGCCTTCCCGTACTTCCTCCTGCTCAATTCGCGCATTCCTGTGCTGGTGATTATCGGCATCGTCCTCTCGCTGGCCCTCTGCCATGCCTGGGTCTATGGCCCGCAGGCGGCATTGATCGCGGAACACTTCCCCACCCGGCTGCGCTATAGCGGCGCGTCAATCGGCTACCAGCTTGCGGCGCCGTTTGCCGGTGGCCTGGCTCCGATCATTGCGCTGGCGCTGCTCCAGAATTCCGGCGGCTCTTCTGTCCCTATCTCCGTCTACCTCATCATCCTGGCCGCCTTCTCCTTCGTCGCCGTCCTCGGCCTGCGCGAGCTGTCACGCGCCGACATCTCGAAGGACGAGACGTTCGCCGTCAGAGATCGATACTCGGAAGGAGCCACAGCGATAGGAGACTGATTTCCGTCTGTCCATTCAGCAAAACAGCCTCACAACGCGGAGCGAGGAGAGACCTCTCCTCGCTTCGTGATAAGGACATCCTGCGTTTCTCATTTTAAGAATCCTTATCAAGCTATCTGCTCCGCCTCAACCTCCCTCACCAGCTCAATCAACCTTGCCAGAGTAGCCAGCCGTTCGTCCAGCGTGGCCCCGTCCAGGCCGACACGCAGGGAGTTGACTCCTGCCGCCTGATAGGCACGCAGTCGCTCGCGTACCATGTCTTCCGTGCCGATGAGGTTGGTTTTAAGGACGAGGTCGTCGGGGATGCGGGCGACGGCGGCCTGACGGTCGCCTTTGAGCCAGAGGTCCTGGACTTCACGAGCGATGTCGGCGTAGCCCATACGGCGGAAAGCATCGTTGTAGAAGTTGTGCTGGCGCGAACCCATTGCGCCCAGGGTGAAGGCGAGGCCGGGCCGACGCGGGACGATGAGGCGCTCTACGTCGTCGGAGAAGGAGACGACACCGGCGGCAACTTGCAAGTCGAGATCGGCAAGGGAGCGGCCTGCGCGGGCGGCTCCGGCGGCGATGTGGTCGAAGAAGATGGAGGCGTGTTCGGGGATGAAGCTGGTGCCGAGCCAGCCATCGGCAAGTTCGCCCGTCAGTTCGAGGCTTCTGGGGCCGAGCGTTGCCAGGTAGATCGGAATGTCGGTCTGCGCGCGTGCCATCGGGACAAGGGCTTTGCCCTCACCGCCGGGCAGGGGCAGGGTGTAGATTTCGCCGGAATAGCTGAGCCGCTCCCCCCGTGTCACCATGCGCACGATCTCGATGGTTTCGCGCGTGCGCTGCAAGGGGCGGGCGAAATGCACGCCGTGCCAGCCCTCCATCACCTGCGGGCCGCTGACGCCGAGGCCGAGCATGAAACGGTTATCGGAGAGCGCGGCCAGCGAGAGAGCGGTCATGGCCGTCATCGCGGGCGTGCGCGCATCGATCTGCATGATGCCCGTTCCCAGGCGCAGGCGCGTCGTCTTCGCCGCCAGGTACGCCAGTGGCGTCGCCCCATCGTAGCCCCACATCTCGACCGACCATGCCATATCGACTCCCAGTCGCTCGGCCTCGATGGCAAAGGTAAAAGCCCCCTGCCAGTCATCCCCGGAAGGCGCAACATTGATAGCAAGTTTCATCACAGCCTACTTTCCTTCTTGCGCTGACAGCCTCGCGGCAATGGCCTGCAACTGTCGCGCGTGGTCAAGCTCGTGAATGCGAGCGAAGAGTAGCCACTCACGCCAGTTCAACAGGCCGAAATCGCTGCCCCGCCAGGTGATATCGAGATGTGCCTGTGGATCGGCTTGCAGTACGGAGGTCGCCAGCCGCTCACGCATGGCTGAAATATCGGCCAGCATCTGCTCCGGCGTGAGACCTGCCGCAGGCACGGAAAGGTCTGGCACATCAGCAGGCTGCTCTCCACGCTCAATTACGGCGCGAATGGTCTGTTCTTCCAGCGCGGCGATCCGGTAGACGTGGTTCAGCACATCGGCGGCAGACCACTCACCCCCCTGCGGGGGCGTGGAAAAATCTTCTGAGGAGATCGCTCCAGCAGCTTCCAGAAACTGCCTGTGGGCCTCACGCACAGCCTCGACCAGTTGCGCCGGCGTGCGCTTCATCGACTGGCCCGTCAGATAACTTCGCACACGAGCAATTTCTTCCTCGCGCGTCTCCTGTCTTCCCTCTGCCGCCATATAAGCCTCCTTTGTCAGCCCTTGCCGACAGACCGAAATAGATTTGACTATAAGAAATGCGATTTACTATTGAAAACGGCCCCTGCCCTGTCATGTTGCGCGACCCATGCCGCCTGCTTGATCACCTCCCATGCTTCGCGGCGCTCAGCATGACAGGTTCCGGCCACTTTTTCATAGCATGCAATCGGACTGCTAGCAGTATATCTCAACGAGAAAAGGGAGATCAAGCTCGATGCCCGTTAATCAACAGCGCGAACGGCAGGATGCAACAGGCCGAGCGCGATGATGAAGGCGCTGACAATGCCCCCTGAGACAAAGACGACGGAGGGGCCGCCCTGGCCCTCCTCCTCCTGAATTCATCAATATACTCTGTAGACAATAGCTGAGTCACGTGGTCTAATGATAGATGAAAGAGACATGTACCGGAGGAAAGCATATGCGGCGAGCATTCCGAAGCCTGCCAGAGCGGCTGGCATGCGTACTGGCAGCGATCTTTGTGTTTGACCGGCTGTTAAAATTGCTGGCCGTCGTCAGCTTTTTCCGCCGTCCACGGCCTGCTCCGCCTGAGCGGTGGCCGACGGTGACGCTGCTGCAACCGATTACGAGAGGGGCGAGCAGTTTACTGGACGCGCTGAGAGCGAGGGCGCGGCTCGTATATCCGGCGTCTATCCAGCATTTGCTGATCTGTGATGCTCAGGATATGGAATCGCAGGCTATCGTTGCCGCGTATCTGGATGAGTTTCCAGAACTATGCGCCGAACTGATTCTGGTTGAGCCGGAGAACAGCATGCCGGGCGCAGTGGCGCGCAAGCTGGATAAGTTGCAGGCAGCGTTGCCACGAGCAAGTGGAGAGGTATTGTGCTTTGTCGATGATGACGTTATCTTGCGCCCCGATAATTTGCGTGTGCTGGTGCCATATCTCTTCCAGCCGGGGGTTGGCCTCGCCTTCGGGCTGCCCTGCTTCACAAACTGGCAAACGGTCTGGTCAAGCTTGATCAGCGCGCTCATCAATGCCCACATGCTGCTCAGCCTCGCCTCGCTCACCTTCCTGATTGACCCGATTCGCATCAATGGACACGTATTTGCCTTCAGACGCGAGATATTTGAACACATAGGCGGCTTCGACGGCATGGAGCGGCAGATCGACGACGAATTCGCCATCCCACAGCGTTTGCGGGCCTACAACCTGCGCGCGATGCAGACTCCATCGATCTACGATATCGACAACGCTTTAGATTCGGCGCGAGCGTACACCCGGCAGTTCAAACGCTGGTTTGTAATGCCGCGACAGGCGATGATGCCATCGCTCACGCTCCGACAGAAGCTGATCGCCGCACTTGTGAGCTTCACGCTGCCACTGCCGGGCATTATGGCCCTGCTGGCCCTGTGGGCGCGCCGCCGTTCAGCGTGGCTGGCGCTGATCGGCAGCCTGGGCATCTTCGCCGGGGTCTATGCCCTGTGCGAACGGCGTTATTTGCAACGGCCCATGCCTCTGAAACGCTGGCTGCTGCTGCCGGTGGTAGCCCTGTGGACGCCATTGCAGATTGTGTGGACGATGCTGCGCGGCGACGAGGTTGAGTGGCGCGGCCAACGCCTGCTCCTGCGGCGCGACGGCACGGCGGAAATTGTACAGGCAGAGGGCGGCAGGAAGCAATGAACATTTCGGTGATCGCAGTTGGCTCGCGCGGCGATGTGCAGCCCCATATCGCGCTGGGGGCCGGATTGCAGGCCGCAGGCCACGAGGTGCGGCTGGTGACGCACGCGCTTTTTGAGCCGCAGATACGCCGGTTGGGTATGGCTTTCTTTCCCGTGCAGGTCAACCCCCAGGCAATAGTGGAAGGGGAGATGGGGAAGGAATGGTTGGGCAGCGGCAACAACTTCCTGCAATTCTTTCGCCGCTTCTCGCGCATCGCCGCACCCCTGATCCGGCAGGCCATGCTCGATTGCTGGCAGGCGTGTCAGGGAAGCGAGACAATAATCTGCTCTCCCCTGGCACTCTGCTTCACCTCCTCGGTTGCCGAGAAGCTGCACATCCCCTGCTGGATTGGCGCGGGCCAGCCATTAACGCCAACGGGCGCCTTTGCCATCCCCTTTTTTCCCGCAGCGCCGACCTGGCTTCCCGCTCGCGCCAGCTATCACCGCCTGACCTACACGCTCTCGGCCCGCCTCTTCTGGCAGTTATTGTGCGGTCCCATCAATCAGGCGCGACAGGAGTTGCTGAACCTGCCGTCGCTGCCTGTAACATGGCTATATGAACAGGTACGCGAACGGCGTTTGCCCGTTCTGTACTACTATAGCCCCTCGATCCTGCCATCGCCGCCCGACTGGGGGAAGCACTATCACGTTACCGGCTACTGGTTCCTGAATGACGATACTGGCTGGCAACCATCACAGGCTCTGCTGGACTTCCTGGCCGATGGCGCGCCGCCGGTTTACGTTGGCTTTGGCAGTATGAATACCCGACGGGCGGGAGAAATAACGGAAATCGTGCTGGAGGCGCTGGCGCACACGAAGCAACGCGCCATTCTTTCGGCTGGCTGGGGAAATATCGGCAACACAGACCTGCCGGACAACATATTCAAAGTGGATTTTGTGCCGCATGACCGGCTCTTTCCACAGATGGCTGCCGTTGTGCAGCATGGCGGCGCGGGAACAATGGCGGCCTGCTTGCGCGCCGGTGTGCCACCAGTCGTCATCCCCTTCTTCGGCGACCAACCCTTCTGGGCCAGCCGCTTCCACTCCCTCGGCCTGACGCCGCAGCCAATTCCACAAAAACGGCTGACGCCTGAGCGACTGGCACAAGCCATTCAAATCGCTACGAGTGATGAAGCTTTAAGGCAACGGGTTAAAGTTATGAGCGAGCGTATCAGGGCGGAAGATGGCGTGGGGCTGGCGGTTGAGATAGTGAATCGGCATCTCATCAAATAACAGCGTTGCCGTAGAAAAAATCGGCGATGGAACAAAGCAGATTTTTCCCTCGTCTTCTAAACAGGTGAATCTATTCAAGAAAGGGGTTGCTATGCATAGAGAGGGGTATTTCTCGTTGCTGGGCGCGCTTCTGCCCCTGCTGATTATACTTTCTTCCTGTGGGGCCGGTTCCGGGACAGGTGGGAATACAACGAACCCCGGCACGTCTACAGGCGGCCCTGTGCGTATCAGTACCGATCACACAGTCTATCAGCCAGATGATACCATCCATGTCACGGTTAGCAATCAGTTGTCGACAGGCATCTTCGCGTATGATACGCGGGCAAGCTGCTCGATTCTGGGGCTGGAAGTACAGGTCAATGGAAACTGGACCGGCTCCTCTGTCGCGCGCTGCCCTCTGGGGCGCATAGCAATGCGGGTGGAGATTCCGGCAGGGAAAAGCTATAGCGCAGCTATCCAGGCCGGAGGCTTGAGCAAAGGGACCTTCCCACCAGGAATATACCGTCTCTCATTAACGTATTCAACTTCCCCGAAGCCAGCCGGGTCAAGCGGCCTGACTACCATCTATTCGGCCCCGTTGACGATCGCAGCTTCTTGAGAGAAAACAGGCAGGGGAAGGCCAGGCGATGGAACAGGCGCGTTTGCATAGCTGTTCCATTATCTGGCCCTTCCCGATCTTTCTTCTCTCAAGAAGTGCGCTCAAACTCCTCACAGAAGCGAGAAAGCCCGCTTAGAAGTTGACCTTGCCGATGTAGGTTGCCCAGTCGCCGTTGGAGTATTGAGAGGAGAACCAGGTGTTGTTCGAGCTGCCATCATAGGATGTGGCCTCGTAATCGCCCCAACGCTGATCGACGGTCGCCACCGAGCCTTTCTTCAGATAGAGGGCCTGCTCGAACTTGCCCTTTGTATCTGTTGTCAGGCGCGTGGCATACATAATGCTCGGATAGATTGAGCTGCTCATCGTATCAAAGACCATGAGCAGGTTGCCGCTGCTGGTAGCCATCAACGCACCGAAGAAGGCAGCGCGATCACCGGAGAAATGGAGTTTCCCGCTCTGGAAGATGGAGCCGCCGGTAATCGTTCCGCCGCTGATGGTTGGCTTGACCTGACCCCAGAAAGCGGCAGGAACAACCTGCGTTCCATTGTTGACACCCGTGTTCAGCGAGAAGGAGATCAGCCCTTGCTGATAGACGGGTGTGCCGCTGATACGGGTATCATTGGTATCAATACAGCCAGAGCAGCCGGGTTCGTCAGCCTGGGGGGGGAGAATGTAGGATTTGGTCGAAACGACTACCCCACTCGCCGAGGTTGTCGACTGGCCGGGATTGGCAATCGCCCATACAACCACGCCTGAGCAAGCGGTCGTCCTACAATTGTGCGTCCCATCGCCATTTGCATCAAAGGAATTGATGAGCAGGCCAACGCCGGGGCCAGAACTCGCCTCGTTCTCAACTGGCTGCACAGTATCCACCGCTACACCATTGGCAGTAAAGTCGTAGAAGCCGTAGGCAGTAACGGACGAACCAGCTTCCATCGCGGACTTGAGCGCAGCGAAGGTTTCCGCGTAGACATAGCTGGTACCGCTCTGGTTGAACATGTTGCCAGAGAAATACATCGCTGTCTGATCAAAACCAAACTGCGTGTAATCTGCCGCGCAGGTGGGGCAGGCGCCAGTACCGCTCGTAATGGCCATGTTAAAGGCATAAACAAACCAGGAGCCATTTGGATTGCTGGTCTGGCTCACAGCGATCCAGTAGCGGGTAACTTCAGAGCAGTTGGTGTTGACACCGAAAGCGCCCTCGACTTCGAGCATCGCGGCCCAGAAACGTCCATCTTTAGGATCGTAGAAGGCTCGCGGGTCGCTTGTGAAGGGAGAGGAGGCGCAGCCAGAAGGGCTGGGATTGGGAATACCAAAAAAGCTGACGGATGTTTTCGGCCAGCCAGCCTGGCGTGTTCCCGACGTGTTATAGACCGCAAACGAGGTGTTGACGCCCTGGAAGACCCAGCTTGAAGAGGCGGCCAGCGCCTGGTCAGGAGGCTGGCAGCCGCAGGTGTCACCCTGTCCGGCAAACTTCGCCGTTGTGGAGGGCGTGTCGATTGAGTTGATGGCCGAGGTATCGACCGGCGCATTTTTGTTGTGGGCCGCAGCTGCTTTGAGCTGCGCATAGGCTGCCGGACTCATTCCTGTGAGCCAGGGCATTTGCTTCGTATGGGCAGCTGCCTGTGAAGCTGTCTCGGCTGGCACCTGCTGCATATTCACCGTATGCATTGCCACGACGTGGGAAACGGCGCGTTGCGCGGAGGTTGCCGGGTGGGAAGCAGATTTGCTTCCCTGAGCAAAGGCAAAGTTAGCGCCGACCATGCCGACAACTGCCAGCACCAGCGCGACGAAAGGCAAGAGCAACGTCCAGAATCGTTTCTGCATAGAACAACCCTTTCCTGAAAAGTGAGCTTCTCCAGGAAAAGGATAGAGGAATCTGGATGTGTTCACAGTAGTAATGTGGTTGCAATACGGTTAAAAACGAGGAAAAATTGTAAAGATTTCCCCAGACACAGAGATTCTTTAAGAAGACAAGTTATTTTGCGCCTGTTCTTTCAGACTTTCTGTACCTGCACGCGCCGCCGTTTTGCCCCCGGTTTGAGCGTTGGCAGCCCCTCCTCCATGGTTACAGTGGCCGGGCAGCAGGCATACCGGGCAACGGTCGATTGGGCGCTCGCCATGACTGCCTGCGAAACCGATTGGAATGTTGTGCCTGGGACGATAGAAAGATAGATGTGCAGGGAACCGGGACGCTCCTGTATCACCTGATAATCGGCGATATCGGGGCTTGCCAGCAGAATCATACGCCGGACGATATCGGGGAAAAAGGGCCTGAGACCACCGGCGAGCGACTCAAAATAGCAAATATCGTCGCAGCGACCCTCGACGGTACGAATGACGCGAAAAGGCGAGCCGCAACGACAGGGGTGAGTTTCCATCTGCAGGACATCATTGAGGCGGTAGCGAATGATGGGCTGCGTGCGCCGCCACAGGTCGGTCACGATTGGCTGCACTCGCTCACCCTGAGCCTGCCCGTTTTCATTATTCTCATCGCTTCCAGCCTGTTTGCTGCGCTCATCTTCACGCTGCCCATTACCGACAAGAGCGGGCAGGGGTTCGAGCTGGAGGACGACGAGGTCTTCCTGGATGTGAAGCGAGTTGTGCGCGCAACTCACGGCCAGCAGACCCTCGGTACACTGGTAAATCTGCTGTACCGGGACATTGAAGGTGGCTTCGAGCTGGCTGCGGTCCTGCGGCTCCAACACTTCGGCGACGGAGATCAGGCGCTCAGGTTTGATATGCAGATGGTCGCTCGTGCGTTCTTGCGCCAGGAAGCCCAGCATGGAGGGCGGCGCGACGACGATGTGGGGTTGAAAGTCGTTGAGCGCGGGAACGACCTCGGCAAGGGGCTGCATGAGATCGAAGTAGCGAAAGCGGATGAGGCTGCTGCCAACCTGCTCGTACAGGTTGCTGTTCGAGCGCAGGAAGAAGGCGACGCGCAGGGGCTGGCGCGGCAGCGTGTGGAGCGTGCGCGCCAGGATGGTTCCGGCCCAGCCCGCCTGCTCCCAGGCATCGGCAATGAAGAGGCCGCGATGGCCCGACGTGCCGGAGGAGAGGCCGACGGTGAAGCCGTTGAGCGTGGGGCTGAAATCGCGGCTGCGCTCGGCCCGCAATGCAATCTCCATTGCTTCGTCACGCCGGATGCCGCGCGTATTGAAGGTATCGAAATGCTCCATCATCAGCCGTTTGTCTACGGTGGGCAACACGCGCCAGTCGGCGGGCGCATAGCCCGACCAGTGGGCGCGATAAAAGGGGGAATGTTGCATGGTATAGGCCACGATGCGGCGGGCGCGCCGCTCCTGATAGCGGGTCAGAGCCTCGCCGCGCAGGTGTTGCCAGCGCCAGCGCGCGCGCAGAAAACTGGTAGCGATCTGCAATTTATCCGGCATGATCTTGCTCAACTTCTTCCGCGAAGGCTTCGGGACAATGGCTCGGCACGAGAAGGACATCCGGGCATGAGCGGACAAAGGTATGTAGTTTGTCGATGGTGGCCCGAACGGCGCGGGGATCATCAACAATCAAATTGGTCACGCGCGAGGGCGGGCGGCGTTCGTAGACGGAGCGACGCAGCCAGCAACCATCGGCGGCGAAGAGGATGCGCCCGCGTTCAGTCCGCGCCAGCAAGCCCATCTGGCCGCGCGCGTGGCCGGGCAGCGAAACCAGCAAGAGCGAGCCATCCCCGAACAGGTCGTGCGTGGAGCCGAGTCCCGGCAGTTCGGGGCCGCTAAAGGTGGGAAGCAGGTTGGCTCGCGAGCGAAAATCGTCCGGCAAGAGGGCGGGGATGTAGGCGCGACTGAGGGCCGAGAACTCCTGACGATGTTCGATATCGTCATAAGCTGCCTGCGTGGCGATAAGTTCGGCGCCGGGGAAGTCGCGCAGGCCGGCGATATGGTCGGCATGGAAATGGGAGACGAGGACGCGGCGAATATCCGTCGGCTTGAGCTGTCGGCGCGCCAGTTGCGCGACCACCGCCAGTTGAGGATTGAGGCGCAGGGGAGTGGCATAGCGATAGAGGCGATAGGGCAGGCGGCGCGTGACCTCAAGCATGCGCGGCGCGTAGCCGGTATCCCACAGCAGCCAGCCCTGCTCCGGGTGGTGCAGCAACGCCACCAGCGAATGGCAGGCAATGCGCCGCCGCTGCCCGCCCTGCATGACATGAGACTCCCAGGCGAGGCAGTAGCCGGTATCGAGGATATCACATCGCAGCACAGGACTATCCTGACTCATGCATCCTCCTCCAACGCTACCAGCGTGCGTTCAATAGCCTCAGCAATGGAGATGGGTGGCACGTAAGAAAGATCACGCTGCGCGGCGCTGATATCATAGGTTTGCGTGCGCGCCAGGATAGTCGCGGAATAGCGCGTGAGCAGCGGCTCCCTGCCGGTCAGGGCGGCGCGCATCTCCATCAGTGAGGCGGCGGCGAGAGCTATTGACAGGGGTATCTGACGCAAACTGGTGGAGAGCTTGAGCCGCTTCAGCACCAGCCGGATGACCTCCCACAAAGGGACATGCTCGTTGTTGGTGATGGTATAGGTCTTGCCGACGGCTGCCTGAGCCTCACTGGCAAGCAAAAGGGCATGGACGACATTCTCGACATAGGTGAGATCAACCAGATTGCGACCATCGCCGATCTGCGGCAGGCGCTGCTGGCGGGCGGCGGCAATCAACCTGGGCAGCAACGCCTGGTCGCCGGGGCCAAAAATGGCTTTGGGGCGCAGGATCACGGTCTCTAAACCGGTGGCGCGAGCGGCGTTGACGCGGTCTTCGCCCAGCTTCTTGGTGAGCGAATAGATGGAGGTGAAGCGGCGGGGATAGGGAACGTCTTCGCGAGCGGCATGCTGGTCGCGGCCATCGAAGACGACGCTGGGCGAAGAGACATAGAGCAGACGGCGCACCCCATGCTCGCGACAACCGGCCAGCACAGCCTCGGTGCCACCGACGTTGATGGCGTAGAAATCGGCGCGTTTGCCCCAGGGGGCGGAGAGCGCGCCGATGTGAAAGACAGCTTCGACGCCAGCGCAGGCGGCAATCACGGCCTCCGTATCGCGCAGATCTACTGCAACGGGCATCGCACCCCGCTCAAGCAAGGATTTGACGGGCGCGAAGTTGCGGCCCATGAGAGAGACGCTGTGGCCGCGCTGCAGGAGGGCGGCGGCAAGATGTCTGCCCAGAAAGCCGGTGCCGCCGGTAACAAGCACATTCATCAGATACTCCCATCCACCTGTAACAGCATCATCTAAAACGTGAGGGCAAGCGCGCCGAGGGTGAGGCCCGCGCCGGTGCCGATGAGCAGCAGGCGGTCTCCGCGCCGGATGCGCCCACAATAAACCGCTTCCGCCAGGGCAAGGGGGATTGATGCGGAGATGCAGTTACCCCGCATAGCAAGGTTGAGGACGAGCTGGTCAGAGTTGAAACCCAGCCGCCTGGAAAGCTGTTCAATCGCATGTCTACTGGCCTGGTGCGGCACAACAGCGTCGATCTGCTCGCGTTCCCAGTGGAGAACCGAGAAGAAACGCTGTAAGAAAGGTTCCATCAGCACGGCGGCCTGCTTGAAGATGGCGGGGCCGCGCATATTGAACATGTTCATCTCCGGCGTGGTCGCAGGATCATTGGGATGGTGGAGCGAACCACCACCCAGAATTTGCGTCAGGTCGGCACCGCTGCTGTAGGTCTCGAAAAGCGCGTGCCAGATGGCGCTGGCCTCGCCCGGCTGGCTGCGCGTAAGAATGGCAGCAGCGGCGGCATCGCCGAACAGCACGGCACTCTCGCGCTCTCGCGGGTTGAGGGAGCAGGAGGCGATCTCGCTGCTGCAAATCAGGACATTGCGATAGACACCGGCGGCGACAAGGTGAGAGGCAGTATGGAGGGCAACCAGGAAGCTCAGACAGGTGGCGTTGATATCGAAGCAGGCGCTGGCTCCTTCCGGCGCTCGCAATTCGCGCTGCAAGAAGGCTGCCGTGCAAGGGATGGCCTGCTGCGGCGTGGTCGAAGCGCAGATAATGGCATCAAGATCGCCCACGCCCAGGCCCGCATCTTCCAGCGCCATACGGGATGCGGCTGCTGCCATGCTGACAACCGTTTCATCGCCAATATAGCGACGCTCCAGCACCCCGGTGGCGCGTTCAATCCAGTTTGCCGGAATATCGAGCCGCTCTTCCAGTTCCGCGTTCATCACCCGTCTTTCGGGCAGATACCATCCCAGGCCGGCCAGTTTTACAGCAAGCATATGCCAATCCTATCTTCCGGGTACATTTCCCCGGATGGGAATACTCTGATTTCTCCATACAGACTTCCTACACCGACATCGTCTTCCAGTAATCTCTGCATATCATACTCTACAGTTCAAGATTTATCATGGGACATTTGACCTATTTTTAGAGGTTGCAAGTAATTACGGGGCAACAAAGCTCAGCTATGTTGGCAATCCTGGTAAAGTTTGACAGGAGCTTACAGGCAAGACATAATAAAATGTCTCTTCCTGAAACAGGGGAGAGCAAGCAATGATGATCGTCCCAGTTGCAACGTAATGTTTATCTGATTGAAAGAGTACACGGATAGAGGGGAAAGGCGAACATAGCCATGTTCCTTTCCCTCATCTAGCAAGGAGAAAACCAGACATGACAGATGAGCATGCAATGCACCACGAAGATCATTCTCACTGCGGACCCGGCTATGCCTCACCGGAAGAGGCTATGAAGGCTGAGCCGGAAAAGGTTCTCTACACCATCGCGCTCTATGGTGGCACAGGGGTCGCAGCGCCCGATTACCTGGCTACGGTGGATGTTGACCCTGCGTCTCCCACCTATTCACAGGTGATTTACCGGACGCCTATGCCCAGCATTGGCGATGAGCTTCACCATTTTGGCTGGAACGCCTGTAGCTCTTGCTACGCGAACGAAAGTAAATCTCGCAACTTTCTCATTCTGCCGGGCAATCAGTCGAGCCGCATTCACATTGTCGATACTTCTGACGAACGAGCGCCCAGACTGCACAAAGTGATCGAACCGGAAGAGGTCAAAAGCAAGACAAATCTCAGCGCGCCCCACACCGTCCACTGTCTTGCTGACGGGCATGTAATGATCTCCATGCTGGGCGACAGCGAGGGCAACGCGCCTGGCGGCTTCCTGCTGCTCGACGAGGAGTTCAACATCGCGGGCCGCTGGGAACACAATGCCCAGGGCATGCACTACAACTATGACTTCTGGTACCAGCCGCGCCACAATGTCATGGTCAGCAGCGAATGGGCCGCGCCCAATACCTATATCAAAGGCTTCGAGCTGGATGAGGTCGCTGCCGGGAAATACGGACGACACCTGCACTTCTGGGACTGGGAGAAACACGACCTCGTGCAAAGCGTTGATCTGGGCGAGGAAGGATTGATCCCTCTGGAGGTACGCTTCCACCACAATCCCGACAGCACGCACGGCTTTGTTGGAGCGGCCCTCAGCAGCAACATGTGGCACTGGCACCAGTCCAACGGTCGCTGGCAGGTGGAGAAGGTAATCGATATCCCTCCCGTCGAGGTAGAGGGCTGGCCCATTCCCGTGCCATCGCTCATCACCGATTTCCTGATCTCGATGGACGACAGGTATCTCTACCTCTCCAACTGGCTGCACGGAGACATTCGCCAGTATGATATCAGCGATCCCTCGCATCCCCGGTTGACAGGGCAGGTCTGGTGCGGCGGCCTGACCGGGCAGGGCGGTAGCGTCCAGGGCCACAAACTGGTCGGCGGGCCGCAGATGCTCCAGTTGAGCCTTGATGGCAAACGACTGTACGTCACCAACTCGCTCTACAGCACCTGGGATAACCAGTTCTACCCCGATATCGCCCAGGCCGGTTCCTACCTGCTGCAAATTGATTGTGATACTCAGAACGGGGGCCTGAAGATCAACGACAGATTCTTCGTTGATTTTGGCAAAGAGCCTGCCGGTCCCGCTCGCGCTCACGAGATGCGCTACCCCGGCGGTGATTGCACCTCCGATATCTGGATATAGAGCGAGGCGAGAGCCTGTACAGACAGAAACAAGGGAGCTAATGTATGTCGCTGCCGCCGGAGACTTCGCCCGCCGGTGAAAAACAGAATACGGCGGCTCAAAGAAATCCTGGTGCGCATGCGGCAGCAGGCTCTCGCATGGTAATCGACAGTTTCCTTGCCCCTCTGCGCGTGCGGGATTTTCGCCTGCTTTTCAGCGGGCAGATGATCTCCACGCTGGGCGATATGTTTTACGCGGTGGCCCTGCCCTGGCTGATGCTGAGCAGCGGGCATACGCCGCAGGAACTGGGCATTGTGCTGGCAGCGTATGGCGTGCCGCGTGTGGGCGCGCTGCTGCTCGGCGGCATGCTCAGCGATGCATGGAAACCGCGTCGGGTCATGTTGCTGGCGGATACGGCACGGGCGCTGCTCACCGGCATCCTGGCGGCGCTGGTGGTAACGGGCCACACGGCGGTCTGGCAACTCTGCGCCGTCACCATACCCCTGGGCGCGTTCGCCGGGCTATTTCTGCCCGCCTATTACGCCATGTCGCCGGAGATTCTCGACGATGATGCATTGCAGGCAGGCAACGCGCTCAACTCCGCCAGTATCCAGTTCGCCTTGCTCGTGGGTTCCGGCGCGGCAGGCGTGATTATCAGCCGCCTGCAATCGGGCTTCGCGCTGGCGGTCGATGCCCTCACCTTTGTCGTCTCCGCCATAACGCTGCTGCTCATGAGCGGGGAGCGAAGGGCAACTGGCATGCTCACTACTGATGAAGCCGGGCAGGTTGCCGCGTTAAAGGAGCCACAATTCCCGCCCGACATTACATTCTGGCAGCTACTGCGAGTGTGGCGTTTGCTGCAAGTCGCGCTACTGGTCATCCTTTTCGGAAATTTTCTCTTCAACGGTATGATGGAGGTGGCGCTGCCAACGCTGGCCCGCAACCAGTTCGCGGCAGGCGCGAGCGGCTACGGGCTGCTGATGGCTACATTTGGCGGCGGCTCCCTGCTTGGCGGCCTGATCGCAGGCGCGCTGGGACAGGTTCGCCGCCGGGGTATACTCATGCTCGCCCTGATTATGGCACTGGCCGTCTGGTACTCGTTCGTGCCTTTCTCTGGCGGCCTGCTCGCTGCCGCCCTGCTCATCGGCAGCGCCGGTTTGACAAACGGCATCCTGTCGGTGCTGGCCTTCACGTTGATGCAGCAGCAGGCCCCGCGCCATCTGCTCGGTCGCCTGATGGCCGTGCTGATGGTCGCCACGCTGGGCCTCTACCCCTTCTCCGTCGCCATCGCGGGCGTGCTGACTTCCCGGCTGGGGCCCGCCATCCTCTTCCCCATCAGCGGAGCCATGATGCTCGTCGCTGCCCTCTTCGGCTGGCTGCAGCGTGAGGTCAGAAAGCTATGACACATACAGCAGGCACTATGTACGATGCACCACAGTGGGCAATACCTCCTGAACATCTCACACTCTCTGAAAACCAGGTTCACATCTGGCGCGCCTTTTTAACCGCCTCTCGGCAAATCAGAGCCAGCATGGAGCCTGTTCTGAGCGAAGAGGAGCGAACACGGGCCGCCCGTTTCTATTTTGAACGTGACCGCCATCGCTGGATTATCGCGCGCGCCATCTTGCGCATGCTGCTCGCCCGCTATTTGCAGCTTGAACCTCAGCATGTGCTGTTTATCTCCAACGAATACGGCAAACCGGCCCTGGCTCCTGCTCATGAAAGCAAACTACAATTTAATCTCTCCCATTCACGTGATATCGCCCTCTATGCAGTAGCCCGGGGGCGAGCGGTTGGCGTGGACGTTGAATACATGAAAGATGATATCGACTACGATGATCTGGCGAAAGTCAGTTTTTCGCCACAGGAGCAAGTTGTCCTGCGCTCGCTGGCGGGAGAAGCGAAGCGTACGGCATTTTTCAACTGCTGGACGCGCAAAGAAGCCTACATTAAAGCGAGAGGCATGGGTCTATCCCTCCCGCTCGATCTCTTCGATGTCTCCCTGCTCCCCGGCGAAGCGGCTGCACTGCTCGCCAGCCGCGAAGACCCGCGTGAGGGGGATCGCTGGACATTGCAGGCCCTTTTCCCCTGCACGGGCTACGCGGGCGCGCTGGCAGTCGAGGGCAGTGGCTGGCAGCTTTCCTGCTGGCAATGGATCTGATCCAGCTAGCTATTGAGCCGTCCAGCCGCCATCGAAGAGGAGGGCTGCTCCGGTCATGAAACTGGATGCGTTGGAGGCGAGGAAGACGATAGCGCCGCCGATCTCTTCCGGCTGTCCCCAGCGACCCAGGGGGATATGGTCGAGAAAGAACTGATTTGCCTGCGGGTCGTTGATGACCGGCGTGTTCAGTTCGGTGGCGAACGGGCCGGGGCAGAGCGCGTTGACGGTCACATTGTAGGGAGCCAGTTCCAGCGCCAGCACCTTCGTTAACTGGATGACGCCGCCTTTGCTAGAACAGTAGGCGCTGCGCTCAGGCAGGCCGGTGAAGCCAAGCATGGATGCAACGTTGATGATGCGACCATAACGCTGCTGCTTCATAAAGGGTACAACGGCCCGCGCGCAGAGGAAAGGCGCTTTGAGATTGGTAGCCTGCACGGCATCCCAGCTCGCCTCATCAAACTCCTCAAGCGGCTTACGAATATTGATGCCAGCGTTATTGACCAGAATATCGATATGTCCCAACTCCTGCATAACAGTATCGACCATAGCCCTGACCTGCTGCGCATCGGTGACATCGACTGCAAGACCGAGGACGCGGCGTCCGGTAGCCTCAGCAAGCCGGGCGGCGCTGGCCTGCGCCTTTTCAAGCTGGCGACCGGCCACAATAACATCAGCCCCTGCTTCAGCAAGGGCGCGCGACATGGCAAACCCCAGGCCGCGATTGCCGCCTGTGACAAGGGCAACACGGCCATCAAGCTTAAAAACATCGAGAGACATATGATTCCTTTCTCCTGACTGGCTGAAACAGGCATGACACGTTCTGGCACGCCTGCTCCTTTCGCTCACACAGCTATACGTGATATGTTGTATCTATCATATGACTTTCTGAATGAGCTTGAAAGGATGTTTGATGGGATGCGAACGAATCATGTGAAAGCGAAGTTGAAACGGGGCGAGCCGAGCGTGGGAGCGTGGTTGAGCCTGCCGAGCAGAGCCTCGGCGCGTATCATGGCCCGGCTGGGCTTTGACTGGCTGCTCATCGACGGAGAACACGCGGCGCAGCATCCAGGGCTGATCGCTGATATGGTGGGCATCATCGCCGATGCGGGCATAAGCGCGCCACTGGTGCGGCTGCCGTACAATAGCGTGGAGTGGTTCAAGTGGGCGCTGGACGCGGGCGCATGGGGCCTCATCGTGCCGATGGTGAACACGCCCCAGGAAGCGCAACAGGCCGTTTCCTGGACAAAATATCCCCCGCAAGGCACGCGCAGCATCGGCGGCGTCTTCGCTCCATACAGTTTCGGCTTCATGGACTGGAAAAGCTACGGGGAGATCGCAAACAGAGAGATTCTGCTGGCTATACAGATAGAGAGCGCGCAGGGCCTGGCAAACGTGGACGAGATTTTGAGCGTACCGGGGCTAGACGTAGCCTTCGTGGGGCCAAACGACCTGCACGCCGGGCTTGGCCTCCCACCCAGTTCGGAAGGCGCGGAACCCGAATTTGTGCAGGCGCTGGAAACCATCAAAGCCTCGGCCCGGCAACATCAACTGGCAAGCGGCATCTTTTGCAGTAACGGCACAGCCGCCGCCCGGCGTATCAGCGAGGGATTCCAGATGGTCAACGCCACCACCGATATTTCCTCTCTGGTAGGAGACTCGATACGCCAGCTGAAAGCGGCTCTCTCACGGGAATAAGAGGCAGAACATTGCCAGATGGTGCCAAAGAGGAGACGGCTTAGAAGCACATAAGCTGCCTCCTCGCTTTGTGTTCCTCTTTTCAGACACGCACTCGTTGCATTTGAGGGCATGCTGCTACATGATGCAATCGGACAGAGAAAAAAGCTCCTCCCACTCGTCTCTTTATCAGGATGCTACCATTTATCCATAGCAACACAAAGGAGAACGACAATGCCCGATCCTACCATTACCGCATCAGATCTGATGTCTCTGCCTGTTGACCAGCGCAAACAGCTCGCCACCGCACTGCTTCAAAGCCTGCCTGCG
>Ga0209581_1001439_pt1 | contig 27693 bp, 27 predicted proteins | sample Coa_R2_FD_187160 | JGI IMG/M metagenome (GOLD analysis project Ga0209581, IMG submission 187160) | Surface soil microbial communities from Centralia Pennsylvania, which are recovering from an underground coalmine fire - Coalmine... | ecosystem: Environmental > Terrestrial > Soil > Unclassified ...
ATCGCCTCCGCTGACAATTGATCCGAAATCTTAGAGGTTGCGAGTTTGCGAAATGAGAGCAGGCCCGTTAAGAGCGGGCCTGCGCGAGTGAACTGAAACGATTCTGGCTATTACTAGAAGTCGTAACGCAACGCAAACTGCATTTGCCTTGCATCGCCTCGTGTGGCGGTGATTCTGCCAAAGGTCGAGCTGTTTATGTTGACGCTTGGCTCGACAAATGTCGTATGGTTGAACAGGTTGTAGGACTCCCACCTAAATTGCAGTCGGTGCGATTCAGACCACGGCATTTTGAAATTTTTCAGTACTGCCAGGTCAACATTCCAGAATCCGGGCCCCCGCAAGTCGTTGCGGTTTCCGATTTGACCGCCGGCTGGATTGATGAATGCCGCCACAGCAGCCGTAGGATCTTTGAAGAATTGGATCGGTGACGACGCTGAAGTACCGTCCGTGTGTATGTTGGTTGCCAACGCCGAAGAATTTCCAACGAACACCCCGGGGCTGTTGAAATTGAATCCTACAGGGAATGAGTTTGTCGTGGTTCCGAAGGCAAACCCTGTGCGCCAGCTCCATATTCCAGCAGCCTGCCAGCCGCCGATGATCTGGTTCAGCCAGCCTGGAGCATTGCGACCCAGATAGTGCCCATGACCAAACGGCGCATCATAAACCCAGTTCGTGCTAATGATGTGCTGCACATCAAAGTCTGAGTTGCCGCGGCAGACCCTCAAATTTCGAAGATCGCAGATCAGCCCACCGGCGACAGTGTTGACCACGCTGGATTGGTTGTCGATCGAATGTGAGAAGGTATAGTTGAAATCCATCTCAAGGTTACGCGAGTAGTTCTTGCGCAGGCTAACAAGCAAGCCGTTATAGTTCGAGAAGGCCATGCTGCTGTTGTAGATATTTGTACTGAACTGCCCGCTGAGACCGACGTTTGGTAAGAGTAACCCGTTTCCGTTCAAAGCTTGAATCGTATCGGAGAGATCGCCAACATCGACGAGCGATCCGAAGAAATCGCCCACCAGCGATGTGCAGTCGGGGACACCAAAGGACGTGCAGTTTACGCCCGGACCGAAGAAGTTAGCGATGCCAGCATTGATCTGATTCTCAAACCACGGCTGTTGCGTGAAAGTTGCGGCACCGTCGTGAATTTCGGCTTGCAAAGCGTTGAACGCGCCCGTCAAGGATTGACCTGAACCAGCGTCTTTGAAATCAACAATCTGAGCCGCGTCCGCCTGCGCGAAAAGCTTTCTTCCAAGGCGGCCAACGTAATCCACCTCCAATTGGAAATTCGCCGGAAGCTGACGCTGGATACCGAAGGAGAGAGTGTATGCGTACGGCGTGCGGAAATTCGGATCTACCGTATAGTTGAATTCGCCAGTCTGATTGCCAATCGGGAATCCATTGGAGTCAACGAATGGGGTAAAGGGTCGTGTGATCGTTGGGGCCACATTGTTCACCGGGAGTGTTCCCAACGCCGTGAATCGCGGGTCGTTCTGCAATGCCGTGACGGGATTTGCCGCGCCAAAGTTCGTTGTCGCGGAGTTGTCGAAGAGATAAGAAACCTGGTCCTGGATGAATGTGATAGCTCCGCCAACCCGGTCATAAACGACGGCGCCACCAAGCCGAACAACCGTCTTTCTGTCCCCGAAGAGCTTTGACATCCACCCGTTCTTGAAGGAAGGATTATAGGCCAGACTGAACCGTGGCCCCCAGTTATTCAAGTCAGGTTGAAAATAATCAGGGCCATTGTTGGCTTTCCCGCCCAAGTCATATCGGAGAAGTGGTTCTGCGGTGGGTCCACCAATTCCTGCCGCTGCGTTTGCCTGCCGGATAGCGAGAAGGTTCTTAAGCGTGACGTCGCTTACCGCCTGAAATCCGTTGGCTTCGTAAGGGGCGCCGTAGTATTGCCAGCGGACTCCGTAGGTGATGGTCAGGTCGCTGCGGGCTCGCCAACTGTCTTGGGCGTAGAACTCAAATTCGTTGTAACGGAAATTGCGTTTTTTCCCGGTGCCGGGTGCGAAGGGTTGCCCATCAACGCTGTAGTTGAAATTGGTGCCGATGCTGGCGAACCGCCCTAAGTCAAAGGTAAAGGCTCTATCCCACAATGCCCGGGCAGTCGAACTTGCCAAAATGTCGGAGGGACGAAGCGAGGAGTTTAGTGCGTTTGTCAGGCCGCCAAGTCCAACCGTCACGAAATTGAAGTCATTCGTCAGACTTGATTTTTGCTGAATCGGCTTGACGCTTCCGCCAAACTGGATGTTGTGAGTTCCATGAACATACGTAAAATCGTCTCGAATAGTCGGAACCGGCACAAAACGTGTTTGGCTGCTAATACCCGCAAACGGGTTGGAAATAAAAGGGTTAGCCGCCGAAGTAAACGCGTAAGAATTCGGGAACGAGGGCTTGAAGAGTGTGGGGAATTCCAACCCGGAGCGGGACACTCCAAACGTAGCTTGGTTAATCTTGTTCGAGGATATCGTCCAGGTATGGCCAATCACATACGCATAGTCTTTCACGAGGATTTGAGCCGTCTCCGGGTCGCCAGGAAACTGGGCGGCAACACTGTTGACCGTGTCCGTTTGCGTCCGGCGGGCGATATTCCACCTTACAAAAAGCTTTTGGCTGTTCGTTGGCTGGTAATCGACTCTTGCTGTGTAGGTATTGTCCACGCGGTGGACAGGGGAATTGAATCGAAATCCCCCGGTGTTGATTCCGTCGCCGGCAGATAGATCGTTTGGCTCCGGATACCTGCCGTTCACAAAACTCAAAAGTGCGGCGTCTGCACCAACTCCTTGAGGATCCAGCGCCGCCACCTGAGCGGGCGTCAAGATCGTTATGCAATTGGGCGTTGTAGTTAGCCGCGAAGACGCTGTACAGCCCGCGGTATTGTTGATGTATGCCAAACCACCGTTTCTGAAGTGATCGAGCGGCACAGTCCGGAGATTGGAGACTTGACTCGCATCACGCCTGCCCTCGTAGTCGAAGAAAAAGAACAGCTTGTTCTTTACTATGGGCCCACCGAGGTTGCCGCCGAATTGGTTGCGGATCAAGGCGGGTTTTGCTACGCCGGACTTGTTGTTAAAGAAGGTGTTGGCCGCCGTAAGGGTGTTCCGGTGAAATTCACGAAGGGAACCATGCCACTTGTTGGTTCCGCTCTTGGTAACAAGTTCGATTTGGCCGCCGCTGCTTCTTCCTTCGCCAGATCCGGGAATAGCAGATACCGTGCGGAACTCTTGTATAGCATCGATCGGCGCATTTCCAACAGTGGCAAACGCCTGACCTGTGGCCTGGTCGTTTGCATCAATCCCGTCAATAGTGATGTTGCCTTGATCCGTTCTCGCGCCCGTCACCGAGCCGTCGCGATTGGTGCCGCCTCCTGTATTAGCTACGACGCCGGGCTCCAATCCCAGTAGCGCCGCAGGAGAGTTCCTGATCTGAACAGGCAATTCTCGAATTCGTTCCGTTGATAAGACGTTACCGATGGTGGCATCTGTTGTGTTCAAAGTGGTTCCAGCCGTTCCGACAACCTCAACGGTCTCCGAAATTGTGCCAACCTCCAGTTGAACGTTATGGGTTTCCGTGATGCCAACTCCGAGAGAAACTCCGGTCAATGTCAAGGACCGAAACTTGTCCTTTGAAAAGGTAAGAGTATAGCCAACCCCAGGCGGAATCTTTGAGAACAGGTACACCCCAAGCTCATTGGTTTTCGTCTTGTATTCCCGCACCTGTCAAGATGCTGCTCAGATTGACATCCACCTCAGGAACGGCCGCTCCTGTAGAATCTGTCACGACACCTGTAACTCCAGAAACTTGGGCTTTGGAAGCCTGGGGAGATAAACAAGCAAGAACAAGAAATATGATTCCGCCCACAAGCCAAGAAAGCGGCCGCCCGATTCTCATACGTTTCCTCCAAAATAGGTGGCTGAAGAATCCCCGACCTGAACTTCTCGAAATTGTTGGCACGTCTGTTGCCAGAAACTATACGTACCCAATGAACCGGTATCTGCTTCACGAACTGGGACTTTCAAGAAGCTATTGCCTATTGAGCAGGGACGGCCTAAATAAATCATACGTAGTTATGTATCGCCTTAACTCCCAATTCAAAATTTAGTACGCCATCGTTCTTGAGCTAGACGAGATTACGATCTCTCTATCGGCACACGAACGGTTCCGTCCAATGCAGTGCGTAATACTCTGGATTTCTTGACGATATACTTTATTGCTTCGGAGTCACAATGAAACGACGAGCGAGCATCCGGAAAAAGCCTTCACAGGCAAGCGACCCTATTCCCCAGCTGTGCCTTACAGCACAGTTCTCCAACATTCGCGGAGAAGTCCGTGCGGCGATTGAGCGCGTGCTCAAGACGCAACAGTTCGTGCTGGGTAAGGAGGGCGCGGCGCTTGAAGAGGATGTAGCGCGGCTTTGCGGTGCGGCGCATGCGGTTGGTGTGGCGTCGGGGACAGATGCCCTCATTCTCGCCTTACGCGCCTGCGGAGTGCGCAGCGGCGATGAAGTCCTGTTGCCCCCGTTCACCTTTGTGGCTACCGGAAGCGCCGTCAGCGCGCTCGGGGCAAGACCTGTCTTCGCGGATATTCACCCGGACACCTTCAATCTAAATCCCGATGAGCTGAAACGGCGTGTCACGCCCCGGACGCGGGCTATCCTCGTGGTTCATTTGTACGGCTTGGCAGCGGACATGGACCCGATTCTTGCATTTGCCGCGGAACGGAAGATCCCCGTGATCGAAGACAATGCGCAGGCTATCGGCGCCGGTTACAAGGGCAGGCGCACAGGCTCATTTGGAGATGCCGCATGCCTAAGCTTCTACCCTACGAAAAACCTGGGCGCTTACGGCGATGCGGGGATGGTCGTGACGAACTCACCGGCACTGGCGGAGCGGATTCGCACGCTTCGCAATCATGGGCAAACCGCGAAGTACGTCAGCAATGAACCGGGATGGAACAGCCGGCTCGACGAATTGCAGGCGGCGATTCTGCGCGTGAAACTGCGGCATCTGGCGGAGTGGCAGAGGGCGCGTCAGGCACATGCGGCGGAATACAGCCGGCTGCTCGGCAAAATACCCGGGATCTGGACGCCAACGCTTCCGGCGGGATGCGAGCACGTCTTCCACCAGTACACGATTCGAGCGGAACGGCGCGACGCGCTACAGAGATACCTTTCGGAACACAAGATCGGAAGCGCCGTCTATTATCCCGTTCCTTTGCACTTGCAGCCTCTGTATGCCTCTCTTGGATACAAACCGGGTGACTTTCCCTGTGCGGAGCGGGCTTCGCGCGAAGCTTTGTCATTGCCCATGTTTCCGGAACTGACGGCAAAGCAGATTACCCGCGTGGCGAACGCAATCGCGGATTTTGCTCTGGCGTGAAGTTGCTTATTTTCCGACTGGATTGGCCGAGCAAGAACCCAATGAGAAGGGGTCGGACTCAGGAGATTAACTCCCAAAATAGAGCATCGCCAGCAGGAAGAGCCACAGGCCATCCATGAAATGCCAATAGTAGGAAACCACGTCTGCGATCGCCGCGCGCGACAGGCGCGAGGGATCCGGCCGCCGAACTGCCCCATACACCAGGGCGCCTAATCCCCCCAGCAGGTGCGCACCGTGCGCCGCGGTAAACACATAGAAGAACCCGCTGGCAAGCGTGGATCCCACATAAACGCCTTCGCCGACCAAAATGCGCCAAGCCACCAATTGCCCCGCCAAAAACAAAAAGCCCAGCGTTGTAGTCAGCCACCATAGCCTCTCAAATTGCGGCGTGTTGTTCTCCGCAAGTCGTTTCTTGGCTGCTTCGAGGGTCACACTGCTCAGAATCAATACCGCCGTATTGGCCCAAAGAATTCGCGGGACGTGAAACTTCACCCACAGACTGCTTGTGGTGCGGAGAACCAGGAAGGCGGCCACCATCGCCATGAAGAACATCAGGATGGAAATCATGGCAAAGACAATGGCGGTCGAATAGCGCCGCGCCGGCGGTCCACCGTGAGATGGCCTCTTGTTGTTGCCGCCGCCGTCTCCGCCGCCATCGCCGCGATCAGGAGGCTGGCCGCCCCCGCCGCCCCGAATGTCTGCAAGGATCAGCTCGAGTTCGTCAAGAACGCTTGGTCCTGGCATGCCCTAGATTCCTTTGCTCCCTCTAACGATACTTCGCGACCAGTTCCGGCGCCAAATGCTGGGGAATGAAATCTTCCCCCGCGAAAGGACTGCCGAATTCATACGCTCCGCGGTACACGGCGGGCTCCTGCTGAAAATTGGTCTCAGCAGGCGGCGAGGACACAAACCATTCCAGAGTTGTCCCGCGCCACGGATTCTTCAGCGAGATCTTTCGGCTGCCGAAAAGGCTCCAGACAAAGTTCGCCAAGAACAAGAGCTGAGCTGCCACGGTCACTAGGGTCGCTGCGGTGATGAATTCGCGAAGGCCGGTTGCCCCGTTTGTGTCGAGGGCAAGCGAAGCTGGCGCCGATCCGCTTCCTCGCTCCAGCAGTCCGATCCAATGCATGGGCATGAACACGCAATAAACACCGGCAAAAGTGAGCCAGAAATGAATCTTGCCCAGGCGCTCATTCAGCTTGCGGCCAAACATCTTCGGAAACCAGAAAAAAAGTCCCGCGAGCACCGCGAAAGTTGCCGCAACGCCCATCACCAGGTGGAAATGGCCGGTCACGAAATCGTTGGTGATCGCGGCGTCTGCGAGCTCGGCCCGCGAAAGGAAGATTCCCGTCATCCCGCCGGAAAGAAACAGTGAAACGAAGCCGAGCGCAAACAGCATGGACGTGGTCAGTTGTGGTTTGGCGTTCCAGAGGGTTCCCAGCCAACTGGCGATCAGAAATGCCGCAGGAATTCCCAGCGAAGACGCCAGCAAGGAAAAAACCAGCGGCGAATTGGGGTTCAGTCCGCGGGAAAACATGTGGTAACCCCAGACGCAGAAGCCGAAGAGTCCCACGCCGCAGAACGCCAGGACAGCCATGCGTTCCTTCCACACCGGCTTGCGAGAAAAGACGGAAAGCAGGTGAGAAACGATCCCAAAGCAAGGAAGCATGGCGACGTAAACTTCCGCTTGGGCAAAAAACCAGAACCAGCGCTGCCAAACGGCAGGGAGGGTGCGGCGAGCCACGTCCGCGGAGGCGGCCGGCGCCAGGCCAAAGAAGCGCGTCCCGGCAAAGCAATCCGAGAGGAGAAGCGCGCACGAGGCCAGAAGAATGCTGAAAATGAGCAGGCTCAGGATTGCCGTGATGAACCAGCTCCACACGGTCAGGGGCAGGCGCGCGAGAATCATGCCACGCGCGCGAAGATCAACCACGGTTACGCTGAAATTGAGCGCCGAGAGCAACGCGGCAAGGCTGAAAATCGCAGCTCCGCAGAGCCAGAGCAGGAGACCGGCTTCAGGCGTGGAGAAGAAGGAAGCCGTCATGCCCACAAGAGCGACAAACGTCATCCAAAACGAGAGGGCGCTCAAAGCAGGGAACGCCATATTTTGCGACCCGATCTGCAGCGGGAGGAAATAGTAGCCGAAGCCGAATTGCGGCGCAGCGGTAAGAACGAAAAACACCATCAGCGAGCCATGCAGCACGGTAAGCGCCGCATAACGCTCTGGAGTTGCATCGCTCCAATGGAGGAAGTGCGAAGAAAAGATGCCGGCAAGATGCAACCGCATTAGAAGCGAAAGGCTCATCCCGAGGAAAACGCTGAAAAGGGCGAGCCAGAGATACTGCAGGCCGACTGCCTTGTGCCCGCAACGAAACACATGCCGCGAAAGAAATCCGGAGCGAGGGGGCCGGGCTTCGCCGTCTGATTTTTCAAAGCCTGCCATGGAAGAGTTCGCGAGATGCCTCTTCTTTCTTACCGCGAATTGGGCCGGTGCGAAAGAAAAAATGCGGAAGCCCAGAGGCTTGAATCGGAAACGGAAAACCTGATCGGAATTCGGAATCGGTGCGGAAATGCCAACCGCTTTGCAAAGCGTTACCCGTAGGCTCGGCTTGCCCGAACGGCGAATGTTCTCCAGAGATTATGGTGCGGCAGAGAGGACTCGAACCTCCACGGTATTGCTACCGCCAGCCCCTCAAGCTGGTGCGTCTGCCAGTTCCGCCACTGCCGCACAGGCGTGATGCCTTCTCATTCTATCCGGGGGCGCGATGCCCCGCAAGCGGAGCGAGAACAACGCTCAACGAGCGATCGGGTCCTGAAGGAAGATCGTCGCGAATTACGGCTTCTTCTGCTGATCCTGACCGGCCGGAGGCGTCTGCGTCGCCGGCGGCTGCGAAGCAGGAGGCGTGGTCGCGGGCGTTGTCGCAGGCGCGGATGGCAGCGGAGCCGGCGCTTCCTTCTTCGCCGGTTTGGAGATGCTCTGCAAAACGGAACTTCCCTCTTCCACGGCCTTATCCGTGCGCAGCACCATGGCCAGCGAGCAAACCATGAACATGATGGCGCACCACGTGGTGGCCTGCGAGAGCACCGTGGCCGCGCCACGCGGACCAAAAGCTGTCTGGCTGCCTGCGCCGCCGAACGCACCGGCAAGGTCCGCCGCTTTGCCGCTCTGCAGCAGCACAACCACCATCAGCACGAAACAATTCACTATGAAGAAGACAGTCAGGAGCCATCCGGCCCAGCGAAAGCCGACGAAGATGATCGCGAAACCGATCACCAGTGAGATGGCCCACTTTATCCAAGCTGGCATTTCCACGCCTCAACTCCTCTTTGGCTCGACCGCGCCGCACTTAACCGCAATTCACGATGGCAGCGAACGACTTCGGATCCAGGCTCGCGCCGCCGACCAGCGCGCCGTCCAGTTCCTGCTGCGCCATCAATCCCTGTATGTTCTCGGGTTTGACGCTGCCGCCGTAGAGAATCCGCACGGTAGAGGCCTGTTCCGCCGAAAACTGCTCCTCAGCGCATCGCCGGAGAAACTGGTGAGCCGCCGCCGCGATTTCCGGCGTGGCCGTACGGCCTGTCCCGATGGCCCACACCGGCTCGTAAGCTATCAGAATACGGGAGAACTCCCCGGGGGTCAACGAGCCTGGCCCGCTGATGAATTGCGTAGAGAGGATCTCTTCGGTCTTGCCGTTTTCGCGTTCGGCGAGGGATTCTCCGACGCAGACGATAGGGGTCAACCCGGCGGCCAGTGCCGCACGGGTTTTCTGCGCCACCCAGGCATCTTTCTCCCCAAAATACTGCCTGCGCTCGGAGTGCCCAATGACTACGTGCGTACAACCGGCATCTACCAGCATCGGCGCGGAGACTTCACCGGTGAACGCGCCTTCCTTTTCCCAGTAAACATCCTGCCCAGCGATGGACACGTTCGAGCCGCGCGCGCACTCCGCCGCCGCATGAATGGCCGTGAATGGCGGCGCGATGACGACGTCGCAATGCGATGCCTGTTTGACCAAAGGCAGGAAAGCCGCAAAAAATTCCCGCGTCTGCGGCTGCGTTTTGTACATCTTCCAGTTGCCCGCGATGACGCGGCGGCGCTTTGTGGCGGTCATCGGTTGGTCAGCGCCTCAACGCCGGGCAGCTTACGGCCGCCGAGGAACTCCAGGGACGCGCCGCCCCCCGTGGAAATGTGCGATATCTTGTCCGCGACTCCGGCTTGGTGCACCGCAGCGACGGAATCGCCTCCTCCGACAACGGAAGTAGCGCCCGCAGCCGTAGCCGCGGCGACGGCTTTGGCGACCTCCAGGGTGCCCTTTGCAAAAGCAGGCATTTCGAAAACGCCCATCGGGCCGTTCCACACGATAGTCTTTGCCTTGGCAATCTCCGCGGCGTAAGCAGCGGCGGTTTTCGGACCGATGTCCAGGCCCATTTGATCCGCGGGAATCGAAACAACGTCGCACGTCGTCGCCGGAGCATCCGCCTTGAGCTCGGGCGCGGTGACGTTGTCCACCGGCAGCAGGAAGCAGAAGTTTTTCGCCTTGGCGTCGGAGAGAATCTTGCGCGCCAGATCGAGCTTGTCATCTTCGACAAGCGACTTCCCCGTTGCGATTCCCTGCGCTTTCAGGAACGTGTAAGCCATCGCGCCGCCAATCAACATGGAGTCGGCGATCTTCATGAGGTTTTCGATCACTTCGATCTTGTCGCTGACTTTTGCGCCGCCGAGAATCGCGACAAGCGGACGCGTCGGATTCGTCACCGCCTTGCCGAGATATTGCAACTCCTTCTCCATCAATCGGCCGGCTGCGGCTTTCTGAACGAAGCGGGTGATGCCGACCACGGAAGCATGCGCGCGGTGCGAAGAGCCGAATGCATCTAGCACGAAAAGTCCGTCGCAAAGAGCGGCGAGCTGGCGGGAAAATGCTTCGTCGTTTTTCTCTTCCTCCGCGTGGAAGCGCACATTTTCGAGCAAGAGCACCTCTCCGTCGCGCAGGGCTTTGCTCTGCGCTTCCGCGTCCGGACCAACGCAGTCGCCCGAGAACGCGACGGGCTTCTCCAGCAATTCCTGGAGCTTTTTTGCCACGGGCTTCAGCGAATACTTGAGCTCCGGTCCGCCTTTCGGCCGGCCAAGATGCGAGGCCAGGACAAGCCGCCCCCCTTTTTGTATCGCAAGGCGCAACGTCGGGAGAGTTTCGCGGATGCGCGTGTCGTCGGTGACCACGCCGTCCTTCAAAGGCACGTTGAAATCGGCGCGGATGAAGACGCGCTTGCCACGCAGGTCCAAATCATCGATCGTCAGCTTGTTCATAGAGTTTCCGTGCTTTCCTGAAATGCGGCCTCCGGCGGAAAGATTCCACGGGAATCAGCCGCCGGAGGAAAGGGAACAAAAGCTAGAATTTGCTCGCCATGAACTTGATCAGGTCGCGGCAACGGCAGGAGTACCCCCACTCGTTGTCGTACCAGGCGAGCACCTTGACGCAGCGATCGCCCACGACCTTCGTATAGCCGGCGTCCACAATCGAAGAATTGGAGTTGCCGCGGAAATCGGCGGAAACCAATTCCTCCTCGGTGTAGGCAAGGATTCCCTTCATCGGCCCTTCGGCGGCTGCCTTGAGCGCGGCGTTGACGGACTGCACCGTCGCCGGCTTGTCCACAAAGACGGTCAAGTCCACGACGCTGACGTTCGGCGTGGGGACACGCATGGCATAGCCGTCCAGCTTGCCCTTCAATTCCGGAATGACTAGATGCAACGCTTTCGCGGCTCCGGTGGAGCTCGGAATCATGCTGACCGCGGCGGCGCGGGCACGGCGCAAATCCTTGTGAGGCAAATCAAGCAGCCGCTGGTCGTTGGTGTAAGAGTGAATCGTGGTCATCGTGCCGCTCTGGATGCCGAACGTGTCCTGGATCACCTTGGCGACGGGAGCGAGGCAGTTTGTGGTGCAGGAGGCGTTCGAGACCACGTGGTGTTTCGCGGGGTCGTAGGTTTTCTCGTTCACGCCGAGGACAAACGTCGCGTCCGGGCCGTCGGACGGCGCAGAGATGATGACCTTCTTCACGGGAGCTTTGAGGTGCACGCGCGCTTGCTCACCCTTGGTAAAGAGGCCGGTGGATTCCACGACGACGTCCGCTCCGACGCTGGCCCAATCAAGCTGCGCCGGATCCTTCACCTTGAATACCTTGATCGGCTTTCCGTTCACCGAAATAGAGTCTTCCGTGTGCGTAATGGTATGGGGCAGGTTGCCGAGAATGGAATCGTACTTCAGCAAATGCGCCAGGGTCTTGGAGTCCGTGATGTCGTTCACGGCGACGAATTGAATGTCCTTGTCGTCGATCGCCGTCCGGACGATGTTTCGCCCAATGCGGCCGAAGCCGTTGATACCTACTTTGATTGGCATTCTTCCTCCGATGGAGTTCAACCACCCGGCGATATCAAGCATCGCCTCTTTGTCCGCGCATACTGGAAGGTCTTTGCGGCGCCCGGAGCGAATGGGCGACAAGTGGCGAACAGAAAATGCTAGGGGTTATATGCGGAAAAGTCAACGAACTTGCGGTTATGTCCTTGAAAAGCCGCATAAATGAAGGCGTTCTTGGAGGGCAGGGCGCTAGCGCGGGAACTGCTCAATCGCAGTGACATGGTCGCCCTTGAAACGCACGAACACGGTCTTGTCCGGCGGAGTGCCGTAGATCCAATCCTCGATCTCGTTGCCCTCGGCGTCGCGCTCTCGTACCTTGTGGCCCGGTTTGCCGATGGCCGCCACAACCATCTCGCGGTCCATGCCGATCACGGGCCGCCGCTCCTGAATTGCCTTTTTCATTTCGGGCGGCAGCGTGTCAAACCACTGTACCGCCGCGGAGCGCTGCTTCGAAAAATCAAGCACGGAGGAAAGTGCCTGTTTCAGTTCGTCGGGAGAAAGATCGGGGACAGACTTGGAGAACTCCAGAAAAATCGTGCTGCCCGTGCCCGGTTGCAGGCCAGGAGGTCCCTGATTCTCCTGGGTCACCCGGGCCTGCGGCATTGGCATCGTTCCGCCCATTCCGAATTGGATGTGGTCGTACCAGTGTCTCTTGCCGCGCCCTCCGCCGTTCACATCCACGACAACCGTGTGATCGCGAAATTCCAGCTTCGTGATCTGCACTTCATCGCCCATGTGAATTGCCGCGCCGTGAGTCGCTACCGCCCGATCCAGTTGCTGGGTGTCCAAACCCTTCCCGGCATAAAGCTGGAAACCCTCTTTCCCTGCCGGCAGCGCTTTTACGGCCCTGGCAAACTCCCCGGAGACGTAGCGAATCAGCTCCAGTTTGGTGCTTTCCTGCAGCTTGTCGGCCTTGGGCTTTTGCGCAGCGGTCTGGGAGGGTACCTGCGCGTCGGGATTTGGAGCCACGGCGCTGGAAAACAGCGGAATTTCTTCATCCGATGGAAAAGGCTCGGCTTTTGCCGGAGTTTGACGAAACTGTTCGACCCGAGGGATATCGGCTTTCGCGAAAAGGAACAGCGCAACCGCGATGGCAAACCAATTGGACATGACGGCTTCCGGCTGCCTGGGCAGCGGCTTACCCTCATTCTACGATGCAAGTTGCCGTCTGAAAAGATGTGTCTTGGACTGTAAGCCCGCCGGCGGGGCAGGGTTTAGGTCACGTTGACCTGAACTCCGGACCGGTCAATGCGCATCGGAAGCAACTGTCCGCCCGCGCGGGATACGGCTTCCTCGACCCGGCTTCGCGTATCCGGTTCAATCAGGAGTACCACGCACCCTCCGCCGCCTGCGCCGCAGACCTTGCCGGAAAGCGCGCCGCTTCGCCGGGCGTCCGCAATGATGCGATCAATGACCTTCGTTGAAATCGTCGGCAGGTTGCGCTTGCGAAACTCCCACTCTTCTCGCATTAGCTTGCCTGTCTCTTTCCAATCGGCCTTCTCCAGAGCTACCCGCATTTCCTGCGCGACTTCGGAAATCCTTTCAAGGTTGCGAAGCACCTTCTTGTTCCCGTCAATGTGCGCTTTGAAAACTTCCCAATTGTTGATCCCGGATTGCCGCGGCTTCCCCGTGTAGCAAAGAACCAGGCGCTGTTCGAGCTCGCCAAGGTCCACGCGAAGCTCCACGCGGCGCTCGCCCCCGGGAGGAAGCTCAATGGCCGCCGCCCCGCCAAAGGCCGGGGGATAGTGATCCTGAGTTCCCGTCGGCACACGAATAACGATTCCTTCGGCGTCGCGGCTAATGTGAATCCAGTCTACCTTGCTCTTCCCCGCCGACGTAAACCGATCCAGCGCGGCGCAAATTGCCACCGCCATTGCGCTCGATCCGCCGATGCCGGCGCCTGCGGGCGCTTCCGAATCCGTCGTCAGCGTGAATCCACCTTCGGGGCGGAAGAACTTTGCGATCTCCGCCAGCAGAGGAAGCTTGTAGCGTTTGGCCTTCACCAGCGCGGTAAACGACGGGAAGCTCTCCTCGCGCTTGGTATCGCGCGACACGAGCCGGATGCGCGAATCGTCCGCGGGATGTGTTTCAATCACGCACGACGCATAGCGCGTGATGGCGGCGTTGATGGTCACAGCCCCCGGGTGGAAGAGGTACAGCGGCCAGATGTCCAGCGTTCCGCCGGCTAGATCCACGCGTGTCGGCGCTTTCGATTCGATGCGCAAAGGCGATCCTCTCGCGCTCGAATCATTCTCAATGAGCGCGCCTCGAAAGCATACAAGCTCTGCAGCAACTCGAAAGAGAAAAAGAACCGGGAAGTGTCTCCGTTGGAAACTTCGCCCTGCTGGCACGGCTCCGGCGTTCGGAAGGCTAATCTCCGGAAGAGCCGGCCACCCGCGAACGCGCGATCAGGTGCGGACCATCTTTCTTCTCGTTTGCCAAGGCAGGATTCGGCTCAAAGCAGCGCCGGCAACGCGCTTCATACGTGCCAGACGCGCCCACGACGATCAATTCCTCGCTTTCCACCAGCCGCTGCGTGTGCACCGCCGGATTGCCGCAGCGCACGCAGATGGCAAGCAGTTTGGTGATCTCCTCGGCGATAGCGAGCAGTCGCGGCATCGGCTCAAACGGCCGCCCGCGGTAATCCGTGTCCAGCCCGGCGACAATCACGCGCTTGCCCAGATTGGCCAGCTGCGTGCAAACGTCAACGACTTCGTCGCCCAGGAACTGCGCTTCATCGATCCCGACAACCTCGGTTCGCGGCTGAACCTTTTGCATGATTTCGCTGGCCTTCGCCACGTTGTCGGATGGAATCCCGAGTCCCGAGTGCGAGACAATTTCATCAGCCGCGTAGCGCTCGTCAATGGCGGGCTTGAAGATTTGCACGCGCTGGCGGGCGATTTCCGCGCGCCGAAGCCGCCGAATCAACTCCTCGCTCTTGCCGGAAAACATCGGCCCGACCACCACTTCGATCCAGCCCATATTCCCTTTGACGATGTCCACACCACCCTCCTCCCCCTGCAAGCTGTGTATGGCCACAACTGTTCGTTCAACTTTGGCCCTGGGCCGCCTCTGCGATGCCGTACCTTCTCGCATTATAGAACGGCGCAAACGCCGCGACGACCGCTACGCGAAACGCCTCCTGCCTCGTAATGCGATTCGCGGAAAGTACTCCCCAGGCGCCCTGCGCGTCCCGAATGCCCGCTTGTCCCGCAAAGCGGTCGATCGCCACGCTCAGCTCCGTACCCTTCTCCAAGACTTCATGCGCAAGAGTTTCCGGCACCTCGACGGCACCTGACCGCCCGAAGTGACCCGACCTTCCATCGCTCACATACGCCCAACTCTCCAGAAAAGCACGCCTCCGGCCGTCTTCGGCCACCGTGTCCAGCCCGCCCTCGAGACCGACCAGAAAGTCCCAGTGATTGCCTTCTCTGCGCGCCAGTTCCGCCAGCGCTTCGGCTCTTTGCCTCGCACCCTTCATCAGCTCTTCCCGCGAGGAGGGCGTGTGGCCGACTCCGCTTTCGACTTCCCTACCAATCACTTCGAATTCGGCCTCACGAACAAGCAGCGGGCCAATTTCCCGCAAAGCGTCATTGACCGCGCCAAGCTTCGGCTTCCGCGTGCTGCCTACGGCGATGACAATCTTGCGCATCTCGCTGTGCCCCGCGGGGATTGTACTTGCGAACCAACCGTGGAATAAAGATGCTTCTTCCAGCCTGAGAAAATCTTTCATTCGGCGCGCTCCAATTCAATCGGCTGGCTCTAGGCGGAGCCTTTCTACTTCGCAGCTTTCCGGAGCGGGAATCGGAAAGTACACCCGAAAATTGCGCCGCTAGGCTGGGCCCGAGCGAAGGCTATTCAGCGACAATGATTCGCTGTGCCTGGCGCCTTCGGGAATCCAAGGGGAATATGGTGAGAACCTGCGTGCTCCGGTCATTGTTTACGTTTGCCAAATAGGTTGCGCTCTGATCGTCATTCTTCCGCTTCTGCGAGTCCGGGAGGAATGTTCCTCGCCGCCAGGGTAGCGCCGCTGATGAAGCTCACGGACCAGCTTTCTTTCCACGAGGGCTCGCAGGGCCATTCCGGCGGGCGCCGACATAAGCAGGCCCGCCACGCATGGAATCGCCAAACAGACAAGCTGAAATGGAACGCTCTTTACGCCGCGAGTTCACCCTTGTCTGTGATCAAGGCTACCGCGGCGCGTAACCAGCGTCACACAAGCGAGCTAACTGGAATCCCCCGCCGCTGCCAAAGGCAGGACGATTTCACTCAGTAAGCTTGGCTGGCGTCAACGGAAGGAGAGAAAGAGAAAAAAAACGACGTGGCGCGCCCTGAGAGATTCGAACTCCCGACCTTCTGGTTCGTAGCCAGACGCTCTATCCAGCTGAGCTAAGGGCGCGCGGCAAATTCATTTTAGCACGGCGACGCGGTTATCCAACAGTCGAAGCTAAGGCTTCAAAAACGCAAACACGCGTCAGCTCGGCGAACTTCCCTCAGATTGCACGAAGCTCTTGCTGTGCTCCTCGGAGCCGATCAGCAGCAGGACGATCAGCACGGCAATCGTCACGATCTCGAAGCCGGCGATGGCCCATTGATAGCCGACGCGGTCGCGCAGCGCGTACTCGATGGTATTGGTCGGCGAGGCGAAGAGTATCCCCAACTGGTACGCGAGCCCGGGCATCAGCCCGCGCGCGGCGGCGGCCGCAAGCTCGTTGAGATGCACCGGAATCACGCCCCAGGCACCCTGCACCCCCATCTGCATCACGAACGCCGCGGCAAGCAGCACGCCAAGGTTCCTGCTGAACGCCCAGAACGGAATCATCACCAGGCAAAGCGCCAGTGCGGCGATCATTCCCTTTCTCCGGCCTGCGGCTTGTGAAAGATACCCGAACAAAACTGCGCCCAGAATCGCGCCGATGTTGTACAGAATGGCGATGTCCGCCACGCGCGTCCCCGCAACCCGATGCACTTCCTTCAAAAAATCGGGATAGAGATCCTGCGTTCCGTGCGAGAGAAACATCATGAACGTCATCAGTACGACGAGGTAGGCGAAGCGCTTCCACTCCTTTGCGACCACGCGGAGAATCTGACCCGTGGACGCCGCGCGGCTCTGCCTCCAGGCCTCCGACTCCGGCACTTTGGCGCGGATGTACAGAGCAAGCAAAGCCGGCGCGACGCCGATCCAGAACATCCACCGCCAGCCCCAGTGCGGCAGAAGAAAGCGCGCGGCGAAGGCCGCAAGCAAGTAGCCGATGGAGTAGCCACACTGAAGGACGCCGCTGAAAATGCCGCGCAAGCGCACCGGCGCCGCTTCCATCGCCAGCGAGGCCCCGACGCCCCATTCTCCGCCCATTCCTATTCCGAAGAGCGAGCGCAGCACGAGGAACACGGTGTAGTTCGGGGCAAATCCGCAGAGCAGCTCGATCACGGAAAAATAGACCACGTTGGCCATCAAAGGCACGCGCCGGCCGTAGCGGTCGGCGAGCAAGCCGAAGATCAGCGCTCCGATGGGCCGGAGCGCGAGCGTCGCCGTGGTCGTAAAGACGATCGCGGATTTCGAAACGCCGAACTCGTGCGCAAGCGTGTCGTAGAGAAAAACGATGACGAAAAAATCGAACGCATCGAGCGTCCAGCCGAGAAATCCGGCGAGGACCGCATGATGCCTGCCGCCGGCGGGTGAATTCCTGTTCGTGGATTCGGACATGAGGTTGGGAGCCGCGCGATTCCCCAGCAATCGCCCGAATAGTCTCGGCATCGCGGTGCGGCGTGTCAAACACAAAAGAAAAACCCCGGATCGCTGGGGGGAGGCGATCCGGGGCGGGGGTCGTTCTGAGGGGGGCCGGAGGAAATTTGTTTGCGGGTCAGTTCACCTGATGGACCGCGAGTTGGCAGATCCGCCGGAGCTCTTCATACGTGAAGAAAAGCTCTTCGTGGTCGCCCGTGAATTCCTTGTGGCCGAATCCGGACTCGCCGGAAATCCTGCAGAGTTCGGGCTCGGAGATGCCCAGCAGCATTGCCGCCCGGCTTTGATTGACGTATTTCGATTCCGTTGCTTTCATACGGCCCCCTCACGCGGGGAGTAGCGCCATGGAGTCCTGCTCCACGGCCATGACCATCGTTTTGTAGATGTCCACGTCCCAGCCGTCCCCGATGCGTACGCGCAGCGTTTCGCCGCCGACTTTCAACAATTTTCCGCGCAGGGGCACGCGTATTTCCCCCAGCGCGACCTGCAAAACAACCGCTTGGCCAACCCACGGCTCGAACTTGGTTTCCATTGCGCCTCCCTCAGAGGATTCCCGCTGCCGTGTGCAGAATGGCGTCACCCCTCGTGCGGCGCAATGGTACAAAGAGGGCAGCGAAATAGTAGGAAGGTACTGCTGGCGCTTCTTTGGCCAAGAAAGCACAGGTTTTGCGGAAAGTACATCCGTACTGCATTTTCAGGACGGCTGTTCCATAGGCAGCGCCGGCGCTTTCCGGCACCCTTGGCCAATGCAGATCCGCAGTGCGTCCCCTCGCGACGATTCACCGCACCCTACCGGCCCCAAGGGCATCGGCCTTGCCCTCGGAGGCGGCTTCGCGCGAGGCTTTGCGCATCTGGGCGTCCTGCAAGTCCTCGAGCAGAATCGCATCCCCATTTCCTGCATTGCGGGAACCAGCGTCGGAAGCATCCTGGGGGCGGCTTACGCCAGCGGAGCGCCGTTGGCCCGTATTCTGGCCGCTTGCCGGAACATTCGTTTTCGGGACTTCGCGAGCTGGCGCATCTCGCGCCTGGGTCTGGCGAACAATCACAGACTGCGCGATTTGATCGACCGCGTCTTTGAAACTTGCGATTTCGAGAAGATGAAGATTCCCGTCGCGATTGTCGCCACCGATCTCGGCACGGGCGACCCCGTCATCTTTACCCATGGCAACCTGGTGGACGCCATCCGCGCAAGCTGCGCGTTCCCCGGGCTGTTCGAGCCGGTGCAGATTGGCACGCGATATCTTGCCGATGGAGGCCTCGTGGCCCAGGTACCGACTCACGCCGCGCGCGTGCTCGGCGCGAAGCGCGTCCTGGCCGTTTCCGTGGGAATGCAGGACGGCTATCGCGAGCCGCCTTCGCATATTTTTCAGGTCGTGGCCCGCGCGGTGAACGCGGCGCAAAAGCATCAAATGGATGCGTGGGAAAAGCATGCCGATCTCGTCCTGCGGCCCGCTGTGAAGTCTCTTGCCTGGGATGATTTCGAGCGCGCCAGCGAAGCCATTGAAGCGGGGATTGCCGTTGCGACGCGCGCACTAACTCGCATCCAGAAGCTCATCGCCGCCCCCGAAGCTCCGAATTGCCTGCCCGGCGCCTCCGCCCAGGCTGAACTCGAGTTCGCGGAGATGCCGCAATGATCCGGCGCTTTTGCGTCATCGATCCCGTTCATTCCATGCTTCTTCTGTGGAACGAATGCGGAGAAGATCCTTTCATTTTCTGCTACCGTATAGGAGTGGGCGCTTGCATGCTGGTGCTCGCTCGCGCCACCACTTTCACCAAGTTTCCGTTGCCGCCGAGGATTGAACCCGATTGTTCGACTCCATCCGCCAGCTTCTCCATCACATCTACGATGTGGAAGGAATCATCCGCTGGGGCGGACCCCTCCTGGTCTGCCTGATTGTTTTCGTCGAAACCGGATTTTTCGTGGGATTTTTTCTGCCCGGCGATTCGCTGCTCGTAACCGCAGGCGTGTTTGCCGCGGCGGGAACCGTCGAACTGCGATGGCTGCTCCTGCCGGTCATGTTGTGCGCCATCGTCGGCGACCAGATCGGCTACTGGATCGGCCGCACCGCCGGTGCGGCGCTATACCGCCGCGAAGACTCACTCTTCTTCCGCCGAAGCCATCTTCAGCGCGCGCATGGTTTCTACGAGAAATACGGCGGGAAGACGGTCATCCTCGCGCGCTTCGTCCCCATCATTCGGACATTCTGCCCGCCGGTTGCCGGCGCCGCGCAGATGCCGTATTACCGCTATCTGGCTTATGACGTCTGCGGAGGAGTGCTCTGGGTCGGCAGCATGATTCTTGGCGGCTACTTTTTGGGGCGCACGATCCCAAACATCAGCCAGCGGATTCACTACGTCATTGCGGTGGTCATTCTCCTGTCCATTCTTCCGGCGATCATCAGCATTCTGCGAGCACGGCGCGTTGTGCGTTCTCACAAAACCGTCTCTCAGCCGACTTCGGAAGCCGAATAAGCCATGTCCGCCGCTCCCATTCGAGCCGTCATTTTCGATATCGGCCGAGTGCTCGTACGCGTGGACGTCGAGCAGGCCATGCGCGGGCTTGCCAAGCGCATTCCCCTCTCCCCGGCGGAAATCTGGTCGGCGATCGAAAAGGATCCGCGCTGGCAGGATTGGCAGGAGGGGCGCATCCGCCCTCATGACTGGCATTTGCACCTGACCAAGCGATTGGGAGGAAACCTAACGTTCGAGCAATTTCGAGACGCCTGGAACCGCGCTCTCGATCCCAAGCCGCTACAGCCGGACACGCTCTTCCTGCAATTGAAGAAGAAGGTGCGCTTGGGATTGCTGTCGAACACGGACCCGCTGCACGTCGCGCACCTGGAGCAGACCTATTCCTTTTTTCAACATGTTCCGGCGGGTTCGAGAACCTACTCCTGCGCAGTAGGGGCAAGCAAGCCGAACCCAATCATTTTCAGTCACGCATTGAAAGCGGTGCGGGCGAATGCGGCCGAAACGGTCTTTATTGACGATATCGAGGCCTATGTCGAGGCGGCTCGGCAGTTGGGCATGGCCGGAATCCGCTATCACTCACCACAGCAGTTGGCAGCAGAACTGCGGACCCTTGAGGTTTTGCCTGGTGCCTGGCCCGACGAGGAAGGCAGAGAAAACTTTACAAGCGCGTAAAGATTGCAGGGACTAGTACTTGCCCTCTCTATTGGTTGCTTTTTCCACCCGAAGCAAAGACTTGCTTTTCAATTCAATACGGGCCTTTGACCTGCTGCCCTTCCGAGACGATTTTGGCGGGAGGCATGCTTAGTCCAATACCGGGTTCGGTAGCTCAACACTTCCAAAACCTGGGGGAAGGCCGCAAAGCGGCCTGATACGAGAGGAGAGACGTAAAAATGGCAGAGGAATTTAGCTCGGAGGCCAAGAGCGGCGGATCCTGGCAATTGCCGGCGATCATCGTTCTTGGGCTGATTGCAATTGGTGGTTTGGCGTTTGGCTGGAATGCTTCGTCGAAGCTGGACGCGACGCAGCAAGCGGTCACAACGCAGGTCAAGTCCATGCAGCAGGCTGTGGATCAGGACATGACATCCCTGAAGGACCGGCTGGCGCAGTCGGAAAAGACCAGCGCTGAGCTCCAAGGCGACCTGAAGGTAGTCACCGACAAGCTGAAGATCACGCAAGGCCAGCTGAAGAAGGCACGCGAAGAAGCAGCCAAGTCGATCGACGAAACGTCCCAGAAGCTGACCGCTCTGGACACTTCAGTCCACACGGAACTGGCCACCAAGGCTGGTGCGGAAGAACTGAAGAACGTGGACACCAAAGTGGGCGGCGTCCGCACTGACCTGGACCAGACCCGCAGCGACCTGAAGATGGCCCGCAGCGAATTGGGGACGCTCATCGCCAGGAATCATGACGAAATCGACCAACTCCGCCGTCTCGGCGAACGCGATTACATCGAGTTCACCATCGCTGGCAAGAACAAGCCGCAAAAGGTCGGCAACGTAACGCTGGAACTGAAGGGCGTCAACGAGAAGAAGGGCCAGTTCTCCCTGGCATTGACTGCGGAAGACAGGCAGCTTCAGAAGAAGAACCGCGCCATCAATGAGCCAATCTTCTTCTACCTGGGCGGAACGCGAATTCCCGAGGAAGTAGTCGTGAACAAGGTGGGCAAGAACACCGTCAGCGGCTACCTCAGCATCCCAAAGGCGAATTCACAGCCGGCTTCCAGTTCGGCTTCTTCCTCCGGTCAGTAAAGCAAAATCCACTCCAGCCAAATTTGGCTGAGGCAAGGGGCGGGCAGAACCATCTGCCCGCCTTTTTTTTGCCCTTGAGCGCTTTCTCAAGTCGTTTTCTTCATGCGAACTTGCCATAAAATGGTCTCGAATCCTCGGAGCCGCATCTTGCGCCAAGTCAAACTCGTCGTATTCCTGGGCATCGATCCCTTCTTCTCCTCCCATGGAAAACCCCTCTTTGGCATCGAGCAGTTTCTCGCCGATTTGGACGAGCGCGGGACTCCGTGCGTATGGCTTTCCGCCCATTCCCGGACTCAACTCGATGAGCCGCGCCGCAGGTTAGGTCACAGCGCTCCGTTCATCGCGGAATCCGGCTCCGGCGTGTATCTCCCGGAGGACTATTTTCATTTGAAGCCGGAGAAGACGGTGCGTTTGGGAAGGTTCACTTGCATTCCGATAGCGGAACTCCAGCCAGCTGCCCGCGAAGCTCTCGAAGCTCTTTCGGAAGAAACCGGCGTCCCGGTCGTGCCGCTGCGTTCGCTCTCTCCGCGCGAACTGGCACAAAACACCGGCCTCCCTCAACGGGAAGCCGAACTTGTTCGCGTGAGAGATTTTGATGAGCTTTTCTTTTTTGCCGGAGCCGATGACGAGCAGATTGCCGGCTTTGTTGCAGCAGCAAAGGAGAGGAACTTTACCCTGCGCCAGCTCCGCGCACTTTGGTCACTTTCCCTGGGAGCCCGTGAAACAACGGCTATCCGCGAAGTCTCAAAGCTTTATGACCGGGCGCTCCACTCCCGCGCCACGCGGGTCGGCATTGCCGCGAGTGCGGAAGCAGATCGAATCTCCCCGGCCTGCGACCGTGTCTTTCGTCTTGTTTCGAAAACCTCCGAATCGGGTTCGCAAATCGCTTCGGACGCCAAGACGCGCCAGCTTTCAATCTCGGTACCAGACCTTTGGGACCAGGTACTCGATCGTCTCTAGACGCGTTCCCAAGTCTGAAGGAAAGGAAACAATGTCGCACATTTGCGCTCTGGTTTGCTCACGGGCCTTGTGACCCTCGCTCTGGTTGCGTCCTGCGTTCCACCAAATTCGGCGAATTTGCAGCTTACCGGACATTTCATCCGGGTACTGTATGGCACTTCGATTGCCCAATGAATAGCTGAGGCAGCAGTTCCTCGCCTGCCAGTCTCTGTGCGCATTTTGATTGGTTCGATAATTCGACTTATGGGGTACTAGGAGACCTAAATATGGCTTGGCTCATCCGCGTCCTTCGCCTTCCCGCTGAAGAGCGCCATGTAAACGTCGCTCTTGCTGTCTCCCTCTTCATCATGAGCTTGATGTCCGTCGCCATCGTTTGGCAGGCGCAAGTGATCGCTAATCAGCGCGAAATTATCCGTTGGCTCGAAAGGGTCAAGCTGGGCATGTAGCCCGGCACCACTGCCTTATCAATATTCTCCCCATCCTTTAGCCTCTACGTCACCGGCTTTCAAAAACCCGCCTCCTCCTGACCGCCCAAGACTTGCCCCGAAGCGCGCGTATGAGTCCAGAAAACCAGAAGGGGGAACCGGGCGGTTCCCCCTTCTGACAATTTGTTGTGTCGCCCTGTAAGTCGTACCGTCGTCCGAGGTTCGCTCGTCGCAGTGAAGTTACACTTTGTCCCCCGAGCATCCCTGCTTCAGCACGTCTTGAGAGGCGACTCGCACCGCAAAAGCGGTGTGTTCAACATTCGTTCTTCTCTAAGCCCGGTGGAGTCATGACTCTCTCCGTAGCTGGAAGAGCTAACGCCTTCTCTTTACTCCCAGGTACAAAGGATTGCAAGAGAAAAAGCGACAAAATCAGAAACGCCTTCTTCTTTGAAGTTGGAATCTCTACTTGATGAACAGAGTTTCGCGCAGCTGATCGCGCCCCACGAAAGACTTCATCGTCCGGAATCGTCCGAACAAATCCTGAATCTCCCGGTTCTGGTAGACGCGCTGCGCAGGACAAAGCGGCGTCGCGGAAATCACCTGCAGTGTGCTGGAGTCCGCCACGCGGTAGCGCTGGAAGGAGTCAGGCTTCTTGCTATGGAACATCGCAAACAGAATTCCGCCCGGTCGAAGCAACTCGCTAAGGCAAGCGGCACACTGTTTTGCCACAGTCGGCTCGACATAGTCCAGAATATCCCATAGCAGCACCGCATCGAATGACGAAGGCGGATACTTGAGGTTGTCCTGAAGGAATCGCACGGCTCGGCCCGCCGCCGTCAGGTCCACATCGTCCGATGCGGCCACCGCATTCTTCAGGCGCACCTCCTCCTCATCGAGGAACGCCTTCCAGGAGCGCAACAGATCATCCGAAGTGACGCGGAATCCGCGCTCGATGAAAAACGTGAGCGTCGTTTGCCAAGCCGGGCCGAGATCGAGGAGCGTTCCGCGACCCAGTCCGTCCAGATTCCAGAGGAACTCCTTGAGCCCGTTGGAAACGCGATTGTACGACTGCATTTCAGGAGCCCTCGGGGCGCCCGTCGCCGGCAACGACGCGCCCGGTGCATGGATGCGCCCCGCCAGCGGATTGGGCCGGGAAACATCGCGGCTCGTTTGAGAACCAATACCAATCCCCAACTTGTTGAGTAACCCCATGGATTAAATCGCTGCCTTTCCTGAACTTGCCGCCGCGGTAGCGGATGCCGCCGTGCCGTGGGCCGCCGCGGGCGTTGCCGTGGCCTCCTTCGGCTTGTTCAGAGGTTTCCCTGCCTCGACTTTTCCACGCAGAAAAGCGCCGTCCTCGATCGCCAGGCGATCGGTCTGCACTTCGCCTTCGACGTGTCCGGTATTCCAGAGCTGGACGCGTTCACGCGCCGAAACTTTTCCGTTTACATGACCGCGCACGATCAGTTCCCGCGCGGAGATGTCGGCTTTGATTTTTCCGTTCGGCCCGATGGTCAAGCTTGCTCCGCTCAAATCGAGCTTTCCGTCCACCTGCCCATCGATGAACAAATCCTCTTTGCCGATCACTTCGCCCTTGATCCGGATTCCCTTGCTGATACACGCCGCTGCGCCGAGCGAAACCGGCAACTCGGAACTAGTAGTGCCAATCGGAGTAGGACGGGAATCTCCAGCAGTTGTTGTGGAAAGCTCCGGAACTCCTTGTGTTTTCGAGTCTTCTTTCCGCCACACAAGACACCTCAACAGGATTGTTTGTTTTTTCGAAGTCGCAGATCGTCTGCTGGATGGGCGGCGCGACTCGGAACCGTGAACATAGTACAGGACTTAGGTCGTGTAAAGCGGAAAGCCAAGACCTAAATCTGGGGTGTTTCGTGAACGACTATACCACAAATGGTAGAGGCCGTCTCTCCGGAAACACTATCACTTGCGCAATGCCTTGCCGGTCGCTTTGATGCCTCAATTCCCACATGGCCCCCGCCATCCCTTCCATCTCCCAAATAAATCGCTTGATGGATTTACTCTTTTCATACCAATGCGAGGGATCGAAATCCCCGTCATGCGCGCTGGCAACGGAAACCCGAATCGCGCCCGGAAACACGCGCCGAAAAATGTAACGCGCGCGCCGCGTGTGGTAATTCGACGTCACGACAATGACGCTTTTCCATTTTCGCGCCGCAACAAAGCCCTCGAGTGCCTGAGCCTCTTCCGTTGTGCTATCTGCATCGTGGGCAAAGCGCACGATCCTGTCCTTCGGCACGCCCCGCTCGATCAAATCGTGCTCCATGAGCTCCGAAATCCCCGCGTTGGGCCGCAAACGCCGACCGCTCGCCACAACAACCGGCGCCAGGCCCTGGCGAAAGAGTTCGGCGGCACGCGTCGCCCGGTCCGCGTAAAAATTGTCGTCTCCCAAGAGTAAAATCGCATCGGAGCTTTGCAGAGGATCCTCCACAATCCAGCTCTCGGCCCAAAAGCGCATCAACGGATGCCGCGCGAGATAAAGCACTGCGCAGAAGAGCGCGAAGAACAGGAGGACGATCAACCGCGTGACAATACCGCCGCGTTCACCGCTCCTGCCGGCTTTCATGAGCTGGGATCCAAGGAGCGCAAATACTCCGCGGCCTTCTCCGGCAGGACCGCATTGAAGTAGGTCTCCTTGATGCTGTAGGACTTGCTCTTCGTTTCCACGATGGGGAGAATTTCGATGTGCCAGTGGTAATCGTCGGGAAGCGTCTTCCAGTACCCGGCCAGTTCGCCCTTCTTGCTCCGCGTGTTCGGCGCCGTGTGTACGACCAGATGATACGCTGTCACGAACTTTTCCAGGCGGCGGAGCACCCGGCCCAGCACGGCGGCCAATTGCTTGCGGTTCGACCCTGGCCGCGGCTGCTCAAATAAATGATTGTGCCGCCGGTGCAGGAGCCAAACCTCGTACGGCACCCGCGCCGCATAAGGACAGATTGCGTAGTAATCTCCCTGCGCGTCCACGATTCGCTTGCCCTGCTTTTCTTCCTGCCTCACGATATCGCAGAAAACGCAGCGTTCTTTTTCCTTATACCACTCCCGCGCGGCGCGCAGCTCGTACTTAATGCGCCGCGGTACAAAAATCGTTGCTGCCACTTCGGAGTGCGCGTGCGGCCATTCTTCCCCGGACAGCTCCCCCTGGTTTTTGAACACACTCACATACTTGAAACGGAGGTCTTTCTTCAAATCCGCGATGCGCGTGGCCCAGACCCACAGGACTCGCTCAATCTGCTCGTCGCTCAATTGCGACAACTTTTTGTTGTGATCCGGCGTCTCGACCACGAGCTCGTGAGCCCCGATCGGAGCCATCTTGTCGTAAATGCCCTCGGCCTGGCGGCCCAGCTCGCCCTCGATGCGGTAGAACGGATCGGGATGCGGCACGACGCGAACGTCCCATTGCCCATCCGCAGGCCAGTTCATAATGGCTTGTTGTTTGTCGATCGCCGGCCTTTCGAAGGGGCATTCTTCGCTTTCGACGACGTCCCGGTGCCCTAAAACCACCCAGCTCTGTGTGATGGGGTCTTTTCGTAGCTCCATTCGGTCTCTATTCTCTCCTGAGATTTGTGCGCGCTTTTCCGCGCTCTTTGAAGGGCTTGGTAAGTTTCTTTCGCCCTCTCAAGCCTTGTCAAGCAATGTCCCGCGGCGCTGCGAATGGGTCGCGAAGCAGCTCCGCGGCGAGGCATGCTATTCTGCAGCCTGACATGCCTTCCGACATCGATTTCATGCAACTGGCGCTCGAAGAAGCTCGCCTGGCTGCTGCCACCGGCGAAGTTCCCGTGGGTGCAATTTTGGTTCGGGAGGGCGCCGTACTTGCGCGCTCGGGGAATCGCACCATTCGCGACCGCGATCCCACCGCCCACGCGGAAATCTGCGTACTGCGCGAGGCATCGCGCGCGCTCGGCAATTACCGGCTTCTCGGGACAACGCTGTATGTGACCATCGAACCGTGTGCCATGTGCGCCGGCGCCATGATCCAGGCCCGCGTTGCCCGGCTCGTGTACGGCCCGGATGATCCGAAAGGCGGCGCCGTCCGCAGTTGTTTCGAGGTCCTGTCCAACGCGCGCTTGAACCATCAGGTGGAAGTCACTTCGGGCATCCTGGCGGAAGAGTGCGCGGGCATCCTCCAGTCTTTTTTCGCTTCGCGACGATAGGCGGCCGCAGCGCGTGCCCTTGAAAAGTGAAAAGTCTCAGGAATTCTCGCTTTGGATGCTCGACCACTCGGTCGCGTTCCGAATGAGTCGCGTTGCCCCGCCGCCGAACCCTCTGCTACGATGGTTTCCTCCGCCGCGGAGAGGTGTCTGAGCGGTTGAAAGAGCTCGCCTCGAAAGCGAGTGTAGGGGGAACCCTACCGTGGGTTCGAATCCCACCCTCTCCGCCAGTATTCTCACTGTACAGTCCGGAGAGATCCTTTACAGAACGTACCGGAGACATAGTTTACATCCTAGGGCCAAAAGGGTTGTTTAGGGGCTGCAGAGTTTTTTCCTCCAGGTCGATATACCCGAGATCGTAATCCAT
>Ga0209581_1001442_pt1 | contig 27674 bp, 29 predicted proteins | sample Coa_R2_FD_187160 | JGI IMG/M metagenome (GOLD analysis project Ga0209581, IMG submission 187160) | Surface soil microbial communities from Centralia Pennsylvania, which are recovering from an underground coalmine fire - Coalmine... | ecosystem: Environmental > Terrestrial > Soil > Unclassified ...
GGTCATGCTTCCGCGGCTTCTCGAATTGCTCCGGCAGCGCGGCTTCAAGCTCATTACCCTGCCGGAAGCGGAAAGCGACCCCGCCTACTCCGAGGACCCGGCTTTGACTTCCAACTGGAACGGAACGCTTTTGGAGCAAATGCTACGGGCACGAAACCTGCGGGAGAGCGACGGCTCCGCTGAACAGTTCGCCAGGTTGGATGCAATCTGCCGTTAATCCGGGTTGGAGAATTGCATGACGACGTGTCACTTGGGGGGCTGCGAGCCGCCGTCAGCGACCTTGGTCCCGTGAATGGTGACCGCGCGCTTCAGCGGGCCGCCCAATTCACCCATGTCGCCAGTCTGTGTGAAGGAGGCTGCTGTGTTATCCGACCGCACCTCATGCCACTTCATCTTCTTACCGTTTTGGAGGGCCTGGCAAAAGAAGACGGCGGGTTTTCGTCCAGAACACCCGGGACCATGCGATCATGGTCGGGGCGAGTGGATTTGAACCACCGACCTCCTGGTCCCGAACCAGATTCTAGGCCTTATGGAAATGTACTGATTCTTGTTGTTTTCAGTTGTTTGAAAACAAACCTGTTGCGGACGCTTGCTGAGCGCTATGGAAATTTGAGGTTTCTGGGGGCTTTCGCAGCTACAAAATCGCCCACAGCAAATTGGGGTGAACCCCTTCATTGAGAAAGCGCAGCTGGATTCAACCCTGCCGATGAATCGCGCAGTAGGTTCTGAAAGGATTGCAAGCCGCAATCAGAGTTTCTCGGTTGCGCGGGTGTCCAGTTTTAGAGGGGCTCATTACAGGTCCGTTTCATCGATGGAATCGGAGGTCCCTGTTGGATTGACCTGGATCTCCGCGGGCCGTAGCGCATCCTTGAGCGGCTTGAAGCCTGCTGGATCACTGAAATACGGAAGGAACTTGTCAGGATACCGCCAGTACAGTGCGCACAAAAACATATCTAGCCAGTGGGGTTTTGGTGAAACCAAGGAGGCGGAAACCAGGAGCCTTCTGTCAAAGCTACGGGACCTAGGCTCATCCAACGAAACGAGCAGTTTTTGCTTTCGACAGAGCTCAGGGCAAAAATGGATGTGTCACCCAAAGACGCTACTCGTAGCTAACGTGCCGGCCAGCCAGCTTGCCGTTTGATCCTACCGGATTCCCTTACGAGCAAAACAAAGCCGATTAAGGGGTACGCTGTTGCTATTTGGAGTGCAAGCCCGCTATTCATAAGGCCCGGAATGATCACGACGGGAGAAATCGGAAAAAATGGGAGGTTCCATTTCAATAGAATTACGAAAAAGGAGACAATTTCCAATACGAAAAATATCTTGCAGATACCAAGAACGTTCCATTTCCCTCGTAGCAATAGAATTCCGAGCAAACCAAGGGGCGGGAGCAAAAGAATGGTCACGATTGACATGACTGCGAATCTGTGCTGGGCCCTCATAAAAGGCCCATACTTATCCATGAATTCTCCGCCCAACGTTAGATATCCGACGACGTTGACTGCCAATTGGAGTAATCCGACCGCTGCGATTGCCACATTTATGGCTCCAAGCGTGCGTATTACGCCCTTTGTGTGCGTCGCTGTTGAAGTCTGCACAGGCTTCGACCTCCTCTTCGGCAGTGTTAGCTTCAAAGACTTCTTGATTCGCTATTTCTGGTTGCAATTGGGGTCTAGGCCTTTCATGCAGCAAGCAAATTGCACGGCGCAAATTGCTAGCCCCTCAGCTTTCGCGGCATTGGCGCCAGCCTCGACTGCAACGTACTCGGAAATACATCCTCCCATGCAATCCAGATAGTGGAGGGGATTGCCGTTTCGGCACCCCTGTCGACATGTATCGAAGTCCCTTTCAGCCTTTTGAATGAAACCGTTAGTTATCCTCAGCGTTGTATCAATGCAGAGACCAAGTTGTACAGAGCACCCAGGGAGGCGGAATAAACTCTCGGAATCCGCAATAAAGTTCGATGTGAGAGAAAGCCAAGGAAAAGAGCGTGGTCTTTCTGGAGGGGCCCCGCCACCCCCGCCTCCGAAGCCGCCTCCCCCGCCGCCGGGGACTGGAAATGGTAACGGGCAGAAGAGGTCTGTGAATGGGTCACACGGGAATGGAGAACAGAAGGGGTCAAAGAAGGGGTCACAGGGACCGCCGCCACCATCTCCCGGAAGAATTGGCTCAATGAAGGTGCCCAGCGGGTCTGTGTAGCTCAGGGGGTTGTTGCGGACATAAGCGTAGCGATTCTGGGTTTGTGGATCCATCGGGCACGTGGCTGTGCTGCGCGCCGGATCGGGGGACGGCCAACGGCCTTGGGTGCTGTATTCGCGGACCAGAAAATCGTACAGCCCGCCAGCGGTATCCTGACGCTGGGCTGTATCCTGGGATTGGCCGGTGTAGGCAGGATCAAGTGTGCCCGTGGAGGCATAGGTTTCTCCAAAAGGCGCGTACGCAGTGTCAAAGTAAAGGCCGCGAACCGGCGTGGAGGCCATGCGGATGCTGCCCAAATAGTCAGCGTGACCGTAATAGAGGAGGCCGCTAGAATTATAGGCAGCAGTGGAATTCCCCGAGAGGGGCACGATGGCCTTCTGCAGCGTCTGGCCATTGTAAAGTGCTAACTTCTGTCCGCCGGGCCCGTAGAAGATTTGGGTCGTGCCTCCTGAGCGGCTCTGCTCGACCATGCGACCGAGGGCATCATAGGTCAGCGTGACAGCGCCGGGTAATCCCGTATCAATAGTGTGTGGCCGCCCATCCGCGTCCCAGGTGTAACTGTGGAAGCTGTCGTTCAAAACGTTGCCGCTGGCGTCGTACGTGGGCGTAAAGCCGGAAATATTGGTAATGCGGTTCGTCGAGGTGGAATAGGTGGCGTTGAAGCTGTTAGGGCTCCCCGATTTGTTGATGTTGCCGAACGGGTCATAAGAAAAGGTTTGCGCCGCGGCGCTGCCGCAATTGGCGCTGGTAAGGCGCGTGAGGTCGTCATACTGATAAGTGCAATTCTGAGTGTCCGCCGCATTAAGAGCGTCGGTGATGTTTTGCGTCAAGAGCGTGCCGTTGGCGTTCCAGCCGAGAGCCGCAGTGAGCGATTGAGAATTCACCGTGAATTGATACTGGCTCATGCGGTTCGTATTTGAATCATAACTGAAGAAGTCGCTGTCCAGAGAGCCGAAGTTGATGGCAGTGGGAAAGCCTGCGGGGCTGTAGAAGGTGCTGGACAGAATGGGGCTCTGACCGGAGGAAGCGGTGGCAGAATAGGTGCGGCCTTCTCCATCCGGTGAATAGGATATCGCCGGGAGGCCCAGAAGGGCGCTCAATTGCTTCACCAGACCATTCTCCCAGTATTGAGCACTTAAATGGTAGTAGCCGCCGGAGTTGGGCGTGGATTCATAGATGTCAGAAGTTTCGCCACGCGCGGAATAACTGAGCCCCAGGTCCGTGACTTTCGATGTGCAAGGCGAGAAGCACGTGTAGGCCTCAGCCAAGCGGTTCTTGACGTTAGCCATGGCCGTTGGGGTTGGGCTCGTGTTAATGGTTGCATTGTCATATACAAAATACTTGCTGGGCGTGACCGAGGCATAGGATCCGGAAGGGTACGTTGTGGAAAGCTTACGATGCAAGGCATCGTAAGTTGAGCAAATCACATTCCCCACCATATCGACAGTTTTGACCAGGTCACCTGGATAGGAACCGGAGCACGACGCGCTGCTGTCGTAAGCGAAAGTGATCTGGCCGGATTCGGGGACGTTTTCAGAGGTCAGACGGCTCATCCAGTCATAAACGAAGCTGCGGCTTTGGGTAGATCCCGAAGATTGGGCATTCTGAGTGACGCCTGTTAGATTGTCCAGAGGATCATACAAATATTTTGTCCAATAGCCTGTTTGAGGAGTCGCTTGGGCACAATTGCCGCCCGGGAATTGTGCGGTGCCAGCGGTCAACTCGCAGACAGAAGTGAGACGGCCAAGAGCATCATATTCAAATTGGCGCCTTTTTGTTTGCTCGCCTGTGGGATTTGGGCTGCGGGTGACGAGGACGTCGTTTGTCTGGCCGTAAGAATAGACAGTGGAGCCTCCGCCGGAGTCGGAAACAATGAGCGGCCTGCTCATCGCATCATAGGAGGTCGATGTTCCCGGGCCGGTAGGGCTGGCCTTTTGGCCGAGCGCGCCAACATACTGCAGCGTGGTTCTCGAAACCCTGCCCAGAGTATTGTAATCGGTCTCCACAGAATCAAAATTTGCCGATCCAGGACTTTGCCTCGTTTGTCTAAGGATCGTCCGGCCCAAGCCGTCAAGCGTTGTCACAGTGTCAACCGTGGAGGCCCCGGCATTGAAATTCAAATACGTCTCCGTTTGCGTAGGGCTGAGGTAGGCCATGTACGTAACTGCGCCCGAGGGGTCGGCTGTTGAAGCAGGACGCCAGAAATAGGGGTCAGTGTAAGCGGTTGTGGAGGCTTTGCCGTTTTCATCGGTAGCGGTCAACTGAACTCCACCCGTACAATTCCAAGTCATTGACCGCGTCAATGACAGCGGTAGGCTGATCGAGGTAGGGAAAGAATTACCGCAGGAGGCGCTCGGGTCGTAATTGTAGGTTGTGATCGCGCCGTTGACATCGGTTGTGGTTTTCAAGTTACCCGTATCGTAATACGTCGAGGATTTTGTGAGAAAGGTTGTAGCGTTGACATAGGTATTGACGCTGGTGAGATTTCCCCGCGGCGTGGAAACGGAGACGTGCTGTGGCGTGCCGGAGGTGGCTGTAACGGTGCCTTCGTCATAGTTATAATTGATTTTTGAGATGGTGTTCAAATTGCCGTCCTGAACGGTGACCGTCTGACGGAAAGCGGTAATGTTGCCGAGAGTGGCGTAGGTTGCAAGAATTTTCTTGAGAAGCGACCCATGCGGAGCCGCGCCAAAATCATAATCGTCCGATTCTGTGGGAGCACCGTAAGCGTTCCAGAGGTCATCGTGCTCGCTCTGCTGGCCGTTCGGAAGAACCGTGTAGACACTCCTTTGAGTAATCGGCAGGGCAACGGCCGTCGATGTGCAGTTCGATGTGTTGCCGTTGTAGCATGTCTTGACGGTCTGAAGCAGGTTGGAAGGGGAAATTGCGCCCTGGTAAATGTCACGCTGCGTCTCGTAAATTCCTTGAAACTGCAGAACAGTTTGATTGCCCTGAGGGTCGGTGATCGTGGTGGTAGAAGCTGCGCCTGTGCCCTTCGCTTGAGCATAGGTCCAAGTGCCATCCGGCATCTGCCGCTGGAGCGTGGCCGTGGACCCGTCCGAGCAATTGATACCGTTATTGCTACCTTGATAAGAATAGGAAATCGTGCCGCCGGTGGGGAGCCTGACAGAAGCGATGCGGCCAGTGACATCACCTGGAAACCCTTGAGTGGACTCGTAAGTGAACTGATAGTAGCTTCCGTCAGGAAGCGTAATCCTGTCCACGAGATTGTTGGTCGTGGGGCCGTACTCTGCAACTCCGCTACAGCCGAAATTCGTTTTAACCGTGTACCCCACATAGGACATCGTGTAAGAGGCGGAAGGGCCCGAAGGAGGCGTATAGGTGAAAGTGGTCGGGTTTGGAGCTATGCCCGAAACCGTCAGGGCGATAGTCCCGAGAGTGTCGGTCCACACGTTGCTGGAACTGAGTGAAATCTGATTACCATTACGGTCCGTGAGAGTTGACGATCCGGTAGTATTCACCGGCACGTTCAAAATGCGCCCGGTCCGATCTGCCAGTTGGTTAACGGTGCCACCGGTAACGCTGAGTGTGTATCCAGAGCCGTCCACCGCGCTCTGGGATCCAGCGTAGGTTATGTTTTGTCCGCAGCCACTGTAGCTTCCCCATTGGGCAGTGTACGGGTGCAGTGTTCCGAGCCCGTCCACATAGGAGAATGTGTTGATTGTCTGAACCCACCTGCCTTTTCCGACGCTGCAAGGCCCCGTGGATATTCTGGTTTTTTCCAACAGATAGCCGAGAGGCAGAATCGACGTCGTCCATCCATTCACGATCTGCCAGGTCGGCGTGCCGTTTACAACGGCTGTACCCCAAACAGCCGAGTCATAGTTGAGGTCGTACTTGAAATCCGCGCCCCGTCCGGCTTTGTGGATCACGGGAACCGTAAGGTGGACATTCAGGTTCGCCAGATTAATAGACTCTGGCCCTCCGCCGAACGACCCAAACGGAGGCGTGCCCGTTTTTACTTGTGCGGAAGTTGAGCCTGGACCGGAAGCGAATGCGAAAATTGCGACCAGGAGCAGAAGGCGAGAGTTGCGGCTCATGGGTGGTCTCCTCTCCCGGACTACTGTCCGGCCCCCACGCTGAAAGTATCCGGGCCTACGCCCGAATTGACCGCCACCGAATCGAACTTCAAATCCAGAGTGAGTCCGTTGTTCAGATACTTCCGCACACGGAACGGAAACAGCGCGCCAGAAATGACCCGGTATTCGGAAAACCGCATCTCGACAGGGATGTCCTGTAGAGCGTCGTCATCAGGATGGGCGTTGTACCGTATGACGACAGGGAGGAGCGTCGCGGAATCCAGAAGAATATCCATCTCGCTGAGATGCTGCAAGAGATTGGCGCTATCGGATGGAAATGAGGGAAATTGCTGGTGAGAGCGGAGATGTAGAACAGACTGACCATCGAGCGTTTCCAGGCCGACATAGGAAAGCACTGTATTTTGGTTCGAGAGAATATTGGCGAGAGCGAAAACCGGGACAAATCCCCAATCGCCCACGAGATTGTGGAATGCGATTGGATGACTGACCGAATCCGGGCCCGACCACGCGCCGGAGAAAACGCCATCTGCAGTGACCGAGCGGACTTCCATTCGTGGACCGGAGGAATAGCTGAAATCCAGACGCAGCGCACCCGCCGAGTTGGCTTTGAGGACGACGGAACCCGTTTCGTCATCCGATCCCGCGATGCGCTCGGCTGTGCCAGAGAGCGTGATATCCGCAAGCGTGGTATTGCCAGCGAGCGCCGCAAGAGACTTTTGCAAGAGTACTTGCGGCTGGACCGGCGGAGCGGAAGTTTGCTGACAAATCGTGATCTGTGAAAACAGAAGGCTGGCGCAGAAATAGGCCCCGAGCGTTCGAGTCCAGGTCATGGGCAACCTCCCAAGCGGTGTTGTGCGGCTGTATATCTGTCCGGAAAACTAAATGCAAGAGAAAAATAGTATTGGTCGGTATACCAACCAGCGGCTCCCGAAGTTCTCGGTTACTGGAGCGCCTCCCTCAACACGGAATACCGCCTCACCGTAGCCTCCGCAGCTTGGAAATAGTCCATCCAGAATCCTCGCAAGGCCTGCCAGTAAGCATTCGATCCGTTCGTTTCTTCGGCCCCCAGGACGAAGACTTCGACGCCTTTGAGATCCGCGACTTCAGAAGACACCCTGCCTCGGACCTGCCGGAAATCCGGAACGCGGGGAACCGCCTCGACGTTCAGCGTGCGGGAGCTCTGGCGCATGTCCGAGAAAAGGACGAGCTTGCGCTCAGATGCGCCTGAACCATGTCCGAAGAGATCAGCGGCAAGGAGGAGCGCTCCGAAGATATCCGTATGTTTCGCGGTCGGGGCCAGTTCCTTGGATCGGGTGAGCCAGGCCTTCACAATCGCGGTGCGTGCCGCCGCGAGGCGCTCGTTGAAATATCCGGGGTCGTGCGGGATCTCGGCCGTCAGGAGGATGGCTGGCTGCAAGAAACTGTCCTCGCCAATCCCGATGACCGTGACGCGGGCGCCTGCCGGGAGTCGGTCGAGCAACTGCGTTACCGCCGAGATGTTCTTTGCGAATGCCGTCTGCCCGTCCGGCCCCGCCCGATCGACCGACTTTGAGAGATCGACGGCAATTACAAGATCGAGCCGCTGTTGCGCCAAAAGGGCCGACGGCCATAGGAGAAACAAAGCCAAGGCGGGAAGGATGAAGTGCTTGGCGGCTTTCTTGAGGGCACCCTTCAGAAGGGACCAATAGAAATCGCGCCAGAAGCGCGCCACAAATCCTGGCGCTTCGTTTTGCAGGGCGACAACTTCCTGAACGAGCAGGGCGAGTCGTTCCTGTGCTTCGCGGAGCTCCCGTTGCAGCGACTCATACTCCCCGTCCGCGGCCTCGCTCATGCGTTCTGCCTCGTGCACAGCGATGCCCGCCCCGATTTCCATCGTGAAGGCGAGCAGGGCCATCACGAGCTGTAGCAAGGGCACCGTGTCCCCATAGAAGGTGTTCTGCGGGGCGGTATCCTGGGGCTCTTCCCCCTCGATCACGGCTGACGCGGAATCCTGCTGGCGCACCTGCTCTGCGAGGAGATTCCCGCGGATGGTCGCGAGGAAGATGAGGCTTGCGAGCCCCGCGAGACAAGAGACGGCTACCATGACATTCCTCAGCGTTTCGCTCGCAAAGACGTCCAATGCTTTCTCCACCAAGAAAGGCACGACGACAGCGATTCCCAGGCAATAGAAGGCGGCCTTCAGGCCCAGCCGGTAGGGTTCGAGCGTCAAGAGCGACAGAACAAACCCGGAGACGACCAATATCGTCGCGACGATCCAGCACATCGCGATCCGGCGCCTTCGGCTCTTCCCATCCGGCAGAGGCGCAGTCCGAGCGAGGCGCGCTTTGAGACCGCGCTCTTCGTCGAGAGCGGCTCCGTATGCGGCCCGTTTGGCGGCGAGTGCGGGTTCATTCGCAAGTTCGATCCGCGTCCGCTCCCAGAGGCAGATCGCCTCGGCGCGTTTCGTAAGGTGGTCGATTCCCTCGGTGCCCAGCGCTTCGCCCGTCAGTTCCACGAAATCGTTCGTGCCGTTCATTTGTGTTCTCCTCTCACCAATGGCCAACAAAAAGGAGCCTGCCGATGGGCAAGCTCCAAGGAACAAAGAACTAAGTGGATTCCAGGACCTTCTTCGCCTGGAGTAGTTTGTTGAGGGTGACTTTTTCTTTTTCGAGCTCCTTCTGGAGCTCAGCCACCTTCTTCTCCTGTTTGCCGATTTGGTCGAGCATCACCTCGACCGGGGATCGCGGGACCCACGCCTTGCGGGAGGGTGCCGATCCTGGCGGTTTCGGTGATTGTTCAGTCTTCTTTTCAGGTGTCATACGTATTTCTCCTTTTCTTGATCCAAGTCTCTGACCAACAGCATGAGAGCGCGGATCTTGGTGACGGCGATTTGGACTTCGTAGACCGAGTCGATCACGAGGCCTTCGTCCCGTCGTTTGAGCCCGGCGAACGCGTCGCCCATGAGTCGGATGATCGAATCACTCACGGTCCAGGAAATCCGGAAGAGCATCTCCTGCGTCGCGTCCTTTGTCGGATTCGTCGATGCCACGGGATTCCTTCCCTTTCTCCTCCGTGGGCAACTCCACGAGGGTGAGTCTTCTTTTCAAGGTTCATGCGTCCTTCTCCTTCGGACCGAAGTCCTCTGCTACAGACATGAGACAACGGATTCTCGCGATGTCGAGTTCGAACCGGGATAGGGGTCCGAGCACGGCCAGGGCATCGCGACGTTTGAGGTGAGCCGAAGCGTCGATAAGGCGTCGATGGAGCTTTTCAATCGTCGTTTCCGCGAGATTGAAGAGCATCGTGCGCATCACCTCGTTTTTCGAACGGTGTGGTGTCATCGGGTCTCCTTTCTTTTTCAATGAGCGCCTCCTGTCGCGCGACCCATTGCTCCAATTTGCGGATGGCGTCGCGCTTCATCGGCATCTCCACGTGGGTGTAGATGGAATGCACGTCTTCGCCGGAGGAATGCCCCATGAGGGCCTTCCGCACTTCCTGCATCACGCCTGCTTCGAGGAGGCGCGTGTTGAAGGTGTGGCGAAGGTCGTGGAAGCGGTAGTAGCGGATGCCTGCGCGGCGGATGGCCGCCTTCCAGGCCGTCTTCAGGATGTGGATCGGACGGTGCCGGAACTCGAACACGAGTCCTCCAGGCTTTCGCATCGTGGCGAGGGTTTCGCAAAGGCGGCTCGTGAGAGGGATTTCCCTCGCTTCCCCTCCCGCCGTCTTCGAGTGCGTCACGGAGAGCAGCCGTCGAGCGAAGTCGACGTGCTCCCACCGTTCGGTGAGGAGCTCCCCGCGACGCATCCCGGTGTCCAATGCCGCGACGATGATCAGGCGCAGGTGCGGCGCGGCGGCCGCGAGGAGCAGCTGCTCCTCTGCGACCGTCATCACTGCGCGAGGCTTCCGGCGTTCGGATGCCATCGGCATCCGGCCCAAGGGGTTCGTCCCGAGGTATCCCTCGTCCACCGCCCAGAAGAGCAAGTGGCGCAGGACCTCGAGATCGCGGTTCACGGTGGTTTCCGTGAGCGTCTTCCGCTCGTGGCGGTCCTTCCGGTATTCGCGGACGACGCCCCGGTGGATCTGTCCGATGGGCGTCTCCGCGAAATACGGCAGAAGGATCTTCAAGCGATCGCGATGGTGTGGTTTAGGCTGTGTTTCGGCGAGGAAGCGGGCTGCGAGCTCGCCGAAGGGCATGTCCGGTTGGAGCCGATGCCCGTGATACTCTGCGAGCAAGAGCTCCTCCTTGAACTGCCTATCGATTTCGCGAGCTTCGCGGACTCGGGACGTATGCGTGGATTTGGCGTACCGCTTGCCGTTCACCCAGACATAGGTCCAATAGATCCTGCCGCGCTTCGCAAGCGACATTCAGTACCTCCTTTCTCTCCGCTGGCGTTCGAGCACCCAGCGAATGACTTGGTGGCGGTAGAAGACGAGCTTCCCGTGAGGCGAAAGCCGGAAATGCGGAAGCCCTTGCGGAATGCACCGTTGCCGTACGGTCCAGACGGATGAGCCGAGAAGCTCCGCGACTTCGCGGATGTCCAAGGGCTCTCCCAACTCGTCCTCCGGCCTCGGGCAATGCGTAGGGCAGCGCTGCCCTAGGGAGCCCTGAGGAAACTCCAAGGATTCCTTTGTCTTCGGGTCTCCCTCGAAACCTGACATGCGCTCTTCGAGCGCGGTTTTCCGCTCGTTTCCATTCCTACCGCGCATCGCGTCCTCCCTTCCGTCCGACCATCCGGCGGACGATCTTCCGTAGCCACTCCGGAAGCTGCTTCCAGAGCCAAAAGAGGATCGTCGCGAGGATTCCCAGGCAGACGAATCCGTTCATCGCCGCTGGACTGCCCACGAGGCCTTTCCCGGCGGCGATCAAGAGGATGAATCCGAGATAGATGAGAAGGACCGCGATCACGGCCTTCATCAAGAAGGCGAAGCACCGCGTCCAGAGGGGGACTCTGGGCTGCGGCGTCGAGAGGTCCCTGCTCCCGCATTGGGCGCAGACCTCCGCGCTCCGCGGATTCGGATGGCGGCCGGGACAGAGCTTCGCGTCGTAGGTCCTGCCGCACGAGTTGCAGAAGAGCGGTTCGCCCGGCGTGAGATGTCCGCAGTAGTAGCAGAATTTCATGGGACGGTTATGAATGCCTCCTTCGTGTCGCTCCGTGGACGGAGCCAGATGGCTCCGAAGAAACCGTTCGCGTCGATGTCCGGAAGCGTGGCAAACCAGAAGAGCTTCTCGGTGAGCGGAGCTGCGACCGAGCGGATAGACCGTAGCCGCCGCTCCGAGTTCGCAATGACGAGCACGCGGAAGCGAGACTTGCCGAACTCCCGCTCGTACGCTCCGGAGAGCGCGAAGCGGAGATACCGTTCGATCTTTTCCCGCCAGACTTTCTTGCTCTCGTGTCCGAGATCGACCTCTATGAACGCGGCGAGCGGTGCTCCTGGAGCCGTGAGTTCCACATACCCGTCGGGGATTAGTCGGAGGTCTTCCGTGAGCGGTTTCTCGAACGTCTTCCAGTCGGCGAAGTGAATGCCTTGCACAGGAATTGGTTTGAATTTCAAAGAGCAGTACAAACGGTTGATGTGCAGTTGGTGCTCGACGAAGAAGTCTGTCGCGACCGCTTCGTCCTTCCGGCGGCGAAGTCCGCGCAAGGGGACTCCGACGAGCGTGGCCGCTTTCGGCGTGAGGGCATAGAGGGCTTTCCTCCCGCCCGCCGTGGTGCCCAAGAAGAAGCGGCGCAAGAGTCCGCCTCGCGTGAGCGCCAAGAGACGTGCGTTCGCGCGCGTCGTCGAGCCGAATCCGGCGACGACCTTGGCCTGTTCGCGGTCGGCCACCCGGAGGACGGCGAGTTCCCGGAGGAATCTGCGGTCCCGTTCCTGGATGACGAGAGCCTTCATGTCATTCCCACTCACGGAGCACCTCGTCGGTTTTCTTCATGAGCTTCGCTTGGCGTTCGGCGATCTCGCGCTCGATCCGCACTCGCGGCTTTGCGCGCGAGTAACGGGCGCGATTCACGAGGTCCGAGGGATCGACCGGCGGTGTGCCTACCGAAGGCACGAGGATTTCTTCGTGGCGGTCGGAGCCGGTCTTCACGATGCAGTGCCGCTTCGGAAGATTCTTCAATCGCTCCGCGAGGGATTTCCCGCCGTCCAAGGCCTGCGCGATCTGCCCGGCGTCCTGGCTCGAAAGCTGGAAGAACGCAAGCGTGCCGACCGAGAGGATCGCGGCCCGCATCTCCGTCGGATACTGGTCAAGGAACTGGTTCGCGCTCACGACCGCCACGCCGAACTTGCGGGCTTCGGAAAGCAGGGTCTCGACACTCGCGCCGTACGCTACGAGGTTCTGGATCTCGTCGCAGTAGAGCGTGAAGAGCGTGCGCGTGGTGCGGGCGAAGAGGGCGTTCTTGAGGACCGTGAGGATGAGATTGCCCAAGGTCGCGGCCTGTTCTCCGAGTCGGCCCTTTTCGAGGTTCACGATGATCCAATTTCCCCGGTCCATCGCGTCGCGGATCGAGAAGGTGGATTGCGTTTGGCCCAAGATGTGGCGGAAGTGCGGGTCGGCGGTGAATGCCGTCGTCTTGTTCAAGATCGGCTCGCGCATCACCGCCCGCATCGCCTCGCTTACGCGGTCGTAGCGTTCCTCGAAGTACTGGCGGACGTCGGCGTTCGCGACATGCCTAAGGCAATCCGTGCGGAACCCCTGATGGGTGAGCAAGGAGCCGAGTTCGACGAGCGTGAGGTGATTCGCCGCGAGGACGAAGAGCGCGTTGCGCATGAGCTCTTCCGTGCGCGCCCCGAAGTGGTCGAGGCCCCACCGGTGCTTCAAGATCTCCGCGAATTCGGCGATCCGGACGAAGTCCGGCGACTCCGCCTCCAAAGGGTTCAGTCCCACGGAGACGGCGGGGTCGGCAGGTTCCACGAGGACGAGCCGGTCGCTCAGATGACGGCGTTCTTGCCGCTCGCGGGCGTTGATCGTCCGCAGGAGGAACGGCGTCGCGTCGCCGTGGAGGTCGAAGTACAGGAAGCCGCGGTCCTCCGCGATGTCCTGCGCCGCGAGATGGCGCAGGAAGAAGCTCTTGCCGCTCCCGGTCTTCCCGAGCACGGCGAGGTGCCTCGCGCGCTCGGCGTTCGGGAGCCGTAGATGCCGTTTCGTGGGAGCTCCGTCCCAGATCGTCACGCCGAGGTCGAGACCGTTCCGTTCCGACCACGCTCCCTGACGCCGTCCGCGAAGGCGGTTCCAGATCGCTGCGAAAATGAATTCGATGAAGTGCCACATGGCGATTCCATGGTGGGGGAGCGTCGTTCGAAAACCGTAACAACTGGGGACAAAGAAATCCCCGGACCCGTGAGGGCCGGGGCAGGGCGAGGTCGACGTGCTTCTCTCGCTACGGCGCGAAGTTCATGATGAGCACTTCGCGGTAGCGGTGGCCCGCCTGCTTTTGGGCGGTGTAATGAAGGTCCACGCCCCGGATGTGGAATCCACGGAAGAGGGCGCGGACTTCGGGAACGTCGTTCAGCGAGAGGATGAACTTGCCTCGGATCTTCTTGACTTGTTCCGCGAGCTTCGCGAACTCGGCGTCTTCGAGGTTGTAGCGATAGAGCTTCCGCCCGAAGTACGGAGGATCGAGGTAGAACAGGGTCGTGGCGCGGTCGTACCGCTCGATGACGGATTCGTAGGGCAGGTGCTCGATCTGGACGCGTTCCAGTCGTTTATGGGCGTTGTGAATGATCTCTGGGAGGCGCTCCAGGTTGAAGCCCGGAGGCTGGACCACGTGCCAGTGGTAGTTCGGATTGTGCACGAGGCTCGCGAAGGAATTCTTCAAGAGATACAGGTATCGCGCTGCGCGTTGGATGTCCGTGAGGCCCGCCGGGTCCGTCGCCTTGAGCTTCACGAACCATTCGCGGCTCACGAGCACGAAGCGGAGGTAGCGGAGTAGTTCCCGGTAGTGCGACTGGCAGACGCGGAAGAAATTCACTATCTCGCCGTCGATGTCGTTCAGGACTTCTACTTTTGACGGCGGCTTGTGGAAGAACACCTGTGCGCCGCCTGCGAAGGCCTCGACGTACGTCGTGTGCTTGGGAAAAATCTCAATGATCGGCTTTGCCAGCCGGTTCTTCCCACCCACGTACGAAATCGGTCCAACCATTGCTCCTAGAAATGAACGGTGAATGTTTTCACCTCGGCTGTCGACCTCAGCCGAGGTGTGCGAGTAACCTTAACAGGCCGGTGGGAACCGAAAAGACGGGGAATTCTGCTTTCCGCGCAAGATTCTGATTGCAGGCAAATGCAGTCCGTTCCTATCTGTTCACCCAACCTACAAGCACGCTTGCCAGTACACAATAGGGACTGTATTGTCCTTATAAAGAGCCGAAAAACCTTTCCGTTGGTTGGCGGGGCAGTGTTACAAATCTTGTGAAAAACGAAATTGACAAAGTAAGCGCAATACCCTCCAAGAGGATTTTCCATTCGATTATTGCCGACTACGATTTGAATCGCTCGATTTGCGAATTGGTAGATAACGGCCTGGACGTGTGGGTACGGGGCAAGAAAGCAAAGGCGATCAATATAGACATCCGGCTTGATGTCACACAGCAAACGATTACTGTGGAGGACAATGCGGGCGGTTTACCGAAGACGGACTTGCGGTACATCGTGGGTCCGGGTGAAACGGGGACAAACCCGACTGACGAAACCATCGGGATCTTCGGAGTGGGAACCAAACGCGCAGTCGTCGCGCTGGCCCAGGACGTGAAAATCACTACTCGGTTCCCCAAGGAGAAAACGCACCAGATAGACTTCGATGATAATTGGTTGAATGACGAGAATTGGGACCTGCCCGTCTACGAAGTCGATCCGATCGATGAAGGAAAGACGGTCGTCGAGCTTCAGAAGCTCCGTAGTCCCATCGACGACGAACGGATCGCGCACTTGAAAGACCACTTGCGGGCGACGTATGGCAGATTTCTTGTTGATAGGAGCGTGACCATCCGTGTGAACGGGGAGAAACTCACGCCAACTTTTTTCGAGAACTGGGCCTATCCCCCCGGATATTCGCCGCAGAGGTACAAAGGCACCATTAAGACCGAAGACGGCAGGGACGTGAGAGTCGAGGCCATCGCTGGCCTGACCAGTGAATCGAGTCCCGGCGCTGGGGAATATGGTGTCTATTTTTACTGCAACGACCGATTGATCGGCCGCGCACTGAAGACCTTTGAGGTGGGGTTCACCAGGGGTCTCGCTGGGTTACCACACCCGAAAGTTTCCCTCACCAGAGTTCTTGTATTTCTCAACGGCGATGCTCGGTCGATGCCGTGGAATAGCAGCAAGTCGGATATAAGCACAAAGCATGAGGTGTTTCTTGCCCTGCACGACTGGCTCGTGCAGGTCGTCAAGGACTACGCATCACTTTCTCGGATTTGGGTGGGAGACTGGGACAACAAAGTCTTCAAACACAAGACGGGGACAATCAAAGATGTGGCGGTGACGGACTTTCCCACGGCCAGGAAATCATATCTTCCGCCCCTTCCGCGCTCGCGGCCTAGATACGGCGAGGTCATCGCCCAAAAGAACCGGCGAATTGCGAGTCGGAAACCCTGGACAAAGGGACTGTACGAAGGCGTCATCGCGGCGGACCTGATCTCGAAGCAACGGCTGGAGCAACGGAACCGAATCGCGCTGATCGTCTTGGACAGCACGTTGGAGATTGGCTTCAAAGAGTATCTAGTCAACGAATCGGGAACGCCATACGGGGATGCGCGTCTCTTGCAGTTGTTCAAGAATCGATCCGACGTGCACAAAGAAATCCAAAAGTACTCAGTCAAGATCAGCAAGGACACTTGGAAGAAGATTGAGCACTACTACCAGCTTCGCTGCAAACTGGTCCACGAAAAGGCGACGGCCGGAATCAGTGATAGTCAAATCGAGGATTTTAGGAAGGTCGTCGAGGGCGTTCTTCAAAAACTCTACAACTTGAAATTTGCTAACGACAACGACTAGGTCAGATTGCGCTGTTGCACGCGGCAGTCCCAACCAGAACGACAATCATCTCGTCTGGACGTTTGACGTGCGTGAAAGTAGCATAAGAGATACGTCAAAGCGTTTTCCATGAAAAACGATGAACGACCTACTCAATAAAATTTCGTCCTACAACGTGTTCAACTACCTGTTGCCCGGCGTTGTATTCGCGATCCTGGCAAGCGAGGTGACGGGATATTCCATCGTTCAGAAAGACCTTCTGGTGGGCGCGTTCCTCTACTACTTTCTCGGACTCGTGGTAAGCAGGTTCGGGTCTCTGATAATCGAACCTCTTCTTAAAGCGGTCAAGTTCGTCAAATTTGGCGACTACAAAGATTTCATCACGGCATCACAGAAGGACCCCAAGTTGGAAGTGCTTTCGGAAGTCAATAATATGTACCGGACATTGGCTTCGTTGTTCACTCTTCTGCTTTTGCTCAAACTGTACGTACTTCTCGAAACGAGTTTTCCTTTCCTCAAGGAGTGGGACAAGACGATTCTGGTGGTGCTGTTGCTGATCATGTTCCTCTTTTCTTACAGGAAACAAACTTCTTATGTAGAAAAGAGAATCACCGCGAACAAATAGAGCATGCTCACATTTACGCTTTTCGATGTAGGTCACGGATTCTGTGCCTATGCCGTTGGTCCAAATGGCACCAACACGCTGTTCGACTGCGGTTCCGACGACGAAGGCGGCTTCCGCCCTTCGCAACATTTCCCCTCCATTGGAGTCCGAACCATCAATCGGATGGTTGTGAGTAACTTCGACAGCGACCACGTAAGCGATCTGGATGATTTCCAGAGGGTCGTAAACATCGAAACCTTCCATCGGAATCGATCAATCTCTCCCGAACAACTGAGGACGTTGAAAATGCAAGCCGGCCCGCTCAGTGCCGGAATGCAAACCGCTTTAAGGATGCATACCGATTGGATTCATCCCGCGCCAGTGCCCACTGACTACGCGGGGGTCGAACTCCTTACTTTCTGCAATAGCTATCCGGCATTCACTGACACGAACAACCTGAGCGTGGTTTCGTTTCTGAAGTACGCGGGGATGTCAATTGTTGTCCCGGGAGACCTTGAAGCACCCGGCTGGAAAGAACTGCTGACACATGAGGCTTTCCGACGCGAACTGTCGCAGGTGACCATCTTCGTCGCATCGCACCACGGACGCACAACTGGTTACTGCGAGGACGTTTTCAAATACTGCACGCCCGAACTTGTGCTTATTTCCGACAAGGAAGTCATCTACGATACCCAGAAACATGACTACGGAAAGCACGCGCGGGGCGTTACCTGGAACAATAACCCACAAAACAAAAGATACGTTCTAACCACGCGTTCGGACGGTCCCATCGTCATAACAAAGGCACCAGGCCAGGGATTTCACGCCCGAGTCGGGTAATAAAAGTCCAGGGCGTTCCGCAGTCTTTATCCACCAGTGTCAAATGGCAGAATTCCCTTTTTCTTGCTAGGCTTTCCGTAAGAGCTATAATTCTCGCCCATGAAAAAACAGAAAACAGAGCTTGCCCATGTGCCTCACCCCAAGAGCCTTTGGGACGCCAAACCAAAAATTGCTGCGTCTTTCGATCCCAACGCAGAGGTCGTTATTGCCGAGGGCGACTCTTTTCAAATTCTTAGCTCGCTACCGCGAAATCTCGCGAAGCTCATCATAACGTCCCCCCCCTACAACCTGGGGAAGGTCTATGAAAAAGCGACTGATCTTGAAGCATATCTTGAGGAACTCAACCCTATAGTGGACGAGCTCGTCCGCGTGCTGTCACCAGAAGGGTCACTATGCTGGCAAGTCGGAAATTATGTAGAGCACTCGGAGATTTTCCCCCTCGACATTTTCTACTACCCATTTTTCAAAAGGCATGGCCTCAAGCTCCGCAACAGGATTATCTGGCATTTCGAGCACGGACTCCACGCCTCCAAGCGGTTCTCCGGCCGCTATGAGGTGCTTCTCTGGTTCACGAAGGGTGATACATACACGTTTAATTTGGATCAAATTCGAGTCCCCTCAAAATATCCAGGCAAGACCCACTTCAAGGGTCCTAAATACGGCCAACCCTCAGGCAATCCTCTAGGAAAGAACCCCTCTGATTTTTGGAAGATTCTTGAACAGGATTGGGAGTCGCTCCTTTGGGAAATTCCGAACGTTAAGGCGAACCACCCAGAGAAAACCATTCACCCCTGCCAATTTCCAATCGAGCTTGTCGAGCGCTGTGTCTTAGCACTCACAAACGAAAATGACTGGGTCTTGGATCCGTTTTCTGGTGTCGGTTCGGCTCTCTTAGCAGCTGTGCGCCAACATCGCCGTGCAATAGGTTGCGAGAAGGAACCCTCCTACGTTCAAATCGCCAAACAACGTATTGAGGACCTTTACAACGGCAAGCTTCGCTACCGTCCACTTGGGAAACCGGTCTACCAACCCACGGGACGCGAGCGCGTAAGCCAGATACCTATGGATTGGCTTAAGAAGGCCGGAAACACCTAAGCCTCAAACCGAACCAAATGCAAATCGCCGGAATCTATTCGTTCAAGAACGGTAAAGCCGAAGTCGAAAAGCGCTACCCGACACTCCTAGCGGAGGTTCAAGGCGTGATCAAAGCCGTGGATGCATCCGCGCACAAAATCAAGGTCAGCAAAGAGAAAACGATGAAGGGACGGATGCTGTTCGATCCAACCTCTATCAACACTGCCTTCAAAACCGAGTTTGGAAACAGAGGTTGGAAGCCTGTCCGGATCCCATCTCACTACCCCGATGAGTATTTCCTCCCTGGGTACAAGGTCAGGTCGGTCAATCGAGGTGCCTTCCGCGAAATGGACTTTGTAAAAGAGAAGCTTGGAATTGAGGTCCAGTTCGGCAAGTACGCTTTCATGGTCTACAACGTATGCGCGAAAATGACGATCTTTCGAAACGAGGGCCATATCGATACCGGCATCGAGATCGTTCCCGTCAAGGCTTTCGCCGATGAAATGTCCACAGGCGTTTCTTATTTTGAACAGTTTGTATGGGACCTCGAAAAGCGGGGCGTTGCCGACATAGACGTACCCGTTCTCATCCTCGGGATCGACTCCTAAGGCGGTTCAGCGGCGAATGCTCTCATTGCCTAGGGTTATTACCTCTGCGATAATCTCCAACTACACGTTATCGTCTAATGCCCACCATCCATTACTTGAACGTCCGAAAAGGCGATTGCTCGCTAATCGAGCACGCTTCCGGACATGCTACGGTCATTGATGTTTGCAATGCGCAAAAGGAGGACGCTGTCCTCGAGAAGGTCATGGCGTCGTTAGCTTCCGAGGAGCGTGGTGTTTCCGGGAACTTCAACCAAAAGAAATATCCCGTGAACCCCATCAGCTACTTGAAAAAGCATGGCATTACATCGGTCTTTAGATTCATTGCGACTCACCCCGACATGGATCACCTTGATGGTATTGAGGTGTTCTTCGACACCTACTCCCCGGCGAACTTTTGGGATACCGACAATCAAGAAGAAAAAAAGTTTGAGGATAAGAGTGAGTACAGTGAAGATGATTGGCTTTTTTATAAGAAACTACGAGATACGAGTCCCGAACACGATCCGAAGCGTCTGACCCTCTACTCTGGCGCGACCGGGCAGTACTACAACGAGGATGAAAACGGGAAAGGTGGCGGAGACGGACTTCATATCCTTGCGCCCACCCGAGAGCTCGTTTCCGCTGCCAATGAGGCAAACGACTATAACGATTGTTCTTACGTCTTACTCTATAAGACCCACAATCATCGCATCGTTTTTGCCGGGGACTCCCACGACGAAACGTGGGAGCACATCCTTGGTGAGCACAAAAGCGATGTGACGAACATTGATCTCTTGATCGCTCCGCATCATGGCCGGGCTTCTAAAAGATCCTACGAATTCCTCGACGTTCTCAAGCCGAAGATGACGTTCTTCGGTAATGCGAACTCAGAACATTTGGCTTACAGTGCCTGGAATTATCGAAAGCTACCATTCGTCACCAACAATCAAGCGGGATGCATGATTGTGGACGCCGCAGTTCATCCAATGGATTTGTATGTGACACATGAAAAGTTTGCGCGGGCAAATAACTCATCCACGTTCTACTCAAATGCTTTCAAGGGCTATTACTACGGACAAATTACCTGAAACGCGCGTCGGGCCGACTCCAAGCAAGGAACCAAAATTCCCAAGTCATGGGTTGGGTCGTTTCTCCGAAGATTTTTGCCGTCCAAGCAAAACTCCCCGCCTTTTCAAATCGGGTCCAGTTGCTACAATAAGATCAAATCAATTAATGGGTCGTTCGGCGGGATGCCTGAATATTTGGTTTAGTAAGTGTTCCCAGGTTCGACAAGTCCCACGACATGGTCCACTCGCACTTGACAGAAGCACAAGAATATTTTGTGAAATAGAAAAACGGCGCGATCGTTCAGTGCGTTAGTTTCAGCATAGGGGAGGCTCTCGGTTTGTGAAGAGACCTAAGGAACTGTCGAACCTGGGTGCCTTTCCCGCGACAACATAATATACATCTGTCAATAACGCCCTATGTTGTTAAATCATGGCAACGATTATGATTTAGTCATGCCAACCAAGGAGCGTCTTATTCAGATGCGATTTGGCGTTGTTGAGCACGAAGTTTCAGTCGTTACAGCCGTTGCCTCGTTAATCAGCATAGCCGATATTCTCAAAGAAATCGGTTCCTCCTTTGGGAATGAAAAGGTGGATGTAACCATCACGGCTCCCGAACCGGGGAGCGTGCTGTTTTATATTGCCGTAGTAGCCTCTCAGAATATACACCAGATTATTCCGGGCGTGATCGATTCAATTAATTTTGCCAAAACCCTTCTCGATATATTCAAGATCGGAGAAGCTACAAAGGGAGAACGGCCTCGTAGCATCACTACGCAAAAGGCTGCCGGGAAAACAGTTACACAGATCACGGGCCAGAAAGGAAACACCTACATCGTTAATGGGGATGTCCATGTTGCTGGGAACTTGCTTATCTCAAATACCACCGTTCAAAAGAGTGTAAGAAATCTGGGTGACATAGGAAAAAAGGACGAGGCTCTGAATACCCTGTCATTTAAATATGACTCGGAGGAGTACGCTATAAGCAAAGCCGCATTCGACTATCTAGAAAAAATTGGCGAGGACTCTGACTTCCAGGAAAGTATTGTTTCAAAGGCTCAGTTAATTATCATTCGCCCCTCTTTCGATCAAAAGTTAAAATCGGATTTTTGTTACGAAGGAGCCCGGATAACCTGCACTATTCAGGATGCGGACTTTTATAAAGAAATTGACGGCGGCAAAAAATTTTCAAAGGGGGATGTTTTAGAATCAAACCTAATAATAAAGCGGAAGTTCGATTCTTCTGTGAACGCATACATCAATCACTCATACATCGTGACCAAGGTAACGAGGCACATTCCGCGGAGCGAGCAACCTACGCTAGGCCTCTAGGATAAGGAACAAAACAAGGTAATGTCCACGAAGGCAGAAATCTCCCAGGCGGTCGCCAAGCTCTACCCGACCCTCTCTCCGGAAGAGTTGAAGAAAGCGGAAGCCACCCTCGTACGCTACTTTGAGATCGTGGCAGAGATTCAAGAAGAGGAAGATGCCAAGAAGCACACGATGGAGGATCGCGCAAGACAGCAGTAATTGCTCAAAAAGCAAGATATTTACTTCTTCCCTTCGGGATCTATGATCTTAGTAAGTGTTTCTTCCCAGGTTCGACAATTCCCACGACATGGTCCACCATCCTGCAATTTTTCACGTTCGGCGATCAGATTGAACGCTGGAGCCAGCATCACTTCTACATTTTTCTGAGATACGGCGAGGTTCGACAGTAGGGTTTTGACCAATTCTCGCTTTTTCTCCAGTGAGGCGCGTTTGTACTGTACTGACGGGCTTTTTGCGAGTTCGACAGTCGTTTCCATCCTTTTCAGTGATTCCGGCCCTCCTCTCTCCAGATCGGCGAGATGTTCCTTGACCTTCGCCTGCTCGATGAGGAGTTCCTTCTGCTTGCTCCCGAATGCCGTTTTGTCAATCGTCCCGTCCATAAGCAAGTCGGTGGCCCTGGCTAATCGAGCGTGAAGGCTGTCCAGTTGGAGCCGGAGCGCATTCGCACTCGCTTCGTGTTTCTGCCTCAGGTGGTCTCGGCGAGCATTTAGCGCTAGCCGCGCAATCTTCGCTTCACCTTCCGAGAGATCCACTTTCGCGAGTTTCGCCACGATGGCTTCTTCGATCAGCTCTTCGCGGATTGAGGTAGGCGGGCACACGGCAGGCGTTTTGAAAGGACGGTTGTGGCAGCGGTAGTAGACGTGACCTTTAATCTCCTCGCCGATTAGCGAGTATCCGCACGATGCGCACCGGACAAACCGGCTGTACGTAAACGTGTGACTTTGAAGGCGGTCCACCCGTTTGCCCGCGAGAGCCATCTGGGCTTTCTCGAAGACTTCCGTCGATACCATCGGTTCGTGCACGCCTTGGAAGGTCTGACCGGTCGCTTCGACCCGCATGAGGCCGATATAGAACGGATTTCGCAGGATTCTGGCCATTCCCGCCATCGACACGTGACCGCCGTTCAGATTACGCAAGCCAAGCGCGAACATTCGCTCGGTCAATTGCGGCAACGAGTAGCGGCCTGAGGCGTATAGTTCGAAGATTTGTCTGACGATCGGCGCTCGAACAGGGTCGGGCATCTTGGCTTTGGCGGCTCCTTCGTTCAGGTACCCAAGGGGTGCCCGGAACGGGTAGAAGCCCTGTTTCAACCTTCCGTAGATGCCCTTCTTCACTTCCTCGCGGAGATTGCGGCTGTAGTGGGCGGCGACGACGGCTTGGATGTCTGCGGACAGGCGTCCGGGGACGCTGTTCAGATCAACGTTCTCGCTTGCGAAGTGGACTTCCACTCCGGAGTCAGCAAGTTTGCCGACGTCGGACCAATCCTGGAGGTTGCGGGCGCTCCTATCTATCTTGTGGATGATCACGCCCCGGGCCTTCCCCTGACGCAGCAGTCGCAGCATCTCGGTGAACGCCGAGCGCCCGGTGTGCGACGCGCTTTCGCGCTCTTCGAACCACCGGGTGATGGTCAATTTGCGGACGTTCGCGTACCGTTCGATCGCTTCCCGCTGTTCCTGGAGCGAGACTCCTTTTTCTCCTTGTCGGGGTGTCGACACCCGGGCATACGCAAAGTAGTTGCCCATGGTGCGACTAAGTTTTCAGAGAACTCGACCTTTCCCTAATGCTAGAACCCTCGCCGACCGTGTCAACCCTGGCCTCGTCAGCTGCCGCCTCTTCGTCCTGGATCTCGCAAACGATCTCGAAATAGCGGCACAAGGCTTGGCCGGCTTTCTTCGCCTCCGACTCGGTGAGCGTCGGATAGAGTTTTCGCACGGAGATTAAGATTTCTTCATCGAGGCGACCCATTCCAACTCATCAGCCTATCCAGGAACGGGAGCGCTGGAAAGGCGCGGAAATCTGCTTTTCGAGCAAAGTCCCACAATTTGGGGAGCTCGATTGTTTTTCTTCCGTGTCCTTACAGCGAAACTGGTGACAATTTGCTCCGCGAGCAATTTTCTCTTGTATTTGCCCGTCGAGCAAAAAGCGGAGTCTTGAAAGCGAACCGAGATTTGTATTACATAGAATATGCTCCCATGCCGGAGTCATCAGCACAATCGAATCAAGGACGCGTTGAAAACTACCTCCGCACGCACCGCATAAAAGCAGGCCTCGGCCAACACGAGATTGGAAGACTGTTCGGGTATAAACGCGAAGGGCCCGTGTCGCGACACGAGAGAGCGAAAGCCTTGCCGTCTCTGCGAATTGCCATCGCTTACGAGATCCTCTTCCGGACGCCCGTATCGAAGCTGTTCCCTGGCGTGAAAAAGGATATGCAGGGGATCGTGGAGCGGCGGCTGCTCCAACTCGAAGGGGAGTTGCAAAAGAAAACCGCGAAGGGGAATGAAGCCCGTCGCATCGCACAGAAGCTCGCGTGGTTTTCTGAGCGCCGAAATATCGACAACTAACATGCCGACACTCACTCGGCAACGGGTGTTGACTTTGGATTTCCGAGCCCGAATGTTCGGCTACGTCGTGTTCGAGGGCCCCCGCACCCTCCTCGACTGGGGCGTGAGGACGTACGTGAGCGGCGAGCGATTGATATTGGAAGCCAGAGTGAGCAATCTGCGGTCCATGTTCGCGCCGTCGGTCATTCTCGTTCGCAAACCAGCCGAGGCGTATCAACTCCGTCAGCCGATGATTCGGCCCGCTCTCCATAGTTTGACGATCTTCGCCAAGCGGTTGCTCATCACCATGCGCATAATCGACCATTCAACGCTTCGCCGCTATTTCTCAATGGATCTTGAGGTCAAGAAATACGACATCGCCCGGATGGTTGCAGATCGCTTCCCAGAGCTGTCTTGGCGTCTGCCGTCGGAGAGAAAGATTTGGGAATCCGAGCCGACGCGACAGTCCATCTTCGACGCCGCGAGTCTCGGGGTGTTCTATTTCGCGCTGGAATTCGAGGAACGACCCATTGTCACACAAGCCTCCGGTTGAGTCCTTTCACCGGCCTCTCACGCGGCGTAGCTATTTTTACGAGCCGCCACGAATTCTGAGGGGCCGATGAAAGCACTCAATTCGAAAATTTAACTGGGCCGGTGAACTTTGTCTTACACCTCGACTATGCCGGTCGATGGGTTATGGTAGAAGCCGACGCGGGCGAAGAAAGCGCCCGCGCCGGCTCGCTCGCTCATTGCGAGCGAGTGAGCGCATGCTCAAATCATGTGCCCACTCGACGCACGACGGTTTTGTCAGTACCACACTCACGGCAGAAATGGGATTGCCTGCAATACTCCTTTGCGGGGAAGAGGCAGACACCGTTGGTGCAAGCAACACGCTATCCAAGTCAGGCAACAACAGCGGAGAGCTCGGGCTGCTGCAGACGTTCGACGTTGGCGCTCACTGAACGTCGATACCGACCGATTGCGCAGGTTTATACACCGCGAAGCCATGAAACTGGCGGATGCTGGATATTCCTCAGATGCGGGCCAGCCCAGTGCCGCAATCACGCGCCGCCTGCAGAAGACTTTCGGCGACAGAGCATGCGGACCTGACACCCGCTGGTTTGGCCACGTCAGACTAGAGAATGGATTCCACGCCTACGTGGTTTTCGAATGCGACTCCGACAACCAAGTGACCGACGTGCTCGCGGAGGCATTCTCCGACATCAAATTGCCCGTACCGCGCGACTGTATTGAGCTAGATCATGCATCGGCACTATCCGAGTGGGTGAAGCATAGATTCCAGTCTTTCCCTCTGTGGCCTTGCTGTTCGAAACCATATTGGTGGTCGCATCCTGCAGACACAGCCGTCAACTTACCCTTGCCCCATCCCCCCGGCAGGAAAGAGCACTTTTCCCCTCGGATCAGCGCATGTACACCGTTCCCTCCTGGCAAGGGTAGAGCGAAGAACCCTGGGCGACGGCTTTGGGAGGCGTTAGTTCACGGGGCAATATCAGGACAACAGAGGAAGGGTCAATGACCACTCTTTCGAAAAACCTATTTACTTATAGGACGTCGGCCCGAAGAGGTCAAGGAACGTTGGCTTGGAGGACCGGATTTCTTGGCATTCACGATTTTGAGATTCAGTTTTTTGGACAAGAGTGAAGTCTATGTCGAGAGTTCTTCTTATGGACCATGACGAACTGCATCCGGGGCGGCTGAGTTCGGCCGACTTCCACTTCAAGATATGGCACCGTTTCCGGGCACCTGGAACGGAGTGTGCCGCAGGGGAAGAAGTGGCGGCTGTCTCAATCTTGCCGCGCCAGGGTGAGTTTCACGTGCCCCTGTCCCTCACGCTTCGGCTCGTCTTCGATTTCTTGGCCCGGCACAGGCATGTGCCGCTGGGTGCCTCACAGATAGCGGCTTCTTTCCGGGTCGATCCGTTTTATCGCCAGCATGGTCGCAATGCCTTGAACTGTGGAACGCTCATACGCCGAGTGAGCAAATCATCAGTCCGTGTATACATCGAACGTATCCGTCGTGCGTTAGCGTTGTCGTTTCGAGAAGCAAATCTACGGGTCGAGCCGCAAGATGTCTTGTTATCGCAGGAAACCGTGACCAACGAAGTTGGCTATCGCTTGCGGGGCACCTTTGAATGGCTGCATACGGACCATCCTGGACCTGAGTTCGCGTTCCTGGCATAGCTCGATCGAGGGGAGTGAATGTTCCGCATTTTCACCGAATCCAAGAATGTTAGTCTCGTGAAAACGAGCCTCGGGGATCTCGGTCTCGACTATACCCTGTATTCCGGTGATGGCTCTTGGCGGGGCCAGGAAGAACACAGCTTGATAATCGAGCTCGACAACATCCCTAAGGAACTCGCCGAGAAAGCCGCAAAACTGATTAAGCGCATCAATCGCCAGGAGAAGGTGTTACTTCAAGAAATTCCCGTGACGAGTCATTTGGTTTAGAATCCCTCGTTTTCTAGCGCTATTTGGAACGCCAGATGGCGACCACCGTCTACAAAATCGTCTACAGTGCTGTAGCGGAAAAACCAGAGATCACGTGTAAGTGATTGAAAGAAATGGTCGGGGCGAATGGATTTGAACCATCGACCTCCTGGTCCCGAACCAGGCGCTCTAGCCAGGCTGAGCCACGCCCCGACGTCATTGCGCTAAAGGCCTTGCAGAGCAAGGCAATGCGCAAGTTCAAGAGTAGCATAGCCTCGCGCTCGCTTCTACTTTTCCGCCCCGAAACATAGCTTCACGCAGCGGCCACATATCCAACGCTTCTCCCGCGTCCAAGCTATGCACCGCCTTGTCGGACCCATTGCATGGCACGGGCATTTCTCCTGGTGCCTCGCTACATCCGCATCGTCTTAGGCGCCCACCGTGACTCGCGTCACAGACACTCACGGCGTCCCCTGCATACCGTTAACGCGTGAGCAGGTTTCAAGCAGATGTCTCTGCCCTCAGACTACACCTGCATCGCCACACGGAGGAAGAAATGAAAGCGAAACTGATCTTGACGGCGGCCCTTGTCGCGGCCGTCTTTTTTGCGATTGGCCGCACCACCGCCGACACCCACACCAAGCTGCATCCCAAGACCATGCAGAATCTTTCCACCGCCATGCACGGAGAAGCCTTCGCATTCGCCAAGTACACGCTTTTTGCCGAACGCGCCCGCAAGGCCGGCAATGCGGAACTCGCCGATCTCTTTGAGAGCGCCGCGAAGACCGAGCGCTTCGAGCATTTTGCCGAAGAAGCGGAACTCTACGGCCTGGTGGGCTCGGATGCGGACAATTTGAGCGACGCCATCAAGGGCGAGTCCTATGAAGTTGAAACCATGTACGCCGAATTCTCCAAGCAGGCTGCGGAGGCGGGCGACAAGGCCGCGGCGGGCAGGTTCGCGGAAATTCGTCAGG
>Ga0209581_1001446_pt1 | contig 27518 bp, 25 predicted proteins | sample Coa_R2_FD_187160 | JGI IMG/M metagenome (GOLD analysis project Ga0209581, IMG submission 187160) | Surface soil microbial communities from Centralia Pennsylvania, which are recovering from an underground coalmine fire - Coalmine... | ecosystem: Environmental > Terrestrial > Soil > Unclassified ...
AGCACGCGGTCGAGCACCGCGGCAACCCGGGCGGCGCCGTCGCTCTCGCGCTCGGCAAAGGCGAAGACTTCGCTCGCCGACAGGCCGAGCGCGGCGGCGACGATGCGGCGGGCGCGGCGGCGCGGCTCGTCGAACCCGGCGGCGGCCAGCGCGGCGGAGGCCTCGTCGAGAAGCGCGGCAATCGTGGTCATCGCCGGCGCGGCGGCGCGCTCCGCCGCCGACAAAGATAATGCCGGCAGGATTCGCCGCGTCGCTGCGCTTCCCGCGATGACCGGCTTTCGCTCATGCCGCGGCGGCGAGCCGGGCGGCGCGGTCGGCGGCGAGGATCGCCTCGATGATCTCGTCGAGCGCCTCGCCGCTCATCACCTTGTCGATCTTGTAGAGGGTCAGGTTGATGCGGTGGTCGGTGACGCGCCCCTGGGGAAAGTTGTAGGTGCGGATGCGCTCCGAGCGGTCGCCGCTGCCGACCTGGCTCTTGCGGTCGGCGGCGCGCGCGGCGTCCTTGGCCTGGCGCTCCATCTCGTAGAGCCGGGCGCGCAGCACCTTGAGCGCCCGCGCCTTGTTCTTGTGCTGCGATTTCTCGTCCTGCTGGATGACGACGAGCCCGGTCGGCAGGTGGGTCAGCCGCACCGCGCTGTCGGTGGTGTTGACCGACTGGCCGCCCGGCCCCGAGGCGCGGAACACGTCGATGCGCAGGTCCTTGTCGTCGATCCTGATATCGACCTCCTCGGCCTCGGGCAGCACCGCGACGGTCGCCGCCGAGGTGTGGATGCGGCCCGACGCCTCGGTCTCCGGCACGCGCTGCACCCGGTGCACGCCGCTCTCGAACTTGAGCCGGGCGAAGACGTCGCGCCCGCTGATCGAGGCGGCCGCCTCCTTGAACCCGCCAATCCCGGTCTCGCTGATGTCGAGCACCTCGAAGCGCCAGCCGCGCAGCGCGGCATAGCGCTGGTACATGCGGAACAGCTCGGCGGCGAACAGCGCCGCCTCTTCGCCGCCGGTGCCGGCGCGCACTTCGAGGATGGCGTTGCGCTCGTCGTCCTCGTCCTTCGGCAGCAGCGCCAGCTTGACCTGCAATTCAAGCTCGGGAATGCGCTCGCGCAGACGCTGCATCTCCTCCTCGGCGAGCGCCTTCATCTCCGGATCGTCGGCCAGCTCGGCGGCGGCCGCCATCTCGGCGCGGGCGCGGCGCAGCGCCTCGATGCCGTCGACGATCGGGCTGAGCTCGCTGTATTCCTTGGACAGGCGGGCGAAATCGGCGCCGGCGAGCGAGCCGGCGGCGAGCGCGTCGCGCAATTCCCCGTGGCGGCGCACGAGCTGGTCGAGGCGCGATTCGAGCGCCGGTTCCATCACCGCGCCCCGAGCCGCGCCGCCAGCTCGCCGAGCGGCACCGCCTGCTGCGCGCCGCTGTCGAGATCGCGCAGGGTCGCCGTGCCGGCGGCGATCTCGTCGTCGCCGATCAGCACCGCGGCGCGGGCGCCGATCCGGTCGGCGCGGCGCAGGCGGCGCTGCAGGTTGCCGGAATAGCCGAGATCGACGACCAGCCCGGCATCGCGCAGTTGCTCGGCCAGGGACAGCGCCAGCGCCTCGGCGGCGGCGCCGATCGGCACCAGCGCGACCGGGCGGGGCGGCGCCGGCGGCTCGTCGATCAGCATGGCGAGGCGCTCGATCCCGGCGGCCCAGCCGACCCCGGCCATCGCCGGCCCGCCCATCGTCTCGATCAGCCCGTCATAGCGGCCGCCGCCCATCACCGTGCCCTGGGCGCCGAGATCGGCAGTGACGAACTCGAAGGCGGTGTGGGTGTAGTAGTCGAGGCCGCGCACCAGGCGCGGATTGAGCCGGTAGGCGATGCCGAGCCGGTCGAGCCCGTCGCGCACCCGGGCGAAGAAGGCGCGCGAGGCCTCGTTCAGGTAGTCGGCGAACGCCGGCGCGTCGGCGCAGACGATCTGATCCTGCCGCTCCTTCGAATCGAGGATGCGCAGCGGGTTGCGTTCGAGGCGGCGGCGGCTGTCCTCGGAAAGCTGGGCGAGGTGGCCGGTGAAATAGCGCACCAGCGCCTCGCGATAGGCGGCGCGGCTTTCCGGGTCGCCGAGGGTGTTGAGCTCGAGCACGACATGGCCGGCGATGCCGAGCCGGTCGAGGATGCGCTGGCCGAGGGCGATGACCTCGATATCCGCCTGCGGCTGCGGGACGCCGAGCAGCTCGACGCCGATCTGGTGGAACTGGCGGAAGCGGCCCTTCTGCGGCCGTTCGTAGCGGAACATCGGGCCGCTGTAGAAGAACTTGAGCGGGGCCGCCTGGGTCAGGCCGTTCGACAGCACCGCGCGCACCACCCCGGCGGTGTTCTCCGGGCGCAGCGTGACCTCGTCGCCGCCGCGGTCGGTGAAGGTGTACATCTCCTTCGCGACGATGTCGGTGTGCTCGCCGATCGGCCGCGCGAAGACCTCGGTGAACTCGAAGATCGGCGTCGCGATCTCGGCAAACCCGTACAGCTCGGCGCAGGCGCGCGCGGTCTCGCTGACGGCGCGGTGACGGCGCGCCGCCTCGGGCAACAGATCTTGCGTGCCGCGCGCGGGCTGCAGGCCTGGCATGACGATCTCCCGGCAAGTGCCGAGAACATGGCGCGTCGGCCCGGCCGCGGCAAGCTACGGAATAGGCCGGTATAGAACGCCGGAACCGAGAGCCCGTGTCACACCAGCAGATTCCGATAATAGCGGATGATGCTGGTGTGCCCGAGAATCAGCTCCGCCGGCCCGAACGGCGACACGTAATAGAGAAACCAGAAGATCTGAGCCATGGCGATTTCCGCGGCGGCAGCAACGGCAAAAAGGCGGTCGCCGAATCCTTCCGGCAGGCTCAGCAGCCGGCGGAAACCGAGCCAGGCGCAGAATTCAAGGAGCGGGAAGAATTCCAACCGGTAGCGGAATGTCATGCTGATCGCGACCAGCATCAGGAGACCCGGCACGAGGAACCCGACGGCGAGGCCGGCAAGCTCGGTGCGGTGCGCCAAATGACGGTCGCGCCATAAACGGATGAAGCCGTATATCGCCAATCCGACCAGCAGCGGGTCGGAGAGCAGCAAGCTTGCCGGCGGCAATTCGGCTGCGTCGATGCTGGGGGGCTGAAATGTCGGCGACGCGACGCTCGCGCCGGTCTGCAATGCCCACCATGGCAGGAAATAATACGCCAGCCCGTAGGGCAAGCGCCCGAGATTGAACTCGCCATACGCCTCGACCCGACGAATTCGGTCGGGATAGTAAATCAGCGAGATCAGCGCCCGGTGCAGGTCCGCGAAGACCAGCGGGTTGCCCCAGCGCTCGTAATTGATCCACGCGGCGATCACGGCAAAGACCGCAAGAATAGCCGCCGGAACGAGCGCAGCCAGCCGGCACCGCCGGTCGCCGCGCCAGACAAAATGCAGCCATACCAGCGCGGTTGCAATGTAAAGCCCGAGCGCGGTGGAAACCCGAGTCAGCAGGCACAGGCCGGCGATAAGCGCCATCCAACGCAGGCGTGCGGCGGTGAACCCCCGCTCGTCGAGCCAGCCGCGCACCACGACATACAGATAGGCGGCGGCGAGGGCCGCTGCCCATAAGAGCACCTCCTGATAGATCGACGCCCGCAGGAACTGGATTTGCGCGCCGCCAAAGAGGATGGCGGCGGCGAGCAGCGTCAGCAGGGCCGCATGACTTGGCCGCCCCCCGGTGGCCGCAGTGGACCGCCACACGGCAATCGCCGTCAACAGCTTGAACATCGCCATCGCGGCGACGGCGGCGGCGCACGACATCCGGGTGAAATCGATCGCCGCAAACCCAGGCAGCGGCAGAAAGGGCAGCCGGAGCAAAGCCGGCAGCACGCCAAAGTAGGCATAAGCCTTACCGTCGCGGAAGAACCCCTCGGACCCGATGGCTTCCGGGTCGACATCGAACCGCCCGTGCAGCAGATGGACCAGCATGTTGTTGAAGGTGAGGCCGTTGCCGACCGCTCCGAACGGGCCTCCATGCAGCGACAGCATCACCGCGTAGCACAGGCAGGCCGGCGCCAGATACAGGAGCAGCCGGCGCTCGACGCGGCCGGCGGGCGACCTCGTCGCCGGACGCGCAACGATCCTAATCATCGCGCCGGGCAACTGCCGCCAGGTTTTTGCCAAACCAGTGGCCGAACAGACCGTCGAGCCGCCAGCTTACCGGGAAGGCCAGACGATCGTAAGCGATCAGAGCGGGCCGGTTGATCGTTCCGTCGCCGCTGCGAGCCAGCTTGAACAGCAAGGTCGCGATAAAGCCGAGGCAATCCCGATAGGCGATCCGCTCGACGTTGAGCCCCGCTCCGCTCAATAAATTAGCGAGATCGCCCCGGCGATAGCGCCGGACGTGGCCGACCTTACGGTCCATGCTGGAATAGAGACAGGGAAAGGCCGGAACATAGACCAGCAGCCGCCCGCCCGGCTTCAGCCGCCGGCAGAGAGCGGCAGCCGCGCCCGCATCGTCCTCGATATGTTCGAGTACGTTGATCGCATAGGCGGCGTCGAGGCTCTGCGGTGCGACCGCATCGAGCCCGGCATAGACGGGCAGCCCGGAAGCGGCAAGGCGGGCGCGGAGCGCCTGGTCGGGCTCGACACATGCGACGCGGTGCCCGGCCGCCGCAAGCCGAAGCGCCAGCGTACCGGTGCCGGCGCCGAAATCCAGAACGGCGTCGCCGGGCCGCAACAGCGCCGCGACGAGCCGCTCGAGAAAGACGGTGTAGTTGACCGCCTCGGCCATGATTTCGAGATTTTCGACGCCACTGTAGTCGCCGATCGGCACGTCGCTCATGGTTCGTCCCTGGTGCCCGGGGCCGCCAGGCCGAGGTAAAATAGTCGCTTCATCTCGGTCCGGCCGCGCGTGACGGTGTCGAGGATCAGACCGCAGGCGAGGCTGGAAAACGCCAGCAGCATTGTGCCCGTCGCCAACACCGCCGTCGGCAGGCGCGGCACCAGCCCGGTCTCGACATAGGTCGCAGCAACGGGCGCCGCGAGCGCGAGAGAAAGCGTCGCGAGCAGTACAAAAACGGCGGAAAAGAACGCCAGCGGCCGCTCGCCTTTGACCAGCACCAGGATAGCCCGCAGGATCCGCCAACCGTCGCGCAGGGTGCGCAGCTTGCTGGCGGAGCCGGCCGGCCGGCTGCCGTAGCGGGTCGGCAATTCGGCCACCGGCATGCGCAGGCGCAAGGCATGGACGGTCAGCTCGGTTTCGATTTCGAAGCCGTTGGCGAGCGCCGGAAAGGATTTGACGAAGCGCCGCGACAAGACTTTGTAGCCAGACAGCATATCATCGAAGCGGGCACCGAACACCCAGCCGACGATCACGTTGAACAACATGTTGCCGAACCGGTGGCCGCGGCGCCGATGCGCACCGAGCCGCGCGCCGTTGACCAAGTCCAGCCGGCGCTCCCAAAGATGCGCGATAAGCCGCGGCGCAGCGGCTGGATCGTAAGTCCCATCGCCATCGACCAAAACATAAACCTCGGCATCGATGTCGGCGAACATCCGGGCGACGACATTGCCCTTGCCCTGCAACGGTTCGTGGCGGACGACCGCTCCGGCAGCGGCGGCGACCGCGGCGGTGTCGTCGTCGGAATTGTTGTCGTACACATAAACGCAGGCGTGGGGCAGCGCGGCGCGAAACCGCGACACGACATCGGCGATCGCACCCGCCTCGTTGTAGCAGGGGATCAGCACCGCGACCGCAGAGGGGCTCTGGCGTACCAGCGGCGCGATATGCCGAAGATCGGTCGCGGCGCTTTCGACAATGTCCATTGGCGGCGCCCGGGCAGCGCGCACGGTTGCGTGCGCACCGCAACATGGCTCGGCTACGCTTAAACCTCCGTTAAGCGGGAGGGACTATGGTTCCGGCCCTTCCCCGGGACGGATGCAGCCATGACCGCGCCTCGCCTGCTCGACCTGCTGCGCACGGGCGATTGGCTCGACCGCGGGCGCATCCGCCGCGGCACCGCGGTGCTGCTGGCGCTCGAGCTGGCGGTCTTTGCCTTTTTCGTCGCCGGCACGCACGGCTGGATCGTGCCGCTGGAAACCCCGACGACGACCGATTTCGTCAGCTTCTATGCCGCCGGCCGGCTGGCCGATGCCGGCACGCCCGAGCTCGCCTACGACCAGGCGGCGCATCTCGCCGCCGAGGAGGCGGTCACCGCCCCCGGCATCACCTACCAGTTCTTCTATTATCCGCCGGTCTACCTGATCCTCTGCCAGGCGCTCGCCCGCCTGCCCTACCTCGCCGCCTTCGCGCTGTTCGCCGCGGCGACGCTCGCCGCCTGGCTCGCCGTCGGCCGCCGCATCCTCGACGACCGCAGCGGCGCCGCGCTCCTTGCGCTGCTCGCCTTTCCCGCCGTGTTCTGGAATATCGGGCTCGGCCAGAACGCATTTCTGACCGCGGCGCTGTTCGGCGGCGCCACCCTGCTCGTCGACCGCCGGCCGGCCGCCGCCGGGCTGCTGTTCGGCCTGCTCGCCTACAAGCCGCATCTCGGCATGCTGGTGCCGCTGGCGCTGGCCGCGGGCGGGCGCTGGCGCGCCTTCGCCGCGGCGGCCGCAACGGTCGCCGCGCTGGTCTTCGCCTCGCTCCTTCTCTACGGCGGGCGGACCTGGCACGATTACCTCGCCGCCGCCGGCGGCGCGCATACGATGTACGAATCGGGCCGCATCCTGTTTGCCGGGTTCGTCAGCCCGTTCGGGGCGATGCGCCTTGCCGGCGCCCCGGTCGCCGCGGCCTATGCGGTGCAGGGGGCGGCCGCGCTGATCGCCGCGGCTGCGGTCGCGATCGTCTGGCGGCGCAACCTGTCGCTGCCGCTGCGCGCCGCTGCGCTCGCCGCGGCAACCCTGGTCGCGGCGCCGCTGTCGCTGCTCTACGACCTGATGCTCGGCGCGGTCGCCGCCTGCTGGCTGATCCGCGACATGCGGGTCCGGGGCGCCCTCGCCTGGGAGAAAACCGTCCTCGCGGCGATGTTCGTGGCGGTGATCGACTCCCGCTCGCTGGCCGAGCAATTGCACCTGTCGGTCAACACGCTGGCGGCGGCGGTGCTGTTCGCGCTGATCCTGCGCCGGGCCCGGCGACAGGCAGGCCGCACCGCGATGTCGGAAGCGGCGCCAGCCTAACCAAGGCGCACGCGCGCTACAGCGCGGCCGAGCCTTTGCGGATTCCGGCGAGCTGCAACAGCCTGTGCCAGGCCCGCAGCCCGAACCCCACCGGCTTCGGCAAATCGTGGCGCAGGAATGCGATCTTCCTAACCGGCTTCAACACCCGCCAGGTGAAGCTGCTTCCCGCCGGGAAGTGCATCACCTGGCCCGGCTTCAACAGTTGCCGCCGGTTGTCCGCCGACGTGAGCCAAACCTCGCCGCGAACGAGGTAGATCGTCTCGTCTATATAATAATGCCAGGCGAATTCCCCCGGGCTGCATTCCCACACCCAGACCGAGGCGGTTCCGTCGCGGCTGCGGACGAGCTCGACGCTTTTCGCTTCGGGGGAACCGCGCAAAATCCACTGCCGCGGGATCGGTGCGGGAGCGAGCTCGGCCGAGACCGCAGCCGCCAGCGTCGCCGAATCGATCATCGTGTACCGTGCGGTCGATCGTCAGGCGGGCCGCTTCGGCCGGGCGTTCCAGGTGAAAACCGACGACATCGCGTAGTTCCACACCACCGACACCGCGGCGCCGGCGAGCCCGGCCAGCCACCAGGCGTGATGGTCGCCGGCGAGATGCGCGGCGATGCCGACATTGGCGGCGGCGCCGAGGCCGCACACCACGTAGAACGAGGCGAGGCCGGTCCACAGCGCACGCCCGCGCAGCCGCCGGTCGCGGTAGGTGAACAGGTTGTTGAGCAGGAAATTGCCGGTCATCGCCGCCACCGTCGCCGCCGCCTGTGCGGTCGGGAACGGCGCCGCCAGCACATGCGTGCCGAACCACAGCGTCGACAGATGGGTGGCGACGCCGAGCCCGCCGATCAGCGCGAACAGGAAAAAGCGCACCGGCACCACCCTGCCGACCAGCTTGTCGAGCAGCAGCATCAGGTATTCCCAGGCGACCAGCGCATCGAGCTTGCTTTCGCCGTTGATCCGCCGGCGGAAGGTGAACGGCATCTCGGCGAAGGCGAGCGGCCGCGGCGCCGAGGCGAACAGGTCGAGCAGGATCTTGAACCCCTGCCCCGACATCGCCCGCATCGCCTCGGCAAAGGCCTCGCGCCGGACCATGAAAAACCCGCTCATCGGATCGCTGAGCTTGGCCTTGACGACGAGCCGGCCGAGCCGGGCGGCGATGCCGCTGATCCGCACCCGCGACTTGTCCCAGTCGCCGACGCTGCCCGAACCGGTATGGCGGCTGGCGACGACGACGTCGAGCCGGCGCGCCTTGATCAGCGCCAGCATCTCCGGCAGCAGCGCCTCGTCGTGCTGCAGGTCGCCGTCCATCACCGCGACGTAAGGGGCGGAGGACGACAGGATGCCCTCGATGCAGGCCGAGGCGAGGCCGCGCCGGCCGAGGCGCTGCAGGCAGCGGATGTTGCCCTGGCGGCGGGCCAGCGCGCGCACCGCGTCGGCGGTGCCGTCGGCCGAATCGTCGTCGACAAAGATCGCCTCCCAGGCGATGCCGGCAAGCGCCCGGTTGAGCAGCGCGACGAGCAGCGCGACGTTGCCGCTTTCGTTGAAGGTCGGGATGACGACGCTGAGCTCGGCCGGCGGGGGAAAGGCCGGCGCGCGCGGCGCGCTGGCGCCGTCCGGCTCGGCGAGCGCGGCGGCGACGGGGTGGAGGTCCGCAAGAGCCATTCCGGCCGTCCGTTCGGGCGCGGCGGGGGAAGCCGCAACGCCCGAGACTAGGCGCGGAATGGTTTATAAAGGCTCAACCCGCGCGGTTACGGCGCGCGCTCGAGAAATTCGCTGATCGCCAGCGGCCGCAGATAGCCGGGTTCGAAATCGGCCAGCGAGCCGAGCGCCTCGACATCGAGGATGGTTACCTTGTGGTCCTTGATCGAGACCAGCCCGTCCTCGGAAAGCTGCCGCAGCACGCGGTTGACGTAAGGCAGGCTGAGCCCGAGCATATCGCCGATCAATTCCTGGCTGAGCGGAATGTGATAGGACGATTCGTCGGCCAGCCCGACCGCCGGCAGCCGGGCGAGCAGTTCGAGCAGGAAATGCGAGATCCGCTCGAGCGCGGAGCGGCGCCCGACGATGATCAGGTGCTCGGCGTACACCGCCGCCTCGGCGGAAAACGACCAGAACATCTTGGCCGCCAGGCTCGGGCGGGTCTCGAACAGCGCCAGCAGCCGATCGATCGGCACCGCCGCGACCACCGCGTCGGTCAGCGCCTTGACCGAATAGAGCGCGGTGTCGAACAGGCAGCCCGGAACCCCGGCGAAGTCGCCCGGGATCACCAGGTTCAAGATCTGCCGCCGACCGTCGCGCAGGATGCGGTAGCGCATCAGCACGCCCTCGCTGACAAGGAATATCGCACGATATTTCTTGCCTTCGGTCAGGATGTCCTCGCGCCGGCGCACCGTCCGCACCGACGCGGTCAGCTCGCGCAGGATGCCCTGCTCTTCCTCGGTGAATGGGATGGAACCCACATATTTGCGCGCCAACTGCGCCGATGCGCAGTCTTGCGCCGCCAGTGGCAGTCTCATAACGCCCCCTGTCAAATTTTATTTTGGTTGCTGATTACGCCACCACTATAACATAGCTTAACCTTCGCGTTCACTCCCTGTCAAACCACTTCCGCGGTCGCGACGGGATTTGTGCAGCTTTAATGCACAAAACGACTTTGCTTGTCCGGCGGCATGCAGTCCGGTCATGTCGCTCGAGGCGCCGCGGCGACTGCGGCATAACTGCAACAGCCTGGGCAAAAGGGCTTCACCTTGTCAGAAAGCCGGCCGGAGACGGCGGCGAACGGCGGCGGAATCGGCGGCCCGGCGCGACGCGGGCAAGCCGAGCCGGCGCCGGACCCGGCTGCGGGGCTCTTCGCGATCCCGTTGACATGGTTAACAAAATCGGCGCAGCGGCGGATTTCGCGGCGGCGCCGGCGCCGCGTTCGGGCCGCCACAGCGAAGCGCATTCGTCCGCAATATAAAGATACCGCAAATTGCCATCGCAAAGACATCGCACCCGCTCCTGGGTAATCAACTTCCCGTTGCCACACGGGGGTGTGTCTTTTCCCGTGCGCTTCGACTCCGTACGGCCCGAAACGGCCGGTGTTCGATCAAGCGGCGCCCCGTGACGAATCGATTGTGGAAGGGGGAAACTGATGTCGCAACGCAATTCAGGCTTCCGGCCGTGGATGGCATGGGGTCTGCCGATCGCTTTCGCTCTCGCCGGCACGTCGGTGGGCACCGCGGCGCGCGCCGACGAGGCATCCGATCTGCGCGCCAACAACCAGCTGCTGCAACAGCGGCTCGACCAGCTGGCGCAGCAGCCGAGCGTGCCGGGCAACGTATACGGAGTGGGTCCGGCCAATCCGGCGGCGACGACCGGGGCGACCGGCGGCAGCTTCCCGCGCTCGTTCCTGATCCCGGGCACCGACACCTCGATCCGCATCGGCGGCCAGATCACAGAGATCGTCGACTACTGGCTGTCGGGCGGCCCGCCGAACGGCAGCCCGCAGAGCACGACGGTCGGCGATAACGGCCAGGTCCAGGCTCTGCCGCTCGGCAGCGGCGGACAGGGCTCGCGCGGCAACGGCATCTTCCAGCAGAGCCCGCGCGAATCGAAGCTCAGCGTCGAGACCCGCACGCCCAGCCCCTACGGCGAAGTGCGCACTTTCATGGAGTTCGACTGGGCCGGCTCGACCAACTATGCGCCGGGCGGCGCCAATCCGACCTCGGTGTCGGACAACCTGCATCCCCGCCTGCGTTATGCCTACGGCACGTTGGGCGGGCTGCTCGCCGGTCAGGCGAACTCGAACTTCTCCGACCCCGACGCCGATTCCGAGACGATCGACTTCGGCGGCAATGTCGGCGGCCCCGGCGTGGTGCGCATCCCGCAGGTGCGCTACACGATCCCGACCGGCTGGTGGGGCAGCGCGATCGCGTTCTCGGCGGAAACCCCCGAGACCGACATCCTGACCCCGCTCGGCCTGGTCGGCAGCGACGCCGGCGTCAGTAGCGCCGCCGTCTCGCCCGGGCAGAACGCGTGCACGGTCACCGGCGTCGCCGGCGCGACCTGCACCGTCGGCGCGGCTCTCAACGTCAACCCGGCGAAATCGACCGCCCCCGACCTGGTCGCTGCGTGGTTCATCCCGCAGCCGTGGGGCCACCTCGACTTTGCCGCGGTGATCCGTCCCGGCCTCGACGTTCAGGACGGCCGCTTCCTGTCGCGCCAGTTCATCGGCTACGGCGTGCAGGTGTCCGGCGCCTTCAAGCCGGGCTGGATGGGCTGGGCCAAGGACACGATCCAGGGCCACTTCACGGTCGGCGACGCGCTCGGCCGCTACCTGAACAGCAGCACCAACTTTGCCCTGGCGACTAACTTCAGGGCGGCGACGACCAGCCCGGCCAATGCCGCGACGATCCTCGTCAAACCGACGCACGAGCTGGGCGTCCAGTTCGGCTACACCCATCACTGGGCGCCGAACCTGCGCTCGACGCTGTCCTTCGGCTACAACCGGCACGACCTCAACGCGCCCCTTGCGCTGATCGGCAGCCAGGCCGGTTCCGGCAACAAGGAGCTGTACACCAGCCACCTGAACCTGATCTGGAGCCCGGTGAGCTTTGTCGACATCGGCGCCGAGTACGTCTACGGCCACCGCGTCGTGTTCAACAACCAGAGCGGCAACGAGAACACGCTGATCGGCGAGTTCAAGTTCCGCTTCTAGCCGAGCTCGTCTCGGTCCGCGCAGGCCCGCCGGGCGACCGGCGGGCCTGTTGGTTTGCCGGACTGAGGCATAAGCGCAACACATCTGGCAAAAAAGCTGCAGGCGCGACGGCGCGCCAGACCGCCTCGGGCGGCTGCGCGGCCGATCGCAATCGCCGCCGACGCGCCGCGCCGGCCCTCGCCGGGTTCCGCCGGATGGCCGTTAACTAATTAGAATTACAGCCAATTCTCGTGCCGGCGCGGGGCTTCACCGAGACGGCGCCGCCGGCGTTTCTTGCCCCTTGCCGGGTGCGACAACAGCCGTTTTATTTGCTCTGAGATAAAAGTGTACCGCATTGACATGAGATGTACGTCTAGGTAATCAACCTATCGTTAAACCGCGGGGTGCGGTGCGTTTGCGCGCCGTGCCCAGTGGGGTCGGGGTCGGTCGGGCCGCCAGCGGCTGCCGCCCTCGATAGGCGGTTTCCACGACTCAGAGTGCAGGGGGTAAGATGGTCAGGAAGCGGAACGTAGCCGTATTGGCAGCGGCAGGATGCGTGTCTTCCGCAGTGTTGCTGCTGATGGGCGCCGGGGCGGCCCGTGCCGATGAGCTGGCCGACCTGCGCGCCAACAACCAGCTGCTGCAACAGCGGCTCGATCAGCTCTCCCAGGTGCCGGCTTCGGGGAACCCGTACGGCGTCGGGCCGGCCAATCCGGCGGCGACGACCGGGGCCACCGGCGGCAGCTTCCCGCGCTCGTTCCTGATCCCGGGCACCGACACCTCGATCCGCGTCGGCGGCCAGATCACCGAGATCGTCGACTACTGGCTGTCGGGCGGCCCGCCGAACGGCAGCCCGCAGACCACGACGGTCGGCATCAACGGCCAGGTGCAGTCCGTGCCGCTCGGAAGCGGCGGCGCCGGCTCGCGCGGCAACGGCATCTTCCAGCAGAGCCCGCGCGAATCGAAGCTCAACGTCGAGACGCGCACGCCCAGCCCCTACGGCGAAGTGCGCACCTTCATGGAGTTCGACTGGGCCGGCTCGACCAACTATGCGCCGGGCGGCGGCAACCCAACCTCGGTGTCGGACAACCTGCATCCCCGCCTGCGCTATGCCTACGGCACGATCGGCGGGTTGCTCGCCGGTCAGGCGAACTCGAACTTCGAAGACACCGACGCGAACTCGGAGACGATCGACTTCGGCGGCCCGGCCGGTACGCCGGGCGTCGTCCGCATCCCGCAGGTGCGCTACACGATCCCGACCAGCTGGTGGGGCAGCGCGGTGTCGTTCTCGGCCGAGACGCCGGAAACCGACATCATGACCCCGCTCGGCCTGGTCGGCAGCGACGCCGGCGTCAGCAGCGCCGCCGTCTCGCCCGGGCAGGGTTCGTGCACGGTCACCGGCGTCGCCGGCGCAACCTGCACCATCGGCCCGGCCCTCAACGTCAACCCGGCGAAGTCCACCGCGCCCGACCTGACGGCGGCCTGGTTCATCCCGCAGCCCTGGGGTCACCTCGACTTCGCGGCGGTGGTGCGCCCCGGCCTCGACATCCAGGACGGCAAGTTCCTGTCGCGCCAGTTCATCGGCTACGGCGTGCAGGTGTCCGGCGTGTTCAAGCCGGGCTGGATGGGCTGGGCCAAGGATAGCATCCAGGGCCACTTCACCGTCGGCGATGCGCTCGGCCGCTACCTGAACAGCAGCACCAACTTTGCCCTGGCGACCAACTTCAGGGCGGCGACGACCAGCCCGGCCAATGCCGCGACGATCCTCGTCAAGCCGACGCGGCAGCTCGGGGTCAACGTCGGGTACACGCATCACTGGTCGCCGAACCTGCGCTCGACGATCAACTTTGGCTACAACCGTCAGGATCTCGATGCCCCGATTTCGCTGATCGGCAGCCAGGCGGGCGCCGGCAACAAGGAAATCTACACGAGCCACCTGAACCTGATCTGGAGCCCGGTGAGCTTCGTGGACATCGGTGCGGAATACATGTACGGCCACCGCGTCGTGTTCAACAACCAGAGCGGCAACGAGAACACGCTGATCGGCGAGTTCAAGTTCCGCTTCTAGGCGGGTATGCCCAAGCGAAAGGCCCGCCGGGCGACCGGCGGGCCTTTTTCTTTGCCGACGCGGCGGCGACCGCAGGGCGACCGCCTTCGCGCAAGGACCGTTCGACGCCGCGGAGGCGGCGGTATCGAGGGTCCTCCGAGCCCGCCGCCGCGGCTATTGCGCCGCCGGGGCGAGCGCAGCGGCTTTTGCCGCCTCGATCTCGGCCGCCTTCTTCTCGACCAGCGCGACCAGGTGCTCGACGATGTCGGCGTCCTTGAGGCGATGGTCGGTGACCCCGCTCAGATAGATCTGGTGCGTGTTGTTGCCGCCGCCGGTGAGGCCGATATCGGTCTCGCGCGCCTCCCCCGGCCCGTTGACGACACAGCCGATCACCGACAAGGTCAGCGGCGTGGTGATGTGGGCGAGCCGCTCTTCCAGCAGTTCCACCGTCTTGATCACCGGAAATTGCTGGCGCGCGCAGGATGGGCAGGAGATCACCGTGACGCCGCGGCGGCGCAGGCCCAGCGCCTTCAGCATGTCGTAGCCGACCTTGACCTCCTCGACCGGGTCGGCCGACAGCGAGACGCGAATCGTGTCGCCGATCCCGGCCCACAGCAGCATGCCGAGCCCGATCGACGATTTGACCGTGCCGCTGCGCAGCCCGCCCGCCTCGGTGATGCCGAGATGCAGCGGGTAGTCGCAGGCCTCGGCAAGCTGCTGATAGGCGGCGACGGCAAGAAACACGTCGGACGCCTTGCAGGAGATCTTGAACTCGAAGAAGTCGTTGTCCTCGAGGATCTTGGCGTGGTTGAGCGCGCTTTCGACCATGGCCTCGGGGCAGGGCTCGCCGTATTTCTCGAGCAGGTCGCGTTCGAGCGAGCCGGCATTGACGCCGATCCGCATCGAGCAGCCGTGGTCCTTGGCCGCCTTGATCACCTCGCGCACCCGTTCGGCCGAGCCGATATTGCCGGGATTGATCCGCAGGCAGGCGGCGCCGCTTTCCGCCGCCTCGATCGCCCGGCGGTAGTGGAAATGGATGTCGGCGACGATCGGCACCGTCACCTGCCGGGTGATCTGCTTCAGCGCCAGCGCCGATTCCTGGTCCGGGCACGAGACCCGCACGATATCGGCGCCGGCGCGCTCCAGCGCCTTGATCTGCTCCACCGTCGCCGCGACGTCGCTGGTCACCGTATTGGTCATCGACTGCACCGAGATCGGCGCCTCGCCGCCGACCGGCACCTTGCCGACATGGATCGTGCGGCAGCGGCGGCGCTGGATGTCACGGTACGGCCTGACGCTCATCGTCTTCCTCGCGGCAACGGCAATCCTCTAGCGTATTAACACGCTATAGAACCGCTTGATGACAGAAAAAAGACGCGCGCTCAGCCGCGGATCGCGGTGCCGGCGGCGAGCGCTTCCGGCTCGAGCAATACGTCGCGCCGCAGCGTGCCGATGCCGCCGATCGACGGCACCGGCTTGCCGTCGACGGTGATCTCCAGCGCCCCGGCATTGCCGGTGCGCAGGAACAGGCCGGGCCTCGCCGGCACCTTGTAGGTCTCGCCCGATTTGAGCACGCGCGAGAACACCACCGTCTGGTCGGGGGCGCGCACCTGGATCCAGCAATCGGCGAGCGCCTTGATGACGACCCGCGGTCCCGCGGGCGGCGGCGCCGGCGCGGCGGCGGGCCTGGCGGCCGGCGCCGCGGGCGGGCTGGCCGTTGCCGGCGCCGGGCTGGTCCCCGGATTCGGCGCCGCGACGGCGGGGCCGGCGACGAGCGCGGTCGATGGCGGCGCCGGCGCCGCGGCCGGCGCGGCGGGCGCCGCAGCCGGAGCCGCCGTCGTCGCGGCCGGAGCTCCCGTCGTCGCGGGCGGAGCCGCGGGCGTCTCGGCCGCGACCGTCGTCTCGGTGGACGGCACCGGGCTGCCGGCGACGATCGACGGCGAGCGCAGCGAGGCCGGCACCGGCGCCACCCGCTCGGGACGGCTGCGCTCGCCGGTCGACAGGTAGTACCAGGTGCCGTAGCCGCACATCGCCAGGATCAGCGCCACCAGCAGCATCGCCGCGCCGGGCAGGCTGCGCTCGCCGAGCGGCACCGGCAGCGACAGGTCGGGCCGCGCGGTCAGCCCGGTGGCCTCGTCCTTGAAGCGGACCAGGATCGCCTCGGCGTCGAGCCCGAGATAATGCGCATAGGCGCGCACAAAGCCGATCGCATAGGTCGGCCCCGGCAGGTCGTGCGAGCGGCCCTGTTCGAGTGCGGCAAGATAGGCCGGCTTGATGCGCAGCGCCTCGCCGATGCCGTCGAGATCGAGCGCAAGCTCCTCGCGGCGCTCGCGCAAGACCTCGCCGACCGAGCGGAGGCGCGGGCTGATCCGCGGCATCTCTTCGGCCGGGGGGTCGGAGAAAGGCGTCTTTATGCGCTGCAATAGGGCCAAGGCGCGCTCTCGCTTTCGGGTCATTTAAACAAAACCGCCCGGGCTTGTCGAATCGGCCCCCTACAGGGCGACGGCGTGGTCGCGGGCGAAATCCGCCAGCCGGCGGCGCAGCGAGTGGTCCGGCCGGTCGCCGATCTCGTCGAGATAGCGGGCGAGCGCGCCGGCATCGAGGCTGCGCAGCATCGTCTTGACCGGGCCGATCGCGGTGGTCGCCACCGACAGGGTGCGGAAGCCGAGCGCGATCAGCACCATCGCCTCGATCGGGTTGCCCGCCATCTCGCCGCACATGCTGAGCGGCATCGCCGCGTCGCGGCAGGCCGCGACCAGTTGCCGGAACAGCGCCAGCATCGGCGCCGACAGCAGGTCGTAGCGCTCGGCAAGCAGCGGGTTGCCGCGGTCGCAGGCATAGAGGAACTGGACCAGATCGTTGGTGCCGACCGACAGGAAGTCGATGCGCTCGAACAGGGCCGGCAACTGCCACAGCAGCGCCGGCACCTCGAGCATGACGCCGACCTTGACCGAACGCGGCGGCGGCCGGCCCTCGGCGGCGGCGCGGGCGAGCTCGGCGTCGAGCAGCGCGCGGGCGCGGTCGAGCTCGGCGACCTCGGCGATCATCGGGAATTTGACGAACAGCTCGCGCCCGCTCGACGCCCGCACCAGCGCCCGCAATTGCTGGCGCAGCATCGCCGGACGGTCGAGCCCGATGCGGATCGCCCGCCAGCCCATCGCCGGGTTGTCCTCCGCCGCATTGGTCAGATACGGCAGCACCTTGTCGCCGCCGATATCGAGGGTGCGGAAGACGATCGGCCGCCCCTCCGCCTGCTCGTAGGCGCGGCGGTAGAATTCGGTCTGGTCGGCGACGTCGGGAAAGGCGTCGCGGGTCAGCAGCGGGATCTCGGTGCGGAACAGGCCGACGCCCTCGGCCCCGGTCGCCTTCAACTGGGCGACGTCGATCAGCAGCCCGGCATTCAACAGCAGGCTGACCGCAACCCCGTCGCGCGTCACCGCCGGCACGTCGCGCAGGGTCTCGTAATAGGCGCGGCGCCGCGCCCGCGCCGCCACCGTCGCCGCCACCGATTGCTGGATGTCCTCGCTCGGGCGGATCAGCACCTGCGCCCGCTCGCCGTCGACAACCACCAGATCGCCGCTCTCGATCAGGCTGGTCGCGTCGGCGACCCGGCCGACCACCGGAATGTCGAAGGCGCGGGCGACGATCGCGACATGCGCGGTCGGCGAGCCCTCCTCCAGCACCAGCCCCAGAATGCGGCGGTGCGCATAGTCGAGCAGCTCGGCCGGCCCCATCGCATGCGCGACCAGCACGAACTCGGGCGGCAGCTCGCCCGACGCCGCCTCGGGGTCCTGGCCGGAAAGGTATTTCTGCAGCCGGTTGGCAAGGTCTTCGAGGTCGAACAGGCGCTCGCGCAGCAGCGGGTCGGTGACCAGCATCATGCGGCTGCGCGTCTCGCTGCTGACCCGCTCGACCGCGGCCTCGGCGGTCAGCCCGCTCCTGACCGCCTCGGTTATGCGGCCGAGCCAGCCGCGATCGGCGGCGATCATGCGATAGGTCTCGATGACGTCGCGATGCTCGCCGGCGCCGAGACCGCGGGTGGTCGCCACCATCTCGTCGATCGCCTGCTGCATCGCCGCGACCGCGCGGCGCAGCCGGTCGAGCTCGGCGGCGACATCCTCGGCGACGACCTCGCGGATCGTCGGCCGCGCCTCGTGCAGCACCGCCGGGGCGATCGCCAGCCCGGGGTTGAGGCAGATGCCGTCGAGCCGGACCGGCTGCAGCGCACCGCCGCGCCCCTGGGCGATCTCCAGCGGGTTGACCAGATCGCCGCTGGCGATCAGCTCGGCGACCACCATCGCGATGGTCTGGGCGACCTCGATGTCGTCTTCGCTGTAGTGGCGCGGCGTGCGGTTCTGTACCACCAGCACGCCGAGCACGCGGCCGCCGCGCAGGATCGGCACGCCCATCAGCGAGTGGTAGATCTCCTCGCCGGTCTCCGGCCGATAGGCGAAATCGGGGTGCGCCTGCGCGTCCGACAGGGCAAGCGGCCGCTCGGTCGCGGCAATGACCCCGACCAGCCCCTCGCCGACCCGCAGCCGGGTGCGGTGCACCGCCTCCGGCCGCAGCCCCTCGGTGGCGAACAGTTCGAGCACCTCGCCGGCGCGCAGCACATAGACCGAGCACACCTCGGCGACCATCTCGGCGGCGACGATGCGGACGATGCGGTCGAGCCGCTCCTGCGCGCTGCCTTCGCGCGCCATGATGTCGCGCAGGCGGCGCAGCAGGCGGCGGATCCCGGTCTGCGACCCGCCGGCGCCCGCGCCGGGGTTCGACGCGGCATGTGCTGCCGCGTCGCTCATCCCGCCCGGCGCTCGCGACCGGCAATCGCGGCGAGGGTCTGTTCGACCAGCTCGTCGAGGATTTCCGCGGTGGGCTGCTCGCGGGTGACAAGGCCGACGCTCTGTCCCGCCATCAGCGAGCCGGCATCGACATCGCCGTCGATCACCGCGCGGCGCAACGCCCCGGCCCAGAAATGCTCGATCTCGAGCTGCGCGTCCTTCTGGCTCAGCTCGCCGCGGTTGAAGCGCTCGATGACCTCGCGCTGCACCTCGGCAAAGCGCCGGGTCGCCGGGTTGACCAGGGCGCGCACGGGGATCACCGGAAAGCGCGGATCGACCTGGACCGAGGCGACCGCGTCGCGCGCCGCGGCGCGGATGAACGCGCGCTTGAAATGCGGATGGGCGATCGACTCATGGGCGCAGACAAAGCGGGTGCCGAGCTGCACGCCGGCGGCGCCCATCTGCAGATAGGACAGGATCGCCTCGCCGCGGCCGATGCCGCCGGCGACAAAGACCGGCACCTCGTCGAGATGCGGCAGCACCTCCTGCGCCAGCACCGCGGTCGACACCGGGCCGATATGGCCGCCGGCCTCGCTGCCCTCGATGACGATCGCGTCGGCCCCCGAGCGCACCAGCCGCTTGGCGATGACCAGCGCCGGGGCGAAACACACCACCTTGGCGCCGCCGGCGCGGATGCGCTCGATCGCCTCCGCCGTCGGGATGCCGCCGGCGAGCACGACGTGACCGACCTTGTGACGGATGCACACGTCGATCAGCTCGAGCAGCTGCGGGTGCATCGTGATCAGGTTGACCCCGAAGGGCAGCGCGGTCAGGCGCTGCGTCGCCTCGATCTCGCCGGCGAGCAGGTCCGGCGACATCGCGCCCGAGGCGATGACGCCGAAGCCGCCGGCATTGGAGATCGCCGCCACCAGGTTGCGCTCCGACACCCAGGTCATCGCCCCGCCCATGATCGCCAGCCGGGTGCCGAGAAAGGCGCGGCCGCGCGCCCACAACCGCTCGAGCTCGTCGCGCGCGCGGCTGTCGGGGGCGGCCAAAGCGTCGTTCATCCGGCGTCGTCGAGGCCGTAGGCGGTATGCAGCGCGCGCAGCGCCAGCTCGGTGTATTCGGCGGCGATCAATACCGCGACCTTGATCTCGGAGGTCGAAATCACCTGGATGTTGATGCCGCGCTCGGCCAGGGTCTTGAACATCATCTGGGCGACCCCGGGATTGCTGCGCATGCCGACGCCGATCACCGAAATCTTGACGACGTTGGCGTCCGGCTTCAGCGCGGCAAAGCCGATCGCCTTTTTTTGCGCCTCGAGCACGGCGACGGCTCGGTCGAGATCGCTCTGCCCGACGGTGAAGGTGAGATCGGTGGTGTTGCCGTCTTCCGAAACGTTCTGGACGATCATATCGACGTTGATCGCATGCTCGGCGAGCGGGCCGAAGATCGCCGCGGCGACGCCGGGCCGGTCGGCGACGCGCTGCACGGTGATCTTGGCTTCGTCGCGGCTGTAGGCGATCCCGCTGACGACGCGGTGTTCCACGATCTCATCCTCATCGACGACGAGCGTTCCGGGAGTATCGGTAAAGCTCGACAGGACCTGGAGGCGCACCCGATAGTTCATCGCCATCTCGACGGAGCGCGTCTGCAAGACGCGCGCGCCCTGGGATGCCATTTCGAGCATTTCCTCGTAGGTGATTCTATCGAGCTTCCTGGCTTTCGCAACGATGCGCGGGTCGGAGGTATAGACGCCGTCGACATCGGTGAAGATATCGCAGCGGTCGGCATTGAGCGCGGCGGCCATCGCCACCGCCGAGGTATCGGAGCCGCCGCGGCCGAGCGTGGTGATCCGCCCGCGCGGCCCGATGCCCTGAAACCCGGCGACGACCGCGACCTGTCCTTCGCCGAGCCGGCGCGCGATCTCGGCGGTCTCGATCCCGGCGATGCGCGCCTTGCCGTGCACCCCGTCGGTGTTGAGCGGGATCTGCCAGCCGAGCCAGGAGCGCGCGTCGATGCCGAGGTCCTGCAAGGCGAGCGCCATCAGCCCGGCGGTCACCTGCTCGCCCGAGGCGACGACGACGTCGTATTCGCGCGCGTCGTGCAGCCGGCTGATCTGGCGCGTCCACTCGACCAGCCGGTTGGTGTGGCCGGCCATCGCCGAGACCACCACGACGGTTTGGTTGCCGGCATCGACCTCGCGCTTGACGCGCCGCGCCGCGCTCTTGATCCGCTCGACATCGGCGACCGAGGTGCCGCCGAATTTCTGCACGATACGCGCCATGACCGTCCCGTAAGTGCCCCTCTCCCGCGGCGAAATCCCGATCGTATTGTCGGCGCGCGGCGTCCCTCGCATACTCCTTTGCGCGGCAGACGGCCACCCCAAGCGAAAGGCGCTCCGGCATGGCAGCAACCCGCACCACCGTCGACGACGACGAGATCGCCCGCTTCGCCGCGCAAGGTTCGGCGTGGTGGGACCCGGCGGGCAATTTCGCCGCGCTGCATCGGCTCAACCCGCCACGGCTCGGCTTCATCCGCCACCAGCTCCTCGTGCATTTTCATCGCGATGCCCGCTCGCTGCGCCCGTTCGAGGGGCTGAGCCTCGTCGATATCGGCTGCGGCGGGGGGCTCTGCGCCGAACCGATGGCGCGGCTCGGCTTTGCCGTCACCGGCATCGACGCGGCCGAGGCCGCGATCGAGGCGGCGCGCGAGCATGCCGAGGACGCCGGCCTCGCCATCGACTACCGGGTGGCGAGCGCCGAATCGCTGGCCGCGGAAGGATGCCGGTTCGACGTTGCCCTGGGTCTCGAACTGGTCGAGCACGTCGCCGACCGCGACGCGCTGTTCGCCGCCCTCGGCGCCCTGGTCAAGCCCGGCGGGGTGTTTATCGGCGCGACGCTGAACCGGACGATGCGGTCCTTCGCGATGGCGATTGTCGGCGCCGAATACCTGCTCGGCTGGCTGCCGCGCGGCACGCACGACTGGCAGCGCTTTGTGCGCCCCTCGGAATTCGTCCTCGGGCTGCGCCGCAGCGGGCTGCAGCCGACCCGGCTCAAGGGGCTCAGCTACCGGCTCGCCAGCGGCGAGTGGGCGCTGTCGGACGATCTCGGGGTCAACTACCTGGTGATGGCGGTACGCCGCTAGGCTAGGCGTCGCCGGGCGAAATCCACGGGATGCGCCCGATCTGGATGCCCTCCTCGATCAGCTCGCGCGATTCCTCGAGCGTGGCCTCGCCGTAGATGCCGTGCGGATCGACCTCGCCGTAATGGATGCGGCGCGCCTCCTCGGCAAAGCGGTCGCCGACATAGTCGCAATTCCGCTCGATCTGCTGGCGCAGCTGGATCAGCGCCGAGCGGAGCTGCTGCGGCGAAATCGGCGCCCGCTTCTCGCGCGAGCGGGCGATGTTCGGCGCCATCAGCGCCTTCTCGACCGCGGTGTCGCCGCATTCGGGGCAGGCGATTTCGCCGGCCGCGCGCTGTGCCTCAAAGCCGTCGCCGCTGCGGAACCACCCCTCGAATTCGTGACCGGCCGAACAGTGCAGCGCAAATCGGATCATCAAGGCGACCTCCTCGAGCCCTATTTAGGCATAGAAAGGGCTCGCCACAACAATCCGCGATCAATGCTAACAAAGATTGAACCATCGCCGTCGGACTGGGTGATCCGCTTTCTCCGCCTGATCCGTCCCGGCGGGCTGGTGCTCGATCTCGCCGCCGGCGGCGGGCGCCATACCCGGCTGCTGCTCGACCGCGGCTTTCGCGTGCGGGCGGTCGACCGCGACACGGCGGCGCTGCGGCCGCTCGCCTGCGAGACGGTCGAGCTCGACCTCGAAACCGGGGCGCCGTGGCCGCTCGGCGGCGGCTATGACGGGATCGTCGTCACCAACTACCTGCACCGGCCGCTGCTGCCGGCGATCGCGGCCGCGCTGGCGCCGGGCGGCGCGGTGATCTACGAGACCTTCATGGTCGGCCAGGAAGCGTTCGGCCGCCCGACCAACCCGGACTTCCTGCTGCGCCCGGGCGAATTGCTCGGCGCCTTCGCCGCGCTCTCGGTCGTCGCCTTCGAGCAGGGCGAGACCCGTGCGCCGCGCCGCGCGATGGTGCAGCGCATCGCGGCCGTTCGGGAGCCGCCAGGGTCGCTGCCCGCCGGAACGGATTCGGCGTAATATCCCGTCACGGCCGGCGCCCTCGAAAACCCGATGTCGCTCGACGAGTTCCTCGCCTGGGAGCGCGAGCAGCCGGAGCGCTACGAATACGCCGACGGCGTCGTGACGATGATGGCCGGCGAGACGGAAGCGCATGCCACGATAGCGGCGAATCTCATTTCGGCCTTGCGCCAGACGCTTCGCGGTTCCGGCTGCGGACCATTCGGCAGCGACATGAAAATCATGGCGAACAAGACGATTCGTTACCCGGATGTCTCGGTGATCCGCCGCCCGATCGATCATCCGGGGACTGTGGTCCGGGATCCCGTTCTCGTCATCGAGGTCCGGTCGCCTGCGACTGAGCGAATCGACCGCGGACGCAAGAAGTTCGACGACGTTGCCACCCCCTCGATTCGGCAATATGCGATCGTTGAGCAGGAGGAGCGGCGGATCGACCTCAACACAAAGCGCGGAAACGGCTGGGTGAATGAGGTTGTGACCGATGGCGCGCTCGACCTGTCGAGCGTCGGGGTCGCGCTGGCGCTCGATACGATCTACGGGGATACCGAACTGGCCGCTATTCGGCCGCCAGCTTCGCCGTCACCGGCGGGGTGAAGGCGCGGTCGTGCCGGAGCGAGGGCACCATGCCCCGCGCCTCGGCAATCCGCGCCGGGTCGATCTCGGCGGTGACGATGCCGACCCCCTCGCCGGCATCGGCCAGGACCCTGCCCCACGGATCGACGATCAGCGCGTGGCCGTAGCTGCGCCGGCCGCCGGCATGCTCGCCCCAGGCCGCCGGGGCGAAGACGAAACAGCCGTTCTCGATCGCCCGCGCGCGCAGCAGCACGTGCCAGTGCGCGGTCCCGGTGGGCACCGTGAACACCGACGGCACCGCCAGGAAATCCGCCCCGGCCTGGGCCAGGGCGCGGTAGAGATGGGGAAAGCGCACGTCGTAGCACACGCTCATGCCGAGCCGGCCCCACGGCGTCTCGGCGACGACGGTGCCGGCGCCGGGGCGGTAGGCGCTGCTTTCGCGATAGCTCTCACCGCCCGGCAGGTCGATGTCGAACATGTGGATCTTGTCGTAGCGCGCGACGATCGCCCCCGCCGCGTCGATCAGGAACGAGCGGTTGGCCAGCCGCGCCTCGCCCGGCTCCTCGGGGTCGATGACCAGCGAGCCGAGCAGCAGCCAGGCGCCGGTCTCGCGCGCCAGCGCGCGCATGCCGGCAAGAAACGGGTCGTCGGCCTCGCGCCGCGCCTTCTCGCGCCGGCGGCGGCCGCTCTCGATGAAGTTCGAGACCTCCGGAGTCATGACGAAATCGGCCCCGGCCTCGCGCGCCCGGCGCACCAGCCCGGCGACGGCGGCAAGGTTTGCCTCCGGCTCGGGTCCGGCGGTGAACTGGAGGCAGGCGGCGGTAAATTTCCCGGTCACGGCGCGATCCCCAATTTGGCGTCGAGCCTGCCGGCGCGGTCGAGCGCGACCATGTCGTCGCAGCCGCCGATATGCTCGCCGTCGATGAATATCTGCGGCACGGTGCGGCGCCCGCCCGAGCGCTCGATCATCTCGGCGCGGCGTCCCGGTTCGGCCTCGACGTCGATGTCGGTATAGGCGACGCCCTTCTGCCGCAGCAGCGCCTTGGCGCGCGCGCAAAACGGGCACCACGCCGTCGTGTAAAGTTCGACCCGGGCCATGCTCGGCCGCTCCGTCAGTTGCCGATGCGCGCGGCGCGCGCCAGGGTCAGGACGCCGACAAAGCTGGCCCCGGCGCGGCGCAGGACGCGGGCACATTCGGCCGCGGTCGCCCCGGTCGTCAAGACGTCGTCGACGATCACGACCCGCTTGCCGCGCACGTCGCGGCCGCGGCGCAAGGCAAAGGCGCCGCGCACGTTGCGCGCCCGCGCCAGCGGGCCGAGCCGCCCCTGCGACGGCGTGCGCCGCCGCCGCACCAGCCAGTCGGCGGCCACGGGCGGCCCGCCGGCGCGGCGGATCGCCTGGGCCAGCAGCGCGGCCTGGTTGTAGCGGCGGGTAAACAGCCGGGTCCAATGCAGCGGCACCGGCATGACCAGGTCGGCGCCGTCCAGCACCTCGGCGCCGCTGCGCCGCATCCAGCGGCCGAATGCGGCGGCGAGATGGGTCTGGTCGCCGTGTTTCAGCAGCAGGACCAGGCGGCGGCTGTTCTTGTCGTAGCGCATGACGGCGCGCGCCCGGTCCCAGGCCGGCGCCTCGCGGGCGCAGGCGGCGCAGAGCGCGCCCTCGCCCATCGGATGGGCGAACGGCAGGCCGCACACCGCGCACCACGGCGGCGCGAAGAAATCCATTGCCGCCCAGCACGTGCCGCACAGCGCGTCGGGTTCGCGGACAATGGCGCCGCAGGCGAGGCAACGCGGCGGCAGGACCGCGTCGACCGCGGCGCGGCCGAGCGATTTGAGACGGACGGCAACGGCCATCGCGCTAGAATCGACGACGCCGTGGCCTCGTCAACCCGAGATTTCCCGAGGCCGCGGCCTCCGTCGCGGTCGGGCCGTGCTATCATCGCCGCGCCCGATGGAGCGAGCGATGAGCGATATCCCAGCCGGCGGAGGCCAATGCGGCGCCACCCTCGACCGCCCGGGCGCCGGCTGCGCCGACTGCCGGCTCCCTGAGCGCGAGACGCCCGCCGACCGGTCGCCGCCGCGATGACAGGAACCGGCGCGCCGGCGCTGCTGTTCGACCGGCGCGCCTGGCGGCTGCACCGCGAGCGCGCGGTGCGGCGGGGCGCGGTGCGCTTTCTCCATGACGAGATCGCCGCCCGCCTCGGCGAGCGGCTCGACCTGGTCCGGGGCGACTTTGCCGAGGCGCTGGCGCTCGGCCTGCCCGCGCCGGCGTTGCCGGTGTCGCGGACCGTCGCCGCCGATCCGGCTGCGGCGCTGCGTCCGTCGGTGGTCGCCGACCCGGAATTGCTGCCGTTCCGCGCGGCGAGCTTCGACCTCGCGGTCAGCAACCTGGTGCTGCACTGGAACGCCGACCTGCCCGGCGCGCTGGCCCAGCTTCGCCGCGTGCTGCGGCCGGACGGGCTGCTGCTCGCGGCGCTGTTCGGCGGACAGACGCTGGTCGAGCTGCGCACCGCGCTGCTCGAGGCGGAGCTTGCCGAGGAGGGCGGCGCCAGCCCGCGCGTCTCGCCGACCGTCGAGCTCGGCGACGCCGCCGCCCTGCTGCAGCGCGCCGGCTTTGCGATGCCGGTGGCCGATACCGAGACGGTGACGGTGACCTATGCCGACCTGTTCGCGCTGATGCGCGACCTGCGCGGCATGGGCGAGACCAACGCGCTCGCCGCGCGGCGCCGCACCGCGACCCGCCGCGCGACGCTCGCCCGCGCCGCGGCGCTTTACGCCGAGCGCTTCGCCGGCGCCGACGGCCGCATCCCGGCGACTTTCGAGATTCTGTTCCTGACCGGGCGGGCGCCGCCCGGGTGACCCGGCGCCGCCTCCGTCACAGGAGATCGCGCAGCATGGCGACAAGCGGCTTGTCGGCGGGCGGCATCGGATAGTCGGGAAGCTGCGCCGGGCGCACCCATTTCAGCGCCTGGCCCTCGCGCGCGGCGGCGATTCCGCGCCATTTGCGGCAGACGTAAAGCGGCATCAGCAGGTGGAATTCGGGATAGGCATGCGAGGCGAAGGTGAACGGGGCGAGGCAGCTCGCCTCGGTGTCGATGCCCAGTTCCTCGCGCAGTTCGCGGATCAGCGCCGCCTCCGGGGTCTCGCCCGGCTGCACCTTGCCGCCGGGAAATTCCCACAGCCCGGCGAGATGCTTGCCGGGCGGGCGCCGGGCCAGGAGGACGCGGCCGTCGGCGTCGATCAGGGCGACCGCCGCGACCAGCAGCACCGGCCGCGCTTCAGCTCCGGTAGCTGCCGTTGATGTCGACATAGCCGTGCGTCAGGTCGCAGGTCCACACCGTCGCCTTGCCGCGGCCGAGGCCGAGCCCGACCTCGATCCGGATGTCGCGGCCCTTCATGTGCTCGGCCACCGGGGTCTCGTCGTAGCCGTCGATGACGCCGCCGTCGCGGACGATCGGCACGCCGCCGATCGCGATCGACAGGCGGTCGCGGTCGGCCTTTTCGCCGGCCTTGCCGACCGCCATGACGATGCGGCCCCAATTGGCGTCGCCGGCGGCGATCGCGGTCTTGACCAGCGGCGAATTGCCGATCGCCAGGCCCACCCGCCGCGCCGCCCGGCTGCTCGCCGCGCCCGATACCTCGATGGTGACGAATTTCTCGGCGCCTTCGCCGTCGCGCGCGATCTGCTGCGCCAGGTCGATCATCACGCCGTCGAGGGCGCGGCGGAAGCCGGCGAGCCGCCGGTCGCCGGCATCGGCGATGGCCGGGTGCCGCGCCTGCTGGGTCGCGCACAGCAGCACCGTGTCGCTGGTCGAGGTGTCGCCGTCGACGGTGATCGAGTTGAACGAGCGCACCGTCGCCGCCGAGAGCAGTTTCTGCAATACCGGCGCCGGCAGCGACGCGTCGGTGAAGACATAGCCGAGCATCGTCGCCATGTCGGGCGCGATCATCCCCGAGCCCTTGCAGAACCCGTTGAGCCGCACCGGCACCCCGGCGATCGCCGTCGTCGCGGTCGCCGCCTTGGGGAAGGTGTCGGTGGTCATGATCGCGCGCGCCGCCTTTTCCCAGGCGTCGGCGGCCAGCGTTTTGACGATCGCCGGCATCGCCGCGGTGATCCGTTCGCCCGGCAGCTT
>Ga0209581_1001447_pt1 | contig 27512 bp, 28 predicted proteins | sample Coa_R2_FD_187160 | JGI IMG/M metagenome (GOLD analysis project Ga0209581, IMG submission 187160) | Surface soil microbial communities from Centralia Pennsylvania, which are recovering from an underground coalmine fire - Coalmine... | ecosystem: Environmental > Terrestrial > Soil > Unclassified ...
AGGTTCGTGTTGGAACTGCTGGCTGACCAAGCCGCCTCGTAAGTTGTTTCGCCCTGAGACCAGTCGAGCTGCAATACGAGCGTGTATGGATTTTGGCTGCCGAAGACGTCGACGGAGACGCCGAGGACGTAATCGCACGGGTTGGGAGGGAGGCCGACATAGTTGGCTTCGTCGGCGCTGTGGATCACTTTATCGTAAGCGAGCTTGCTGGCACTGCCGTGGCCGCCTGAAATGGACAGGATGCCGGAAGTGGCCGCGAGGAGATGGCCGTCTTTGTCGGGGATGGCGTCGCGCTGCAATTCCTTTATGTTGATTTTGAGCAGGCCACCGGGTGCGATAGGGAAGGTCTTGGTGTAGGGCGTCTCGGCGGGGTTGGCGGAGTCAGGGTAAAGCTTAAGCGTAACTTCGTCGTCTTCGCTGGCGGTGTTCTGGACCATGAGGGTAGTCTCGAAGGTTCCGTCGGTGCGCCAGATGGAGCCTGTGCCACGTGAAGGATACGACGTAAAGGAAGGCCCGACAACGTAGCCGCCCTTGTTGCCGTCGTAGTTGAAAAGCTCGCCCACGATGCTGATTTTACCGGAGTCCGGAACAAGTTCTAGGGTGGCTTGATGGAGGTCGGCGGGCAGCGCGCCGTCCTTTTGTTCCTGGCTCAGGTCAATGATTCGGGACTCGTTCGGGTTGAGGGAGAACGCGGGCAGGGGAATGCTTTGGACCGAGCCGTTCAGGAGGTATTTGATCTTGGGCGCGACGCCCACGGGCGCGGAGTCCACGTTGCGCACGACGGCGACCGAGCGGAAAGAAACTTCGGCGGGATAGCCTTCCTCGGGCGGCTGCTGGCCTAGAAGGACAAAATGCGAGCGGAGCGTGCCGGTTGGATAAAGAAGAGATTTATCCATGAAGTGGATGTACTTGGTGAAGCCGGTTCTTTTGTTGAACAGGGTACCCTCGACAATGATGTCTCCCGGATACTCGTCGTACTCGAGGTGAATCCCAGTGCCGTTTTCGCGGCTGCGCGCGACGAGGTTGTCGATATTGAGCCAGTAGGTTTGGCGGGGAGCAATCTGAATGGGTGGGAGCTCCTTTGAATCGTCGTTTACGAGGTACGTGGCATGGACCACGCGCTCCTCGGTCGAAGACGTGTTCGTGATCGCGACGAAGCCCTGGGTTCCTTCGTCTGGGGCCCAAAGCACGGCGTCGTAGGCGGTACCGCTCCAATATTCCTCCGGACTTTGCGCGTAGGAAAGAAGATACAGGCTGCGATCCTCGTTGGCTGACACGACCTCGGCCGTAATTCCTCCGTATCCGTTCAGGGTGTATTCAACCGCAACGGTTCCACGCTTGTCTTGGCGGCCATGGGCGGAAAGCGTGGCCGCAAGGTCCACGGTGGCGGAGCTATGCGGGGCCATTGCCACCGGGTCCAGAGCGAACTCAGCATCCCCAAGGATCAAGCGGGGAATCACAGTGACGTTTGCGGTCGCTGTGAGGTTCTGCAGGATCAATTGCGGTTTGAAGCCGTCCCCGTTAAGGAACGTAGCGAAGCGTTCGTGCGGCGTGGCAGCCTGCACCCTGCTTAACGGCTGATTACCCTGTGCCTTTGCGGTGCGAGTTGAGAGTCTGAAGGTGAAGGCGAATAAACCGACTAGCATGAACGTGAGTACGAGGGTTAGACGGCGAATGGCAATATGGCCCATTTCCCCTCTGAGGACTTGAGGAAGTGGGGGCAACATAGCAGTGTGCTAATTAGTGTGTCAAGTACCAATAGCGTACCCATACATAAGAATCGCGGCCGCCCTTTGCTTTGTCACAGGTCTGCTGGTTGTGGAGGAAGGCGTGGTAGGCGTTAACTGGCAGGGCGTCATGGGAGGGGAGTCCCATTGACCCGGGCGGAGGCGGAGCCTAGGCTGAGATTGCGGGGGCTGTTTCACATTGGGTCATTGAGTTGGGGCATTGAACTTCCGCGTGAGTCTGAGACCGAGAAAGAGGGAAAAGTCGTGCTGCGTGCCGACGAAATGAGTTTTCAGGAGCGGATGAAGCATATCCGTGCAGGGGCGCGGCTGAATTCGCGCGTCAAGGTTGCCGTGGAGTGGAACGAGGGCGGCCAAAAGCATCGCTCGGAAGGGTACACGGTGGATATCAGCCCGAGGGGCTGCCTGGCGATCGTGCCGCAGGGATTTCCCGTGGGGCAGCGCGTGCGGCTGGTCAACCTGATCAATCAGAACGAATCGAATGCGGTGTTGATCTGGCGCGGACATGAAGGGCGGACGGGTTGGGAGTTGGGATTGGAGTTGCAGGATCCGCCGTTTGAGTTCTGGGGAGTCGAGTTTTAGGCGGACGAGCAGAGGCGGTTGGTAGAGCGCCAGTTGGGGTCCCTCGCAATCCGGCAGGAGCCGGAATTCCAAGAAAGCTGAGGCACAGACGGAAGCCTGCCTGAGGCAGGCAGGTCTGTGCTGCTGGTGGCGGCGTAAAGCCGCCTCTACAGACGCCGGCAGGGTCGGGACGGGCGGAGGCGGGGCTCCGCGGGTTTTTCCACCGCGCCGGCCGAACCGGCCACTTTTTCCTTGCACTCGAATAGCTTAGAAACGTACAGTTACTCTAGTCCTAGGGGGATTTCTGCGGACGGCACCTATTACTAGGAAGGCGGTTGCCGGACGGACTGCGGCGTGCCCGGCAGGGAAGCGGGCGAAGGAACGAGCACGCGCGCGCGGAGGCAGATGAGAATGACTGCCATCATCACGATTGCCAATCAAAAAGGCGGAGTGGGAAAGACGACGACGGCGATCAATCTCTCGGCGGCAATTGCAAGCAAGGGCAAGCGCACACTGCTCATCGATCTCGATCCTCAGGCCAACACCACGATCGCATTTTACGACTCAGGCGAAATTTCAAGCTCGATGTTTGACGTTCTGAGCGACGCGCGCGCGGCGATGGCCAGCGTGATCAAGCCGACGAAGGACCCTCAGCTTTTCCTTGGCCCCGGCAGGCTGGCGCTGGCGAAGCTCGAACAAATTCTGGCGGGGCAGTTCGACGCGCCGTACCGGCTGAAGGATGCGCTGGCGCCGATCCTCAAGGATTACGACTACATCATTCTGGACACACCGCCGTCCTTGGGGATCCTGACGGTGAACGCTCTCGTCGCTTCGACGCATCTGCTCGTTCCGATTCAGGCGGCGTACTTCGCGATCGAAGGGACGGACGATCTGCTCGAAACCTACGAGCGTATCCGGGCGCGGCCCAATCCGAGCTTGAAAGTGCTGGGCGTGGTGATCACGCTGTTCGACAAGCGCACGAACATTTCGAAGGACACGCACGGGCAGATTCGCACCGTGTTCGGCGAAGTGCTGTTCAAGACGAAGATCAGCAAGAACGTGCGGCTGGAGGAAAGCCCGGCGTACAAGGAAACGATTTTAACGTTCGCGCCAAAATCCCCCGGCGCGGCCGAGTACAAAAAGCTTGCAGCGGAGGTGATTCAACGTGTCGAAGAGAGTCGGATTACCCGTCACGCTGAAGATGCGGCATGACGCGCATTACGTCGAACAACTGACCAGTTACAGCGGCGCAGCGGTTGGACGGATGATCCGCGTGGATCAGATCCGGCCAAACCCGGAGCAGCCGCGGAAAGCACTGGGCGACTTGCAGGAGCTGACGGAGTCCATCCGGGAAAAGGGAGTGCTCGAGCCGCTGCTGGTACGCTTCGTGCCGCGGGAGGACTGCTTCTACATCATCTCCGGCGAGCGGAGATACCACGCTTCACGTGCCGCAGGGCTGCGCGAAGTGCCGTGCATCGAAAAGATGGCGGACGACGCGGAAACGCTGGAGATCGCGCTGGTTGAGAACATCCAGCGGAAGGACCTGACGCCGTTCGAAGAGGCGGAAGGATTGCACCGGCTGGCGACGCAATTCGAGTACACCCACGAGGATTTGGCGAAAAAGATTGGGCGGGCGCGGTCGTCAGTGACGGAGACGCTTTCTTTGCGGAATATTCCGGAATCATTGCGCAAGAAGTGCATCGATCACGGAATCGTTTCCAAGTCGCTGCTCCTGCAGATTGCCCGGCAGCCCACCGAAAAGAAGATGATCGAGATGTTCCAGAAGATTCTGCATGGCGGGCTGACGCGGGATGAAGCGCGGCGCGAACGGAAGGAAGAACAAACGGGACCGCTGCGGCCGAGGCCCTTCATATTCCATTTTGAGCCGCAGAACGAGAGCTTCAAATTCCGGATTCAGTTCAAAAAGAGCCACGTTTCACGGGACGAATTGATTTCGACCCTGCGGGAAATCCTGGCGCAACTGGAAGGCTCCGCGGCGGACGCGGATTCCACGGCAGCTTGAGCCTGGCGCAGGAAATCCCACAAGCTTGGACTGCGGCGCACAACGCGATTGGGCGTAAAATTCAAGCATGTTTGAGTTAACGCCTGTCCAAATGCGGATCCTGGAACGCCTGTTTGCCGCGGGGTTCCGGCCGATTGCGATTCCTCCTTATGAGAACGCCGTGTGCGTGCACCGTGGCGACTGCGCGGCTCCGCTTGCAGCCGTGCCGAACGCAGGGCTGCGGCTGCTGGCGCCGGCAACGTATCTGATCGAGGGAAGCCTGAGCGCGCGCGTAAAGCGGAACGGACGGGAAGTCTTCGTCTGGAAGCAGAGAGAGCTGGAGGCTACTCCCGAACGGCTAGGCGAACTGGAAAAGTTCCGTCGCGATCTGGGCGAGATATTGGAAGAAGGAAGCGTGCAGTAGCAGCTTCGCCGGTTTGCAATTCTCAAAAGTCCCCGGCAAACTATTTTCCCCATGGATTCCTACGACCTGATTTGCATTGGCGCAGGCCCGACGGGCCTGGCGTGCGCGATCGAGGCGGTGCGCGCAGGAATGCGGCCGCTGGTGATCGACAAAGGGTGCTTGTGCAACTCGATTTATCACTATCCGGTGAACATGGTGTTTTTTACCACGCCGGAACTGCTGGAGATCGGCGACCTGCCGCTGGTGTGCGCGGCGGAAAAGCCGACGCGTACGGAAGCGCTGAAATACTACCGAAAGGCCGCGGAGCACTACGGGTTGGAGCTGCGGCTGTTTGAAAAAGTAGTTCGAGTGGACGGACACGAGGGGCGCTTTACGGTGGTGACGAAAAACAGCAGTGGCACGGAACATCGCTACGACGGAAGAAGGATTTCGGTGGCGACGGGGTATTACGACCTTCCGAACCTGCTGGGAGTGCGCGGCGAGCAACTACCGCACGTTTCGCACTATTACACCGAGCCGCACGAGTTCTGGAATCAGGACGTGGCGGTGATCGGCGGCAAAAACTCGGCGGCGGAAGCGGCGCTCGACCTCTGGAGGGGCGGCGCGCGCGTGACGCTGATTCACAGAGGAAAGGAGTTGGGTTCGACGATCAAGTATTGGGTCCGGCCGGACATCGAGAACCGGATCAAGAACAAGGAGATTCAGGCGGTCTTCCATGCAAGAGTGGAGGAGATCACTCCGGAAGAAGTGGTCGTTGAGCAACATGGAAGGCACAAACACATTCCGGCAAAACGGGTGTTCGCCTTGACCGGCTATCATCCGGATTTTGCGTTTATCGAAAGCCTGGGAGTCAAACTGGACAAAGAATCGCGCAAGCCGGAGATGGACCCGGAAACGCACGAGAGCAACGTGCCGGGAATTTACCTTGCGGGTGTGGTGATTGGCGGACGGCATACGAGCGAAATTTTCATCGAAAACGGGCGATTCCACGGCAAGCAGATCGTTCAGGCTCTGAAAAAGCACAAGAAAAATTAGATCCAGCCAAGGCAAGAGGTTTGCCGGATCAGAGAGGCTTTGTTAGACTTTCACCATGCCATCCGCGATTCGCGAAGTCGTTGAGACGTTCAGCACAATGTTCAAGGGATTCAGCGTAACCTTCCGCAACATGCTCCGGAAGACGGTGACGGAAAATTATCCTCACGAACCGGTGCATTTCCAGCCGCGATACCGCGGAATCCACGTCCTGCATCGCGACGAAAACGGGCTGGAGAAGTGCGTGGGTTGTTTCCTTTGTGCGGCGGCCTGCCCGGCGAACTGCATTTATATCGAAGCGGCGGAAAACACGGATGCGAACCGGATTTCCGCTGGCGAACGCTACGCTTCAGTCTATAACATTGATTATTCGCGGTGCATTTTCTGCGGTTACTGCGTCGAGGCGTGCCCTACGGATGCGATCACGCATGGGCACGGATTTGAGCTAGCGACGTATGACATCAACTCGCTGGTGTACCGCAAGGAACAGATGCTCGAAAAGGCTCCTGCAAGAAAGCCCGCCACTCGCTAAGTTTCCAGTTCCATTCTGAACATAACACCTGAAGAGGCGACGTGTGTTCGCGACGGCGGGGTGTGTCTCCCCACTCTTCCGTCTCATAAAAAATATAGAGAGGGAAAGACAGAAGTCGGCGGGAGGCGGCGGCGCGTGAAGAGAAGAATTGCGCGCGCGAAGAGAGGGAACATGACGATGAGCGTTCGCGGGACACACGAATGCGCGGCGCCGGCGGAAGCAACCGGCGCGAGCGTTTTGGCGCGCGCAACAGCCGCATGGGCGTGCACACCTCCACGAGTTCCGGAGATCGCAGGGGATGTGGCGAGTCGGAAGGCTGCGGAGAGAAGAAACCTGTTTCGCCCGAGCCGAAGCTCAGGCATCGCCCCGGCCGGGCCGGGAAGAAGACGCGCGATTCGCGAAGAAATTATCGGACACAGAATGAGCCTGCTGCTGGGGCTCGCCAGAAGCGGAAAGGGCTTCCGGCAGCGTGAGTTCGCGCTCGCGATGCTCCATAAGCCAGCGCGCCAGCATGGCGGCCGAATTTTCCTCCATCCATTGATCGAGCAAAGCCGAAATCTCCTTGCGCAGGTTGGCGGCGTGGCTGAGCCGGGAAAGTTCGTAGCTCTGCAGGCTGTTGCGAGAAGCCGAGAGGAGAAACTCCCACGGCGGCTGGGTTTTGTGGCTCGGCACGGCGGCCTCCTGAGAAAGGGAAGTGAGTCCGTATAGTAACGCCAGAGTAATACACGTCAAGAGTAACTGCGGAGGAAGCGCCTGTGGAAAGCTGTGGAAATTGTTTCGAGGCGGGCGAGCCGGGCAAAACGCCCCAGGCGCGGGCGTGCAGCGCCTGCACGGGGGACTACGAGGATCCGGACCGGACGGCTTGGACCCTGGAGGATGAGGAAAAGCAGGAGCGCGAGGACGAAGAGCGCATCGAGGAGTGAGGAGCGCGGAAGAGAAGCCGGATTTTGCTGTGAGCACGGGGGAGCCATGAGCGTAAAGCCGGAACTGGCGTTCGATGTGTGCTGGGAAGTCTATCGGGGGGCGAGGGAAGTGCTGGAGAGGAAGCGCGGCGTCTGCGCGCTGAACTGGCAGGACACGAGCAAGTTTCTGTGGCGGCCGGATATTCGGCCGAAGTTGAACGAATGGGTGGCGGACTTTGCGCTGGCGGGCCAGGCGGCGCTCGACGGGCCGGAGCACGCGTCGCGCATGGTGATGTTCCGGCTATTCTACTTGGGGCTTGCGCCGTATGAACGGGCGCGGCATTTCCTGGGGCTCAGCGAAATGAGCTGGGTGAAGTGGAGCGAGGAGATCCGGCGGCGCTGCGGGAAAGAGTTGTTGCGGAGAGGAATGTTCCCGCCAAGGAGATATTTTCGCAATGCGGGTTGAGGTGAAGCAGGACGGTAAGAATGTCAGCTGAAAGACATGGCGTGCAAGAGAAGAGCCTGCGTGGTCCAGGGGAGCGGCTTTCTCAGAAAAGATTCGCTTCCAAGTTAGCGACGCCTGCCCAGACCGGACAGGAGGCAGGAAAGTCAAGCGCCGGAAAGGCCCTGCACGATGAGCAACATGCCGAAAAGAATGGGAACGTAGAGAATCGAATGGCCCGAGGATTCCAACACGCCGAGGGCGATAAGGGCGATGCCCGCGAGAACATAGAAAGTGCGAATGCCGAGGCTGGCGGTTGGAATCATGTGCCGCTTCCAAGACCAGTGTCTCACAACCGGCAGGGAAATGCCGGGGAGGCGGCACGGTGCAGCACGTTGTGATTATCGAGCTTGTACGGCTTCGGAACGTATCTTGACCGTTGAGAATCAGCCCGGGGGGATTCTCAGATCACGACCGGGTCGCCGACGCGGAGAAGCTTGCCGCATTCGGTCGAAGGGACGCGGGTGTTGGTGGCGAGCCGGTAGTAGTGGTCGAAGCGCGCTTCGGGCGACCAATCGGGAAGGGAATAGCGGCGCATTTCGGTGAACTTTCGCGTGAACTCGGCGTTGATTTCACCCGTGCGCGGATCCCGCGGCGGAACGGGGCAGCGCGCGCAAGGGTTGCTGCCCTCGAAGGCGACGTCTCCGATCCTGAAGCGCACGGCGTAATTTTCGTCTGGTCCGAAGAGGCGATCCTCCCAGAACGCGGGCACGCCGCCGATTTCGAGCGTGGTGCGGAAGCGCTCGCGCGCTTCGTTCAGCGCCATTCCCGGGAACAGATCGCAGACGGCTTGCAGCGAAGCGGTGGAAACGATGGTCGGGCCGGAGGCGAGGCCTTCATCGGGAACGCCTTCGCGCACGTAGCGCACGATCACAGGCTGCTCGAAAAATTCGGAGAACCATTGTGCCGCGCGCTCGAAGTCCGCGGGGAAGGCCAGCGTAATGGGTTTGCGCTTGCGTGAATCGGCAGGGACGGAAAGCGTCACGCGATCGATGGCCATCGAGTATTCGGCGCGAATCGCATGCACGGCTGCGGTGCGCTTGCCGTTGATCCACTTGCCATCGGAAGCGTAGAGCGCCCAGACGCGGTCCAGTTCGAGGCCGCCGTTGGCACCGATGCGCGCTTCGGAGACGCCGATGGGATCAAGCGCCTTGATCGGGTGCAGGCGAATGTTGGCCAGATGCGGCTGAATCGCTTGTGCGGGCACACCCAGAGTTTAGCAGAAGCGCAGTGCGGACCGGCGGCCCTGCTGCGCAAGCGCGGCGCAAGTCTTCGGAATCAGCGGCCGGCTGCGGCTGCGCCTTCGGAGAGAACGGACTTGTAGCCGCAGGTGCCGGCTTTGCGCAGCGCCTCGACGGCCTGCGCGGAGGTCATCAGCGGCGTAGTTTGAATGTGGGACACGGCGCCTCCGGCCGCGAACGCGATGGCGATTGCCGCGGCGGAGATGTTGTCCGGCATGTCGGTGATGGCGATAACGTCAAACGGGCCGAACGCGAAAAACGACGTGTGCAACTTGCCGCCGAGCTTTTCGATCGGCGCGCGGACCGCTTCCAGCCGGTCCTGCGGATTCTGCATGAGCTTGGCCCAGGCTTCCTTGGTGTAGCTGACTTGATGGCAAAAGTACGGCATGAGGGGTCTCCTTACGGGGAAATCCGGGGGAGATGCCACTATGTGCCGATGGAAGGCGGGCGTCAAGCGGCGCGAAGCGCCCGACGCCGGATTGGAAGCGCACGCCTGCCGGAAGATTGTAGGTGGAACGCGCGCGTGTCAGGTGAGCAGAGCCGTGCGGTGCAGCAGGAGCCGCATCAGAAGCGCGCCGCCGAGAATGGCAAGGGAAAGGCTGAGCAGCGTTCCAATCAAGAAGTATTCCGCAAAGCGTTCTGACTTAAACTCGGGATAGCGGGCAATCGATTTCGCGGTGAAGATGAGTCCCACCATGGCGGGAGATTGCAGGAGCAGCGCGGTCATCACCAGGAAGCGCTCGAGCCAGCCGATGTACAGCCCGGCGTTCTGCAAAGACTCCGAGGAATTCTCGCGTCCCGCAGCTTTTGCGCCTTCCGCCAGGGAACGCGTCAGAAAGCGGACGAAGTATCCACCGCCGAAGACCACCGCGATGTAAACCACGGGCACCAGAACGACGGCATTCCGGACGGTCCGCGCGCGTGCAACCGCGACAGCAATCTCGCTGAAAGAGCCGGCCGGTGAAATCAGACCAGCGGCAAGAACGACCGTCAGCAAATGAGCCGCCTGATCGGAGATGTATGCCCACGGACCGTCCTTCCAAATGCCCTTCGCTGCAAGGCGAATTTTCGTCCAATCCAAAAGCAGGTGGGCTAGTGTGAGACCGATCAACACAAGCTGTGCCCGCAGGGACAACAGCGTACCGGGCACGAAGAAGCCGAGGAGCAATGCGCAGCAGAAATAGTGGATCAAGCCGTGCGTGAGATAAGCTCGAGGCCGGCCACGGCGCTTTCGCTCCACGAGGCGGCTCGTTTGAAAGAGAAAATCGGTGAGAAGATGGCCGAAATAGATTGCCAGCAGCGCTCTGAGCATGGTTTGTATGGAAACGTACAAATTCGCCGATTTGTACGTTTTTGTACAACTAGCCGAATTTGCGTTCGATTAACGCAGCCGATACTTTAACAGTTTCTACAAGCTGCCAAAAGTACCCTCGCTTCAAATTCCGAGACACCGTGGAGACGTCCAGCTTGAGGCGCTTCGCGGCGCGCTGCAGGGTCCGTTGATCGAGGAACGAGCCGATGGTTTCCCACTGTTTTTCGCTGATTTTGAGAACCAGAGTGTCCTGGAGTCCGTAGAGCAGGTTCAGCGCCGAATCGAACTGTTCATCGCGCGAGGAAAACGCGGTCAGGGTGTCGAACCGAAAGAGGCTGCCGTTTTTCAGTTCCTCCATGGCCTTGCGGGCATGCTGGAAGGCTTCGCCGCCGAGCCGGTTCACGGGCGCCTGGATGCGGCCGGAGATGCGCCCGAAACCGATCGCCACGCGGAGGGAAAGAGGACGGAACGAGGTGCGCAAATCCAGGATGATTTCCGGAACGACGCGAAGATTTCCGATAACCGTCTGAAATTCGTCTCCGGCGGTCACGGAGTAAGGCAGCTGGATGAGTTTGCGGCGCAACTGGCGCTTCGAGGCGGCGGCCAGCTTGGCGCCAAGCAGGGCGCGCAAGCCGGCGCGGGACCGCGAAGCCATCACGTCGGCGATGAGTACGGCGTAGGAACCCGCAAGCATAATCGCACCGAGCCCAATATACCGATTTGTACGAAAATGTACAAGTCTTAGTTTTTGTACAGAAATGTACAAATCGGAGAATTTGTACGTTTTTGTACAAATGCACTAGAATGCAGCAATGACGGAAAGTCAGTAGGCATCCTGCAGCCGCGGCGGATTCGGACGGCTGGCGGGCGGCACGATCCCGTTCATGCGGAGGTAGAGAACCAGCTGGCCGTAATGATCGGCGTTGTGCCAGATGGCCACGCCCGCGAGGCCGAGCCGCGTGTTGGGTCCGGCGTAGGGGCCTTCGATGGGGTCGTACATGTTTTTCGCGGTGATGGCATTGAGCGCGGTCTTGAGCGCGGTGAAGGAGTCGCGGAGATAGACGAGCAAGTCCTTCCGGGACTTGGCCGCGGAAGGTCCGCCCAGATCACAGCGCTCCGGCGGAGCCGTTCCGTTAAGCTCAGCGGCGAAAGCGAAGTTCGCGCAGGCCACGTGCTTAATCTGCTCGGAGAAGGTGCGAACGGTTTTGGGACCGAAGGCGGGGTTGGATTCGGAGAAGGCGTTGTTGGTCGGACGGAAATCGTACTTCTCCGCGGGCATCGCTTCCGCCGCGGAGCGCAGCTCATATTCCTGGTTCGCGAATGTGCGGAGCAGCGCGGAACCTACGGTCTCTTTCTTGCTAAGTTCCGCCGCCGTGGGCTCGTTCTGTTGCGCGGAGCGGACAAGCGCCGGAAGAAGCGTCAAACAGGCGAGAACGACGGCAAGGCCGGTTCTTTTCCTCATGGAGCACCCCCGCGGGGAAGTGTAGCACCGGTCTGGAAAGAAAGAAGTTAAGCAAAGCGCGGACCGGGCAGACCAAAAAAAAGTTCAGCGTTTTTCAATTTTCCTATTGACAATACGTAATCCTGTGATATACTTTGTCTCGTTGAAAAGTGTATCCAAGCCCCGAGCGCATCGGGGCTTTTGCTTTTTGGGGGTCTTGCCGCCCTGCGGCGCCTGAAGTTCTGACGCGCCGCGAGAAGAGTTAGCGCCACATCCGCGACATTGGCGTTTGGCGGAACGCTTTCACTCCGGGTGTGTGCCAAAAGGTTCCTCACAAGCCAGCGACCCGAGATATCCGAGCCGCTCGCCGCGGTTCAAGGAGATGCCATGCCCACGTATCAGAATGTTGTGCCGCCGATTTCACTTTCCTCGGGAGACATCGGCTTCAGTTTCAACAACGAAGCCTTTCCCGCCGCGAACACCGCGGGCTCGCAATTCGCTCTGCCCAGCTACACGGGATTGCCGGACGGGGGCACGTCCGTGCGCTGGCAGACCATCTTCGGCACGAATCCCACGGCGGTGAATATCGTGCTTCAAGCGGCGATGAACGACGTGGATTCCGAATATCAGACGATCGATACCAGCACCGCGACCGCCGGCGAAGCGCGCACCGTGGCGAACGTGCAGGCCAGGTTCCTGCGGATCAAGTTCGTCTCGTCCACCGGCGGCAGCGGGCTCACGGCGAAGATCCTCGTATAAACGACGCGAACCTCGGCCGAAAGCTGTGAAACGTTGCATTGCATTTCGCGGCGCCGGCAAGCATTCGAGCGCGTGGAAACAGTGCCGGAATCGCGCCGCTCCGCAATCGCTCTCTTGCCAAAGGCATGCCAACGCGCTCGAAGGCGCCGTCCTTGGGTTGTTCGCCGCAGGCTTCCAGGAACAAGCAAAAGTGCGCGGCCAGCGTGCACGCATCGCAGGTCGGCGCGTTTCGTCACTCTCATCGTGAAAAACCGAAAACCCACAAGAAGCGCACACAGTCTCGCCGCGCCACGTGACCGTGCGAACGGCCACGCTGCGGCACACGACTCCTCCCGGGCGCCGCTCGTCGCGGCCGCCGCCGCGGAGATGCCACGCGAAGTGGCGAACGGCCGGGGCAGGGTCTCGATCCCCCGAGACGCTGCTGCGTCTGCCGATGCACGCGGAGAAGCCGTGGCAGGAGCCGCCACACAGAGCGCGGCGTGCCCGGACCTCGAGGCATACGCTGACGCGGCGCCTGCCACAGGCAGGCTGCCCCGGCACCCCGAAACGGCGGCGGAAGCGCAAGGGCCCAGTTTCCCGGGGCCTACGGAAAGCGCCGCGCTTGAAAACGGCCCGTCTTTCGCGCGCGCGGTGGCGGCTCGGGTGGACCTGGTCGGAGTCAGCGCGAGCCTGGTGTGCTCGGAAGACGAAAAGATCCGGAAGGCAGAGCTCGACCGGCTGCGCCAGTTGATTTTTGACAGCCAGGAAGCACCGGAAGAGCCGCCGCGACTCGATTTTGGCGATCTGTTCAAGCCGGATCGCCCGCAATGAAGGAGAGGGAAAGGGGAAGAACGACGATGGGGACCAACGCGCATCTGCAGTTCATTGGAGAGATTACGCAAATCTGCGGCGTGATTGCCGCGGTTGCCGGCGTGGTGCTGAGCCTGCATCACTGGCCCACGGCGCTGGCGTTGATCGGCGGCGGAGTCGCGTTCTACGCGGGCAAAAAGCTGCGCGGCAGCGCGCTTTAACGCAGCGAACAGGAAACACCGGCCACGCAACAACATGCGCCGAAGCTCATCACATGGAAATGCGGGCAGGCCCTTCCGCGTGGAGGATTGGTATCGGCCTTTCCCGCGCCAGAAGGAGTTTCACGCTTCGCGCGTGAAGTACCGTCTTTTTGGCGGCGCGGCAGGCCCGGGCAAGACGAAAGCGCTGCTCTGGGAAGCTATCTTCCAGGCGTCCGGGATCGACGGCTGCGATACGCTGCTTCTGCGGCGCACGTATCCGGAGCTCGAATCGTCGCTGCTCGCCTATTTCCGCCGCGACGTTCCGCGCAAGTTTTACAAGAGCTACAACGAGTCGAAGCACGTCGTCACGTGGCACAACGGCTCGACCACGCGCTTCGGCTACTGCCGCAACGAAAACGACGTTTACCAGTATCAGGGCGCGGAGTTTCTGTTCATCGGGCTCGACGAGCTGACGCACTTCACGTTGAAGCAGTGGCAGTTCCTCACTTCGCGCAACCGCTGTCCCGTGCGGGGGAGTTTTCCCTGCATGGCTGGAGCGACGAATCCGGGAAACATCGGCCATGCCTGGGTGAAGGCGCTGTGGGTGGACCATGCGCCCCCGCCCGGATTCGAGCGGCCCGAGCTTTACGATCCGCGCGATTATGAATTCATCCGCGCGCGGCTGGACGACAATCCGATATACGCGAACGACACGGAGTACCGGCGCACGCTCGAAGCGCTGCCGGAGCATCTGCGCCGCGCCTTCCTCGAAGGGGACTGGAACGTTTTCGCCGGGCAGTACTTCGACGTTTTTGAAATCGGTCGGCACACCGCGCGGCCAGAAGACCTGCGGATCGAACCCTGGTGGCCGCGGTGGATTTCCATCGACTGGGGCTTCCAGCATCCCAGCGCGGTGTACTGGCACTGCGCGGTGCCAAAGCCAGCCAACAGTCCTCAGCTAACAACCAACAGCAAGCGTGCGGGAGCCTACGGTTCCGAAGCTGTTGGCGGTGACACGTCAGCTTTCGGAGCGCGCATCGTGACGTACCGCGAATTTGTGCAGAACGGACTTTCGCCGCGCATGCTTGCGCAGGCCATTGCCGAGCGAAGCGGGCGCGAGCCGATCCAGGACGTGTTTCTTTCGCCCGACGCCTTCGCGCACCGCACGGCCGAAGCTTCGATCGCCGAGCAACTCGGCGACGTGTTGGCGATCAACGGTTTGCCGCGGCCCGTGCCGGCGGATGACGACCGCGTCGGCGGCTGGCAGTGGATGTACCAGTTGCTCGAAAACGACGCCTGGGTGATCACGGAAAATTGCGCGAAGCTGATCGAATGTCTTCCGCTGCTCGTGCGCGATGAGCGGCGCGTCGAGGATATTCGCAAGATGGACGGCGACGATCCCGCGGACGCCGCGCGGTACGGCCTGGTTGGCGGGGCGCGCTTTGCAGGTTTATCCGAGTACGACTCCGTCACTCCGAGGAGCGAAGCTGCGAAGAATCTCTCTTCCGTTGCTCCCGCGCCGCGCTTCGTTCATGGCATGCCCCTGGGCGAACAGATTGCGCGGCAGGTTACGGCGGAGGATCCCACGTCGCGCGCGATTCATTACCAGCGCCTCGAATCCGAAGCGGGGCGGTTTTTCCGCCCGAAGAAATTGCCGCGCCGCTGGAATTGGTAGCACAGGCTTCAGCCTGTGTTTTTCTTTGTTCCGTGGGAACCGCACAGAATAAATTTCGTGCTGCTGGTGCCGAATGTGGAATTGGTTGCGACGATTTGTCCAGACGCGCTACGTCGGACTGCTGGAAGGGGAAGTGCAGCGCCTGCGCGCGGAAAACCGCGCGCTGATGAACTCGCTGCTCGGCACGGCCGGATTTCCGCCGGTGGAGTTTCCGGAAGCACCGGCGCAACAGACTTTGCCGCGGTTGCGCAAGCGCTCCTGGCATCAGATTCAAGCCTGGCGCGAAGCCGATGCCGCGCGCGAAGCGGCATCGGTCACAGAATCGCAAAATCACTGAAGCACAAGGAAGTTCTGAAGAGTCCCCATGGACAATCCACTCGATGTTTTGACGCGCGGCGCCGTTGCGCCCGCGGATGGAAATTATTCGATGCAACCCTCTGCCATTGCCAAGGGAACGGAGCCGAATGATGGGTCTCTCCTCGATTTCGCGCCGCAAAGAGAGATTCTTCGCTCCGCAGACTCCGCTCAGAATGACACGCCAGACGATGACGCGGCGCAGTTAGTTTATGGACCCAACAACGAGCGGCTCGAGGATGCGAAGCCGCAGTTGGTGAACGCGCTGCGCGAACTGGTGCGCCAGTACCGCGAAGAAGGCGTGGTCGCGCGGCGGCACGAGATTCGCCGGATTCGCCAGGCGCGGCTTTTCTGGCAAGGCTTGCAATACGCCTGGTGGAATCCCAACGACATGAACTGGCATTTGCCGTTCGAGCAGCGCTTCAAAGACGACCGCGAGCTCGAAGAGATGCCGCGGTACCAGTTCGTCACGAATTTTTACCAGGGATTCGGTCTGTCCTTCATCGCGGTGATTTCGCAGGACGTGCCGAGCGTGCGGTTCTATCCGCAGTCGGCGCAATCGCTCGAGGACATTGCGGCGGCGCGCGCGGCGAGCGACGTGGCGGAGCTGATCGAGCAAAACAACCACGTCGAGCATCTCCTGACTTCCATCGGCTATTTCCTGTGGACCGACGGGAAGCTCGGCGCGTACGTGCGCTACGTCGCGGACGGCCAGCGCTTCGGCTTTCACGAAGAGAATGTTCTTGAAGCAATTGAGATTCCGCTCGGGGAGGACGTTTACGTTTGCCCGAATTGCGGAAAGGAAACACCGGCGTCGCCGCGCGCCTCGGTCATTCTGAGCGAAGCGAAGAATCTCTCTTCGTTGAACGAAGGCCAGGCGCAGAGAGATTCTTCGTCGCCTACGGCTCCTCAGAATGACAGCTCTCTGCAATGTCCAAACTGCAGTGCGGAACTCACGGAAGCGAATCTGCGGCGAGCGGAGCGCGTCAGCGTGCCGCGCGTCGCAGGCACGCGGCGCGTCCCGAACGGCCAGGAAGTCATCACTATCGCCGGCGGACTGGAACTGAACACGCCGGTCTGGGCCAACGAAATGCACGAGTATCCCTACCTGCAATGGCAGGCGGAAGTGCATCGCGCGAAACTGAAGGCCACCTACCCGCACGCGGCCGACAAGATCGAATCGTCGCCTTCACAGGGTTCGGAGGATGTTTATGCGCGCGTCTCACGGCTGAGCGTCGAGCAGGGCCTGCCTTCGGTTCATCCCGGCGACGCGCTGATGAACCTGATTACCTTCGACCGCACCTGGCTGCGGCCGTGGGCGTTTTACGCGATCGAGGACGAGGCGACGCGCAACGAATTGCTCGCGCTCTTTCCCGACGGCTGCTACGTCGCGTTCGCCGGCGACGTGTACTGTGAATCGCGCAACGAATCGATGGACGATCACTGGCGCGTGCTGCATGCGCTTCCCGGCGACGGGCAGAACCGCCCGAGCGTCGGCGATTCGCTCGTGCAGGTGCAGGAGCGCTACAACGTTCTCTCCAACATGCAGGCGGAAACGTACGAGTACGGCATTCCGCCGATTTACGCCGATCCGCAAGTGCTGGATTTCGACGCGCTCGCGAATCAGGTGGCGGAGCCGGCAGCGCATTTTCCCGCGCGCGCACGACCCGGACAGCCGCTCGCCGCGGGATTTTTCCAGCCGCAGCCGGCGCGCGTGCCTCCGGACATGGTACAGCACCAGCAGGAGCTGATCGGACCCGTCGCGCAATTCTTGACCGGACTCTTCCCCGCGGTGTTCGGCGGAAACATGGAGGACGTGAAGACGGCCAGCGGCTACGCGCTGGCGCGCGACCAGGCGCTCGGGCGGCTTGGTCTTGTTTGGCGGCGCATGAAGCAGTTTTATGCCGACGTGATTCTGCTGGGCGTCGATTGCTTCCGCAAAAACCGTCCTGAGGATGTGGAGATTCCGCTGCTCGGACCCGACGGCGTGCTCGACGCGCGTACCATTCGCCTCGCGGATTTGAAAGGAAACATCTCGGTGCATCCGGAGGCGGACGAAACATTTCCGCGGTTGAAATCGCAGCAGCGCGGCGTGCTGCAGCAGCTCTTCGGCATCAACGATCCCGTGATTCAGAAGGCGCTGACCGAGCCCGCGAACATGGGCTACATCAAGAACGTGCTCGGGCTCACGGAGCTCGCCGTTCCCGGCGAGGATTCGCGCAACAAACAGTTGCGCGAAATTCAGCAGTTGCTGGCCGCCGCGCCGATTGTGGTCGACGCTCCGCAAGCTGTCATTCTGAGCCAGCCTGCCGGGGCAGGCGAGGCGAAGAATCTCTCTTCGATTGATACTTCGGAACCACCACCGGAATCGAAGAGAGATTCTTCAGTCGCTTCACTCCTTCAGAATGACAACGGTGGAGGCGAGGCTGCATTTCAGAGCGGTGAGCGCGGATCACCGGCCCAGAATCAACACCCGCTGCCGCTCGTGCTGCCTTCCGTGCCGGTGGATGAACTCCTCGACGATCACGCCGTCGAATTCGAGGAGTGCAAACGCTGGGCCAACTCCGAAGCGGGCCAGGCCGCGCGGATGACCAATCCCGCCGGCTTCGCCAACGTCCGCGCCCACGCCGAAGCCCATCTGCGCGCCATGGCGGTACCACTGATGGCCGGTGCATCTCGTTAGTCCAGCCGAGATGGAAGCTTTCTTCTTTGGGGATAAGGAATGAACCCACAAGGCACAACTACGAGTTCTCCGAACGGAGAGACTGCGGCGCAAGAGCTGTTTGCCTTGACGGACGAGCAGATCCTGGAGATTGAGCCGGCGGGGCCCGCACCCGCCGCTTCGTCTGTCATTCTGAGCGAGCCCGCCGCGACAGGCGAAGCGCAGACCGCTTCCTCTCCGAGCGATTTTGGCGCGGAGAATCTCTCTTCGGGTTTGGCTGCCGAGAGAGAGCAATCAAAGAGAGATTCTTCGGTCGCTGCGCTCCCTCAGAATGACAGGACTTCGGGGGTGAGTCAGTTGGGAGCCTCCGTCCGGCAGGGCGTGGCGTCAGCCACGGAACACGCATCACGAAACACGGCTCCCGGCGCGCCGCCGAAGTGGCTGGCCGACATGATGGACGATCCCCAGGCGGGCGCGGAAGCGCGCGACTTGTGGAGCGGCGTGCAGCAGGCCCGGCAGGAAGCATCCGCGTTTCGCGAAGTGTTCGCGAAACCGGAAGAAGCGCGCGCAGCCGCGGATCGGGCGCGTGCGCTCGACGAGATTGACGCCGCGTTTTACGGCGGGGCAGGGAAGTCGCCGGAAGAGATCAGCGCGGCGCGCGCGGCGCTGGCCCAGCGCCTGCTGCGCGAGGATCCGGCGGCGTTCCGCGAAATGGTTTTTGCGGGATTGCGGGCGTTGGAAGAAACGGCCGGGAACGTGCCCACGCTGGTTCCGGCGATCCAGGCAACGCGGCAAACAAGCCAAGATTCCCCGACTCCGGACCGCAAAGGCGGCGGTCCTTCGCTCGGAATGACACAGGAGAGCGTGAGTGCGTATCGCGAGTTCGAGCGTGCGGCGAACGAGGAATTGGAACGCAGCGTGGGCGGCGCGATCGAGCGCGCGCTCGCGCAAGCGTTGCCAAACGCACGCGGCGAGAGCGAAAAAGAGACCGCTGGGGCACGATATATCGTGCCCCTACAACAAAGGTTGTCCACGGCGATACGCCAGGAGATCGAGGCGGCGCTTAAGGACGATCGGCAGCTCGGCGAGCAAGTGGCGCAAGTTCTCGCTTCGCGCCGCTTTGATGAACCCACGCGCGCGCAAGTCGTCCGCCTGATCAACGATCGAGCGCAGCAGCTCGTCCCCGTCGCGGCAAAGCGGGTGATCGATGATTGGACGCAAGCCACGCTTGCGGCGCACCGGAGCCGTCTGCCGGCCGGGCAGGCACAGACGCAGAGGGCAGCGAGTGCCGGAGAGCGGAGCGGCCTGGCTCCGGCAGACGTTTCAGCAGGGATTCCTCCGCTCAAGTCAGGAAACATCGGCCGGGCCTCCGGCCGGAGTGACTCCTCCGGAGCACGCGCCGGCCGGATTGATTACCGCAAGCTGACTGACGAACAGATCCTCAATTTATAGAGAAAATCGGCACTAGAAAATCAAAATTCGAAGATCGAAGACAACCGCCGATAAGTGCGGCGTGTTTCGGGTTTCGATTGCCGGGTTTCGCGTTTTGAAAGCCGACTTTCACTCTTCCAATCAAGTTCGGCGCCTTCTCAAGAGACGCCCGTGCGATTCCCCGCGGAACGCACTCAACCTAAGGAGAACAACAGATGCCAGCACAAGCAAACGCGAACGTCGTCGCGTTGCAGCTCGAGAAGGTGCGCGACAAAGTGCCCTTGCTCTACGAGCGCGACGACATCTTACTCACCATGATCCAGCAGCGCGGCGACGTGGAAAAGGTTTCCAGCCGCAACATGCGCCTGCCGCTGCAGGTCAATCCGGGCGGCAAAGCGGGCTCGTATAACGCGGACGGCGGCGATCTTGGCCGCGGCTCCGGCACGTCGTATGACGTGGCGCAGGTCTCGCCGATCTTCTTCCGCTTCGCGATTGAGATCACCAAGCTCGTCGAATACGCGACGAACGGCCGCGAGCGCGCCGTGGAAAACGCCGCCAAGCGCGAAGTCGCCAACGGCATGCGCCAGTTCCGCGCCTTCCTGGACAAGCTGATGCAGACCGCCGGCAACGGCGTGCTCGGCACGATCAGCTCGTTCGCGGGCACGACTTGGACGATGGCCACGCCCCCGGGCGCAGCGCTGGTGTACGTCGGCCAGACGATCCAGGTGTACGATTCGACGCTGACCACGAATCGCGGCACCGCGACGGTCTTGGCCGCGGATCCCATCAGCCCGACGCAGACCATCACCGTGGACGCGAATCCGGGCGGGCTCACCGCCGGCGACGTGATCGTGCACGACGGCCTCAGTGGCGCGCAGCCGGTTTCGCTCTTCGGCATCAAGTATCACCAGAACAACGCGACCACCGGCACCTGGCTCAACCTCAACCGCGCGACGTATCCCGTGCAGCTCGCCACGCCTCGCGTCAACGCCGGCAACGCCGCGCTCACTCCGGCGAACGTGCGGCTCGCCATCAACAAGGTCCGCAAGGCGCTGGGCATCAACCACGTCTCCAAGCTGATCGCCTACATGGCGGTCGAGCAGGAGCACGCGTGGGAAAATCTCGGCATCACCGTCAGCCAGATCATCAAGGAAGGCGGCGGGGGCGACGGGAACGATCTGGATCTGCTCTTCAGCGGGCGCAAGACCATGAGCGGCATCCCGATCAAGTCCAGCGTCAACGCCGATCAGACCCGGGTGGACTTCCTCGACCTTTCCCATTGGGGCCGCGCCGTGTTGAAGGACATCGACTTCTATGAAGTCAACGGCAACACGGTGTTTCCGATTTACGGCGCGAGCGGCGGGCTTGCGGCCAGCTACATCTTCTACTTCGACACCGCGTTCCAGGTGTGGAGCGATTCGCCGCGCAGCGGCGCGTACATTGACACCTTGGCCCGCCCGAGCGGCTACTAGCCTTCCAGTTCGGTGAGCCCAGCAATGACAGCCCGTAGGGGCACGATACATCGTGCCCCTACAAATGCATCATCCCGGATCGTTGTCCTCCGCGAGAAATACGAAACACCGGAAAGCGTCGCGCGACGGCTCGAACTTGCCGGCGGGCACAACCGCTTCGGCGAGCCGAACTACCGCGCCGTGTGGGGCTGGAATCGCCTCGCGTGGATTGGCGGCAAATTCGAGGACCGCGACGAGACGGGCGCACTCCTGCGCGAACGCGTGGAACTTCGCTTCGAACCAAAGTATCCCGCCGTGAACCGCTGGCACATCGAGCGATGGGTGCCGCCGGAAGCCTTCGGCTCGCCGCGCCAGTGGTACGCTCAAACCGCGGAACTCGCCGATGGGCGCAGTATTCCCGCGCTGGGGCCGTATCCTTCGCGCGGCGAATACGAGCACTGCTTCACGCTGGAAACGCCGCACGGCGAATTCGTGCAGCTTACGCCAACAGTCGCCGAGTACATCGCCCGCGCCATCGAGCGGTCGCGTTCCTTACCCCGCGTCGCAAGGCGCGACTCACTCTACGATCGCGCGCAGCGCGATGAGCTGGCGTACGAAAACTGGGCTTATGACTTGCTCGACGACGCCGTTCCCGCGTTTCACAAGCAGCCGTTTGTCTGCGTGACCTAAGTCATGAATCTACTAAAACTTGAAATTTGGCTGCGAGGCGCACTCGCAGCGGCGATCAGCGGAGCTGCAGGCGGAGTCCTGACCGGCTTTGCCGCGGTCGGCATCGATCCGCACCACTTCAATTTTCAGACCGGAATGGGTGCGACGTTCCGCATTGCCGCCGCTGCCGCGTTGATCAACGCCGTCATCGGCGTCGCCGCCTATCTGCAGAAATCACCGCTTCCAAGTGGAGACTGAGCAATGCCCGTCGTCGGCTCATCCGCATACAACACCGCGGGACAAATCACCGCTCTCGTGCGTTCGCTCTTGAACGACGCGCAAGGCAACCTGTTTACGGACGCGGTCCTGCTGCCGTACGTCAATTCCGCGTACCGCAAAGTGCAGCGCGCGCTCGGCAACGCTGGAGCGGGAGGCTTCCTGAGCGACGACGTCTTGCTCGTCGTTCCCGCGGTGACGGCGCCGGATTCATCGTTGCAGGTCTCCATCACGGACGCCACCGCGCCGCCGAACCAGCTCCCCACGGACCTGCTCGTGCCGCTGAAATTGTGGGAGCGGCCGAACGGCTCGACGGACGACTTCGTCGCAATGGTGGACTTGACGCGCCACGGCGGGCTGCCTTCGCGGCCCCAGGATCTCACGCTGAGCGTGTGGGAATGGCGTGCCGACGGAATCTACTTCGTCGGCGCGACGCAGGACACGCAGATTCGCCTGCGCTATCTCAAGGCGTATCCCGATTTGACCGACGCGACTTCGCCAGTCCTGGTGCGCAACGCCCAGGAGGCGATTGCCTACGCGACGGCCGCGCTTGCCGGCTGGGCGCGGGGTTCGCCGCTCAGCGAAAAGTGGGACGACGCCGCGAGCGACGCGCTCGAAGATCTGGTGAGCGCCGCGGTTCGCCGCGAGCAGCAATCATCGCACCGCCGCCGTCCGTTTTCTTCACGGGCGGGTTACACACCGTTTTGAAAGAGAACACATTTGGACGACGTCATTCTGAACCAGCTTGCCTGCCGAAAGCAGGCAGAGCGCAGTGAAGAATCTCTCTTTGGTTGTCACTAGTAAGAGAGATTCTTCGCGTCGCTCAGAATGACAAAAATAAATTCGGAGGATTCATGCCTATCACTATTTCTCTCTCGTCCACGAACGTCGATTCCAGCGCGAGCAATTTCGTGTACGCCATCGCCGCGCTCACGTTTTCCGGGAACTATCCCACCGGCGGCGATACACTCGACTTCACGCAGGTTGCGGACAAGCTGCCGTCCACGCAAGTCATCCAGGCATTCGCCGAATCGCAGAACGGCAACAGCGGCTACTACGTTCCGGTGCAGGGAAGTGCGCTGAACAACTGGAAGCTGAAGTGCTTCGCCGGAGGAGGCACGGAGATCACTGCCGGCGCTTATCCCGCGAGCGTGACGGGCGACGTCGTGCAGCTCTCCATCACCGCCCGCAAACTGCTCTAGCGCGGTAAAGCGCGAATTTCAGGGGCTGCCATGTTTCGCGCGCCGGCATCGTGCCTGCGCAAGTGAGACTGGAGATGACTCTCATAAAACGTTTTCGGAGCTCGGCGGCGATCCGCGGCCGAACTTCAAAGGAAATCGCATGCTACGATCGAGACTTGACATGAAAACTGCAAAACGAACTGCGGACGATCCTTGGGGAGGCGCCCGCACCAAGATTCCAGCGCCACGATTGGCTCGGAGCGCGGCCATGCGGCTCTTGCGTTGTTTCCTTCGGTCCTTGCTTCCTTGCCTCCTTGCTTCCTCCGTGTGCTTCGCGCAAGGCACGCGCAAGGACGACATCGTGTTCAATTCGCGCGGGGTGCCGCTGGCGGGCGCGACCATTCGAGTCTGCGCGATGCCGGCCACGGGCCAGCCCTGCACACCGCTGGCAAACATCTACTCCGACGCGGCGCTCACGCAGGCCATGGCCAATCCCACCACGACCGACGGCCTCGGCAACTACTTCTTCTACGCCGCGCCGGGCAAGTATGAAATTGAAATCAGCGGCCCGGGCATCACCACCAAGCAGATTCCCAACGTCATCCTCCCGAGTGATCCCTCCTCGCCAACGTTCAACAATCTTTCGACCACGGGAAACATCACCGCCTTCTCGCTCAACCTCTCCGGCAATTTGACTGTAAACGGCAACACCACGGTGGTCGGCAACCTGGCGAGCGGCACGCTGAATCTCGCGAATCAATCCGTCGCGCCCGGCCCCGCCAGCGCCGGCACCGTCAATCTCTACACCAAAGCCGACAAGCGGCTCTACTACCAGGACGACACCGGCACGGAGATCGGCCCCATCGCCAACACCAGCGGCGCGCAAACCAACGTCAGCAACACCTTCACCGCCGCGCAGAATTTCGACGCGGACGTCCACGCCAAAGGGCCGAATCCCTGGTTCGACCTTTTGCGCTTCGGCGGCTACACCAGCACGCTGCCCGTTCCACAGACGACCGGCAGCATGACCGCCGGCAGCGCGACGCTGGCAATCGCTTCCGCGCTGGATTTCGCGAACGGGCAGGGCATTGTCGTTTGGGGCGCGGGCTCCCTGCCCACCATCACCACGCCGCCGCAGCCGGCCGTCACGCCGATCGGCATTCTCAACGGCAGCACGACCTACAACTACAAGGTGATCGCCGAGGATTACTTCGGCGGCCTTACCTCCGCCAGCGCCGCCGGAACGACGACCACCGGCGCCGCGACGATCGGCGTGAACACCGTCACGCTCACGCAAGCCGTGCGCAGCGGCGGCGTGACCACGTACACCACGAGCGTGGCTCACAATTTTCAAGCTGGGCAATCCGTGGACATCTGCGGATTCGGCGGAGGGACGGGCTGCCCGGGAACGTTCATCAATTCCTTCAACGGTGTGAAGGTCATCGTCTCGACGCCCACGAGCACGACCTTCACCGTCAATGACGGCGGCATGCAGGACGCGACCGACACCAGCGGCACGCCCTTCGCACAAGTTGCCGCGTGCAACAAGCTGACCTTCACCGGCTTCAGCGGGACCGGCACGCTGCGCTACTGGATTTACCGCTCCGTCGGCGCCGGCGCGTATTCCCTGGTCGGCGTCGCGGTCGGCCTCGATCCGTTCTTCATCGACTGCAACCAGAACGTGACCGGCGCGCCCGGCTACGTGCCCTCGACTCCTCCGTCCGCCGCGCAAGCCGGTTACCTTGCCACCACGATCTCCTCCGGCGGAGGCACCACTTCGCTCACGCTGGCGAATTCTGCGGTCACGACGGTCAGCGGCGCAACGGTGCTGCACGACAACGCTCCCGCGCTGCGCGCCGCCATGCAGGCGGCTTTCAACGTGAACGGCGGCACCGTCTATATTCCCGCCGGGCCGCAATCCGGAAGCAGCTTCGTGTACTGGCCGTTCAACTCCACGCTGGACATGACTTCGGGCTTCACGAACCCCAATTTTTCGCCTGCGCATATTCTTTCGAACGCTTTCGTCACCTTGAACCAGCCGTGGATCCTGCGCCCCTCGCTCGAGATCGAGGGTTTGCCGAAGAAGAGCTCCAGCTTTTACTACACCCCGGGCGCCAGCTTCGGCGGCAACGCGCATCCCATGTTTTACATGGGCCACGGCAGCGGCAACAGCATTCAGTTGAATCGCGTGATTCTTACCCTGGGCAACGCCCAGCAGACCGGCATCTATTCCGACGACTACACCGATGGCGGCGGAATCAGCGGCTTTCTGATGGACGACAGCGAAGTGCAGGGCACGGGCGGGCTTTCCCGTCCGATTATCATCAAGGGAGGATTCGACTACTTCTTCCGCCGCAGCAACTGCGATGCGGGCGGCACGACGTTCCCCGTTCCGCCGTGCCTGCAGGTCACGAACAGCAGCAGCGCCGTCACCGGCTCGAATTCTTCCCAGGTTCCCGGCCGCGTGGTGCTGGACGGAATGTACTTCGCCGGCAGCGCCATGCAGGTGGACAACGTTCCCAATGCGCTTTCCGCCGGCGGCTACTACTTTCAGTTTCGCGGCTCGCTGTACGAATCCGGAAATGCGCCGTTTCTCCGCATCAATTTTCCGAACGGCGGCTTCACCGACCAGTTCAGCTTCATCGATTGCCTTGGCGCGGATATGGTCGCGGGCATGGGCACGCCTTTCATCGACGCCAGTTTCAGCGGCTTGCGCAACGTGAGCTGGAAGGACGGCTCGCTGACCACCGCGGGGCAGCCTCTCCTGATGACCACGAACACATCCGGGCAAAACGCCACAACGCTTTCCGTCGATCACGCGCCCACGGTTGTGCTCGGCAATGCCAACTGGTTCAACATCGGCAACGGCTACGCGGAGCTGAACGGCCAGGTTTTTTCCGCGTTCAATTCCGGCCGGCTGATCTACCAGCTTGGCCAGCCCGCCGCTCCGACGGTGTCCGTCGGCTCGGGCGGCAGCGTGCCGGTCGGCACGATTCCGTATCAAATCACCGCCGTGGACGCCGACGGCAAGGAAACTTTGGTCGGCCCCGCCGCGAACGCGGTCACCACGTCGGGCAATCAGACCGTCACGGTTACTGCGCCGGCGCTGCCCGCGGGCGCGGTCGGCTGGTATCCGTACCGCCAGGGCGCACGTGGCAACATCCCCGGAGTCAGCGGCGGATGCGCCAATCCAATCCCCGCTTCCATCACGCAGTGGGTGGATACCTTCAGCTTCACCTGCGGCAATTCGGTGCCGAATGTCGCCTCGGCCGGCTCCAGCATTCTTTCGAGCAACGGCGTTTCCAGCTACCGCTTCACGCTGAACGGCGAGCCGTTCACGGCAAGCCCGCGCGGGCCGCTGAACGTGTTTTTCCCGGGAGCGCTGACTTCCACCTGGACAGGCGAGACCTGGACGCTCGACAAGGCGATCACCGTAACGCGGGTTCAGGTCCAAGCCAAGGCCGCGCCATCGGGCTGCGCGACGAACGCCGTCGTGCGGCTGACCGACGGCACGACCGCTCAGGACGTGACCATTTCCGCCGCGGCCAACGACTCCGGCGCCATCACGAAGAATTACGCCGCCGGCGCCGTGCTCACGCTCTCCGTACAAACAGCTGCGGCAGGCTGCGCCACCGCTCCCGCCGACGCCAACGCCGTCGTCCAATTCAAAATGCAGTAGCAACCGGATCATTTACGTAATGAGCTGGTCCTTGGAGCAGCGAGGAACGCGCGGGGCACGATGTATCGCGTCGCTGCGCGGGACGATCGCACCGTACTTGGATCAAAACGAGGTGAAACGTGAACGCGCAAGAGGATTTTGCCGCGCTGGTGAATATCTCTCCGCAAAAGTGGCCGCCGCGCCACCGCACTTATTTCGGTTCGCTCGAGGTGCGTTCGCCCGGCCCGGGCGAGACCTACGCCATCACTCCGATTCGCGCCTGCAAAGGCGTGATGGACCTGGGCGACAAGCGCACCATGGAGTTCGCCATCACCGCGCGGGAAATCGCCGAGGACATTGCGCGGGAGATCAACGGCGATTCGGGCGAGGGAAGTTTTCACGGCGTGTTCGTGGCCGCGGGTCCGCAGCCGACGGAGGCGGAGCTCGCCGAAGCGCGCCGCAAGCTTGAAGAGTTTCACCGTCGGCTGGTGGCCGCGGCGGATCTCGAATGGGAGCGTTCGCACAATCCCATGTTCATCACGGACCTCGAGCGGCGCGCCGCGCGCGAGCTGAAGCTGGACAAACCCTGGCTCTACGATCCGAAGCCGCAGGCGGAGTGCCCCGCGTGCGCGGAGAAGATCAAACCGGGCGTCGCGGTGTGCCGCTCCTGCGGCGCCATCCTCGACCGCGAAAAAGCCGCCCAGTTCGGTCTG
>Ga0209581_1001449_pt1 | contig 27496 bp, 24 predicted proteins | sample Coa_R2_FD_187160 | JGI IMG/M metagenome (GOLD analysis project Ga0209581, IMG submission 187160) | Surface soil microbial communities from Centralia Pennsylvania, which are recovering from an underground coalmine fire - Coalmine... | ecosystem: Environmental > Terrestrial > Soil > Unclassified ...
GATACCCGACGACATCGCGCTGATCGCCGAGGAAGTCAGTCATTGCGCGCGCCGCTTCGATATCGTGCTTACCTCGGGTGGCGTCGGTCCGACGCACGACGATGTCACGCTCGACGGCGTGGCGCGTGCGTTCGGACGCGAGCTGGTCATGCATCCGGAACTCGAGCGTCTCATCCGCACACACTTTGCCGATCGCCTAACGCCGGCGGCGCTCAAGATGGCGGCGGTGCCCAAGGGCGCGGTATTGAATTCGGCTGGCGACCTGCGCTTTCCGACCGTCCAGGTCGAAAACGTCTATGTGCTCCCCGGCATTCCGCAGATCTTCGAAGCCAAACTGGATGCGCTTCTGGGCCGGTTCGCGACCGACCCTTACTACTTGCGCGTCATCTATACGTCGGCCGGCGAGGGCGCGATCGCGGAACATCTCAACCAATGTCTCGCCCGCTATCCGGAGCTTCTGCTCGGCTCCTATCCGAAGATCGGCGATTCAAACTATCGTGTGAAACTGACGCTGGAGTCCAAGGATCGCGATTACCTCGAACTCGCATTCGAACATTTAATGAGTCTTTTGCCTGCTGAGGTGGTGGTAAGCACCGAATAGTTTTTCTCGTTCAGTCTTGGTGGAGGAGGATGGCGATGGAGAAGATGACGTGTTTGTTGACGCTGGCGGCTTTGCTGATGATTGCTCCGCCGGCAACGGCGCAGAACGCGCAGACCAGTGGTCTTGTGATCGGCAATGCGCAGAACGGCCAGGCCCAGGTGCCACAGCCGCCCGACGGCGATGTGAACTGGAAAGGCGTCGGAATCGGTGCGGGAACCGTGGCCGGCAACGTGCTCTACGTCCCGGCCAAGCTGGTTTATGGCATTCTCGGCGGGATCACCGGCGGCGCGAGTTATCTACTCACCGGAGGTAACACGCAGACTGCCAACACGATCTGGCGCAGTTCGCTCGGCGGCGATTACGTGCTCACGCCGGACATGGTGTCCGGGCAGAAGCCGATTCATTTCAGCGGACCGACACTGACCGTGCCCGCCAACGCGACGGCCGCGCCGGCCAGTCCGAATGCGGCATCCTCAGTGCCTGCCGCCACCATGCCGGCCAAGACGGCGTCCATCGAGGCGGGAAGCAGCAGGGTGAACAGCGCGCCGATAGCGAGCGATACGGCAATGAGCGGATCGTCGATCGCGCAACCGGCCGACCGAGGCACGGGGCCGGTCAGCCCGAGCAGCGCGATTTCCGGCAACACGACGGCCAAAGGCTCCGGCGGGGTGCCGGTAGCGCCGCTCCCCGGTACGAGTATCGAGTAGCGCGGCGCGCTCGAACATAGCGGGTTGCGTGGCGCGCAGCGGTCTTGCGCTCGAGAGCGCTGGCCGAGGCTCGGCACGCGACACACCCTCTGAGTCAATTCGCGCGGTTATAGCGAGAAATAGATTATGAAGAAGGCCCAGTTTCTCTGGAAATCGAGCTGAACGACGTGTCGCAACGCAAGAGGTTTCTTGCGTCACGAACTCAAGGTCACACTCGACGAGCGCGACTACGCTCGGGCGCCGCTGAGCGTCGGCGAGCTGAAGTCCCTCTTTGCCGGCCGCGACCCGCGCGAGTTTCTCAATCCCAAGAGCTCCGCGTTCAAGGCTATGGGCCTTGCGGGGCAAAAGCTTACCGCGGGCGAGACGCTGTCACTGATGGCCAAGGAACCGAACCTGATAAAGCGCCCGCTCACGATCGCAAACGGCGAAATCGTGGTCGGCTTTGACCGCGAGCGCTTGCGCACGTTGCTGTCTCAGTGCGAGAAGGCGTTGTTGCGATGAAGCGATGCCGTTCCGCTTCAGCCGGAGATCAGGCTTCGAATCCGTGTCGAGGAAGTCGACGTACCGCGCAGCGTCAGTTGGGAGCCAATGCGCGTACCAGCGTAGCGTCGTGTTCGGACTGGCGTGACCGAGCTGCGAGGCGACGTAGGTGATCGGTGCTCCCTTGCTTCCGTCCAGGAATCATGAACTCTTGGCCCGTGATTTCGGATGAGATTTCATCGATGAACTGCGTGCGCGCAGTCGCGATAAATTAGGACAGCAAGCAGTTGTGGTGTATCACGATCGCGCTTCGTGGCCGCGCCGGCTGAACTAACTGCTCACGCATCCGCAACGCTCTTTGCGATTCTTCATGACGAGCGGCACCGCCCTCGTCGGCGAGCATGCGGCTTGGAGCTCATTCATGCGAGTTCTTCTGCCCGCAGCCGCTGCCGCGCTGTGGAGTTCCGGTCGGGGAAACGATGCCGCCGCGGCTGCTCTTGATGCTTCCTGTGTTACAGCCGGGTTTTTGCTAGAATTGTCCGCAGCGGGAGATTTCGGCTAATCATTGGAAAACTTCCGGTTTAAAGAGGTTAAACCCTGAGCTTTCCTGTCGCTTCCAAAATCGAGGACGCCGAACGCGCGGTGCTGGTCGGCATCGAGCTGGCCGGTCAAAACGGCGCGATCGCGAGCGAAGATTCCCTCGGCGAGCTCGACGCGCTCGCAGCCAGCGCCGGCGCGCGGGTCGCCGCCAGCGTCAGCCAAAAGCTCAGGCATCCCGACCCGCGCACCTTCGTTGGCCGCGGCAAGGTCCATGAGGTGCGCACGATCGCGCATGAGCGCGGCGCGACGCTGGCGATCTTCGACGACGCGCTGAGTCCGGCCCAGGCGCGCAACCTGGAAAAAGAGCTCGAGCTGCGTGTCATCGACCGCAGCCAGCTTATCCTCGACATTTTCGCCCAACGCGCGCGAACGCTGGAGGGCAAACTGCAGGTCGAGATAGCGCAGCTCAGTTACCTGCAGCCGCGGCTCACCCGTCAATGGGCCCATCTGTCGCGGCAGGCCGGCGGCGGCGGCTCCGCGGGCGGTCGAATAGGCATCCGCGGACCCGGTGAAACTCAGCTCGAGGTCGATCGCCGACGCGTGCGCGAGCGTCTCACGCGGCTGCGCCAGCGCCTGGGCGAGGTCGAGCGCACCCGCACGATTCAGCGCCGGCGCCGGCTGGAAGTCCCCTATCCGACGGTCGCCCTGGTCGGTTACACCAATTCCGGCAAATCCACGCTGATGAATGCGCTGACCGAGGCCGAGGTCGAGACTGCCGATCGCCCGTTCTCGACCCTCGATCCGACCATCCGACGCCTGCGGCTGCCGGGTAAGCTGACCGTGATGCTTGCGGACACGGTCGGATTCATCCATCGTCTGCCGCATCTACTGGTGCAGGCGTTCAAGGCCACGCTCGAAGAGGTGCGCACGGCCGACCTGCTGTTACACGTGGTCGATGCGAGTGCGCCGCTCGCCGCTGAGCGGATGGAAATCGTGGATCGCGTGCTCGAAGAGATCGGCGCCGGCGCGACATCGCGAATCATCGTGATGAACAAGATCGATCTGGCGCCCGCCGGCGGCTTACGTCCGGCTGCAGCGTGCGATACGGTTGCGATCTCGGCCCTCCGCGGCCGCGGGCTCGACGAACTGCTCCGCGAGGTGGCGCGGCGGTTCAGCGCCTGGCGCGAGGAAGTCAGTGTGATGCTGCCGGCGGCGCGGGGCGATTTGGTGGCAATGGCGCGACGCGATGGAGAAGTGCTAGACGAGGAATATCGCGACGGCACCGTCGCGCTGCGCGCGCGCGTGAGTGCGCCGGTCGCCGGCCGCCTGCGCAAGGCAGCGATAGCCTGAACTTGAGCAAACCTGACCGATGGGTGCGCACATTACCAATCCTTCGCCCAGGCCCAGCAGCATCCTGCCGCCCGCGGTCGGGCGCGTGCGGCTTGGCCAGCTGCTCAAGATCCCGAACATCATCTCGCTTTGCCGCATCGGGATGGTGCCGATCTTTCTGGTCCTGCTGAGCAAGGATCGCTTCACCGAGGCGCTCTATGTATTCATCCTGGCCGCGCTAACCGACGCGCTGGACGGCACAGTCGCGCGCTGGTTCGACATCCGCACCGAGCTGGGCGCGATCCTCGATCCGTTCGCCGACAAGCTGATGCTGCTGAGCGCGCTGGTGGTGCTGACCTTCGAGCACGCGCTGCCGGTATGGCTGCTGATCGTCGCCGCGATCCGCGATATCGTGCTGGTGCTGGGATACCTGATGATCTCGTTCGCCGCGGGCGAGCGTTTCCCGGTACGTCCGAGCATCTTCGGCAAGCTGACCACAGTGCTGCTCATCGCCTGCGTGATAGGCACGCTGACCGGGCATTTCGGCCTCGAGCCGCGCGCATGGTACGCGCTGCTCTACCTGACGGCGTCGCTGATGGTGGTCTCGGGAACGCACTACTTCTATCAGGCGCTGGTCTACCTCAGCCAGCACGTGCCCGAGCTGTTCTCCTAGCTGCTAGCTGTTGATCACCTTAGCCGCGCGCAGCTCCTCGATCGTGGAGCGTTCGACGCCAAGTTCGCGCAGCACCTCTTCGGTGTTTTCGCCCAGGCGCGGCGGAGTGCGCCACATGCGAGCCGGTGTTTCGGTGAAGCGCGCGCCGGGATTCACCGTGCGCACGGTGCCGGCGTCGGGATGCTCGTACAGGGTGAAACTTTCGTTGGCGACGATTTCCTCGTCGGTGAACAGGGTTTCGTAGTCATTGACGCGGCCCACCGGCACGTCGGCCTGCTCGAGCACCTCCAGCCACTCGGCGGTGGCGCGCTCGGGAAGGGTTTTGGCGAGCCCTCGCAGGATGCCGCGGATACGCTCGGTGCGGTCGGCGACCGCCGTCCACCATTCATGGTGGCCGACGCCGATGCACAGGCGTTCGAACTGCTCGTCGGTGAAGGGCGCGATCGATATCCATCCGTCTTTGGTCGGGAACGGATCGAGACTCTGGCTCTTCGGCGCCTGGTCCTTGTATTCGTCCTCGGGCACGAAGGTGTAACCGACCATCGTGTCGTTGCAGGTGAAGGCCATCATGGCCTCGACCATCGGCACGCGGATATTCTGACCGACGCCGCGATTGCGCGCCGCGTGCAGCGCGCTCACGATGCTGAGCGCGGCGGTCATGCCGCTGATCTTGTCCGCCAGCGCCATCTTGACCACGGTCGGCTGTCCGCCGCGTCGGCCCTGGACCGCAGCCATGCTCGAGAAGCACTGGATGACCGGATCGTAGGCGGGCGCGTTGGCGTAGTGGCCCTTGGGCCCGAAGCCGCAAATCGAGCAATAGACGATCTTGGGATTGAGCCGGCGGATATCGGCGTAGCCGATACCGAGGCGGTCGGCGACGCCGGGGCGGTTGTTTTCGACCAGCGCGTCGGCGCGGACCGCGAGCATCCGCACCAGGTCGCGGCCCTGTTCCTTCTTGATATCGATCACGACGCTGCGCTTGTTGCGATTGAAGTTCAGGAACGAGGCGGTGACGCCGTTCTTGCGCGGCCGGCCGATCCGCCGCGTGGTGTCGCCCTCCGGCGGCTCGATCTTGATCACGTCGGCGCCAAGATCGCCGAGCAGCATCGAGCAAAACGGCCCCGAGACCACCTGGGTCAGGTCAAGGATACGAAAGCCAGCCAACGGTCCATCTGCCATGCGACGTTTTCCCCGGTGCAGCGCGCAATCGCGCAGGTAGTGCCTGATTTATGCGCGAGTCAGCCGCATCGTCAAGCGCGCCCGCGCGCTGTCGACTATCGCTAATCTCTCGCGCGGCCCGCTCAGCCGAGGCCCGCGCGCAGGCGCGCATGCTCCAGCGCCGGCAGCTCGCGCCGCACGCGGGCCAGATAGTCGAGATCGATCGGCGCTAGAACCACTCCTTCTTCGTCCGACGCGCGCCCGATTGCGCGTCCCCACGGATCGACGATCATCGTGTTGCCGTAATCCGAGAAGCCGTGAACGTTGGCGCCGAACTGCGCCGGCGCGATCACGTATGCCTGGTTCTCGATCGCACGGGCGCGCAGCAGGGCTTCCCAGTGCGCCTCGCCAGTGGGGAAGGTGAAGCAGCTTGGAACGGTCAGGATCTGGGCTCCGGCGAATGTCAGACGCCGATACAGTTCGGGAAAGCGCAGATCGTAGCAGACGCTGAGCCCGATCGTCCCCAGCGGCGTGCGCGCCGCGACCGTCTCGCCACCGGCCAGCTTGACCTCGGATTCTTTGACCGTCACGCGGCCGGGCAGGTCGATATCGAACAGATGGATCTTGCGGTACACGGCGATTTGAGCGCCGTCCGCACCGATCAGCACGGAGGTGTTGTAGCGCTTGGCCTCGCCCGGCGCGTGCTCGGTTATCGACCCGGCAACGATGAGCAAGCCGAGCTCACGCGCGAGCCGTGCCATCGCCGCGAGCGACTCGCCCTCGAGCGGCTCGGCGGCCTCCGCCTCGGCCGAGCGTTTGCCGCGCCAATTGAAGGTCTCGGGGAGGGCGACCAGGCTCGCACCGCGCGCGGCGGCGAGCCGGATCAGGCGTTCGGCGCGCGCGAGGTTGGCCGTCCTGTCGCTGCCCGCCGCCATCTGGATTGCCGCCGCAAGATAGCTCATACGCTTGCCTCCGGTTTTAACGCCGCACGACTCAGCGGGCTCAATCTAATAGCGCGGCACCGTTGGATCGACGGTTGCCGACCAGAGATCGATTCCGCCGCGCAGGTTTGCAACGCGCCCGAAACCAAGCCGCGCCAGGTACATCGCGACCTGCGCGCTGCGGATACCATGATGGCACAGCACCACGGTCTCCGCGTCCGGCTCGAGCTCGGCGATACGCGAGGGGATCTCTCCCATCGGAATCGGCGTGGCGCCGGGAAACCGCGCGATCTCGATTTCCTCCGGTTCGCGCACGTCAAGGATCACCGGCCGCTCGCCGCGCCTCAGGCGCTCGGCCAGTTCCTGCGGTATGATTTCGCGGATTTCCGTCGTTTCATCGTTCATTTTTTGTGTGCCGCTGGAAATCGAGTTGGGGCTCGTCCTCTCTCAATGTAGCATTGTCGGCAGGCTGCTTAAGCGGCCCTTGACCCATGATTGAGCGGGCGCGACAAACAGCGTTGATGGCCCGGGCGATCGCCCAAGCGCGGCGCGGCGCCGCCGCGGGCGAGGTCCCGGTGGGCGCGATCGTTGTCGCGCCCGGCGGCGATTCATTGATCGAGCCCGCAATTTTCGGCGCCGCGCACAACGAACCGATCGGGTTGAACGACCCGACGGCCCACGCGGAGATACTCGCGCTGCGCCGGGCGGCGACTGCGCTCGGCGCTTATAGGCTCGAGGGCGCGGCGATGTTCGTGACGCTGGAACCGTGCGTGATGTGCGTGGGTGCGATGATTCACGCGCGCATCGCCGAGCTTTATTTCGGCGCCCGCGACGAGAAGGCCGGCGCGCTCGGCTCAGTCTACGATATCGGGCGCGACGGCCGCCTCAACCATCGCATCGCCGTGTATGGCGGCGTGAGCGAGAGCGAGTGCGGCGAGTTGCTGCGTGCATTCTTTCGCGCGCGCCGCTGACGGCCCACGCGAGGTCGCGCGTCACAGCATGCGCTGCAGGTAGCCGGCGAAGGTCTCGTCGATCCGTTCCGCCAATGAACGCTTTTCCCAATGCTGCAGATCGATGCGGTCGGAATCCTCCAGGTCATTGAAGAACATCAGGCTCATCCGGGCCGCGAACTCGGTGTTCAGGATCACGAGATTGACTTCGTTGTTGCGCGCGATGCTCCACCAGTCGAGGTTGGACGATCCGACGGTGGACCAGACGCCATCGATAGTGGCGGTCTTGGCGTGCAGCATTCTGCCGCGCCACTGGTAGATTTTGACTCCGGCCCTGAGCAGCTCGGAATAATGCGAGCGCGTGGCCGGACCGATGAAGGGCTCGTTGGTTTTTCCCGGGACCAGCAGACGCACGTCCACGCCGCGGCGCGCGGCGCCCTCGAGCGCCTCGAGCATCTGCGCGTCGGGCGCAAAGTAGGCGTCGGTTATATAGATGTTGCTCTCGGCGTTATTCACCGCCGAGACCAGTGTCAGGTAGATGACGGTGAACTGCTCCGGCACACTTCCCAGAACGCGAACGATATCGTGTCCGCGGTCGAGCAGCACCGGGAAATAGTCGGCGGCATTGAGCGGCGCTCCGTGCTCGGTTCGCCAGGTGGTGAAGAAGAGCCGCTGGAACGCGGACACGGCAGGTCCTTCGACTTCGACATCGGTATCGCGCGAAGTGAACTTCGGATCGGAGCGCCGTTCTCGCAGCGAGCCCGATCCTCCGAGATAACTGCCTGAGATGTTCATGCCCCCGGTGAAGACGATCTTTCCGTCCACGATCAGCAGCTTGCGATGGTCGCGATGGTCGGGAGCCCAGACGGTGTGTCCTCGCCAGGGCGCGATCGGATTGAATTCGAGTACGCGGATGCCTGCCGCACGCATCGTATCAAAAAAAACCTCGGGCGTGGCGTGCGAGCCGAAGCCGTCGTAGATGATGTTGACCCGCACGCCGGCGCGGCGGCGCGCGATCAACGCGCCGGCAAAGACGCGGCCCAGCGCGTCATCGGAGAAAATGTAGGTTTCCAGGTTGATGCTTTCGCGCGCCGCGCGAATCGCGCTGAGCATCGCCAGGTAAGTTTGCGCGCCGTTTTCAAGCAGCGTCACCCGATTGCCGAGAATCAGGGGCGCGCCGCTGATCGCCTGTTCAAACGCCAGATGACGGGCGAGGACGTCAGGACTGCCGCTCTGGCGACTGAGCTGCGCGACGATCGCCTCGCCCTGCGCCGTGGACAACGGCCCTTGCGCGCCCGTGACCCGCAGCGGCTCGCCGTAAAACCTGGGCGAGCGCACCAGCACCAGCGCATCGGGGATCGTGCCGCAGCCGGCGCAGCAGAGCAGCGGTAAAAGCAGCGGAAATAGCAGCCCCGGGATCACAAGCGAATCCATCAGGCTCCCCAGGCGGCCACGCCCGGGAGGCGTCGGGCGCCTTCGCCACACATCTCCGCGATGCCGGCGCGGGCTTGCGCAAATCGGCACAGTCGCAGCGGGCGCGCGCACGGTTTTTTTATTTTTGCACTCGGATCTGATATGAGTCGGTTTATGGGCGTTCATGCCAATCAACGGCATCAGCGGCACGGCTCTTAATACAAACATTGTAGCGAAGGCGCTGGGAGCCGCGCTTGTGATCGCGATTGCGGCAGCGGCCGCGGTCTCTTTGCGCTGCCAAGCTTTAAATCGAAGTCATGCGTCGCGCTATGACGTGAGGAGTTATGGCGCGCGCGGCGACGGCCTCAGCAAAGACACGGCCGCGCTCCAGGCGGCGATTGAAGCCGCCGCGAGCCGTTCGGGCGGAACGGTAATCTTTCCGCCCGGCCGCTACTTGACCGGTACGCTCCATCTCAGAAGCAACGTCTCGTTGCTGCTCGAGGCCGGAGCAACTTTGGTCGCGAGCCGCGACGACGTCGATTTCGACCCATACGAACGGCTGGCCGGCGGAAGTTACAGCACCGCGCGGCCAACCTGGATCGTGCTGCCGCAGATGCGCCGGCCGCTTGCCGCGCGCGCGGCGGCTTCGCGCCAGTCGCTTGCAACAACGATCGACGATCCCGACACCTCGTTTGGTCATTACGCGGTGATCGCCGGCGATCGCGTGAGCAACGTGAGTATCGAGGGCGCCGGCACGATCGACGGCAATCGAAACCGTCGCGGCGGGCCCAAGCTGATCTCGCTCAAGGACTGTCGGCATGTCACCATCCGCGGCATCACGCTGCGCAACGCCGCCAACTACAATATAAGCCTCATCGGTACCGAGGACGCCGACCTGGAGGACCTGACAATCCTCAACGGCTACGCCGACGGGATCGATCCGGACAACTCGCGCTTCGTGCGCATCGCCAACTGCTATATCGACACGCGGGACGACGCGATCTGCGCCAAAGCGAGCCTCGCGCTCGGGCGCCGTCTCGCCACCGAGGACCTGGTGGTCACCAACTGCATCCTGCGCACCTCGAACAGCGGGTTCAAGCTCGGCACCGAGAGCGAGGGCGATTTCCGCAGCATCGCCTTCAGCAACAGCGTCGTGGCGCGGCGCGCGTTGGGGCGCGCGCCGATCACCGGCGTCGCAATCGAGTCGGTTGACGGCGGAGAGATCAGCGGCATCGAGGTTTCCAATATCGTGATCCGCGGTGCGCGGACCCCGATTTTCATGCGGCTCGGCAACCGCGGGCGCGGGATGCGGGTGCGCATTCCCGGATCGATCGGCGACATCAGCTTCAGCAATATCATCGCGTTGGATGCGGCGCGGCCATGCTCGTTCGACGGACTTCCCGGCTATCCGATTCGCCGCGTTACGGTCGCCGACGTTGACGTGGAGGAAATCGGCGGCGACCGCTTCGACGACCTCGCGGTCCCCGAATTGCCGCAGGCGTATCCGCAGGGCGAGATGTTCGGTCCGCTCCCGGCGTACGCGCTCTATGCCCGACACGTTGACGGCCTGACGGTAAGCAATTGGCGCAACCGCTGGGAACGCGCGGATATGCGGCCGGCCGCGGTGTTTGACGACGTGCGCGACCTGCAGGTCTTCGGCTTCGCCGCCCACGGCTCCGCGGGCCGGGCGCCGCTCATCCTGATGCACAACGTCAGCGACGCGCGCCTGCAGTCGCTCTCCGCGGGCAAACCGAGCGCGCCGCTGCTCGAAACGCGGGGAGCAGACACGCGCAATGTCGAGGTCGTCACGGACCACGGCGCGTGCAGCGGCGGGAGCGTCGAAGCATTCGATCGAAGTCCTGGTGCTCCACTGGGCGGCTCCCGATTGGCGGGGCGCGATGCGACGCATGCCGGGCACGCGCGCAAGTCGGCCGACGGCGTTCGCGCTCAGCCGCATCTCGGATCGTGATCTTCCGGCGATGGGTAACTTCCGTTTCTATCGGCGGCTGCGCATCTTCCCCGGCCTCTCGATCAATCTTTCCAAGTCAGGCCCGAGTCTTACGGTCGGCGTTCGCGGCGCGCACATGACGATGGGGCCGACCGGGATACGCCGTACCGTCGGCATCCCAGGCACCGGAATCTATTACACGTCGCACACCGGCTACCGTACCGGCATCCATTCGGCGCACGTCGAAAACCCGATCACGCCCGAGCAGCAGCAGCGCGCGCACAGCATCGGCGCGTTGCTTGCGCTGGCGCTGGTGGTCGGCGTCGCCCTGCTCATCGGGATCGCGATCGGCTCGGCGGGCCGTTGACCTGGCCTGCCGGCGTGCATTGTTGCGCAGCGCCTGGCGAATTGAGTATGAAATTTGCGCGGCCGGATCCGGAGTGCGGCCGTTGACTCAAACCGAAATGCCCAGCGAGAAAGCCAAAGAGAACAAGGCCCTGGCGGCGACCTGCGTCGCGTGCGGCAAAACCGTCTCGACCGAGAGCATGGTCAGCCTGCTCGGCCGCGAGCAAGAGCAGTACAAGCAGTTCGACGTCTGCGTGCCGTGCGCGAACGCGGGATGGCGTCCGCCGGGATTCGAAGGAATCTACACGCCGCGTCCGGGCTGAACGGGCCCGCGCGGACTCAGCCGTACATCATCCGTACATCCGGCGCGCCTCCGCCGCGAGCTCGTTGCGGAAGTCCGGATGCGAGACGGCGACCAGTTCGCGCGCTCGCTCGCGCAGCGACTTACCCATCAGCCTGGCCACTCCATACTCGGTGACCACGTAGTGCACGAAGGCGCGCGGCAGCGTGAACACGCTCGCCGGCGGGAGACTCGGCGTGATGCGTGACACGCGTTGCCCGGCCGCCAGAGCGCTCGCGGGCAGCACGATGATCGATTTGCCGCCGGCGAGCGAGGCGCCGACACCGAACGCGATCTGCCCGCCGGTGCCGGTGTACATCTGATGCCCCACCGACTCGGAGCCGACCTGGCCCGTCAGATCGACGCACAGCGCGTTGTTGATCGAGATGAGGCCTTCCTCGCGCGCGATGGTGCGCACGTCGTCGGTGAAGTTGAAGTCATACAATTGAAAGACCGGATTGCCGTCGGCGTATTCGAGCTGCGCGCGCGGCGTGCCGGTGGCGAAACCGCTGCCCACCACCAGGCCGGGAAAAATCTTCTTGTGCTTGCCGGTCAGCACGCCCTCGCGCACCAGGTCGGTGGTGCCGACCGGGATAATCTCGGTCTGCATGCCAAGCTCGCGATGGCCGCGCAGATAAGCCATCATCGCGCCGGAAGTTGAGCCGACTCCGACCTGGAGCGTGGCGCGGTCGGGCACCAGTTCCTTTGCGACCAGCGAGCAGATGGTGTCGGTCGTGCGGCGTTCCTCTTCCGAAACCGGCGGCATCGCCATCTGCGGCATGCCGACCGTGCGTTCGACAAAGTAGTCGATTTCCGAAATATGCATCGAGTTGTCGCCGCCGATCCGGATCGAATGCGGATCGATCTCCGCGATCACCAGGCCCGCGTTGCGCGCGCACAGCTTTGACATGATCTGGAAATCGCCGAAATTGACCTCGCCGTTCGCATCCGGCGGCGACACCGTCATCAGGTAAACGTTGAAATCCTCGAGGCCCGGCGGCAGATGTCCGGCGCGGTAGTAGCTGACCGGGATGAATTCGCCCTTGCCGTCGTGGAAGAGGGCGCGATCGATCGGCGACAGATAGAACGATTCGAGCCGGAAGCGCTCGCCGATACCGGGCAGGTCGAAGGCGAACAGTGCCGCGCTGTAGTTGACTACCACCCGCTCGAGTTCCATCAGGCGCCCCGCCAAAGCATGCAACAGCGTGAAGGGCGTCATGTGCGCGATCGAAGCGGTGATGCGATCGCCTGACTTGATGTGTGCGACCGCCTCCTCGGGTGTGACCAGCTTGTCGCCGAGTTGCTCGCGCCAGTTGGGCGCCATCTTTATCGCGGTGGCCATCGCGCGTTCTCCTGGTTTGCGAGGTGGATCGTGAGACCGAAGCTAGCAAAGCGACGCGGCGCCGGCCACGCTCGCGTCGTACCGCTCAATTTCCTCGCGACGAACTCTCCGAAGCGCGCAGGGTCAAAGCTCAGACGCGGCCGCCTTCCCGGCTGGCCTGCGCGCGACCGCCGGGGTTCGCGGCGGAACCACGGAGAGGGCGATCGCGGCCAGGGCGGAGCCCGCCGCCATTGCCGGGAACCCCAGATACCAGGCCTGCGGATGGTTGAACCCGCCACCGAGGTCAAGCGCGCGGCCCACCAGCAACGGCCCCGCGGCGCCCCCGCCGAACCCGACCATCGAGTAAACCGCAAGACTGGCGCCTTGCTCGTGCGCGGGCGCTGCCGCGACCGTGGCCGCCGTGAGCGCCCCGGAATCGGCGGTGATCGCGACGTTGTAAGCGAACATCGCCAGCACCGCGCAGGCGAGCGACAGGTTGCCGCTCATCGCGCCGATCACGCTCAGCGCGATGCTCGCGGCCTCGAACGAGCGCAGCATTCGGTCGCGCGGCCAATGCCGCGCCAACTCCGCGCCGGCGATGCTGGAAGGCACGCCGATGAGCACGATCAGCATCGACCAGCGCGGCACGGCCAGGGCCGCGCCGGCGCCATTGGGATGCCCGCCGGCGAAGCGCAGGAAGGTCGGCAGCCAGGCCCGAAAGGCGAACAGTTCCCAGCAGTGACCGCCGTAGGCAACGATGTACGCGAGCACGCCGCGGTTGCGCAAAACGGGGCGGAAGTCGAGCGGATGTCGACCGGGCGGAGCAAGCTCCAGGTCGCGCTCGACCGGGACGGCCCAGGTCGCAATCGTCATGAGAATTGCCGCGCCGATCGAGCCGATCGCGCCGCCGACGAACGCGGCCTGCCAGCCGTACCGCGCTGCCGCCCATCCGCTGATAAGAAACGAGAGGCCGGTGCCGACGCCGAAGGCGCCGGTATAATACGGCACCGCGCGGATGCGGGTCCGGGCCGGAAGGCGCTGCGTGAGCACCCGCAAGCCGGGCATGTAAGCGCCCGCGAGCGACACGCCTGCCATCGCCTGGAACAGAAAGGCGCTCCAGGCGCCGTCGGCAAACAGGGCGAAACCGGCGAAGGCAACCGCGCCAATCGCGCATCCGGCAAGATAGACGGAGCGCGCGTCGACGCGGTCGGTCAGTCCGACCAGCAGCGGCACGGCAAGCGCGTAGCCGAGCAGGTAGGCGCTGCTGATCCAACCGGCACGCGTTGCGTCGAGATGCCAGACCCGCGACAGCTCGACCAGCGTCGAGGCAAACGCGGCCGAGCCGAACATGCAGCAGATCTTGGCCGCGATCATCCACGCGACGAGGCTGAGCGGCCGCGGTTTTCGCTCCCCGGCTTCCCGATCGTCGCGCGACAAAGAGCTCTCCATCAAAGCTTCGACATTCGCGGCACGCGTCATCCAAAGACCGCACGCACCCGGGACCGAAGCTACTGCAGATATGCGCCGGCCGGAAGCTCGCGCATCGGCTTCGGCTCACCTTGACCGCGGCGCAGCAAACATAAATGCTGCTAAAACGCGGAGAGGTTCGGGAGTCAGGTTTAACCGGCGTGACTCGAAATCACGTGAGCCCTTGTGGCTCCGGGGGTTCGAATCCCCCCCTCTCCGCCAACCAATCCTTGTCCGTCCGCTCTGGTCGCAAATGCTCCTTGCCTTCTTCTTCGCCCGTCTCGCTCCCGGTATCTCGGCTTGCCGGCGCCTTGTGAAGCCTTGAAAAAGAAGGGTCACGCGTTGATGTTTAAGCGGGCTGTAATCGAATCGCGATCGCCTCTCAGACTGGCACATCCATTCGCAGGGACCTGTGAAGAACATGGGTGACAATTCAGTCAAAGGCCAGAGCTATCAAGTAGATTACACAGATGGCCGGCAATCAATTCTCCAGCCAGGCGATGGCCTGCCTCATTCCAGTGCCCAGTCCCTAATTTGGTATTGGCGAAACCATGAAGATACGCGTGATGCTCATCTGCATAATTCTGAAACGCCGGAGCCAGATTCAACACGTCGATTCCCGCACGCGTTCCGAATTCCTTAAGCCGTGAATCGGCATAAAAAAGGTCTTTCACACCCAGGCTCTTTGCGTACTGCGCGCGGCGGGCCGCATCGGGCGCAACCTGCGATCCGACCGTCGCCGTCACCAGAAGAAACCGGGCGCCATGCGCTCTGACATCGGCATTTATCGCCAATATCAATTTCTCGGTTACCCTCCAGGCGTCCTCCCATACCTGATTCTGTGGAGGTTTATAAATCGCGTCCGCGAGTCCCGGCTCTGTTGCGGTCACGGCCTGCGACGGAGCCGTTGGTCTCGAGGCGGCTACAGCGTTTGATTCGACCTCTGCAAATAATGCTTTTTTCCCTCTGGCAGCTGCCCGAATTCGAATGATGCTGTCGCCCACAACGTTGAGTACCGCCGACCGCCGAGACTCGAACTTTACGGCGCATTCCGCTCTGAATATCGGAGATTTTATAAATGGTCCGTTCAGCACGAGCTCGTCGCCCTCAAGCAGGTAAAACGGCTGGCACATATGCCATTCCAGATCCAGCGAATTGTTGCGCAGATCGTTTCCGGCGAAGAACAGCAAGACGACAATGTCGGGCGAATACTTCCAGACTGAGCGTTGCAGAGTGATGAATTCCTGCGCTGTCCCATAACTATCACAACCAAAGTTGAGCGTTTCGACGCTCTTAGCGCGCAGTCGTGGACAGGTCCTGATGCCATCCTCGACAACGGAAACGTAATCATCTTTGAGGGCGACTTGCTCTGCTTCAGTGAATGAATCACCGATGAATGCGATACGTATAGAGTCAGCGGGTTTACGGTAGGAGTGTTCTCGATCGCGCATTCCCTCACGGTTGATCTGCACGAAAGCATTTCCTTCCCTGCTTTGCCATTCCGAAGCCCCAGGACGCAATCCCCAGCCGCGATCGGCATCCCACTGATACAGTCCTTGCTCGCCTATCCCGAACAGGCGCAGACCAACCTCAGCCAGCAGAAGCCCGAGCAACATGCCACCGAAGACCACTACGAGAGCTTTGCCAACCCAGCGATCGCGGGGCTGAGGTATCCTCATCTTCTTCTCCAATTTCGATTTGCCTATTCATAAACCTTGTTATTCGTCTTTGTGACGTCGACGAGGTTTAGGTCATTCGGCGCTCTTGATCAATGGGAGTGCGTCAGGGAATTCCAGCCGGAAGGCCAGCTCGAATCGCCAAAGGGAGAGCGTTGAACATTCTTGGCGCGGGTCCGGCCTTTTGACCGTTTTGCATCGCCGGCCGGGTGTGCGCTCCGGGCACGATGCTCCATCATGGCGACCCGCATTACGAAGGCGAACTCACGACCGTAACCGGCGGCCTGATGGTGATCGTGCAGTAACGGGACCGACTGCGGGCGGCCGACCGCTCTATGGGGATCGCTTCAACCTGCGCGAGGAGGGCAAGCTCGCGGCCGAGCGGACCGACCTCTGAGCCGGTCCACCCGCCGCGCTGCTGGATCGCACGTGCTTGCGGACTTGTGCGCGCTAGCGATGAATCTGTTCGAGATTGCTGATGTCAAAAAGCCTCTCGGACTCCGCTCCCTTGACGTTGGGAAATCCGCCAGGAACGATCCAGACGGTTGCGCGGCCGTCCTGTACATTCATCACCTGCACCGACTGAAACTCGGTAGTATCGGTACCCTCGTTAATCGGATACTGCCAATTGTTCTTGGAAAAGGTCTCGCTCCATTTTTTCTGGAACTCCCAGACCTTGTACAGCCGGTTGCGGTGATCGAAAGCCTCCATTAACCACGCATCGTAGTTCTGCGAATCCCAGTCCTCGACCACGCTGCTGTAGGGATGGCGCACAAAGGTCGGCGTGCGCTCCATCACCGCGAAGCGCCGCAGCGTCCAGGTGTCGTTGGGTATGAATCCGTTGGGCCCGTACAGATATGAGTAGTCATGGACGGAGTCCTGAACCGCTAGCTGATCCTTCCATCCGAGAAAGCGCCAGTGCCATTCGAGCTCGCGGCCGGAAAAGCTGTAGAAGTCTTCCAGTGTATGTTCGGTGCCCAGAAGGGAATCCGATTTGACCTCGGCGGAGATGCGCCGTACGCGCCGCAGCGTGGGGATATACGCCCAGGCGTCATCCTCGCGATGCGGATCCGAATAGCGGTAGATGATGAACGCGGTGCCGCGAATGTCGAATGGCGAGTAAAAGCCGGTGAACTCCTTGAACTCGATCTGCCTGGCACCTGGCGCCGGCAGCGTATGGTCCGGAAGCATTGCAAGATGCGTGTAGTAAAGACGCCGGTAAAACGCGCTGATGGTGCGTTCGAAAGTCCCGCCGCCGCCGTAGATCATCCTCATCTCCTCCGGCGAGGGCGGAGCGTACTTGAGATTCTTGACCCCGGAATAGTCCAGCCAGTCGCTCGGCGGATCCTGCCATACCGGGATCTGATGCGTGCCGCCGAAGCTGTCCCAGGTCGCGGGCGCGATCGTCAGCAGACCATAGTTCTGCCAGCGATACTCGAAATTCCACGCCGCCTTCCATCCCGCGTTGGGATCCTTCACGGTTATCTGCGAATTCGGGAACGGCTGCCCGCAGACGTAATTGGCCATCGTATGGTCGGGCAGCATGCGCACCTGGCTCTGATACTTCTCAGTGCACGCCATGTAATCCTGACGCGGAGTGTGATCGACCGGCGCGCCTATCTTCATTCGGAATTGGGGAAAGTTCAGAAAGTAGGCGTAGCCGGGAAAGACGAACGGCCGGATCTTGTCCATGTCCTTGGCCGTGAGAACATCGCCCACCTTGAACTCGGGCTTGGCGTTCTTGTATTTCGCCAGCCAGCTGTCGAACGTCGCCCGGGTATAGGTCTTGATATCTTGCGCTCGCGCAGCGCCCGCGCTGAAGCCGAGCGCGGCCACAATCGCCAGCGCCGCGAATATGCCGTGCCACGATCGCGAGCGAAGCGCTTCATCTGGCATTGAAAGGCGTACCATGATTGTGGCCTCCTTTTGTGCTGGTCTACATTTTTTTGCCTGCCATCATCTGAAGTTCGACTTTACCGACTGGATCAACTGCTGCTGAGCTGCTCGTTTGCTCAACAAGTGCCTGGCTGCGTAATCGAGCCCGTCAGCGGCGGTGTAACGAACCGTCGGACTGGTCTCCGTCACCATGGTCAGCAGCGTCGCGATGCCGTCGGGGCTCGCGATATGCCCTAAAGACCACGCGATGGCTGCGCGGGTAATCGGATCATTGGTAGTGCGCAGCAAGCGGCCCAATAACTCGACGTCGCGATCGCTTCCGTCCGTGCCGAATGCCTTGACCGCAGCCAGTTGTATTTCAGGGTCCGGCGAGGACAGCGCTTCGATCAGAATCGGCCGCGCCATCGCGAAATCCAGGTCCTTGAACAATTGCGCGGCGTGGCGGCGCGTGACCTGATCCTGGTCGTGAATGGCGCCACGCAGGTAGGCGACCGCGCCGGAGTCCTTATAGTGGGTCAGCGCCGCGGCCGCACCCAGCCGCACGTCGATGTTCTCGTCAGCAAGCGCACGACGCAGTATCGGGACCACCGACCGATCGCCTGCGTAGCCGAGCGCGACCGCGGCGCTGGCGCGCGCGTTGCCCTGGGAATGATCATCCAGCGTGTCGCGCAGCAAATCGATGCCCGAACTGTCGCCCATCAACAGCAGCGATCGGGCGGCGTTGACCTTGTCCGAGGTCTGGCCCTTGGCGAGAGCAAGCCGCAATAGCGGAATGGCATTGCGGTGGCCGAGGTGCCCTAAACCCTGCAGCGCCGCGGCTCGGAGAGTCGGATCGGACTGGCGCGCTGCGTCACTCAGCACCGCGGCCGCGCTCGGGTCGCTGCTCATCGAGAGGGCGTTTACGATGAACCGTCGATCGAGAACCTCGCCGTGGTAGTACAGGTGGGCAAGGATGGCAACTGCCTTGCGATCGCCGTCCGCGCCGAGACCGTCCGCAATCGCCATTTTGACGCTGAGGTCGGGGTTGCGCTGAAAAATGTTGACGAGCATCTGCAGGCCTTGATCGTTCCCGCCCCCGGCGAGCGCGCTCGCGGCGTAGCATCTTTCGAAAACATCCTTTTGCTGCAACCCGCGGGCGAGCACCAGCAGAGAAAACCGCTGCAGGGCGAGGAGGCCCACGGGCCGATCGAAGCGATAGATCGCGCTGATCCTCCTGGCGGCCTGCGCAACATCGCCCTTTGCCACCAGTGCGCTTATTGCCGCCATCGACGGATCGGCCGCGCCGTGCAACCAGCGATCGGCGTGCCGTCGATTTGCCAGAACTTCAAGGCCGGCGCCCAGCGCAACGATCGCCAGCAACGCAATCGCGGTAACGCCCCATCCTGACCGCAAAGCCTTTGCCGCTCGCTGCAATTTCCGCCCTCTCTCCCAGATAAAGATTCAGGGTCGGCAACGTCGGTTTGCGAGCGCCCCTCGCGCACCGGCGCGTCAATAGTCATTCGCGCTGGTTGGCAGCCCTCCGACGTGTAACTCCCTCGAGCTGAAGGGTCCGTGCCAGAGTTAGACGCCCTTCTTCGTCCCGACATTCAACCGAGGGGCAGAGAGAGCGCTTCAGCGAATCAGACTGACGGAAATCGGAAACGCGCGAACTGGCGTCAGCGATAGTCTTATGCCGGTTTAAGCGGAAACAAGGCTGTCCGCTGCAATCAAGTGCTCAAGTGCTGCTGCGTTCGACCGCTGTGGAATGCGAATCGCTATGGCCTTCGCCAGCAAGACCGCTATTTGCTCATCTCGATCTCATCGCGACTGAACCTCTCCACCCGGGTGGGGAACGCACCCATGCGCGAAGCGTCCGTAGCCGGGCAGGCCCTCCAGAGTCTTTTACTGATCGCGGACCGCTTGCTCAGGAACTTTGACGCCAATCTCGAGCGCCGATCGGCGACCTCCCGATGCAGGAGTCCTTCCAGCAGCAAACGATACATCTGCGCACATGCGTCCGACAGCGATCGATGTACGAGGCGCAGAAAATCCGGGTCAATCATCAGGTTCGACATATGGATCATTACGGCGGCAAACAGCTTCGCATCGACCGCGGAGAATGCTCCCCCGCGCACGCCTGCCGAAACTAAAATTTCGAGGCCGGCGATGCGTTGCACCTGGTGCAGCCGCATCTGGCGATGGGCCGGCGGAAATTTCGCCATGTCATCGAGGAACTTGCTGCTGGCGAACTTTGCGGCTTCGACCGCAGCATCGACGTAGCCTTCGATCGCCTCGGTCCAGTTGTTGGCATTCGCCACCGCCATGTTGCCAATTACGCGAATGCGCGACAGATAGCGGCCGATGATCACTTGCACCAGCTGTTCCCGACTTCCGGCGAGCTCGTAAAGATTCCGTTTCGAGCAGCGCATCCTGCGCGCCAGCTCGTCAATTCCTATGTGGAGGAAGCCTTCGGTCAGCAACGTGCTCTCCACCTCACGCGCAAGCCGCTGGGTCCGGGAGAGACGCTGCTGCGAATCGACAATGCCGTCTAATGTAAACATGGTCTGCTGATAAGATTTTCGGATTTGAGTTTCCTGCCTGAGTCGCGGTACTTATGGTACGTCACGGTTCCGATCCGTACCATGGCTCGCGCGCCGTCGCTGCCCAATGACGCAACGCAAGTCGTACCATGCGCATCAACGGGCCGCATCGATTTTACGCATTTACACGCAGTCAGCGAAGTCGTGCTCTCTATTCTCTCGCTAAGGAGGCGCCAGATGATTCCTACAGGAGTTGTGCGCAAGGAGCGAGCAGTCAGCCGCGAACTGTCGAAAATTGCCGTCGCCTGCGTCTTAGGCACCCTATCGTGTCTCGGTAGCCGACCCGCCGGCGCCCAACTGGTCGCACAGAGGACCTACACGCGCGCCGACTACACCGAATGGCTCGGCAAATACGCCAATGCCAAGCCTGACTTCAAGCCAGGCGACGTGCTGACAGCCGGAAATCTCGAGCGCATGCGGCCATTCGTGATCCCGGGTTACCTGGATTATCTCAATTTTCCCGAATTCAAGATGCATATCATCGAGCCGGTGGACCACACGCCTCGCGGCCCCTACATGGCCTGCACCGAAAAATACCAGGCGCAGGTCAGGCTCAACGCCGACGGAACCATGGCCAACTATCGCTGCGGCCAACCCTTCAACAACTCCGAACTTCGTGTCGGCGATGCGGCCTCCGGGATCAAGGCCGGGTGGAACTGGAATCAGAAATGGATGTCATTCGGGCTCGCGCAATCCAATGTGATCTGGATCTGGGTCCGCTTCGACGGCGCCGCCAGCCATTCGCTGCCGACGATGATTGCGCCCGGCAATTTCATGCTGCTCGAGCCGCCCAATGGCTGGTCGCTGCCCACGGATTTTTCCGAGTACTACCGCGGGGGCGGGACTTTTCAACGTACGCTGCAGAGCAACTATGAGCATCTGGTGCTGATGCATCTGGCGCCCCTCGATGGCGGCAGCCTGCCGGGCGCCAACGGTGTCGAGTGGAAGGAAATCACCGGCTTCTATTCTCCGTTCGACATTCGCGGCACTGAGTTCATCATCTATCGCTACAACGATCCGCTCCGCACCGACGACGCCTGGGCTTACATCCCGACGCTCAGGCGCGTGCGACGCATTTCGGCCGAGGTCAAGTACGACTCGCTGCTGGGCACCGACCACACACTGGACGACTTTTACGGCTACGCGGGCCGCACACTGGAGACGAACTGGAGATTTCTCGGCTGGAAAGACGTCCTCTGCGTATGCGATCCGAGCAAGATGTACGATCATCTTTACGGTCCCGACGGTATAATCCCCGACGAGGACTGGGAAGTACGGCGCCAGATCGTCCTCGAGCGCATTCCCAAGAACCCGCGTCATCCCTACAGCAGCGCGATCATGTTCATCGATCCGCAAATCTGGTTTGACTCTTTTCACGTGGCCTTCGACCATTCGGGCAAGCTATGGAAGATTTTCCAGTGGCAGTGGAAGTGGTCGGAAACCATACCCCCGCCGTGGGACATCTATAACAAGGGGGTCAACACCGTTACTTGGCAGGCGGTCAATGACATCGACGTGCAGAACAACCGCGGCACTATCATCAATGCGTTCGGTGACGGCTTTCCCGACGTGAGAAAGGACGTGCCGCAATACTTGAGCCGTTTCGATACCGCCCGGCTCGAAGAGGTCCATCGCTGACCTGCCGCAAGCTGCGGGCGGGCGCGCTGAACAAAACGCCGCGCTCCGCCCGCCCAATCGTGCGGCACCTGCGGCATATTCATTCGTTCCCGGCGAGGCGCAGATCATGAAATTCGGAGTGATGTACGATTTTCGCAACCCCCGCGGCGATTGGTGGAAGCCCTATCCATCTCTGCTGCGCCAGATGCTCGGGCAGATCGTCGCGGTCGAAGAAATGGGCTACGACAACGTCTGGGTAACCGAACATCACTTCGTCGAAGACGATTACAATCCATCCGTGATGACCGCGATGGCGGCGATCGCCGCGCGTACCGCGCGCATCCGCATCGGCTCGTTCGTGATGCTGATGCCATTCCAAAATCCGGTACGCATTGCAGAGGATGCCGCGTGCGTGGACAACTGGTCCGACGGTCGCCTCGAACTGGGAGTAGGTCAGGGCTATCGCATCGACGAGTTCGCCGGCTTCTGCATAGCGCGACGCGAGCGCAGCGCGCGGATGGCCGAAGGAATCGAACTCGTCGATCGTCTATGGACACAGGAGCGAGTGACCTTCGAGGGCCGATTCAATCGCGTCAAGGAGCTGACGCTCAGTCCCAGACCGGTGCAAAAGCCGCGGCCTCCGATTTGGATCGGCGCGCGAGCCGAAAGGGCGGTCCTACGTGCGGCCGAGCGCGGCTACAATCTGATGGCCACGATCGGCCCCGACCCGGCGATCCCATATCGCGCGGCGCTCAAGCGGTTCGGACGCAATCCCGACGACTATTCGATTGCCCAGTTGCGGATGGTGTATGTGGCCAACAATTCGGCTCGGGCCTGGGACGATACGCAGGCGCATATCCATTACATGATGCAGCACTACGCGCGATGGCTCGGTGGCGAGGCACAGGACGCGCCCGGCGATGAAAACGTGTGGGACCTGCGCGACGCCCGCGAACTGCGCAACTCCAAATATGCCGAGGCATTGATGATCGGCACGCCCGAAGAGTGCGCGCGAAAGCTGGAGACATTCCGCCGCGAGTACGCGTGTACGCATTTCGTCATGACCAGCCATTTCCCCGGAATGGACCCGAACAAATCCACTCAGTCGCTCGAGTTGTTCGCCAAAGAGGTCATGCCGCAATTCCGCTGAACGAAAGCGAGCGATCTTGGCCGATAATCCGCGCGGAGCGAGCCAACTTCACGCGAAATGAATCAAGTTCGCGGAAGATTCTCGGCGCCGGCACGGTTCGCCGGTTGAAGCACACTACGCCGCTGATTCGACCGGAGCATTGCCTTAATGGGTATTCGATCGGCACTCGCTGCGCTTTCTCAATCTGCCCGGAACTTCGATCAGGTGATGCCGGAAAGCCAGCTCACCGGCCAGATTTAGTTGCGGCGATAGCTTGAACAGCAGGCCGAACGCAACGAATATCACGAGCGCCAAGCGATAACCCGCGAGTGTGTCCGCGTCGGCGAGCGGCAACGCAATCAGCATCGGGCCGGCAGCACCCGTCCCGATACGCGCGGCATCGCCGTATGTAGCGGGCGCGATGAGATATCCGAACGCCGCGAGCATGAACATTCCCGCAGTAGTCCGGAAAGGAAAAATTCGCCGACACGTATCGGCCATGTTCGAGCCCGCGACAAGAATGCGGTCGCTGTTGGAGAGGTCGCGCCAGTAGTTGGTGACCGCGCCCCGGCCGAATGAAGCGCTCAGACCGGGCACCGACGCGCTATGTGATATGCGTGCCCGGTTCTCGATCGCGAGCATACCGAGGCCGCCATTGAACAATTTCTTGATTAGATAGTTCTCCTTGTTGTCGAGAGTCGCGCCGACCAGATGGGCGATGGATTTGAGATGACTGACCGTGCGCCCGTCCGCGCGGCGCTCGACCAAGTCGCGGTCGCGCGCCTGCTTCATCAACTGAGCTATGCACTCCATCGTCCAGTCCGGGCTTCGTTCTTCCCAGCGATCGCTATACGGAGCGCGGTATTTCACCGTCGTCACACGATGGGGGTTGGAAAGCAACTGGAACGTATTGGGGCCCTTGGGCAGAGCGTGCTTTCGTTGATCGGACTGTCCGGGTTGCGTTCGATATCGATGACTTGCCCGGCGTTCGAGTAAACCAACTGGCTGCATCCGACGGCGCAATACGGACAGCTGCTGCAACTTACGACGGCGCGCTTCAGACGCGAGGACTTGGCGGCGATCTGCGGACTGAACGGCTGTTTGTCGAGATCCGCGGTGCGCCAGCGCGCAAAGCTTCCCGCCCGGTTTTCTGTTCCGAGCAGCTATTTTGAGTAATGTCGGCGGACATCGAAGTAAGACATCGCAGTCTCCGGAAGAAGATGAACGAGCGAGAGGAAAGCGGCAACTCCAGTCAACGATCTCTTCTATCAGCAGACAACGGCGGTCTGCGCGAGTCCATACTCGGCGTAAGATCGTCCGAGCGGGGGAGCTTTTCGGACTTCCGGAGGTTCCGGAGGTTCCTGTGCCGAGCAAGCTTGTATTTCTCTAGATACCGCTTCAGACGGCGTGAAGTGTTTTTACGGCAGGATGCGCGGTCCGCCTTCGCATGGCTGCGCCTGAAGCGGAAGCGAATTTTTGCGCATCACCCCCGGTCTATGTATGATTGCGGCGGAGGCTGCTTCGGCTGGAGATGGGGGCAGTTGTACAGGGGAGGATGGGTTGTGGTGGAGTGGCGGCGCTTTGGTGTTTCGGCGAGCACGTCCGGGTCGGCGGAACAGCGGCCGGATGAGCGGCAGGTGGTGGAACACGACATCGACATGATGCGTGGCCGTCCGCAGGAACTCACGTTCAGCTCGCGAGTGGTGCAACTGATACGATGGCTGGCCCCTGCATCGCAGCCGACCGTATCGCCGATGCGGTCGGTGGCGCGCGAAATCGAGGAGCAGTGGCCATCGCGCGACCGCTAGGTGCGGACGCCGAGTAGGCGAACACGCACGGGAACCGCGGCCGTTTGCGCGGATACCGAATCATGGTCGGGACCTCGGCCGTCCCTGCGGAGGGCCTTGTCGGAGGGCAGCTTCGATGGATGATATCGTCCGCATCTCGAGCGCGGCACCGTGGGAACCGGTTTTCGGCTATTCGCGCGCAGTGCGCGCGGGCGAGTGGGTCGCAGTATCGGGCAGCACCGGCCTCGACGAGCATGGCCGCCTGGTGGGGCGCGGACAGATGTACGTGCAGGCGCGCCAGGCGATCGGCAACATCGCAGCCGCGCTGGCGCGGCTGGGTATCGGGTTGGAACGCGTGGTGCGTACCCGCGTGTACGTGACCGAGCTCGAGCGGTTTGGCGACCTGGCGCGCGCTCACCAGGAAGTATTCGGAGCGGCGCCGCCCGCGTCCACGGTGGTCCAGGTCGCACGCCTGGTGCATCCCGACATGCTGGTCGAAATCGAGGCCGACGCGTACGCCGGCCCCGCAGCCACGACCGCGTCGCGGCCCGCGGCGGCGGTGCGGGCCGTTCCGGCGGCGAAGGGGCGCGCCTCGCGCAAGAGCGCGGGTGCTGCGGCCGCGCGGCCGCGGCGCAAGTCGGCGCGCCGGCGCTGAGGGCCGCATGGCGCCGCTCCGCTGACAGGCGAGCGGCTAGCGATCCAAGACTACGTGACGATGCGGATGGCTGCCGAGCGCCGAAGCGAAGGCGGAGTCCGCGCTGCTGGTATAGGCCTGCGGGAAGAGTCCGATCGCCACCGTGCCGATCGACGCGATCACCAGCGCCGCGACCAGTGCGGGACGCGTGCGCAGGGCGACGGGCTCAACTCCGCCTTCGCGCGCATAGATCGCGATCAGCACTGAAAGATAGTAGTAGGCGGAAATCACGCTGTTGATCACGGCGATGACCGTCAGCCACACCAGGTGGGCGTCGAGCGCCGCCGAGAAAATGTAGAACTTGCCGAAAAATCCGGCGAGCGGCGGCACGCCGGTCAGCGATAACATGAACAGCGCCATCGCAGCGGCCAGCCACGGATGGCGGGTCGCCAGGCCGCGGTAGTCGGCGATGTCGTCGCTGACGGCGCCGCGGCGCTCCAGCGCGATTACCACCGCGAATGCGCCCAGGTTGGTGAAGGCGTAGCCGAGCAGGTAATAGAGAATCGCCCCGCCCGAGCGCGCAGCGGCGACCGCCGTCATCCCGACCAGGATATAACCGGCGTGCGCGATGGCCGAGTAGGCCAGCATGCGTTTGATGTTCGTCTGCACCAACGCCGCCAGATTGCCCACGGTCATGGTCAACACCGCAACCGTCCACAGCAGCGTTGTCCATTGCGGCCCGAGCGGCCCGAAGTGCGCCATGAACACGCGGACGAAGCCGGCAAACGCCGCGGCCTTGACGCCGACCGCCATGAACGCGGTCACCGGCGTCGGCGCTCCCTCGTAGGCGTCGGGCGTCCACATATGAAACGGGACGGCGGCCACCTTGAACCCGAAGCCGATCAGCATCAGGCCGATGCCGGCGAGCAGCAGCGCGTTGTCGTTGGCCGGACGCGAGAGCGCCGCTTCGATCGGCTCGAGCTTGATCGAGCCGGTCGCGCCGTAAACCAGCGCGATGCCGTAGAGCAGGAAGCCGGTCGAGAAGGCGCCGAGCAGGAAGTACTTGAGCGCGGCCTCATTCGAGCGCGAATCGCGGCGGAGAAAGCCGGCCAGCGCGTAAATCGCGATCGACATCGTTTCCAGGCCGAGGAAGATCACGATGAGGTCGTCCGCTGCCGCCATCAGCATCATGCCGAGCGCGGCAAACATCACCAGCGAGTAATATTCGGCGCCCGCGAGACCCTGGTCCGCGGCATATTCCACCGACATCAGGGCGGTCATCGCCGCCGAGAACAGGATCAGCAGTTCGAAGTAGCCGGTGTAGCCGCTTATCGATAGCGCGCCGGAAAAGCTCAGCGACGGCCGTCCGCCGAACAGCAGCAGCGAGAGCAGGGCGGCGACCACCATCAGGGCGATCGAAAGGATGCCCAAGCCCCCGCTGTCCTCGTCGTCGATCTCGACGCCGACGAGCAGCACGCCAATCGCGCCCGCCGCAACCACGATCAGCGGTAGAATTGGAAGCCAGGCAAAGTTGATCACGCTCCAGTTGAACTGGTTCATTTGGCGGCCATCGAGTCGACGTCGTGCGGAGAAATGTGTCCGGACAGCGCGGCCAACGCTTGTGCGCGATGGCGCTCGTTGTCGAGACGCGCCTGGGCGGCGTGGACGCGGCCGAGCAGCGCGCCGACCGAAGGCTGTATCCGCTCGAGCAGCGGCCGCGGGTAAAGACCCATGAACAGCATCAGCGCGATGAGCGGCGCCATGACCGCGATTTCGCGCGCGCCGAGGTCGGCGATGGTGGCGTTGACGGCCTTGGTTATCGGTCCGAACATCACCCGTTCGTAGGCGTAGAGCATGTAGAGTGCGCCGAGGATGAGACCGATGACGGCGATTTCGGCCGCCAGCGACTTGCTGAGATAGGTGCCGAGCAGGATCAGAAACTCGCCGACGAAGCCGTTGAGGCCA
>Ga0209581_1001450_pt1 | contig 27491 bp, 30 predicted proteins | sample Coa_R2_FD_187160 | JGI IMG/M metagenome (GOLD analysis project Ga0209581, IMG submission 187160) | Surface soil microbial communities from Centralia Pennsylvania, which are recovering from an underground coalmine fire - Coalmine... | ecosystem: Environmental > Terrestrial > Soil > Unclassified ...
GCCTTCGCCTTCGTCTTGCTGGTCTCGACCGAGCTGATCGTCGCCCTCGGCGGGCTTGGCTACATGATCGGCTGGCTCGGCGACGGCGGGGTCTACGACGCGATGTTCTCGGTCGTGCTGACCGTCTCGCTGCTCGGCTTTGCCGCCGACCGCCTTTATCTCCTGTGGATGAACTGGGTGCTGCGGTGGCGCGCCTAGACGAGACGGTCGCCGCGCCGCCCGCCGCGGCCGCCGGCTTCAGCGAGGCGTGGCGCGGGCTCGGCCGCCATCTCGGCTCCGGCGTCACCATCCTGGCGCTTCTGGTGGCATGGGAAGCGTTCGCCCGCAGCGGCGCGGTCAGCGCCTTTCTGCTGCCGCCGCTGTCGGCGGTGCTCGAACGCATCTGGGAGGACACGCTGTCGGGCGACCTGCCGGCCAATCTCGGCGAGACGCTGTACCGGGTGGTGATCGGCTTTGCCATCGCCGCGGCGCTCGGCATCGCGATCGGCATCGGCATCGCCCGCAACCGCTTGGCGCGCTGGTTTTTCGACCCGATCATCTCGGTCTGCTTCCCGATGCCGAAGATCGCCTTCCTGCCGGTGTTCGGGCTGTGGCTCGGCTATTACGACCTGTCCAAGGTGACGATGATCGTGTTCAGCGCGGTCTTTCCGGTGGTGATCGCCACCGTCACCAGCACCCAGGGGGTCGAGAAGGAGCTGTTGTGGTCCGCCCGCAGCCTTGGCGCCAGCGACCGGCAGCTGCTGTCCGAGATCATCCTGCCGGCGGCGCTGCCGCAAATCCTCACCGGGCTCCAGGTCGCCCTGCCGGTGTCGATGATCGTCGCCGTCGTCACCGAGATTCTGATGGGCGGCGCCGGCATCGGCGGGGCGATGATCACCGCCTCGCGCTTTGCCGACTCGCCCGGCGTGTTCGCCGGCATCGTCGAGATCGCGGTGGCCGGCTACGCCCTGGTCAAGGGCATCGCCCTGGCGCGCCGCCGCCTGCTGCGCTGGCACCAGGAGGCGCACGAGCCGTCGACGGTATGACCTATCGCGGCAGGGCGTAGCCGATCGCGCTTTCGATCTCGATCGTCTTCCTTACCGCCGGGCGCGCCATCATCCGCGCGAAATGGCCGTGCAGTTTCGGGAACTCGCCGGGGTCCGGGTTGAGCGAGGTGACGAAGCGCCAGTAGAGGCGGAACAGGTGGATGTCGGCGATCGAGTAGGCGCCGCCGACCAGCCAGTCGCCGTCGCCGAAGCGGGCCTCGGCGACGGCGAAGGCGGCGCGCGAGGCGTCGGCGCCGGCGCGCCGGGCCGGGTGGATCGCCGAGGCGATGTACGACATCCATTCCACCGCGCGCGCCTCCTCCTCGACCCCGCCCTGCGGCCACAGCCCCGCCGCGGGATAGGTCTTGGCGAGGTAGTAGAGGATGCCGGCGACCTCGGTCAGCGGCCGCCCGTCGACCAGCAGGGTCGGCACCTTGCCCGCCGGGTTGAGCGCCAGGTATTCCGGCGTTTTCTGCTCGCTCCGGGCGAACGAAACCGGGCGCGGTTCGAACGGGCAGCCGATCTCGTGCAGCGCAATGTGCGGCGCCATCGCGCTCGACCCGGGCGAGAAATACAGCACCAGCATCGTCGCCTCCTCGGCTTTGCGTTACAGTAAACCAGGAAGCGAGGGAGGAACGCCATGCCGTCCGAGATTTCCGACGAATCCCTGGATTTCCTGCTCGCCCGCGCCGGGCTGGTGCTGAGCGAGGCGCAGAAGGCCGAGCTCAAGGCGGTCTATCCCCGCTACGCCGAGATGGCGGCGCGGGTGCGCAAGCGCCGCGGCATCATGGCCGAGCCGGCGCATGCCTTCGGCTTCGCCGAGGAGGATTTGCCGTGATCCCGACCATCGCCGAGGCGGCGCGGCAGATCGCCGCCAAAGCGTTGTCGCCGGTCGAGCTGACCCGCGCCTGCCTCGACCGCGTGCACCGGCTCGACGGCGAATTGCACGCGATCGTCCTGCTGACCGAGGAGCGGGCGCTGGCCGAGGCCCGCGCCGCCGAGGCGGCGATCATGAAATCGGGCCCGTCCGGGCCGCTGCACGGCATCCCGATCGGCCTCAAGGACATCGTCGATACCAAGGGGCTGCGCACCACCTCGCAGTCGAAAATCCTCGCCGACAACGTGCCCGCGGCGGATGCCGCCTGCGCCGAGCGGCTCGCCGAGGCCGGCACCGTGCTGATCGGCAAGACGACGACGCACGAATTCGCCGATGGCGGGCCGAGCTTCGACCTGCCCTGGCCGCCGGCGCGCAATCCGTGGAACACCGCGCATTTCACCGCCGGCAGTTCGAGCGGCACCGGCGCCGGCATCGCCGCCGGGCTGTTCCTCGGCGGCATCGGCACCGATACCGGCGGCTCGATCCGCGGTCCGGCGGCGCTGTGCGGCATCGCCGGGCTGAAGCCGACCTACGGTCTGGTCAGCCGCGCCGGGGTCGCGCCCGCCGCCTACAGCCTCGACCATATCGGGCCGATGGCGTGGACCGCCGAGGATTGCGCGCTGATGCTGCAGGCCCTGGCCGGGCACGACCCGCGCGATCCCGCCAGCGCGCGGCGTCCGGTGCCGGATTACCGCGCCCGGATGGGACGCGGGGTCAAAGGGCTGCGGATCGGCGTCATCCACCATTTCCACGAGGTCGACTACCGGGTCAGCGACGGGGTGCGCCGCGGCATCGACGACGCGATCGCCACCTATCGCGGGCTCGGCGCGGAAATCCGCGAGGTCAACCTGTCGCCGCTGCAGGACTGGTGGGCCTGCGGCTCCTTGATCTCGATCACCGAGCGCGCCGCCGCCTACGAGGAATGGGCGCGCGAGCGGCTCGGCGATTTCGGCGAGCGGGTGCGGCGCCGGCTCCATCTCGGCGCCCTGGTCTCCGGCGTCGACTACGTCCAGGCGGTGCGGCGGCGGCGCGAGTTGCGCGCCGAGCTACAGGCGGCGATGCGCGATCTCGACGTCGTGCTGACCGCCTCGCAGAACGCCGAGGCGCCGAAGATCGACGCGGTGCCGGAATGGGACAGCTTTGCCGCGCCGAGCTTCACCATCCCGTTCAACGTCGCCGGCTATCCGGCGGTCACGGTCTGCGCCGGGTTCGGCGCCGGCGGCCTGCCGGTGGCGATCCAGCTCGTCGGCAAGCCGTTTCAGGAGGCTGGCCTGCTCGCCGCCGCCGACGCGTTCGAGAAGGCGACGCCCTACCGCGACCGCCGTCCGGCGCTCGTCGGGTAGGCGTGGGCGCCGCCGATGGCGGCGAACCTCGAGCGCTATCAGCGGATCGCGCCGGTCTACGACCTGCTCGACCTGCCGTTCGAGCGCCGGCGCTACCGCGCCTTGCGGCCGCTGATGTTCGAGAACCTCGGCGGCCGCCTGCTCGACGCCGGCATCGGCACCGGCCGCAACTGCGCCTATTATCCGGCCACGGCGGAGGTGTCGGGGATCGACACCAGCCCGGCGATGCTGGCGCGGGCGCGGCGGCGCTGCCCGACCGTCGCGGCCGCCGGGCGGCTCTACCGGATGGATGTCACCGACCTCGCCTTTCCCGCCGCCTCCTTCGACGCCGCGGTGGCGACGTTCCTGTTCTGCGTGCTGCCGGACGAGCTGCAGGTGCCGGCATTGCGCGAGCTGGGGCGGGTGGTCAAGCCGGGCGGCCCGATCCGGCTGCTCGAATATGTGCGGCCGCGCGGGGCCCTGCGGCGCCTCGTCTCGCGGATCTGGCAGCCGTGGATCGCCTGGGCCTACGGCGCCAGCTTCGACCGCGACACCGAGCGGCAGGTCCCCGAGGCCGGGCTCGAACTGGTCGACAGCCGCTACGTCGTCGCCGACCTGATAAAGCTGATCACCGCCCGGGTGCCGGCGCCGTCGGATAGGCCTGGCCCGGCGGATAGGTGTCGTAGCGCGGCACCGCCGGATCCATGTGATCCCACGGCTGCGCGCTCTTGACGAAAATGTTGGCCTCGGGACGGAAGCCGCTCGGATCGTCGAGGCTGGTGACGCGCAGTCCGATCAGGTCGGGCCGCGTCGCCACCGCGACGTAGAGCGGGCTGCCGCAATCGCCGCAGAACACCCGGGCGATCTCGTTGCCGGTGTCGGAGCGCGAGACATAGCGGCGGGGTTCGCCCTTGGTGATGCGGAACCCGGCGGCGGGCACCCGCATCGCCGCGATAAAGGCGCTGCCGCTCTGCCGCTGGCAGTCGCGGCAATGGCAGAGCAGCGAAAAGACGGGCTCGCCCTCGCTCTCGTAACGCACCCGGCCGCACAGGCAGCCGCCGGTCCTCGCTGTCGGCATCGGTCCCTCCCTTGCCTGCCGCCCGCTTCCGCCCCAGGATAACCCGGTCGCTGCGGGAGGACGGCATGGCCTACGAGCATATCCTGGTCGAGAAGGAAGACGGCGTCGCGATCCTGACCCTGAACCGGCCCGACAAGCTCAACGCGATGAACCGCCTGCTGTCGCGCGAGCTGCGCGATGCGGTGCTGGCCGCCGACGCCGATGACGAGGTCGGCTGCATCGTCATCACCGGCGCCGGCGACAAGGCGTTTTCCGCCGGCGGCGACATCCACGAGCAGCGCGAGGACGACCGCCGCTACACCCAGGAACAGCTCGACGCGATGCGCACCCGCGGTCCCTACGAGATCGCCGCCAGCAAGAAGCCGACGATCGGCATGATCAACGGCCTCGCTTACGGCGGCGCCGCGGTGCTCGCCTCCTCGCTCGACATGCGCATCGGCTGCGAGAACACGCGCTTCCGCTTTCTCGCCGCCGCCTACGGCCGGATCAACAGCACCTGGACCCTGCCCAACCAGGTCGGCTGGCCGATCGCCAAGGAGCTGCTGTTTTCCGCCCGCATCGTCGAGGCGGAGGAGGCCTACCGCATCGGCCTGCTCAACCACCTGGTGCCGCGGACCGAGCTGCGCGCCAAGACGATGGAGCTCGCCCGCACGATCGCCGGCAACAACCGCGCCGCGGTGATCGGCATCAAGGCGCTGCTGTTGAAGCAGATGAAGCAGGACCTCGCCGAGCAGTACGAGGAGGAGCGCCACTTCACCACCCATGTCGTGCGCGGCGCCAGGGCCGAGGATGCCTTCCCCGAATTCATCGCCCGCAAGGGCCGCGCGCTCGGCTAGGCGGAGGGCGACGCGGCCCGGGTCTTCCCTCAGGGCTGAACGCAACCCTGGGGCGCCTTGTGCGCATAGCTGACTGTTCCACTCAGGAATAGACTTCGAAAAAAAACGGGCCGGACCCCGCCGCAGCCCGCGCAGCGACAGGAGGAAATGCGCAATGGCATACGATCTCTTGATCAGGAACGGTCGGGTCGTCGACGGGTCGGGTGCGCCGGCGTTCAGCGCCGATGTTGCGGTGTCGGGCGGCAGGATCGTCGGGGTCGGCAAATATGCCGGCGCCGCGGCCCGGCGCACGATCGACGCCGAGGGCCGCGTCGTCGCCCCCGGCTTTATCGACCACCATACCCATTTCGATCCGCAGGCGGTGTGGGACCCCTATTGCGGCTCCTCGGTGCAGAACGGCCACACCACGGTCGTCGTCGGCCAGTGCGGCCAGGTCATCGCCCCGGTGCGCCCGGGCGACGGCGAGTGGTATCTCGAATTCTTCTCCGACGCCGAGCAGATCCCGATGTCGGTGTTGAAGGCCGGCGTCGAGGTGAGCTGGGAATCGGTCGGCGACTATCTCGATGCGCTGGGCCGGCGCCGCGGCGTCAATGTCGGCACCCTGGTCGGCCATTCCGGCGTGCGCCGCTACGTCATGGGCGAGGCCGCCTCGGAGCGCCAGGCCAGCGAGGACGAGCTGAAGCAGATGCAGCAATTGGTGCGCGCGGCGATGCTCGACGGCGCGCTCGGCTTCTCGACCGCGCCGAAGGACCGCGGCGACCCGGCCGGCGTCGGCAGCGACGAAGAGCGCTGGGCGCTCGGCAGCGTCCTGGCCGCGCTCGGCACCGGCATCTTCCAGGTTGCCGGCGGCGCCCCGGGCGGCACCGCGGCGACCCGCGAGGTGGCGCGGCAACTGGCGGCGCGCACCGGGCGGCCGTCGATCTACAACCTGGTCTCGCAGCCGATCGCGCAGCCCGACGAGTGGTCGAAGCACCTGCAATGGCTTGAAGCGCAGTTCAAGAGCGGGGCGCGCTGCTACGGCTCGTGCACCTCGGTCGTTGCCGGCGCGATCTTCGACCTGCGGCGCGGCCTCGACGTGCCGCAGGACGAGGACATCACCAACCCGAACGGCGTGTTCCAGGGCATGCCGACCTGGGACAAGGTGATGAGCCTGCCGGTCAAGGACCGCGCCGCCGCGTTCCGCGATCCCGAACTGCGCAAGGCGCTGTCGGCCGAGGCGGTCGAGGGCACGGTGGCGCAGCAGGGCGGCATGACCGACCGGCGCGGCCGGCGGCGCGGCTTCTTCAACCGCCGCTGGGACCTGATGCAGGTGTTCATGGCGGCGCGGCCGCACAACCGGCACTACGAGGGGCAGAACCTCGCCGATATCGCGCGGCGGCAGAACAAGAGCGTGATGGACGCCTTCCTCGACCTCGCGCTCGACGAGAATCTGGAGACCTGCTTTATCGCCGTCGACCGCAACACCGATCCGCTGGCGCAGAAGGCGATCCTCGGCTCGCCCTACACCGTCATCGGCACCAGCGACGGCGGCGCCCGCCCGCATACCGCCGACCGCCAGGAATACTCGACCCACCTGCTCGGCCATTGGGTGCGCGAGCAGCAGGCGATGACCCTGGAAGAGGCGGTCTACCGCCTGACCGGCAAGACCGCGCTGATGCACGACCTGCACGATCGCGGCTTCATCCAGGCGGGCAGGGCGGCCGACATCACGATCTTCGACCCGGCGACGATCGCGCCGAAGCCGCGCGAGCCGGTCGCCGATCTGCCCGGCGGCGGCGTCCAGGTGCATCGCGACTCGGTCGGCATCGAGCACGTCATCGTCAACGGCACGGTGCTGCTCGACGGCGGGGTGATGACCGACGCGCTGCCCGGCCAGATCGTGCGCGGCCCGCTCTACCGCGGCAAGGCGGCCGCCTGATGCCGCATATCGTCCGGCTCGATCCCGCGCTCGATGCCATCGTCGCGGCCTCGGAGCCGATCCAGCACCTCGCCGACGGGTTCGGCGGGGCGTTGGGTCCGGCCGAGGGGCCGCTGTGGTGGCACGAGGGCGGCTACCTCCTGTTCAGCGACATCCACAACAACCGGCGCATGAAATACGAGCCGGGCAGGGGCGTCTCGGTCCATCTCGAACCGACCAACCGGGCCAACGGGCTGACCCGCGACCGGCAGGGCCGGCTGGTCGCCTGCGAGCACGACAGCCGGCGCGTCACCCGCCTCGAGGCCGACGGCAGCACCACCGTCATCGCCAACAGCTTTCAGGGGCGCCAGCTCAACCGGCCCAACGACGTCGTCGTCAAGTCCGACGGCTCGATCTATTTCACCGACCCGTGGACCAGCCCCAACCCGCCGCAGCAATGGGACCTGACCTTTTCCGGGGTCTACCGCATCACCGCCGATCTCGGCACGCTGAGCCTGCTGGTCGACGATTTCGTCCTGCCCAACGGCCTCGCCTTCTCGCCCGACGAAAGCGTGCTCTACATCAACGACACGCGGCGCGGCCACATCCGCGCCTTCGACCTGATGCCGAACGGCATGCTGGCGCGGGCGAGCGACCGGGTGTTCGCCGACCTCAGGGGCGATGCGCCGGGCGTCCCCGACGGGATGAAGGTCGACAGCGCCGGCAATGTCTATTGCGGCGGCTCGGGCGGCATCTGGATCATGAACCCGGCCGGCAAGAAGCTCGGGCAGATCGTTCACGACGCGCCGGCGACCACCAACATCGCCTTCGGCGGCCCGGACTGGAAGACGCTCTATTTCACCAGCCGCAACCATCTCGGCGCGGTCCGGCTCAGGATCGCCGGCATCCCGGTGCCCGCTCCGGCGAAATAGGCTAAGCTCCCCCGCGGCAACGCGAGGTGACCATGCTCGTCGAACAGATCTGGACCGGCAATGCCGGACGCAACTTCAATTATCTCGTCGCCTGCTCGGAGACCGGCGAGGCGCTGGCGATCGACCCGCTCGACCACCGGAAATGCTTAGCCCGCGCCAAGGCCAAGGGCTGGACCATCACCCAGGTGCTCAACACCCACGAGCACCGCGACCATACCGGCGGCAACGCCGAAATCATCGCCGCCACCGGCGCCAAGCTGCTCGCCCACCGCAACGCCCGCATCGACGGCATCGACCGCGGCCTCGCCGCCGGCGACGTCATCAAGATCGGCCGCACCGCCGAGCTCGAATGCCTCGACACGCCGGGCCATACGATGGCGCATATCTGCGTGCGCGCCCACGGCGACATCCCGGCCCTGTTCTGCGGCGACACGCTGTTCAACGCCGGCGCCGGCAACTGCCACAACGGCGGCCACCCGAACGAGCTTTACAACACCTTCTCGCAGCAGCTTGCCAAATTGCCGGATAACACGCTGATCTACCCCGGCCACGACTACATCGTGAACAATCTGCGCTTCACCCTGTCGCGCGAGCCCGATAACGCGCGGGCCCGGGCGCTCTTGCCCGACATGGAAAAGCAGGACACCGAGCGCGCGCTGGTCACCACCCTGGCGCTCGAACGCGAGATCAACACCTTCTTCCGCCTGTCCAGCCCGTCGGTCATCGCCCATCTGCGCGAGGCCTTCCCCGACCTGCCGGAGCACCCGGACGAGCGCACCGTGTTTCTCAAATTGCGCGAACTGCGCAACAAGTGGTGAGGAGAGAATGGCCGCTTACGATCGCTATGCCGAAGACCTCGGCAACATCGTCGGGCTGGAACACGTCAACCTGCAAATCCCCGATCAGGCCACGGCGACGCTGTTCTACATCACCGGGCTGGGGCTGACCCGCGATCCCTATTTGAATACCGGGCTCACCAATATGTGGATCAATGTCGGCAAGAGCCAGTTCCACCTGCCGACCGGCGACCCCTGGGTGTTGCGCGGCGCCATCGGCCTGGTGACGCCGGATCGCGACGCCCTCTTGCAGCGGCTCGACGGCGTCGCGAAGCAGCTCGCCGGCACCCGGTTCGCCGTCGCCGAAACCAATGACGGGGTCGCCGTCACCTGTCCGTGGGGCAACGCCTTCATCCTGCACACGCCCGACGAGGAGCGTTTCGGCCCGATCAATCTCGGCATGCCCTATCTGCGCTTCGACGTGCCGATGGGCACCGCCAAGGGCATCGCGCGCTTCTACAAGAAGGTGTTCGGCGCCAGGACCGCGCTCGAAGGCAACGGCTCCGGCAAGACCGCGCGCATCTCCGTCGGCCACTGCCAGTATCTGCTGTTCCGCGAGACCGAGGCGCCGCAGGCCGCCTATGACGGCCACCACATCCAGGTCTACGTTCAGGATTTCGGCCGCCCGCATGCCGAACTCTTGAAGCGCGAACTGCTGACCGAGGAGAGCAACCCCTACCAGTACCGCTTCGAGCACATCGTCGATCTCGACACCAACGAAACGCTGTTCGAGATCGAGCACGAGATCCGCAGCCTGACCCACCCGCTTTATGCCCGGCCGCTGGTCAACCGCAACCCGATGCAGAGCCAGCAGAGCTACCAGATGGGCGGCGACGAATGGGCGTGGAACCTGCGGCGCAGCAATGTGCGGCTGCCCGGGGTGCCGCCGATCGCCACGCCGCGCGCCCAGGCCCTGGCGGCGCGGCGGGCGCAGCGCATGGCACGCCAGCCGATGTAGCCTCGCCATGACGCGGTTTGGGGGGATCGTCGCCGCGCTGCTCGCGCTTCCGGCAGCGGCGCAGGCGGAAGAGGGGAATTGGGCCGGCTTCCATGTCGGGGCGCATTTCGGCGGCGGCTGGGGGCATTCGAGCTGGTTCGACCACGGCGCCGGCGATATCGGCGCGCACGATGCCGGCGGCGTCCTCGGCGGCGGCCAGGCCGGCTACGACTTCCAGTCGGGCCGGCTCGTCTTCGGGCCGCAGGTCGAACTGTCCGGGGCGAGCCTCGGCGGCGACCATCCGGACGCGGTGTTTCAGGGCCCGGCGCTGCAGACCGACCATGCCGACATCGACCGGCTTGGCACGATCACCGGGCGGCTCGGCTACGCCGCCGATCCGTGGCTGTTCTACGGCCGCGCCGGCGCCGCCTGGGCGCACGAGCGCTATTCGTTCCAGGGCTTTTTTGCGCCCGGGCTCGAATTCGCCGCGCATACGACGACGAAATGGGGCTGGACCGCCGGGGCCGGCTTCGAATACGCGTTTGCGCCGCGCTGGTCGGGCTTTCTCGAATACGACTATCTCGATTTCGGCGCGGATTCGGCCCAGGTCGGCTGCACCGCCGTGCCCGATTGCGGGCCGCCCGGGGCCGGCGCGATCGGGGTCTCGATCAGCGAGAATTTCCACATCGTCAAGACCGGGATAAATTTCCGCTTCTGAACGGAGGCCGGAAATGCCTGCTGCCCGCCACGAGATGCCGCCCGAGCTGAAAGGGCTGTCGCCGGCCGAGCTGATCGACCGCCATATCGGCCGCTTCCGCGACAAGGTGCCCGACTGGGAAGCCTTCGAGGACGCCAGGATCGACGGCTATCGCCGCGCCCAGCACCGCTTTATCGGCGCCGGCGGCTCGGGCAAGCACGACGACCCGAGCGTCATTCCGGCGCGCGGCTTCACCCTTTCGGTCATGTTCGTGCCGCCGGGCCAGGGCAACGCGCCGCATACCCACGAGGTCGAAGAGGTGTTCTTTGTGCTCAAGGGGATGCTCAGCGTCTTTGTCGAGGACGAGGCGGGCCGCCGCGCCACCCGCCGCCTCGGCCCGTGGGAATGCATCGCCTGCCCGCCCGGGGTGATCCACGGCTATCACAACGACAGCCTCGAACCGGTCTATTTTCAGGTCATGCTCGGCCGCGGCCGGCCCGAAACGATGGGCTATGCCGACGACGAGCTGTTCCGCCGCCGGGCGGCGCATCTGCAGCGGTGACGCGATGACTGAGCAGGACATCAAGGACAAGGGGCGGCTCCGCCATGCCGGCGTCGCCGCGGCGGCGCTCGCGATGCGGAAGCCGCGATGATCCCGCCGGCGGACCGGCTGACCGTCTGCTTCGCGCATGCCGCCTACCGCCTAGCCGAGCGCTTCCGCGCCCGCGGCGGCACGCTCGCGCATTTCGAGGTGCGCGACCCCGAGGGCCTTGCCGCCCGCATCGGCGAGGCCGATGTGCTGGTGGTCTCGGGGCTGTGGCACAACGGCCTGCTCGACCGGGCGCCGCGGCTCCGGTTCATCCAGTCGATCGGCGCCGGCACCGACCAGTTCCCGCGCGACGAGCTGGTCCGCCGCGGCATCCGCCTCGCCAGTGCCCGCGGCGTCAACGCGCGCGCCGTCGCCGAGCATGCGATGGCGCTGATCCTGGCGCTCGCCCGGCGCCTGCCCGAGGCGCGCGACAACCAGGCGCGGCACGTCTGGCGCGGCATGATCGGCGACTTCGCCCTCCGCGAGGACGAGCTCGGCGGCAAGACCCTGCTGATCGTCGGGCTGGGGCAGATCGGCGGCCGCCTCGCCGAACTGGCCAAGGCGTTCGACATGCGCGTCGTCGCGCTGCGCCGCGATCCCGCCGCCGGGGCCGGCGCCGCCGACCGGGTGGCGGGGATGGACGGGCTTGCCGCCGCCCTGCCGGAGGCCGATTTCGTGGCGCTGTGCTGCCCGCTGACGCCGCAGACCGAGCGGCTGATCGACGCCGCCGCGCTCGCCCGGATGAAACCGTCTTCCTATCTCGTCAACGTCGCGCGCGGCCGCGTCGCCGACGAGGCGGCGCTGATCGCCGCCCTGGCGGCGGGCCGCATCGCCGGCGCCGGCATCGACGTCACCGCCGACGAACCGCTCGCCGCCGACTCGCCGCTATGGGACATGAAGCAGGTGCTCGTCACCCCGCACACCGCCGGCGAGACCCGCCGCTACGAGGACAACGTGCTCGACATCCTCGACGACAACCTGGCGCGGCTGTGGCGCGGCGAGACGGCGCTGCGCAATCAGGTCGTGTGACAATAAGCTTACGCATTTTTCTGGCGCTGGCCCGGCTATCGCATAACATCGGCCACACGCGGCGATTACGATCGCGGGCTGAAAGGGCTTACGGCTGAGGGGCGGGAAATGAACGAGAACCAATTGCGCGACTTGATCGGCGCGGTGAAGCGGGGCGAGGTCTCGCGGCGGGCTTTTGTGCGCCGCATGGTCGGGCTGGGGCTGACCGCGCCGTTCGCCAATCTGCTGCTGTCGCATTCGGGGGTCGCCGCGGCGCCGGCGCCGGATACCTACAAGCCGACCAAGGCGGGCGGCGGCGGCACGTTGAAGACCTTGTTCTGGCAGGGCCCGACCCTGCTCAACCCGCATTTCGCGGTCGGCACCAAGGACCAGGAAGGCTCGCGCATCTTTTATGAGCCGCTGGCCGCCTGGGGCCCGGAGGGCGATCTGGTGCCAATGCTCGCCGCCGAAATCCCCGATCTGGAAAACGGCGGCCTCGCCAGCGACGGCAAGTCGGTCACCTGGAAATTGAAGAAGAACGTCAAATGGCACGACGGCAAGCCGTTCGACGCCGACGACGTGGTGTTCAACTGGCAATACGTCGTCGATCCTGCCACCGCCGCGACGACGGTCGGCAGCTACAAGGACGTCAAGGTCGAAAAGGTCGACCGGTTCACCGTGCGCGTCCTGTTCGACAAGCCGAACCCGTTCTGGGCCGATGCCTTTGTCGGCGCGGTCGGCATGATCATTCCGAAGCACCTGTTCGAGAACTATGTCGGGGCCAAGTCGCGCGAGGCGCCGACCAATCTGAAGCCGGTCGGCACCGGCCCTTACCGCTTTGTCGATTTCAAGCCGGGCGACATCGTCCGCGGCGAGCGCAACCCCGATTATCACGAGCCGAACCGGCCCTATTTCGACCACATCGAGATGAAGGGCGGCGGCGACGCGGTGTCGGCGGCGCGCGCGGTCATCCAGACCGGCGAGTACGACTACGCCTGGAATATGCAGGTCGAGGACCAGATTCTCGCCAAGCTGGAGAGCGGCCCCGACGCGCATGGCCGCATCGAGATCACCGACGGCGGCAATATCGAGCACATCCAGCTCAACAGCGCCGATCCCTGGACCGAGGTCGACGGCGAGCGCTCCAGCCCCAAATCGCAGCACCCGCTGTTCAAGGACCCGGCGGTGCGCCAGGCGATGAAGCTGCTGATCGACCGCGCCTCGGTGGAAAAGCACATCTACGGCCGCACCGGCCTGGCCACCGGAAATTTCCTCAACAATCCCAAGCGCTACCGCTCGCCGAACACGCACTGGGAGTTCAACGTCGACAAGGCCAACAAGATTCTCGACGAGGCCGGCTGGAAACGCGGCGCGGACGGCATCCGCGAGAAGGACGGCAAGCGGCTCAAGCTGGTGTTCCAGACCTCGATCAACGCGCCGCGCCAGAAGAACCAGGCGATCGTCAAGCAGGCCTGCCAGAAGGCGGGCATCGAGATGGAGCTCAAATCGGTCACCGCCTCGGTGTTCTTCTCCTCCGACGAGGCCAACCCGGACACCTACCGGCACTTCTATGCCGACATGCAGATGTACACGACGACGATGACCTCGCCCGACCCCGGCTACTTCATGCGCCAGTTCGTGTCGTGGGAGATCGCCTCCAAGGCCAACAAATGGCAGGGGCGCAACGTGCCGCGCTGGAACAACCCGGAATACGACGCCGCCTTCAAGGCTTCCGAACTCGAGCTCGACCCGGTCAAGCGGGCCGCGCTGTTCATCAAGATGAACGACCTCGTGGTCGGCGACCCCGGCGTCATTCCCGACGTGTACCGGCCGCGCGTCTCCGCCGTGTCGAAGACGCTGCGGGTGCCGTTCAGCGGCTGGGACAACGATTTCTGGAACCTGCGCGACTGGTACCGCGAAACCTGAAAGGGGCGGCGGCGGGGCGATGGGCCGCTATCTGCTGCGACGGCTGGCGATCGCGATCCCGAGCATCCTCGGCATCAGCATCGTGCTGTTCGGCGTGCTGGCGCTGGCGCCCGGCGATCCGTTCTCGGAACTGGCGAGCAACCCCAACGTGCCGCCCGAGGTGGCGCTGGCGCTGCGCGCCAAATTCGGCCTCGACGACCCGCTGTTCGTGCGCTACTTCCACTGGCTGGCGGCGATGCTGCACGGCGATTGGGGGTTTTCCTTCGTCAGCCGGATGGATGTCAGCACCCTGATCCTGCAGCGCCTGCCGACGACGCTGCTGGTCATCGGCTCGTCGCAGCTTCTCGCTCTGGCGATCGCCCTGCCGGTCGGCGTGTTGTCGGCGACGCGGCCCTATTCGGTGTTCGACCAGGTGGCCAACACCCTCGCCTTCATCGGCTTTTCGCTGCCCACCTTCTTCACCGGGCTGCTGCTGATCCTGCTGTTCAGCATCACGCTCGACTGGCTGCCGTTCGTCTACCGCGCCGATCTCGGCGTCACCGGCTGGCGCTGGGTCTGGGAGGAGTTCCGCCAGGCGGCGATGCCGGTCGCCGTGCTCGGCCTGTTCCAGGGCGCGTCGTGGACCCGCTATGTGCGCTCGGCGGTGCTCGACGTGATCCGCCTCGACTACGTCACCACCGCCCGCGCCAAGGGGCTGGCCGAGCGCGTCGTCGTCCTCAAGCACGTCGTACGCAACGCGCTGACCCCGGTGGTGACACTGGTGGCGTTGCAGATGCCGGCGGTGTTCGGCGGCGCCATCGTCACCGAGCAGATTTTCCGCGTGCCCGGCATCGGCTCGCTGCTGATCAGCTCGATGCTGGCCAACGACACCCCGGTCATCATGGCCGTCACCTTCGTCTTCGCCTGTCTCGTCATTTTGTTCAACCTGATTGCCGATCTGCTCTATGGCTGGCTCGACCCTCGCATCGCCTATCGCTGAGGCGGCCGGGCCGGGCGCCCGCTACGTCTCGCCGGCGCGCGAGACCTGGCGGCGCTTTCGCCGGCACCGCCTGGCCGTGGCCGGCGCGGTGATCCTGGTGCTGATGCTGTTGGCGGTCGGGTTCGGCCCGTTTCTCTGGCGGGTGCCGATCAACGACATCGATTTCAACGCGATGCAGGCTGGGCCGTCCTGGGCGCATCCGTTCGGCACCGACGATCTCGGCCAGGATCTGCTCGCGCGCATGCTTTATGGCGGGCGCATCTCGCTGTCGGTCGGGCTCGCGGCGATGCTCGTCGCGGTCGTCGTCGGCACCATCGTCGGCGCGATCGCCGGCGTCTCGCGCGGCAGCGTCGACATGGCGCTGATGTGGCTGACCGACCTGTTCCTGTCGCTGCCCGCCCTGCCGCTGCTGCTGTTGATCATCTATCTGTTCCGCGACGGGCTGAAGGCGCTGGTCGGGCCGCAGCTCGGCGTCTTCATCCTGATCGTCGCGGTGATCGGCGGGCTGCGCTGGATGCAGGTGGCGCGGCTGGTGCGGGCGCAGTTCCTGTCGCTGCGGGAAAAGGAGTTCGTCGAGGCGGCGCGCGCCCTCGGCGCGACCAGGTGGCGACAGGTGGTGCGCCATATCCTGCCCAATTCGCTGGGTCCGGTCATCGTCGCCGGCACCGTCGATGTCGCCGCCGCGATCATCGCCGAATCGACGCTGTCGTTTCTCGGCCTCGGCTTTCCGCCCGACATCCCGACCTGGGGCCGCATTCTTTACGACGCCAAGGACTACCTCGACATCGCCCCGCACTGGGCGCTGTTTGCCGGCGGCGCGATCTTTCTCGCCGTGCTGTCGATCAACTTCGTCGGCGACGGGCTGCGCGATGCGCTCGACCCGCGCCGGGTGATGTGATTTGGCCCCGCTGCTCGAAATCCGCGGTCTCAAGGTGCATTTCTCGACCGACGACGGCATGGTCCGGGCGGTCGACGGCGTCGATCTGGCGATTGCCGCCGGCGAGACGCTCGGCGTCGTCGGCGAATCCGGCTGCGGCAAGACGGTGACCGCGCTGTCCGTCCTCAAGCTCGTGGCGATGCCGCCGGCGCGCATCGTCGCCGGGCAGATTCTGTGGCAGGGACGCGACCTGGTGCCGCTCGGTCCGTCCGAGATGCGGGCGATCCGCAGCAAGGAGATCGGCATCGTCTTTCAGGAGCCGATGACCTCGCTGAACCCGGTCTACAGCGTCGGCGCGCAGATCGCCGAGGTCGTCCGCGAGCACGAGGAGGTGAGCCGCGCCGCCGCGTTCGAGCGCGCCGTCGAGATGCTGCGCCTCGTGCACATCCCCAACCCCGAACGGCGGGCGCACGATTATCCGCACCAGTTCTCCGGCGGCATGCGGCAGCGGGTGATGATCGCGATGGCGCTGTCGTGCAATCCCAAGCTGCTGATCGCCGACGAGCCCACCACCGCGCTCGACGTGACGATCCAGGCGCAGATTCTCGAACTCCTCGCCGAGATGAAGGCCCGGTTCGGCATGGCGGTGATGCTGATCACCCATGCGATGGGGGTGGTCGCCGAGGTGGCGGAGCGGGTCGCGGTCATGTATGCCGGCCGGGTGGTCGAGGAGGCGCCGGTCGCCGAGTTGTTCGCGGCGCCGCGTCACCCCTATACCCAGGGGCTGATCCGCTCGATCCCGCGGATCGACCGCGCCGGCGGCAGGAAGACGCGGCTGGCGGCGATCGCCGGCGTCGTGCCGAGCCTCATCGACCCGCCGCCGGGCTGCCGCTTCGCGCCGCGCTGCGAATTCGTCAGGCCGTCCTGCACCTCCGCCGCGCCGCGCTTCCGCGAGGTCGCGCCGGGCCACAAAATGGCCTGCATCCTATGAGCGGGCCGCTGCTTCAGGTCACCGGGCTGGTCAAGCATTTCCCGGTCAAGGCCGGCTTCCTGGCGCGGCCGACCGAGCGGGTGCATGCGGTCGACGGCGTCAGCTTCACGATCGCCGCCGGCGAAACCCTGGGGCTGGTCGGCGAGTCCGGCTGCGGCAAATCGACGACCGGGCGCTGCGTGTTGCGGCTGATCGAGCCGACCGCCGGCGAGATCCGCTTCGACGGGCGCGACGTGCGCGCCCTGTCGGGCGCCGGGCTGCGCGCCCTGTGCCGCGACATGCAGATCATCTTTCAGGATCCTTACGCCTCGCTCAATCCGCGCATGCCGGTCGGCGCGATTGTCGGCGAGGCGCTGATCATCCACCGCCTGACCCGGACCCGCCGCGAGTTCGAGGACCGGGTGGTCGAACTGCTCGAAACCGTCGGGCTGCGGGCCGACCACATGCGCCGCTTTCCGCACGAATTTTCGGGCGGTCAGCGCCAGCGCATCGGCATCGCCCGGGCGCTCGCGGTGTCGCCGAAGCTGATCGTCTGCGACGAGCCGGTCTCGGCCCTCGACGTCTCGATCCAGGCCCAGGTCATCAACCTGCTCGAAGACCTGCAGCAGCAGTTCGGCATCGCCTATCTGTTCATCGCCCACGACCTGTCGGTGGTCGAGCACATCAGCGCCCGGGTCGCCGTCATGTATCTCGGCCGCATCGTCGAGATCGCCGCGGCCGCGGATTTGTACGAGGCGCCGCTTCATCCCTATACCGAGGCGCTGCTGTCGGCGGTGCCGGTGCCCGACCCGGCGGCAAAGCGTCGGCGGATCGTGCTGCAGGGCGACGTGCCCAACCCGATCCATCCGCCGGCCGGGTGCCGTTTCCACACTCGCTGTCCGAAGGCGATGCCGCGCTGCAAGGTCGAGGCGCCGGTCGCCAAGACGGTGGCGCCCGGACACGAGGTGGCCTGCCACCTCTACTGACGGCTCAGCGCGTGTCGACGACCTCCTGGGCGAAAATCATCTCCTCGCGGCCGACCAGTTCGGGATTGTCGGGCGAGGTCAGGTAGCGGGCGAACAGCCAGACCCCGTCCTTCGGGTTGTCGATGATCTCGGCCTCGGCGCCGCTCAGCAGCACCACGGTGGTGCCGGGGCGCAGGTCGCGGATGTTGATCGGGTCGCTCATTTTGCCGCCACCGCTTCGCGCGGCACCTTGCGGCGCCAGGTCATCAGCTCGTCCCAGCTCTCGGCCTCCATGAACTGCGCCCAGCGGCCGTAGAGGTTGCGCATCGGCTCCTCGCTGGCCTGCGCCGCGGTCAGGTCGATCACCCGCCCGGGCATGCGGAAGCCCTCGAACTCGTAATCCTCGACCGCCTCGCCGAGCCCCATCTCGTAGGAATAGGGATAGCGCCGGGCGATCACCCCGCGGCTGGCGGCATGGGCGTAGTTCCAGTTTTCCATGTCGTCCTGCTCGGTCATCCCCGCCGGTCCGGAATAGCGGATGTAGTAGTCGCGCAGGAAATCCTTGACCTGCTGCGGCGCGTCGCGATCGACAAAAAAGAAGCGCCACACCTCGGTCTGGTGCGCGCTCTTCGGGTGCCACACCGCAAGCGTGCGCGGCTGGCGCGGCAGCAGCGCGAGGTTGGGAAAAATCTCGCCCGGCGCGCCGATCAGCCGCGCGTTCGGACCGGGCCGCTTGCGCCGCTCTTCTTCGCAGTGGCGGAAATACTCCGCCACCTCGGGCGAGTTCTGATAGGCCGGCTGCGGCACGTGGTCCCGCGGCATCAGATAGGTGATCGTCTGGTGCCCGCGGTCGGGAAAGGCGACGTGCAGTTTGCGGCTGGCGTTGAGCTCGCCGTAATCGCGCCGGCTCCTGCCGCTGGGCCCGACCCCGACCAGATCGACCGAGCGGTGCGAGATGTTGTGATAGCTGTCGCCGCTGAAATTCTCCGCCGGGAATTTCCAGTTGCACGGGATCAGCCATTTCTGCACGCCGCCGAGCAGCTCGGCCTGGCCCTCGCGCCCGTCCCAGCCGTCGAGGATCAGGTCGAGAAAGCGGCGGAACTCGCCGAGATATTCGAGAAACGGCGGCGCCGCGGCATCCCAGGTCGCCCATACCGTGCCCTTGTAGCAGGCAAGCTGCGCCACCTCGACAAGGCCCCATTTCGCCTTGTCGAGCTTCGAGCGGTAGGCCTCGCGGAAATACGGCACGCCGACCAGCGCGCCGTCGGTGCCGTAGCTCCAGCCGTGATAGGGGCAGGTAAAGACCGCCGCGTTGCCTTCGTCGTAGCGGCACACCTTCATGCCGCGGTGGCGGCACGAGTTGAGAAACACGTGCACCTTGCCGCCGCGGTCGCGGCAGAGGATCACCGACTCCTCGCCCATGCGCGAGACGAAGTAGTCGCCCGGATCGGGAATCTGGCTCTCGTGGCCGACAAACAGCCAGGCGCGGGCAAACACCCGCTCCTGCTCCTCGGCATAGATCTCGTCGCTGACGAAAATCTCGCGGCTGATCTGCCCGCTTGCCAAATCGACGAGACCGGGGCGGTAGCCCCGTGTTCCGGTCGTCGCCATCGCCGTGCCTCCTATTCCGTGCTTTCGCGGTTGCTGCGCAATTCGATCCCGGCCATCGCCTCGAGCACGCGGGCGACGACCGGAAAGCCCTGCTGCCCCCAGCCCTGCGCCTGGGCGCGCGCATAGACGTCGGCGGCGAGTGCGCCGAGCGCCGCCGGGGCGCCGACGTCGCGGGCGAGCTGGCAGGCGAGCGCGACATCCTTGGCGACGATGTCGAGCGTGCCGCCGGCGGTGAAGGCGCGGCTCAAGACGCTGCGCGGGATGTTGTCGAAGGTGCGCATCTGCCCGGCGCTGACCGGGACGATGCGGGCGAGCGTATCGAGGTCGATGCCCGCCTTGGCGGCGACCAGCATCCCTTCGAGCGCGGCGATAAAGCCGGTATAGCCGAGATACTGCGTCACCAGCTTGGCGGTGGCGCCGGCGCCGCTCGGGCCGACGTGAAAGACATTGGCGGCGATCGCCTCGAACAAGGGGCCGTAGCGGGCAAAGGCGTCCGCGCTTGCGCCGACCATCACCGTCATGTTGGGCGGGCGGCCGCTGACCGGCGCGTCGATCAGCTCGACGCCCCGGGCGCGGCAGGCCTCGGCAACGCGGGCGATCACCTTCGGCGCATTGGTGGTCAGGTCGATATGCACCGCGCCCGGGGAGAGACCGGCGAGGATGCCGGTCTGCGGCTCCAGCATCGCCGCCTCGAACTCGGCCGGGCCGGGCAGCGAGGTGAACACCGCCTCGGCCTCGCGCGCCGCGGCGAAGGCGCTGTCGGCGGCGCGCGCGCCCCGGGCGCACAGCGCCGCGGTCGCCTCGGGCCGCCGGTCGTGGACGGTGAGCTGATGCCCGGCGGCGATCAGGCACGACGCGATCGGCGTGCCCATCGTCCCGGTTCCGACAAAGCCGATCTGCATGGCTCACCCGCCCGGGTTCAAGATCTGGCTTGCGCGACCGACAAACTGCCGGACGCGGAGGGAGTCGCGCTCCTGCGCCTCGGCACAGATTTGGTCGCTGACGAAAATCTCGCGGCTGATCTGCCCGCTCGCCCGATCGGCGCGGCCGGGGCGGTAGCCTCTCTCGCTGCGCGCGGCGGTCATGACGATCCCCACCCCGCCTCAGAAGAAGAAGGTCAGGTTCTTGCTCATCAGCACATTCTGATCCAGCAGGATCTTGCGCCGCGCCAGCAGCCACCCGCCGCCGGCCCGCCGCAGCCGGTCCTCGCGCTTGCCGACCAGCAGGTCGGTCTCGGTCTCGACGCGGTTGCGGTAGACGAGAAAGCGGCAGCGCACCGTCACCTCCTCCGGCCGCTCGAACGACGGCTGCGCCTCGGCGATCTGCACGTTCGAGACCAGGTGCGAGATGCGCGACACCGGCTCCTCGGCCCAGTGGATGCCGGTCAGGATTTGCCGCACCCGCCGGGTCAGCGTCTCCTTGCCCTCGTCGAACCAGTTAATGTCGCGGCCCTCGCGGGTGAACTCGCGGGTTTCCAGGTCGTCGAGCTTGACGTTGCGCCGCATCGGCATCCAGTAGCGCACGTCGTCGGCGAGCAGCGCCAGCCAGTCCTCGTAGCGCCGCTCGTCGAGCAGCTCGGCCTCGCGGTAGAGGAATTCCTCGATCTCCTGGCGCAGCAGCAGCCGCGCCAGCCGGTCCTCGCCGCCGGTCATTCGCCGGGCCCTGCGTGGACGGCGGCGATGCGGGCCGGCCGGCTCTCGACCGCGTCCCGAGCCAGATTGTCGATCATCGTCAACAGCGTGCTCCGCGTCGCCGACACCGCTTCGGCCGGCACGCCGCGCATCGCGATCGCGTTGACCTGCTCGGCCAGCGGCACGAGCCTGCTCTTCAGCGCCAGCCCCCGCGGGGTCAGAAAGACATGAACCCGAGCCTTGCTGTCCGGCAGGCGGCGGCGGACGACGTAGCCGAGCCGCTCCATCGCCTTGATCGCCTGCAGCGTCGTCGGTTCGGTCACCCCGGCCCGGGCGCTCAACTCGCGCTGGGTGAGGCCGTCGCGCTCCCACAACACGCGCAGAAAGGCCCAGTGCCCGAAGGCGACCCCCTGTTCGCCGAGCCGCACCTGCAACGCGCGCAGCAGCGCCCGCCCGGTATCGCGCACGAGATGGGCGAGCCGGTCGCCCGGGACCGCGTCGCGCCAATCGCGCAGCGTGGCGCGGGTGTCGCGGATCGCCGCCGACCTTTGGTCAGCCGCCATGGATCGCCCCGGTCCGAAGACGCCTTGACATCGTCGCTCCCGCCTTGCAGCTTAGGTACCTAAGCTTATTTCCCGGGCATCGGCGATGCAAGTGCGCGCAGGCGGCTAGGCGGCTCCGCAGGGAGGGGGAGGCCATGGGCTGGCTCGACGGACAGGTGGCGCTGGTCACCGGCGGCGGCTCCGGCATCGGACGCGCGGTGGTCGCGCGCTTTGTCGCGGAGGGCGCCCGCGTCGGGGTGATGGAGCGGGTGGCGGAGCGGGCCGCGGAGGTGCAGGCCGAGTTCGGCGACAAGGTCATCGGCATCGCCGGCGACGTCGCCCGCCTCGCCGACAACCGGCGCGCCGTCGCCGAGACCGTGCGCGCGTTCGGCGCCCTCGACGTGTTTGTCGCCAATGCCGGGGTGTTCGACGTCTACGCCGCGGTCGCCGACCTGCCGGAGGAGCGGCTCGAGCGGGCCTATGACGAGCTGTTCGGGGTCAACGTCAAGGGCGTGGTCTTCGGCGCCCGGGCGGCGCTGCCGGAATTGCGCAAGAGCGGCGGCTCGATGGTGTTTACCGCCTCGGTCGCCGGCCTCAACTCGGGCGGCGGCGGCGCGCTTTATACCGCCTCGAAACACGCCGTGGTCGGGCTGGTCCGCGAGCTGGCGGTCGAGCTCGCACCGGTCCGGGTCAACGGCGTTGCGCCGGGCGGCACGATCACCGATCTGCGCGGGCTGCAGTCGCTCGGCAGCGACGACCGCTCGCAATTCGCCGATCCGGCGGTGGCCGAGCGGCTGCGGGCGGGGAACCCGCTGCGCATCGCCCTGCAGCCCGACGACCTCGCCGGCGCCTATGTGTTCCTGTCGTCGCGCGCCAATGCCCGCGGCATCACCGGCAGCATCGTGACCGTCGATGCCGGGGCGATGCTGCGGCTGCCGCGCGCACGATAGAGGGAAGGGGGAGCGATCCGAGGGAGGCGCCCGATGCAGACCGATCCGCACGCGCTGGTCGATGCCGAACACGGGCTGGTCAGCCGCCGCATCTTCATCGAGCCGGAGATCTACGAAGCGGAACTGGCGCGCATCTTCGCCCGCTGCTGGCTGTTTCTCTGCCACGACAGCCAGGTGGCGCGGCCGGGCGATTTCTTCACCACCTATATGGGCGAAGACCCGGTGCTGGTGGTGCGCGACGGCGGCGGCGCGGTGCACGCCTTTCTCAACGTCTGCCGGCACCGCGGCAACCGGCTGTGCCGGGCCGACAGCGGCAACGCCGCCAGCTTCACCTGCGCCTATCACGGCTGGACCTACGGCAATGACGGGCGGCTTGTCGGCGTACCCTATCTGAAAGAGGCCTATCGCGACGGGCTCGACCGCGCCCAGTGGGGGCTGCTGCCGGTGGCGCAGCTCGACCAGTACAAGGGGCTGTGGTTCGCCACCTTCGATCCCGCGGCGCCGCCGCTCGCCGCCTATCTCGGCGAGATGGCCTGGTATCTCGACAATTTCATCGACCGCCGCGAGGGCGGCATCGAGATCGTCGCGATGCACAAATGGACGATGCCGTGCAACTGGAAGTTCCCGGCGGAGAATTTCGGCGGCGACGCCTATCACGTGCCGTGGAGCCATCTGTCGGCGATCACCACCGCCTTCAGCACCGGGGTCACGGCGCGGCCGGAGGCCACCGGCACGATGGTGTCGCCCGGCAACGGCCACGTGCTGATCTGCGTCGGCCCGGAGATGGTCGGCGAGCCGCCGGTCGGCGAGCTGCAGGCCTACGACCGGGCGACCCGTCCCGAGGTTGCGGCGCGGCTCGGGCCGCGCTTCGGGCTGGTCAACCCGATCGTCGGCACGATGTTTCCGAATTTCTCGCTGCTGCGCGCCACCTCGCGCACCTTCCGCGTCTGGCATCCGCGCGGGCCGGGCAGGACCGAGGTGTGGTCGTGGGTGTTCATCGACAAGGCGGCGCCGCCCGAGGTCAAGGAGGCGATCCGCCTGGCCGGGGTGCGCGGCTTCAGCCCGGCCGGCACCTTCGAGCAGGACGACATGGACAACTGGCAGGAATGCACCGAGACCTGCCGCGGCGTCGTCGCCCGGCGCATGAAGCTGAACACCCAGATGGGGCTCGGGCGCGAGCGCTTCGATCCGGCGCTCGGCGGCTGGGCCAGCGATTACCGCTACAGCGAAAGCAACCACCGCCAGTTCTATCGCCGCTGGGCCGAGCTGATGGCGGCCGCGCCCGATGCCTGACGCCGACCTGATCCGCGAGGTCGAGCAGTTTCTCTACCGTGAGGCGCGCCTGCTCGACGAGCGGCGCTTCCGCGAGTGGCTCGACCTGTTCACCGACGACCTTCGCTATTTCATGGTCAACCGCAGCAACCGCTATCCGCCGGCGAGCAAGGCGATCGCCGTGCTCGACCCCTCCGCCGCGCCCGACCGCGAAGACGAGCGCGCCATCCTCGACGAGAGCAAAGAGACGCTTGCCGCCCGCGTCGCCCGGCTCGACACCGGCATGGCCTGGGCCGAGGACCCGCCGTCGCGCAGCCGCCATCTGATCGCCAATATCGAGGTCGAGCCCGGCGCGGCGGAGGGCGAGGTCGAGGCCTGTTGCAACTTCATCGTCTACCGCAGCCGCGGCGAGCGCGAAGAGGATTTCTACGTCGGCGCCCGCCGCGATCTGCTGCGCCGCGTCGGCGGCGCCTGGCGCATCGCCCGCCGCCGGCTGGTGCTCGACCAGAACGTGCTGTCGGCCAAGAACGTCAGCGTGTTCTTCTGATCTGCGCGGACGCCGCCAGGAGGGTCTGCGCCGTTTCCAGCCCGCTCGCCAGCGCCGCTTCGACCGTGCCCATGTCCGGGCCGTTGTAGAGCGCTTCGCCGGAAAAGAACACGGCGCCGGCCGGCGCCCGCAGCATCGCCTGCGCCGCCCGCGTTTTCGGCGTCGCATAGGAATAGGCGCCGCGCGCCCAGGGGTCGTTGCCCCAGTTGATCGCGCGCGCCGCGACCAGCCCGGCCGCGAGGCGCCGGCGCGGCACGGCGAAAATTTCGCCGAGCGAGGCGAGCCCCAGCCCGATGAGATCGGCCTCGGACAGCGATGCCACGCGGTCGGCCCTGGGTCCGGCGAACCAGCCGGTCAGCACCGGGTATTCCGCCGGATATTGCGTCCACCAGGTCGGCACGGTCGCGTCGGACAACAGGAACGACAGGTCGGCGAGGTCCCGCCCGCCGTGGTGCACCCACCATCGCTCGGCAAAGCGCAGCAGGATTTTGACCACGTTGCCGAAGCCGATATCGCCGGCCGCCGCGGCGCGCGCGCGGGCCGCTGGCGGCAGCGCGATCTCGCTGAGCAGCGGCAGCGGCACCGCGAGAACGGCCGCATCCGCCGTGAACGACGACCCGTCGCGGCAGCGCGCGGCGACCCCGTCCGCCGCCTCGTCGATGGCGGCGACGGCGGCGCCGAAATGGAATGCCGCGCCGCGCTCGCGGCAACCGCGGGCAAGGTGTTCGATCAGCGCGCCGTAGCCCTCGGCGATGCGCCCGTGCTCGCCGTCGTCGCGGGCCAGCCATTCCTCGCGCAGGGCAAGGGTGCTGGCGCGGCGGGGATCGGCGGCGTCGTAGCCCTCGACCGTGCGGGTGATCGCCCGGCGCAGCGCGTCGTATTGCGGCTCGGCGAAATGCCGCTCCAGGAACTCGGCGATCGGCAGGTCCTCCGTGACCCGGGCGAGGGCCTCGTAGAACCGGCCGGCATGCGGCATCGCCCCGTCGTCGGGGCGCAGCGCGCCGCTGCGGGTGCTCCAGCGGGTGCCGCTGCGCCGCTGCAGCGCCAGCCCGGCTTCGCGCAGCACGGCGCGGGTCACCGGCGCGGCGCCGTGCACGAATTCGGGGCCGCCCTCGGCGGGATAGCCGAATTCCTCGGCCGCGAGCGGATAGATGCGGCCGCCGCAGCGCTCGCGCGCCTCGAGAACGGTCACCCGCCGTCCGGCGCGGGCCAGTTCCCGCGCCGCCATCAGCCCGGCCGCACCGGCGCCGACGACCACAACATGCGCCGGTTGCGGGACGATCATTGCCTGCGCGCGAGCCCCGATTCAGACCGGCTTGCCGCTGGCGTGCGACGAGTTGACCGTGAACACCCAGCCGTCGGGGCCGGCCAGCTCGAACGAGTCGTGGATGCGGCCGCGGCGCACCGGCGACGGCGACAGGCCCTTGCCGGCATAGTCGCGGTGGGCGGCGTCGATGTCGTCGACCATCAGGTCGAACGGCGCCGCGCTGCCGGGCGGCGGCGGCTCGGCCTGGCGCACGACGACATGCGTGCCGCCGCGCAACTCCAGCACCGCCAGCTCGTCGCGGGTGACGATCGGCCGCAGGCCCACGGTTTCGAGCCAGCGCGCCGCGGCGCCGACATCGGCGGCGCCGAGACGGACATGGCCGACCGCGACGGGCGGCCTCGGGTCGATGGCATCGCTCATGGCTGTGCTCCCTGGTTGCGGGCCGCTACGCGGCCATCCTCTGCCGCGCCGCGCCCTTGATCAACGCCGCGCCCTTTTCGGCGATCATGATGGTCGGGGCGTTGGTGTTGTTCGAGGTCACCGCCGGCATCACCGAGGCGTCGATGACCCGCAGCCCGTCGAGCCCGTGCACCCGCAATTCGTCGTCGACCACCGCCATCGCGTGTTGTCCCATCATGCAGGTGCAGCTCGCGTGATAGCAGGTGCCGCCGTTGCGCCGTGCGTAGTCGAGCAGCTCGTCGTCGCTCTCGACCTGGCGGCCGGGCAGGCTCTCCTCGCGCACAAAGCGCTTCAGCGCCGGCGCGTCGAACAGCCGCCGCGCGTATCTCAGCCCGGCGACGAGCGCGCGCCGGTCGCTTTCTTCCGAGAGGTAGCGCGGGTTGATCGCCGGCGGGTCGCCCGGCCGGTTCGACCTGGCCTCGACATAGCCGCGCGACAGCGGCCGCATCTGCCAGGCGCCGGCGGAGAGGCCGGGCGCCTCCTCGAGCTCGCCGATCTGCCCGCCCTTGAAGCTGCCCGGGGCAAAGGTGATCTGCATGTCGGGCGTCGCCGACTCCGGCAAGACCTTGACCGAGGCGGCGACGAGCGAGGGGCTGTAGGTCAGCATGCCCTTGCCGGTGATCAGCCAGCGGACGATCTCGCCGGCCAGCGGCAGGCCGCGCGAGCGCTCGTTGGCGGTGCGGGCGCCGACCACCGGATAGGAGACCCGGGCCTGGTAATGATCCTGCATGTTGCGGCCGACCCCGCGCAGCGCATGCACCACCGGTACGCCGATGCGGCCGAGATGCTCGGGATCTCCGACCCCGGACAATTGCAGGATGTGCGGCGAGCCGATCGCCCCGGCCGAGAGGATCACCTCGCGCACCGCGTCGGCGCGCTCGCTCGCCCCGCCGCGCGAGAATTCGACGCCGACCGCGCGCTTACCTTCAAACAGGACGCGGTGCACCAGCGCCTTGGTGACGAGGTGCAGGTTCGGCCGCTTCAGCGCCGGCCGCAGATAGCTGCGCGCCGCGCTGGCCCGCCGCCGGCCGCCGCGGGTCTGCTGGCACCAGCCGATGCCGTCGCCGGCGCCGGGCGGCAGGTTGTTGACGTCCTCGCGGTATTCGAGCCCGAGCTGTTTGCCCGCCTCGATCACGCTGGCGCAGATCGGCGAGCGGTCGATCCTGGCGGTGAACAGCGGCCCGTCCTTGCCGCGCACCTCGTTGCCTTCGCCTTCCCAGCGCTCGGCCTTCTTGAAATAGGGCAGGCAGTCCTCCCAGGCCCAGCCGCGGTTGCCGAGCTGGGCCCAGTGGTCGTAGTCCTCGGGCTGGCCGCGGATGTAGATCAGCCCGTTGATCGACGACGACCCGCCGACCACCCGGCCGCGGGTATAGACGATGGCGCGGCCGTTGGTGCCGGGATCGGGTTCGGCGCGGAACTTCCAGGTCAGGGTGTCGTGGTCGAGCATCTTGAAGAACCCGG
>Ga0209581_1001453_pt1 | contig 27460 bp, 27 predicted proteins | sample Coa_R2_FD_187160 | JGI IMG/M metagenome (GOLD analysis project Ga0209581, IMG submission 187160) | Surface soil microbial communities from Centralia Pennsylvania, which are recovering from an underground coalmine fire - Coalmine... | ecosystem: Environmental > Terrestrial > Soil > Unclassified ...
CAGCGCGACGAGATGCCGGCGCAAAAGGTGGTGCGGCCCGATGGCGACGACGTCGATCCGGCGCTCTGGGGTCCCCCGTACCGCAAGCTAATCGAGGCCGCTGCGCGACTGCCCGGCACGGCGCGGCTCTTCGTCAACCCGGCGATCAAGCGCGCGCTGTGCCGCGAGGCCGGGGGCGAGCGCGACTGGCTGCGCAAGGTGCGGCCGTGGTGGGGTCACGACGACCATTTCCACCTGCGCCTGGCGTGTCCGCCCGGCGCCGCCGGCTGCGAGGACCAGGAACCGCCGCCGCCCGGCGACGGCTGCGGCGCCGCGCTCGACTGGTGGTTCACCGCGGCGGCGCGCCATCCCCGGCCGGGACCGCCGCGGCCGCCGATGCGGGTCTCCGACCTGCCGCCGGACTGCGCCGGGCTGGCCCGGCAATAGGCGGGGCCAACTAATGCAGCCGCGGCGCCTTCATCAGGCGGGTGCGGTCGGCCGAGGCGATGCGCACCGTGCGCGGGTCGTTGTCGCGCACCACCTGCAGCACCACCTCGCTGCCGGCGGGGCCGCTCGCCCACACCCGGCGCCAGAACGAGGCCAGGGTCGAGACCGGCTCGTCGCGCACCGCGACGATGCGGTCGCCGGGCCGCAGCCCGCTCTTGATCGCCGGACCCCGCTCCGACATGCCGGCGACGACCACGGCGTTGTCGTCCTCCACCTCCGCCGCATACAGCCCGAGCCACGGCCGCGGCGGCCGGTTCGGCCGGCCGTAGGTCAGCATGTCGTCGAGGATCGGCGGCAACAGGTCGATCGGCACGATCATGTTGACGTCGCGCCGCAATTGCCGGCCGCTCGAATGCTGGACATGCAGCGAACCGACGCCGATCAGCCGCCCGTCGGCCGAGATCAGCGCCGCGCCGCCCCAGAACGGATGCGCCGGCGCGGTGAAGATGGCGCGGTCGAGCAGGTATTCCCAGTGCCCGGCGAATTCCTGGCGGGCGACGACGGTGGCGGCGATGGCGTGGCGGCGGCCGCCCTCGGCGGCGATCACCGCCTTGTCGCCGGCGCCGACCCTGATCCCGGCACCGAGCTCGATCGGCCGCACCGGCAGCCGGCCCAGCGCCTGCACCAGCCCGAACCCGGTCTCCTGGTCGTAGGCAAGCAGCGTCCCCGGCACCGCACCGCCGACGCTCGAGGTCAGCCAGATCGAGTCGGCCTCGGTGATCAGGTAGCCGATGGTCAGCACCAGCCCGTCGCCGCGGATCAGCACGCCGCTGCCGGCGCGCTCGGTGCCCAGCGTCGGCGCGGTGAACGCGTCTTCCGGGATGGTCGCCTGCAACCCCAGCACCGCCGCGAGCGTCGCATCCAGGTCGAAGGCGCACTCCTCCGGCTTGGGCTGGAGCTCGGCGGGGATCTCCCATTCTATGTTTCGCGGCATCGCCAATGCTCGTGAGTGGCAGGTAGGTCAGTATACAGCGCGGCTAGGGTGCCGCGCGAGCGCCCCCGTTGTCAAAACTCCGGGACCGGCGGCCTCGCTTGACAATCCGGACCCGCCCAATTATCTCAGCAGCACTCTCGGGTATCGAGTGCTAAAATCGAACAGTGGCCGACTGGCGAGGAGGGTTTTATGGCATTTCGTCCGCTGCATGACCGGGTTCTGATCCGGCGGGTGGAGAGCGAGGAAAAGACCAAGGGCGGCATCATCATCCCCGATACGGCGAAGGAAAAGCCCATGGAGGGCGAGGTGGTGGCGGCCGGGCCTGGCGCCCGCGGCGAGGATGGCAAGCTCGTGCCGATGGACGTCAAGAAGGGCGACCGCGTCCTCTTCGGCAAATGGTCCGGCACCGAGGTCAAGATCGATGATGAAGAGCTCATCATCATGAAAGAGTCCGACATCATGGGCGTCATCGCCTAAGGGAGAGCGGCAAGATGGCAGCGAAAGAGGTCAAGTTCTCGGCCGACGCGCGCGAACGCATGCTGCGCGGCGTCGACATTCTCGCCAACGCGGTCAAGGTGACGTTGGGTCCCAAGGGACGCAACGTCGTGCTGGACAAATCGTTCGGCGCGCCGCGCATCACCAAGGACGGCGTCACCGTCGCCAAGGAAATCGAGCTGGCCGACAAGTTCGAGAACATGGGCGCCCAGATGGTCCGCGAGGTCGCGTCGAAGACCAACGACCAGGCCGGCGACGGCACCACGACTGCGACCCTCCTCGCGCAGTCGATCGTGCGCGAGGGCGCCAAGGCGGTGGCCGCGGGCATGAACCCGATGGATCTGAAGCGCGGCATCGACCTCGCCGTCGATGCGGTGGTCGCCAACCTGAAGGCGCAGTCGAAGAAGATCTCCACCAGCGAGGAGATCGCCCAGGTCGGCACGATCGCCGCCAATGGCGACCGCGACACCGGCGACAAGATCGCCCAGGCGATGCAGAAGGTCGGCAACGAGGGCGTCATCACGGTCGAGGAGGCGAAGAGCCTGGAGACCGAGCTCGACGTCGTCGAGGGCATGCAGTTCGACCGCGGCTATCTCTCGCCGTATTTCGTCACCAACGCCGAGAAGATGCTGGCCGAGCTCGAGAACGTCTACATCCTGATCCACGAGAAAAAGCTGTCGAGCCTGCAGCCGATGCTGCCGGTGCTGGAGTCGGTGGTGCAGGCGAGCCGGCCGCTTCTGATCATCGCCGAGGATGTCGAGGGCGAGGCGCTGGCCACCCTGGTCGTCAACAAGCTGCGCGGCGGCCTCAAGGTCGCGGCGGTCAAGGCGCCCGGCTTCGGCGACCGGCGCAAGGCAATGCTCGAGGACATCGCGATCCTGACCGGCGGCCAGGTGATCAGCGAAGACCTCGGCATCAAGCTCGAGAATGTCTCGCTCGACATGCTCGGCCAGGCGAAGAAGGTGCGGATCGAGAAGGAGAACACGACGATCATCGACGGCGCCGGCAAGCGCGAGGACATCGAGGGCCGGTGCAACCAGATCCGCCAGCAGATCGAGGAGACGACCTCCGACTACGACCGCGAGAAATTGCAGGAGCGGCTGGCCAAGCTGGCCGGCGGCGTCGCGGTGATCCGGGTCGGCGGCTCGACCGAGGTCGAGGTTAAAGAGAAGAAGGACCGGGTCGACGATGCGATGCACGCGACGCGCGCCGCGGTCGAGGAGGGTGTCGTCGCCGGCGGCGGCTCGGCCCTGCTCTACGCCTCGCGGGCGCTCGACGGGCTGACCCCGGCCAACAACGACCAGAAGGTCGGGATCGACATCATCCGCCGCGCCTTGCAGGCGCCGGTCCGGCAGATCTCCGAAAACTCGGGGACGGACGGTTCGATCGTCGTCGGCAAGCTGCTCGACAGCAAGGACACCTCCTACGGCTACGACGCGCAGAAGGGCGAGTTCACCAACATGATCCAGGCGGGCATCATCGACCCGACCAAGGTGGTGCGCCATGCGCTTCAGGACGCCGCATCGGTGGCCGGGCTGTTGATCACCACCGAGGCGATGGTGGCCGAGAAGCCCGAGCCCAAGACCCCGCCGGCGATGCCGCCGGGCGGCGGCATGGGCGGGATGGACTTCTAGGCGCCCGCTCCTTGCGCATCGAGGGGGCCGCCCGAGCGGGCGGCCCCTTGCTTTTCCGGGAGGATGCCGTGCCGATCCGCCCCGCCCGCGCCGGGGATGTGCCGGCGATCGCCGCCCTGCTCGCCGACGATCCGCTCGGGCGCAGCCGCGAGGCCCCGGCCGACCGCGCCGCCTACGAGCGCGCCTTCGCCGCGATCGCGGCGCAGCCGGGCAATCAGGTTCTGGTGGTCGAGCGGGCCGGCGCGATCGTCGCCTGCCTGCAGCTGACGATCATCCCCGGCCTGTCGCGGCGCGGCATGACCCGCGCCCTGATCGAGGGGGTGCGGGTTGCCCGGGCGGCGCGCGGCGCCGGGATCGGCGAGGCGCTGCTGCGTCACGCGGTCGCGCTCGCCCGGGCGGCGGGGTGCGGCCTCGTCGAGCTGACCAGCGACGCCTCGCGCGACGATGCGCACCGCTTCTACCGGCGGCTCGGGTTCGCCGCCAGCCATGTCGGCTTCAAGCTGCCGCTTGCCTGATCGCCGAACGAGCCGGGCAGGGTTGCTTGGCGAATCCTTGTCACGCGCCGCCCTGCCTCCCATACTGGGGTTGATGCGACGCAACCACACCAATCCCGTTTTCGCGCCCGAACCGGAGCCGCCGCTGCGCCTGTGCGACCATCCCGGCTGCGAATGCGGCGGCGATTTCCGGGCGCCGCGCTCGCGGCTCGAGCTCAACCATTACTTCTGGTTCTGTATCGATCATGTCCGCGCCTACAACGCGGCATGGAACTATTACGCCGGGATGAGCGAGCGCGAGATCGAGCGCGAGATTCGCCAGGACACGGTGTGGCAGCGGCCGAGCTGGCGGCTCGGCGAGCGCCACGGCCCCGCCTACCGGGCGCGGGTGCGCGACCCGTTCGGCTTTGCCGACGGCGTCTTCGCCAACGGCCGCAGCAAAGGCGGCAACGGTAAATCCCGTGCCGGCGAGGCCACCGCCCGCGCCGCCTCGGCACGCGAGCAGGCGCTGGCGGTATTCGACCTCGAACCGCCGTTCACCGAAGTCCGGCTCAAGGCGCGCTATAAGGTGCTGGTTAAACTGCACCATCCGGACGCGCATGGCGGCGACAAGGCCGCCGAGGAAAAGCTTAAGATCATCAACCAGGCCTACGCGACCTTGAAAGCCAGCTATTTCGGCTGAACAATAAGAGGTTGCGAGGCTCCCTCCCGCTACTCTGACCAGGATACAGACGAATAATGCCGACCCCTGACCCCGCCTCCCTGGCGCCGACGCCGACCGGCATGCCGGACATCACGATCTCGGTGCGCCAGACTTTCGGTATCGACAGCGACCTTCAGGTCCCCGCCTTCAGCACGCCGAGCGAGCATGTGCCCGATCTCGACGACGCCTACCGCTTCGACCGCGATACGACCCTCGCCATCCTCGCCGGCTTTGCCTTCAATCGCCGGGTGATGATCCAGGGCTATCACGGCACCGGCAAATCGACCCATGTCGAGCAGGTCGCCTCGCGGCTCAACTGGCCCTGCATCCGGGTCAATCTCGACAGCCACATCAGCCGCATCGACCTCGTCGGCAAGGACGCGATCGTGCTGCGCGACAACAAGCAGGTGACCGAGTTCCGCGAGGGGCTGCTGCCCTGGGCGTTGCAGCACCCGGTGGCGCTGTGCTTCGACGAGTACGACGCCGGCCGTCCCGACGTCATGTTCGTCATCCAGCGGGTGCTCGAAGTCGACGGCAAATTGACGCTGCTCGACCAGAACCGGGTGATCCGGCCGCATCCGGCCTTCCGCCTGTTCTCGACCGCCAACACGGTCGGGCTCGGCGACACCAGCGGGCTCTATCACGGCACCCAGCAGATCAACCAGGGCCAGATGGACCGCTGGAGCATCGTCACCGCCCTCAACTACCTGCCGCACGACACCGAATGCGAGATCGTGCTGGCCAAGGTGCCCGAGTACGACACCGAAGAGGGCCGCCGCACGATCAGTGCGATGGTCGCCTGCGCCGACCTCACCCGCTCGGGCTTCATGAACGGCGACATCTCGACCGTCATGTCGCCGCGCACGGTCATGACCTGGGCTCAGAACGCGCGCATCTTCAACGACATCGCCTTCGCCTTCCGGCTCACCTTCCTGAACAAGTGCGACGAGATGGAGCGCCCGGCGGTGGCGGAGTACTACCAGCGCTGCTTCGGCACCGAACTGCCGGAGACCGGCGTCAACGCGACCTTGATGTAGGGGCGAATGGCGCAGGAATTCTCTCCGACCGAAATCTTCAAGCGGGCCACCGCCTCGACACTGCGGGCGATCGCCGAACGCGACGACCTGACCGTCGGCTTCGGGCCGGAGCCGCCGGGGCTGGCCGGCACCCGGGTCAAGCTGCCCAACCCGGCGCGCGACCTGCCGCCGGACGAGGCGGCGCAGCTCCGCGGCGCGGCCGACAGCCTGGCGCTGCGGCTGCGCTATCACGACCCGGCGATCCACGCCAGGCGGGTGCCGGGCGGGCCGCTGGCGCGGGCGATCTTCGAGGCGGTGGAGCAGGCGCGGGTCGAGGCGCTGGGTGCCCGCCGCATGGCTGGCGTCGCCGCCAACATCGCCGCTCTGCTCGACGAGCAGTACCGCCGCCAGGGCTTCGAGCGGGTTACCGAGCGCAGCGAAAGCACGATGGCCGAGGCGGTGCGGCTGCTGACCCGCGAGGCGCTGACCCATGAGCCGCCGCCGCCTTCGGCCAAGCGCGTCGTCGATCTGTGGCGGCCCTGGCTGGAAGGCAAGATCGCACGCGATCTCAGCGAGCTCGACCGCAACATCCTCGACCAGGACCGCTACGCCCGCATCACCCGCCAGATGATCCAGGACATGGATCTCGATCTCGGCGAGGTCGACGAGTCCGATTCCGACGACCAGCAGAGCCAGGGCGACGAGAGCGACGGCGACAACGATAGCGACAGCGGCGAAAGCGCCGCGACCGGAGCGCAGCCGTCGATGGACGGGGCGCCGGCCGACAGCGCCGGCGACGATGCCGAGCAGGACGGCGAGGCCGATGCCGACGGCGAGATGATGCCGGGATCGAGCGACGACGATCCCGGCCGGCCGGGGCGGCCCGGCCAGCTTCCCCGCGGCCGCGTCGACGAGACGGCGGTCTACAAGGCGTTCAGCACCCAGGCCGACGAAGTTATCGACGCCGAGAAGCTGTGCGACGCCGACGAGCTGGCCCGGCTGCGCCACCTGCTCGACCAGCAGCTCTCGCATCTGCAGAGCGTCATCGCCCGGCTCGCCAACCGGCTGCAGCGCCGGCTGCTCGCCAAGCAGACCCGGGCCTGGGAATTCGACCTCGACGAAGGCATTCTCGACGCCGCCCGCCTCGCCCGCGTCGTCGCTAACCCGATCCTGCCGCTCGCCTACAAGCGCGAGCAGGAGATGGAGTTCCGCGACACCGTGGTGTGCCTGTTGATCGACAATTCCGGCTCGATGCGCGGCCGCCCGATCACCGTCGCGGCGATGAGCGCCGACATCCTCGCCCGCACCCTCGAACGCTGCGGCGTCAAGGTCGAGATTCTCGGCTTCACCACGCGGGCGTGGAAGGGCGGCCAGGCGCGCGAACGCTGGATCGCCGCCGGCAAGCCGCCCAATCCCGGCCGCCTCAACGATCTGCGCCACATCGTCTACAAGGCGGCGGACGCGCCATGGCGCCGCGCCCGGCGCAGCCTCGGGCTGATGCTGCGCGAGGGCATCTTGAAGGAGAACATCGACGGCGAGGCGCTGCTCTGGGCGCATAACCGGCTGCTCGGCCGGCCCGAGGAGCGGCGCATCCTGATGGTGATTTCCGACGGCGCGCCGGTCGACGATTCGACCCTGTCGGTCAACCCCGGCAACTACCTCGAAAAGCACCTGCGCGAGGTGATCCGCGACATCGAGCGCACCGGCAGCGTCGAGTTGACCGCGATCGGCATCGGCCACGACGTGACCCGCTACTATCGCCGCGCCGTCACCATCGTCGATGCCGAGCAGCTCGGCGGCGTCATGCTCGAACGCCTGGCCGACCTGTTCGAGGAGGAATCCGCGCTGCCGCGCGGCCGCCGCCGCAAGGCGGCGTGAGCCGCTACACCGCCCGCCGCGCCTTCAGCGCCGCGGTCAGGGTGCCTTCGTCGAGATAGTCGAGCTCGCCGCCGATCGGCACGCCTTGCGCGAGGCGCGAGACGGTGGCGCCGGTCGCCTGGGCGCGGTCGGCGAGATAGTGCGCCGTGGTCTGGCCCTCGACCGTGGCGTTGAGCGCGAGGATCAGCTCGATCCCCGGGCCGAGCCGGGCAAGCAGCCGCCCGATGTTGAGCTCTTCCGGTCCGACCCCGTCGAGCGCCGACAAGGTGCCGCCGAGGACATGGTAGCGGCCGCGGAACGCCGCGGTGCGTTCCAATGCCCAGAGGTCGGCGAGGTCTTCGACGACGCAGATCGCATGGTCGTCGCGCGCCGGGTCGCGGCAGATGGCGCAGGGGTCGAGCGTGTCGAGGTTGCCGCACACGCCGCACGGCCGGATCGCCGCGGCGGCGGCCTGCAAGGCGGCGGCAAGCGGCTGCATCAGCGCCTCCCGCCGCTTGATCAGATAGAGCGCGGCGCGCCGCGCCGAGCGCGGGCCGAGCCCCGGCAGCCGCGCCAGATACTGGATCAGCGTGTCGAGCTCCGACACCGGGTCAGAACGGCAGCTTCATGCCGCCGGGCAGGGTGAGCCCGCCGGTCAGCTTGCTCATCTCGCTTTCGGCATGGGCGGTGACCTTGGCGCGGGCATCGTTGAATGCCGCCAGGATCAGGTCTTCGAGAACCTCGACCTCGTTCGGATCGAGCAGCGCTTTGTCGATCTTGATGCGCTTGAGGTCGCCCTTGCCGTTGAGCGTCAGCGATACCAGCCCGCCGCCGGACTGGCCGGTCAGCTCGGCGGCTTCGAGCTGCGCCTGCATCTCGGCCATGCGGCTCTGCATCTGCTGAGCCTGCTTCATCAGCGCCCCGAGATTCTTCATGCTTCGTCCTCTTCCGAACCGGTGTCGTCGATGCTCGCCTCGCCGCCGTCCAGGCCCGGCTCGGCCGCGGCGAACCGCTCGCGTACCGCGGCGATCGTCGCCCCGGGAAACGTTTCGAGCGCGGCGCGCACCAGCGGATGGGCGGCCACCTCGCTGCGCCGTTCGGCTTCGCGCGCGTCGTCCGCCTGCTGCAGGGTCGGGGCGCCTTCGGCCTGCGACACCGCGACGACCCAGCGCGTGCCGGTCCATTCGCTGAGGCATTGGCTGAGCCGGCTGGCGAGGTCGCGCGGCGCTCCCTCGGCGGGGCGGAACTCGATCCGGCCCGGCTCGAAGGCGACGAGGTGCAGCTGGGCGCGCAGCTGCGAGACGGTCACCGCCTCGCGATGCGCCTCGAACAGGGCGACGACCTCGGGAAAGCTCTGCGGCATCGGATCGAGCCCGACGGCCACCGGCGCCGGCGCCGGATCGGGCGGCGGCGCCAGCGGCACCGGCGGACCGCCGGGCGTCATCGCCACCGGGCGCGGCGGCGGGGCGGCCGGGACGGTCGCCGCGGCGGCGGGTTGCGGCATGCCGGCGAGGCTCTGCACCAGCTCGGCCGGGGCCGGCAGGTCGGCGACATAGGCGAGCCGCACCAATACCATCTCCGCCGCCTGAGCCGGCGCCGGCGCCGCCTGCACTTCGGCGATCCCTTTCAGCAGCATCTGCCAGGCCCGCGCCAGCACCGGCATCGACAGGCGGGCGGCGAGCGGGGCGGCGCGGCCGCGGTTGCCGGCCTCGAATGGGTCGTCGGCGCCGGCCTGCGGCACCAGCTTGAGCCGGGTGGTGAAGTGGCAGAAATCGAGCAGGTCCTGCATCACCGCGAGCGGGTCGGCGCCGCCCTGGTAGAGCGCGTCGAACTGGGCCAGCGCGCCTGCCGCGTCGCCCCGCAGCACGGTCTCGAACAGGTCGATGACCAGGCCGCGGTCGGCGATGCCGAGCATGTCGCGCACCGCCTCCTCGCCGATCGGGCCGTTGGCGAGGGCAATCGCCTGGTCGAGCAGCGACAGCCCGTCGCGCACCGAGCCGTCGGCGGCGCGGGCGATCAGGGCGAGCGCACCGGGCGCGATCTCGACCCCTTCGGCCTCGGCGATCGTGCGGTAATGCTGGGCCAGCCGGTCGACCGGCACGCGCCGCAGCGAAAACCGCTGGCAGCGCGACAATACCGTCACCGGCACCTTCTGCACCTCGGTGGTGGCGAACACGAACTTGACGTCGGGCGGCGGCTCTTCGAGCGTCTTCAACAGCGCGTTGAAGGCGTTCTTCGACAGCATGTGGACTTCGTCGATGATGTAGACCTTGAATCGCGCCGAAACCGGGCGGTAGCGCACCCCCTCGGTCAGGTCGCGGATGTCGTCGACGCCGGTGCGCGAGGCGGCGTCCATCTCGATGACGTCGACGTGGCGGTCCTCGGCGATCGCCCGGCAATGGTCGCAGACGCCGCACGGCGTGACGGTCGGGCCGCCGGTACCGTCCGGCCCGACGCAGTTGAGCGCCCGGGCGATGATCCGCGCCGTCGTCGTCTTGCCGACCCCGCGCACCCCGGTGAGGATGAAGGCGTGGGCGATCCGCCCGGTCGCGATCGCATTCGACAGGGTGCGCACCAGCGCTTCCTGCCCGATCACCTCGGCAAAGCTCTGCGGCCGGTACTTGCGGGCGAGGACGCGGTAAGGGGTCGCGGCGTCGGTCATCGGGCGGCAAAAAACAAGGGGCGGGAGGCCGAACGGACGACCCAGGCCGAAACTCGTTACGGCTGCTTCCTTCCGGACCTGACCGGGTTGGCGAGGAGCCTGCCCGCCGCCGACCTCCCGCGCCACTATATCAGGTGGCGGTGGCGCGCGGGCAAGTTTCCGGGTTATCAAGTTTCCGGGTTATCTCGTGGGGCGGGCAGCGAGCGAGGCAAGGCGATGACGACGGCAACTCCCGGCCGGGTGCATCTGGTAGCCGGCGGCTTCCCGCCGGGCGCGATGGGCGGCCACGACCACGATTATGTCCGGCTGCGGCTGTTGGGCCTGCTTGCCGAGCGCGATATCCCGGCCTCGGTCGCCAACGATTTCGCCGATGTCGAGAAATGGCTCGGGGTCAGCCGGCTGCTGATCAGCTACGTCGCCGGCCCCTATCCCGATGCGGCCCAGACCGCGGCGATCCGCGCCTGGCTCGAGGGCGGCGGACGCTGGCTCGCCCTGCACGGCACCAGCGGCGGCCGCGCCCAGCGGGTCGAGGGCAGGCGCATGCGCCGCACCGTCAGGACCGAGCACCACGCGCTGCTCGGCGGCTTCTTTCTGACCCATCCGCCGATCCAGCCGATCCGGGTCGAAGTAAAGGACCCCGCATCGCCGCTGGCCCGCGGCCTCGGCGCCGCGTTCACCGTCGAGGACGAACCCTATTTCGTCGAGCTGCTGGACCCCGCCGCGACCGATATCGTGCTGACCGCAGATTACGGCCCGCGGGCGGCCGGCGCGACCGACGGCCTCTACCCCGCCGACACGTCGCTGCTGCCCGACGGCCGCAGCCGCGTCATCGCCTATACCAAGACGGTCGGCGACGGTGCGGTCGCCTATATCGCGCTCGGCCATTGCCACAACCCGGCGATCCGCGCAGCCCGCGCCCCCGACCCCGCCGACACGACGCCGCCGCTGTTCCGCGGCGCCTGGGAAAACGCCGCCTTCATGACCCTGCTGCGCAACGCCGTCGCCTGGGGCGTCGGCGGCTGACGCTCCTTCGACGGAGTTTCCGACATGGCCCGACTGCTCAAGCATCTCGCCAAGCTCGACATTCCCGGCGGCGGCCAGGTCGTTGCCGAAGACGGCTACGCCTATGTCGGCCACATGGGCCCGCCCGACGGCACCTCGATCGTCGATGTCGCCGATCCGCGCCGGCCGCGCATCGTCGGGCGCATCGAAGTGCCGCCGCACACCCATTCGCACAAGGTGCGCGTCCACGGCGACATCATGCTGGTGAACAACGAGCTCTACCGCGCCGCCGGCGGCGAGCGGCCGGCCGACTTCACCGGCGGCATCAAGATCTACGACATTTCGGACAAGACCCGGCCGCGCCAGATCGGCCATTACCGCTCGGGCGGCGCGCATCGCTTCGATTCCGACGGCCGCTATGCCTACATCTCGTCCGAGGAGGACGGGTTCGTCGGCGACATCGTCGTCATCCTCGATCTCGCCGATCCGGCCCGGCCCGAGAAGATCGCGCAGTGGTGGATGCCGGGCCAGCATCTCGCCGGCGGCGAGACCCCGGGCTGGCGCGGCCGGGCGCACCGCTGCCACCATCCGCTGCGCCGCGGCAACCGGCTCTACACCAGCTACTGGCACGGTGGCTTCGTCATCCTCGATGTCGACGATCTGCGCCATCCGCGCTTCGTCAGCGGGCTCGACTGGAGCCCGCCCTATCCCTGCCCGACCCATACGGTATTGCCGATCCCGCACGAATTGATGGGGCGCAAGGTCGCCGTCGTCACCGACGAGGAGGTCGCCGACCGGCTCGCCCCCTCGCCCAACGCTTTCATGTGGATTGTCGATATCACCGACGAGGCGCACCCGGTGCCGATCGCGACCTGGCGGGTGCCGCATGACGAGCCGTTCGACCGCGCCTGCTGGTTCGGCGCGCATCAGCCGCAGGAGACCGTCGACGGCAACGTCATCCTGGTGACCTGGTTCGGCGGCGGGCTGCGCGCCGTCGATATCGCCAACCCCTACCGGCCGGAGGAGGTCGACAGCTTCATGCCGGCCCCGGGCGCCGGGCAGACGATCGTGCAGTCGAACGACGTCTTCGTCGACAAGGCGCGCGGCCTCGTCTACCTGATCGACCGCCTCAACGGGCTCGACATCCTCGAACTGGCGGGGTGATCAGCCGTCGAGCAGGACGCAGTGCTCGGCGGCGAACGACACCGTCACGGCAGCGCCTTCGTCGTAGAGGTCGGTCGGCGGCCGGCGGACGATCAATTGCCCGGCCGGCCAATCGACGACGTACTGGATGAAGTCGCCGTGAAACAGGCGCTGGCGGATCGTCCCGGCGGCGGCGTTGGCGCCGCTTGCACCGTTGGCGGCCAGGGCGATGTGGGCGGTGCGGATCGCCACGGTGCCCTCGCCGCCGCTGACGGCGCGGTCGGCGGTGGCGGCGAGGGTAAGGCCGCCCGCCGCCTCGAAGCGGATGGTCTGGCCGTCGCCGCCGGCGACGCGCCCCGGGATCAGGTTGGCCGAGCCGACAAAATCGGCGACGAAGCGGCTTTTCGGCCGGTGGTAGATCTGTTCCGGCGTGCCGATCTGCTCGATGCCGCCGACATTCATGACGACGACCCGGTCGGAGATCGCCAGCGCCTCCTCCTGGTCGTGCGTGACGTAGACCGAGGTGATGTCGAGCCGGCGCTGCAATTCCCGGAGCTCGACCCGCATTTCGGCGCGCAATTTGGCGTCGAGGTTGGACAGCGGCTCGTCGAACAGCACCACCGAGGGCGAAAACGCGATCGCGCGGGCGAGCGCGACGCGCTGCTGCTGTCCGCCCGACAGCAGCGAGGCGGAGCGGCTGCGATAGGCCTGCATCTGCACCAGGTCGAGGGCGCGGTCGACCTCGCGGGCGATCTCGGCGGCGGGCAATCTTCGCACCCGGAGGCCGTAGGCGACGTTGTCGAACACGCTCATATGCGGCCACACCGCATAGGACTGGAACACCATCGACACGCCGCGCTTCTCGGCCGGCACGTTGGCGCGCTCGGCGGCGGAATAGACGGTGCGGCCGTCGATGCGGATGGCGCCGGCGGAGGGCTGTTCGAGCCCGGCGATCGCCCGCAGCGTCGTCGTCTTGCCGCAGCCCGACGGCCCCAGCAGGGTGACGTGCTCGCCGCGCTCGACGGTGAAGCTGACCCCGTCGACCGCGGCGACTCCGCCGTAACGCACCGTGAGGCCGCTGACCTCGATCACCCGATCTCTCCGGCGTAACGGCGCGCCGCGCGCAGCAGCACGACGAGCGCGATGAACACCGCCGCGCTCTGAATCAGCGCCAGCGCCGCCGACAATTCGGTCGAGGAGCTGACCCAGGCGCTGACGATCGACGGGGCGATGACCTGGGCCTTGGGGCCGACGAGAAAGATCGACACGCCCAGTTCGCGCACGCTGGCGATGAACAGCAAGAGCCAGGCGGCGAGGATGCCCGGCCGCATCAGCGGCAGGGTCACGGTGCGCAGCTGATGCCCCCACGAGGCGCCGCATACCCGGGCGCATTCCTCCAGGCTGCGGTCGATCTGCAGGACGACGCCGGCGAGGGTGCGCACGCCGAGCGGCAGCAGCACGGTGAAATAGGCGAGGCCGAGCAGCCACAGCGTGCCGTAGATCGGGATCGGGATGTTGAGCCAGGCCCATAGCAGGCCGAGGCCGAACACCATCCGCGGCACCGCCTGCGGAAACATGACGACATACTCGATCAGGTTGGCGCCGCGCACCCGGGAGCGGTAGATGATCCACACCAGAACGGCGATGACCGCGACCCCGCAGGTGGCGACGACGACGCCCAGCAAGAGGCTGTTGCCGAGCGCGCTGTTGACCGCGCCGAAGCCGAGCGCGGTCTGGTAGTTGGCCAGCGTGTACTGGCTTTGCGCCAGGATCACCGTGGCAAAGCGCTGAAACGAGGTCAGCGCCAGGGCCGCCAGCGGCAGCGCCACCGCCACCAGCACGTAGAAGCAGCACAGGGCGAAGAGCAGCCAGGCGAGCGGCCCCATCTCGAGCGGGCGCGGCCGGAACGCCTTGCCGGTGATGGTGGCGTACTGGCCGCGGCGCACGATGCGGCGATACACGCTGAGGCTCACGAACATCACCGCGAACAGGGCGATGCCCATCGCCGCGGCCCGGCCGTAATCGGGCGGAAACGACAGCGTCGCTTCCCAGATCGTCGTGGTGATGACGAAGAACCGCCCCGGCACGCCGAGCACCAGTGCCGCGGCGAACGAGCCCAGCATCTCGGCGAAGACGAACACGGTCGCGCCCAGCACCCCCGGGGTCACCAGCGGCAGGGTGATCCGCAGCATCGTGCGCCACTTGCCGGCGCCGAGCACGCGCGAGCTCTCCTCGAGCGCCGGGTCCATCGACTTCATCGCCGCCGAGATCATGACGAAGGCGACGGTGCCTTCGAACAGCGCCATGACCCAGGCGATGCCCCACGGCGAATAGATGTTGAACAGGTCGCCGGTCCCGCCGACGAGGTGCCAGAGCTGGTTGAGGAAGCCGCTATGCGGGCTCGCCAGGATCGCCCAGGCGAGCGCGCCGACCAGCGGCGTCAGGTAATAGGGCAATTGCATCAGCCGTTCGAGCCCGGCGCGGCCGGGCAGCCGGGTGCGGGTCAAGGTCCAGGCGATCAGAAAGCCGAGCGCCACCGCCAGCACGGTCGCGACGCAGGCGACGAAGGCGGTATTGCCGAGCACCCGCGAATCGTCGATCAGGTTGAGGTAGTTGTCGATGCCGTAGGCGTCTGGCGGAAAGGTCTCGGCGTCGCCGGCATTGAGCGATTCGGCGACGAGAAAGACGATCGGATAGCCGACCAGCCCGCCGCAGAACACCAGCAGCAGGGTGGTTGCGACGCTTTGCCCGCCGGGCAAACCTAGCCGGCGGGGCCACAGGCGGCGCTGGGGTGCGGCGAGGAGGATGCTCATGCGCTATCTGAGCGCGCGCTCGACCGCGCCGGTGACGGCGACGAGGCGCAGCCCCTCTTCGCCGGTGGCGAGGCGGGTGCCGCCATCGGCGAGATCCTCGGCAAAGGCGTCGAGCTCGGCGCGGCACAGATCGCCCGCCGGGATCGTCTCCTCCTTGAGCCCGGCGGCGGTGATGACCGCGATCGTGTGCTCGTCGACCCAGCGCAACGGGCCGGTGCGCAGCATCCCCTCGGTGCCGATCGCGACCAGGTCGCTGGCGGTGTAGGGCGCCTCGCGCGACACCCGCAACGTCGCCTGCACCCCGTTCTTCATGCGCAGCAGCATGGTGATGGTCTCGGCTGCGGCGCCGGAGGCGGGCGGCGGCGAGGCCAGCGCCGAGACCGAGGCGATCTCGGCATCGACCAGCCGCGGCACCAGGTCGAGCAGATGCACGCCGACATCGTAGAGGATGCCGCCGCCCGCCTTCGGGTCGGTGCGCCAGGGGACGCGCTCGTCGAGCGGTGCCGAGCGCTCGATCGACAGCGCGCGCAGCTCGCCGATCGCGCCCGAGCGCAGCAGCTCGCCGATGCGTTTGAGGCTCTGCTCGAAGCGCAGATGCAGCCCGAGCCGCAGAATCACCCCGGCCTCGCGGCAGGCGCGCACCGCCTCCTGACCGGAGGCGATGTCGAGCGCCAGCGGCTTCTCGCACAGCACATGCTTTTTCGCCGCCGCCGCGGCGAGCACCAGCGGCACGTGATGCGCGTTGGGCGCGGCGATGAACACCGCGTCGATCCCGTCGTCGCGCAGCAGCGCGGCGGCGTCGGGATAAGCGCGCGGGATGGCGAAGCGGCGGGCGAATTCCTGCGCCTTTTGCGGGTCGCGGGTGGCGCAGGCGGCGATCTCCGCGCGCGGCGAGCGCGCCGCCGCCGGCATCAGCACCTCGGCGGCGAACTTGCCGAGCCCGATCACGCCCCAGCGGACGGGTCTTCCGGAAAAGGCATCGGCAGTGGCGGCCACGGTCCTTCCCTGCGGTGATCGCCAAGGATAGCCGGCCCTCGCGATCCGCGTCCATCGGCGATCCGCGCTTGACACGCAGCGCGCGAAAGCACTCCCTTTTACGAAAGTCAGGGAGGCGACGATGGGGGCCGAAACAACCGGCGCAACCGGCGCCGGGTCGAGGCTGTCCTTATGGTTGCTGCGCGCGGCGCCGGTCATCGCGGCGGCGGCGCTCATCGTGCTGATCGCGGGGCCGCTCGGCTGGCGCAGCGGCCTGCTCCATTACCGCACCGCCTTTTTCTGGCTGATGCCGGCGGCATTCTATGCCGGGCTCGCCGCCTGCGCCGCCGCCGTCGCCGGCCTTGCCTTCGGGCTTCAGCAGCTCAACCGCCGACGCATCGCGCGCGCCGCCGCGGCCGTCGCCATCGGCATGGCCGCCGCCTATTTTCCCTGGCATGCCCAGCAGATGCGCGGCAAGTACCCGCCGATCCACGACATCACCACCGATCCTCAAGACCCGCCGAAGCTGATCGCCGTGCTGCCGTTGCGCGCCGCCGAGGGCGCCGCCCCGGCCGACTATCCCGGGGCCGCGACCGCGGCGCTCCAGGCCAAGTTCTACCCCGGGATCGAGCCGCTCCTGACCAGCGTGCCGCCGGCGCAGGAGTTCGAGCGCGCCCTGGTGACGGCGCGGCGGATGGGCTGGACCATCGTCGCCAGCGATGCCGCCGCCGGCCATATCGAGGCCTATGACCGCAGCTTCTGGTTCGGTTTTACCGACGACGTGGCGATCCGCGTCGCCGCGGAAGAGGGCGGCAGCCGCGTCGACGTGCGCTCGGTCTCGCGCCAGGGCCGCGGCGATTTCGGGGTCAACGCCCGCCGCGTGCGCGCCTATCTCGCCGCTCTGCGCGCCGCCGGCACCTCCTAGAACGCGCTGGCGACGACCTCGCGCAGCAGCGCGCGCAAGGCGCGGGCGCGCTCGCTGCCGAACACCGCGTCAAAGCGCGCCTGCGCCACCTCCCAGCATTTGCCGCCGGCACGCTGCGCCGCGATCCCGGCCTCGGTCAGGCGCAGCTCGCGGCGGCGGCGGTCGGCCCGCGCCGGGGTCACCTCGACAAGGCCGTCGCGCTGCAACGGCAGGATGTTGCGGCCCAGCGTGGTGCGGTCCATGACCAGCGCGGCGGCGAGCGCGTTGATCGTCATCGGCCCGTCGCGGCGCAGCCGGGAGAGGATCGCGAACTGGGTCGCGCGCAGCCCCGAAGGGGCAAAGACCTGGTCGTAGAACTGCGTGACGTGGCGCGCCGCCTGGCGAATGGCCAGGCAGTTGCACGCGGCGAAACGGGATTCGTCAGCCGGCATCGCATCGCCTCTGGACAAACGCGTATATGCACCTAATCTGAAGATAGGCGCAGTTACGCCAATCTACCACGCCGCCGCCAGCCGGGGAAAGCATGCCGCTCGATGCGCTCGTCCTGCCCGCCGCGCCCCGCGCCTTCGACCCGCGCACCCGACGCCTGTTGGAGGCGCCGATCGCCCGCACCCTGGTCCGCCTCGCCGCCCCCAACATCCTGGTGATGCTGGTGCAGGCCGGCGTCGGGCTGATCGAGACCTGGTTCGTCGGCCGCCTCGGCACCGCCGCGCTCGCCGGCATGGCGCTGGCTTTTCCGCCGGTCATGCTGATGCAGATGATGTCGGCCGGCGCGGTCGGCGGCGGCATTTCCTCGGCGGTGGCGCGGGCGCTCGGCGCCGGCCGGCGCGACGATGCCGACCGCCTGGCGCTCCATGCGGCGGTCGTCGCCCTGGCGCTCGGCGCGGGGTTTTCCGCGGCGATGCTCTTCGGCGGTCGTGCCCTGTTCGCGGCGATGGGCGGCAGCGGCGCTGCGCTCGACGCGGCGCTGGCCTATTCGCGGGTGGTCTTCGCCGGCATGGCCCTGTTGTGGCTGTTCAACGCGCTCGCCAATGTCGTGCGCGGCACCGGCAACATGGCGGTGCCGGCAACCGTTGCCTGCGCCGGCGCAGCGGTGCTGATCCCGCTGTCGCCGGCGCTGATCTTCGGCTGGGGGCCGTTTCCGGCGCTCGGCATCGCCGGAGGCGCGACCGCGGTGCTGATCTACTATGCCGCCGGCAGCGCCGCGCTCGCCCTCTATCTCGCCGGCGGGCGCAGCGTGGTGCGGCTGCGGTTGCGGCGCGTCCGGCTCGAACTGCGGCTGTTTGCCGACATCCTGCGCATCGGCGCGGTCGCCGCGCTGATCACCTTGCAGACCAACCTCACGATCGCCGCGGCGACCGGCCTGGTCGGCGCCTTCGGGCCGCGGGCGATCGCCGGCTACGGCATCGGCACCCGGCTCGAATACCTGCTGGTGCCGCTGGTCTTCGGGCTCGGCGGGCCGCTGGTGGCGATGGTCGGCACCAATATCGGCGCCGGACAGCGGGCGCGAGCGCTGCGCACCGCCTGGATCGGCGCGGTGATCGCGGTTGCCATCACCGAGGCGATCGGGCTTCTCGCCGCGGCGGCGCCGCTCGCCTGGCTCGGCCTGTTCGACCGCGACCCGGCGATGCTCGACGCCGGCGCGCGCTATCTGCAAACGGTCGGGCCGTGCTATGGCTTCTACGGGCTCGGCCTGGCGCTCTATTTCGCCTCGCAGGGCGCCGGCCGGCTCGGCTGGCCGCTGCTGGCCGGGGCGGCGCGGCTCGCCGCCGCCTGGGGCGGCGGCTGGCTGGCGCTGCGCTGGACGGGCGGCATCGACGGCGTCTATCTGTCGCTGGCGCTGGCCTTGGTGCTGTTCGGCCTGATCAACGCGGCTTCGGTCGCCGGCGGCGCATGGTTTCGCGGGGGCAAGGGGTGAGCGTCCAGTATTTCGAGGATTATGCGCCGGGTCAGGTCTATGCCTCGGGCCGGCTGACAATCGATGCCGCGGCGATCCGCGAGTTCGCCGCCCGCTTCGACCCGCAGCCGTTCCATCTCGACGAGGCGGCGGCGCGCGCCAGCCTGTTCGGCGGGCTGGCGGCAAGCGGCTGGCATACCGCGGCGCTGACGATGCGGCTCATCGTCGACGGCGCGTTCCGCCCGGCCGGCGGGATTCTCGGCGCCGGCGGCGAGCTGCAATGGCTGATGCCGGTGCGTCCCGGCGACGAATTGCGCGCGACCGTCGAGATTCTCGAAACCCGGCCGTCGCGCTCGCGCCCCGGCCACGGCGTCGTCAAGGTCAAGGTGACGACGCTCAACCAGGCCGGCGAGGCGGTGCAGACCTTCGCTCCGACCCTGTTCGTCGAGCGGCGTGCGGCGGCGGCAGGTTAGAAGGGTGGAGCGGGTGAGGGGAATCGAACCCCCGTCGTAAGCTTGGGAAGCTTCTGCTCTGCCATTGAGCTACACCCGCCGCCCGCGCCGGATCATAGGCGATCGGCCGCGCCGGCGGAAGCGGCTCAGTGCCGCGCCAGCGCGGCGAGCACGTGCTCGTTCAGCACCATATTGCCGAGCCGGCGCTGCAGCGGGCTCTGGTACAGCCCGGCATAGACGGCGACCGCCAGCCTCTCGGCCGGCACGATATAAAGCCGCTGCCCGCCCAGGCCGACGCCGGCAATCCAGTCGAGCTCGCGCCGCTGCACCAGCGAACGGCCGAGCCACCACTGATAGCCGTAGAAATACAGCCCTTCGCCGTTGATCTGCGGCGCCGTCGCTTGCGCGATCCACTCGCGCGAGACGATCTGCCGTCCCTGCCAGGCGCCGCCGTCGAGCACGAGCTCGCCGAGCTTCAACAGGTCGCGCGCCCGCAGCCGCAGCCCGGCATGTCCGCGCACCTCGCCGTTGCCGAAGCGCGTCCATTCGACATCGGTGATGCCGAGCGGCGAAAACAGGTAGTCCTTGGCGAGCAGGTCGAGCGGCGAGCCGGTGACCTTCTTCAGGATCGCCGCGAGCAGGACCGCCGAGCAGCCGCAATAATTGTAGGTGGTCCCGGGCTCCGCCGCCATCGGCTGCATCAGCACGTAGCGCACCGGGTCGGCGGCCTCGTCCATGGCATGACTGCTGTTGGCCGGCGTGCCGTAGGGCGGCGACTCGTCCCACGCGAAGCCGGCCGACATGGTCAGCAGATGCTGCAGGGTGATGCGTTCCTTCTGCGGCGTGCGCAGCTCGGCATAGTCCGGGAAGAACGAGAATACCGGCGCGTCGAGGTCCCTGAGCCAGCCCCGGTCGAAGGCGATGCCGGCGACCAGCGCGGTGACGCTCTTGGTGATCGAGCGCAGATCGTGGCGCCGGCTCCCGTCGTAAGCGACGACGCCGAGCGGCCGGCCCCCGATCGCGTCCTCGCCGGGAAAGTAGTGCTCGTAGACCAGCTTGCCGCCGCGGGCCACGGCGACGGCGTGCAGGTTTGCCGCTTTCCACGCGGCAAAGCGCGGGCCGACGGCGCACAGCACCCGCGGGTCGAGCCCGGCTTGCTCCGGTGCGGCGACGCTCCAGCCGTCTTCCCGGTCGGGCGGCGCGGGGCAGTCCTGCGCCGCTGCGGGGCGGGCGGCGAGCAGCAACGCGACGGCGGCGATGACGGAGGCGACGGCGTTCATGTGCGACCCTTCGGTTCGGCCCGGTCCGCACGACGGTATACCGGAACCGCGATCGGCGGCATGCTGGGCGAAATCGCCGCCGGTGGGGTACGATGCCGGCGGTTCAGGAACGGAGGCCGCGATGATCCACCACGTCTCGATCCCGGCGCGCGAGCCGCGCCATGTCGCCGCGGTGCTGGCCGAGGTGATGGGAGGCAAGTCCTACCCGTTCGGCCCGCTCGACGGTGCCTTCATGGCCGTCGCCCGCGACGGCCACAGCGCGATGATCGAGGTCTATCCGGAAGACGCGGTGCTCACCTTCGCGGGCGAGCAGCCGGCGATCTTCGACAAGACCCCGCAGCCGGCGCGCGCCCATGCCTTCCATCTGTTGCTCGAAGTGCCGCTGGAGCGGGAGGAGATCGAGCGCATCGGCGCCCGCGAGGGCTGGCGCACCAGGCTGTTCGGGCGCGGGGTTCCCGGCCGCGAGCCGTTTTTTCACGTCATCGAATTCTGGGTCGAGAACCGCCTGATGGTCGAGGTGGCGACGCCGGCGATGGCGGCGGAATACCAGGCCTTCATCCGCAACGCCAATCCCGAGGCGTTGGACGCGGCCGAGCTGCGGGCCATGCGCGATTCGCATCTGCGCCAGCCCGCCGCCGCTTCCGCCCCGTAGCCGCAGGGAGGGACCGGACATGCCGAAACTGTCGGCTGAGCGCCTCGAGGATATCGGCCGGGAATTGTTCATCGCCGCCGGCACGCCGCCGGACGAAGCCGCGCTGGTCATGCGCCACATCGTCGGCGCCAACCTGGTCGGCCACGATTCGCACGGGGTGATCCAGATCCCGACCTATATCGACCGCATCAAGGCCGGCCATATCGTGCCCGGCGCCCCGTGGGAGATCGTCCGGGAATCGCCGTCGCACACCGTCGTCGACGGTCACTGGGCGTTCGGCTACGTCGCCAACGAAAAGGCGATGCGGCTGACCATCGAGAAGGCGGAGAAGAACAACGTCGCCGCCGCGACGGTGTTTCGCCAGGGCCATATCGGCCGCCTGTCGAGCTATACCCAGATGGCGGCGAGGGCCGGCATGATCGGCCTGATCACCGCCGATTCCGGCCGATCGCCCAAGGCGGTCGCGCCGTTCGGCGGGCGCGAGGCGCGGCTCGGCACCAACCCGATCTCGATCGCCATCCCCTCCGATCTCGACGGGCCGCTCTATCTCGACATGGCGACCTCGGCCGCCGCGGCGGGCAAGATCGCCGTCGCCGTGGCGCGCAACGAAACGGTGCCGGACGGCTGGGTCATCGGCAGCGACGGCCGCCCGACCAACGATCCCCGCCAGCTGCGCCAGGGCGGCGCCCTGCTGCCGATGGGCGGGCCCGACGGCGGCTACAAGGGCTACGGCCTGGCCGTCATGGTCGAGATTCTGTGCGGCCTCTTGACCGGGCTCGGCTTCGGCGTCGAGCCGACCGGGCGGCACAACGACGGCTGCTTCATGGCCTGCTTCAAGGTCGATGCCTTCCGCCCGCTCGCCGAGTTCAAGAAGGATGTCGGCGAATTCATCCGCTACCTGAAGGCGACGCCGCCGGCCGAGGGGTCGCAGGGTGTGCTCTATCCCGGCGAGATCGAGCACCGGCGCGAGCAGGAGCGGCGGCGCGACGGCATCCAGGTCGAGGACGCGACCTGGTACCGCATCCGTACCCTGGCCGAGGAATACAACCTCGTCGACCGGCTCGCGCTGGGGGATGTCGAGTGAAGCGGCGCGCGGCAAGCGCCGCGTTGCTGGGCCGGACGACGGCGCGCGACGCGGGCGTCATCCCGGATGTCGCCCCGCTGCTCGATTGAGGCGCGCGATGGACGACGACCGGCTCATCCTCTACGGCAGCTTCACCTCGAGCTCCAGCTACAAGCCGATGCTGTACCTGGCGCTGGCGCGGCTGCCGTTCTCGTTCCGCACCGTCAACCTCAAATTCGGCCGGCAGAAGGAGCCGGAATACCTCGCGATCAACCGCTGGGGGGTGGTGCCGACGCTGCGCCATCGCGGCCTCACCATCCTCCAGTCCAACGTCATCCTCGACTATCTCGCCCGCACCACCGGCCATTTCGAGGGCCGGACCGAGCAGCAGCGCTGGCAGGCGCGCGAATGGCTGTCGTGGGAGGCCGACCACATCACCGCCGTCGCCAAGGTGCGGCATTCGGCGCGGTTCCGCGCCTCGCATCCCGAGGTCATCGCCGAGTTCCGCCCCAAGGCCGAGGCGGCGCTGTCGTTTATCGACAAGACCGTGGCCGAGCGGCCGTTCCTGGTCGGCGACGAATGCACGATCGCCGATATCGGCTGCTGGGGCCGGATGGTGTTCATGGCCGAAGGCGGGTTCGAGATCGCCAACTGGCCGCATCTCCTGGCCTGGTCCGAGCGGCTCAAGGCGATGCCCGGCTTTGCCCTGCCCTACGAGTTGATCCCGAGCAAGGATCGCGAGTTCGATCCTTAAGCCTCGGGCAGTAGTTCGGAGACGCGGGATTGATCGGCAATCCGGCGGAAGCCGATTTCCAATAACCGAGAGAGTCCGTTATTCCTCGGAAAACCAGCTGCTCATATCGCTCATGAAGCGTTCAAAAGAATGACAACGCCGTGCCAACTCAAAATTCATCAATGCCGTGAATTTAGCTTGGTCTACGGTCTCTGAATAGACCTCACCGTCTCGGAGGACGACTGCCTCAAATCGCTGCTTCGCTCCATTTACTGCCTCGGGATCGCCGTCATAGGCTGCGTCAGCCCGACACCTCGGATGCTCGCGAAAGCCTGCCGCCGCCGCGAGGAACCATGCCTCGTACTCACGGACGGGAATGATCGGACACGTTTTAATCTCATTATCAATATCTTCCAGCCGGGTCTGTATCGTGTTGCGCAGTTTGACCGGATCGTCGCCATCCGAATCGAGGCAAATCACCAACCCAGCGCCGCTTCCGGTTTCCCGCAACCTGCCCTCGGCCAGCCGCAAAACTGCGTCAAATCTTTCAGGTCTGTGGATAATTGTGTTTTTGGAAAGCCTGTATGGCGGCAGAACGGTGACATTGAACTTCCCACAATATTCCGCCATTCGGCGAAGCAGGACAGGGATTGCCTCCTGCTCACCGTGTCCTTCTACGATTGGAAAAATCACTTCAACCGGCGGCATCCAGCGGAAACAGCGCTAGTTGATGGGCGCGGAGTGGTTCCGTTTTGCCGGCTGCTGATGTTAGCTGGTTTGCTCGGAGCAAATCTCCCGGCGTAAGAAGCCGTTCCTTAAGTAGGTTTTTGGCGGGCTCGTCTATTGGGTAGACGAACGTGATACCTCCTTTGTTCACGACATTAAGCACCTCTGAAGTATGGAGATCAGTATGGTCGAGTAAATCAGGGCTATGAGTTGTGACGACAATCTGCTTGCGCCGAGCAGCCTCGGAAATCGCGTCCATGATGACGGCCGCGGCTCCAGGGTGTATTGTGCTTTCCGGTTCTTCAATCGCAATGAGTGGAGGAGACCGTGATTCGATTTCATGAGTCTGCAAGAGTGCGGTAAGTACTCCAAGCGACCGGAGAGTTCCATCTGACATATTGGATGCATAAAATCGCCAAGGCGTCCTGGAACCCTGCACAATCTGCCTAAATTCTAGAGTACCCTGCTGCCCCAATGATGCGTAAGATACCGAGTCGATCCCAGGAACGATGCGACGTAAATATTCTTTGATCCTTTCCAACGATTTATCCTGATATTGCGAAAGCCGTCTTATTACCGACGAAATGTTGTGTCCTTCTCGGTCCAATATCTCTCCACTGTCAGGCGGTTGGCTTGCCCGTACGATGTTGGGACTGATGTTGTAGGTGGAAATCCTAGACAATAGATCAAAAAGTTGCCGAAAATTTTCCAACGCTGAAAGAGTAGTTAGGAAGAATCTATCAGGAAATATTTTGGATTGAACCGTTACATCAGAACTTGAGCGAACCAGCTCCCCTCTCTCGACCTCATAATACGACCGCGCAAAACCTGCATATTCAATTGATGAGCGTTCTTCTTGGATCTCAAAATCGCCCTTTTCGAGCGCCCCTACTCGGAACGCAAATACCCCCCGGAGCCCCTGTTCTGTGGTCACGCATAAAGAGATCGAGAAATGGCTGGGGTGGCCACCCGTCCGTCTCCGAACTTCTTTTATCCCGCCTCGCCGGCGGATCGCGTGTTCAAGAGTCGTTTGTAAGCCTTCACTAATAATGCTTAATGCATCTACGATATTGCTTTTACCAGAGCCATTTGGCCCGACCAGAAAAGTTTTGCTTTCCAGGCGCAGCTCCGCATTGGCGATCGATCGATAATTTATGATCCGGATGCGAGGTAGGAAAACAGACATCGCTCTCCTTGGGATGATCGCGGCGCTGACGCCTATCGAGGGTAGGGCAATACGGATGAAACAAGGTTATACCGTCGCGAGGGAGGCGTAGGAAGGCTGTGTTGGCTGCCGGACGGTGCGAAGTCGAAAAGAGCGGTGGATCAAAGATGCCATGCCTCACGACAGCAGTTCGGAGAGGCGGCGGATGATGCGGTCGGGGCGGATCGGCGAGCCCGGCGGCAGGCCGAGGCCGTAGCCGTCGTGCCAGATCGCGTAGATGCCGAGGCGCTGCGGGCCGGCGACCTCCCATTCGAGGTTGTCGCCGACCATCCAGGTCTCGTGCGCGGCGACGCCGAGCGCCGCCATGGCATGGGTATAGGCGCGCTCCTCGGGCTTGCCGAAGCCGTGCTCGCCTTCGATCTGGATATGGTCGAAACGGTTTTCCAGCGCGAAGCGGACGATCTTGGCGCGCTGCGGCTCGGCCGCGCCGTTGGTGATCAGCGCCAGCTTGACGCCGAGCTCCTTGAGCCGGTCGAGCGTCTCGTGGGCGCCGGGAAACATGCGCAATTCGGCGTCGTGCAGGGCGTTGTAGCGGTCGGCGAGGGCGTCGCCGATTTCGGCCAGCGGCACCTTGTGCCCGGCCGCGGCGAGCGCGGCAAAGGCGTTGGCGACGATGCGGCGGCGCGCCTCGCCGATGCGGTGGCGCCAGTATTTGTGCCGCGCCGGGTCGGCCCACAGCTCGCGCGAGGCGTCCTGGATCGCGGCGACGACGCGGTCCGGCAGCACCGGCGCGAAATGCTGGGCGTGGTCGGCGATGATCCGCTGCCATTGCGATTCGGACGGGCCGAACGCCACCAGCAGCGTGTCGTCGAGATCGAACAGGATCGCGCGCGGCAGCTTCATTGGATCGGGTGCGGCGCTTGCGGCACGCTCTGCCAGAACACCGGGTCGTGCCCGAAAAAGATGCGCGCGCCAGCCTTTTCGAGCGCTTCGAGCCTGTCGAGCGAGGCCAGCATCGCCTCGCGGTCGGCGACATAGCGCGGCAGCCGGCGCTCGCGCAGCGTCCGGCAGAAATAGCAGGCGTCGGCGGCGATGACGACGTCGCCGCCCGGAAGCCGCACTTTCAGCGACTGGTGCCCGCGCGTGTGCCCGTGCGTCGGCAGGCACACCACCGAGCCGTCGCCGAACACGTCGTGCTCGCCGTCGACCAGCCGCAATTTGTGGCCGAGGTCGAAGTCGCGCGGGTTGTAGCCGTGCCGCCGCGCCGCCTCGGGGTCCATGCCGGCATCCCATTCGCGCCGCTGCACCAGCATCGTCGCGTTGGGAATGAGGGCGTTGCCGCCGACATGGTCGAAATGGAAATGCGAGTTGATCACCAGGTCGATCCTGGCCGGATCGCGGCCGATCGCCTGAAGGCGGGCGCTGACCTCTTCGCCCGGCTTGAAGCCGATGCGGAACAGTGCGGTCAGGCGCGGGCCGAGCCGCCCGGCCGGGTCGTGCTGGCAATCCGGGTGCAGCCCGGTGTCGAACAACGCGGTGCCCTTGGGATGCTCGATCAGGTAGACCGGGACCGGCACGGTCACGTCGCCTTCGCCGCCCTCCATCAGATGGGCGAACTCCCCGGTCACCGTGCCGCAGGTGAAGGCAAAGAGGCGCAGGCTCATTGCGCTGCGGCCAAGCGGGCCGCCGCCGAATCGTGGCCCTTCTGGTGGAAATAGTTGGCCCGGTAGAAGTCGAGCACGAGGTCGCGGTACACCGCCCGCGGATAGCGCGGCGGGTTGTCGGCCGAGACGCAGCTCGGCAGGCACTCGATCACCGCCTTCGGATTCGGGCTGTGGAAATAGGCGATCGAATAGCGGTCGGCGCCGCTGTCGTTGAGCACGCCGTGCGGGGTCGACAGGAAGCGGTCGTTCGACCAGCGCCGCATGATGTTGCCGAGATTGATCAGGAACGTGCCGGGAATCAGCGGCGGCGCGAACCACTCGCCCGAGGGCAGCCGCACCGCCAGCCCCGGCACCTCGGTCCGCGCCAGCGCGGTCATGAAGCTGTTGTCGGTATGCGGCGCCTGGCCGAACAGATTGTCCTCGTCGGCCGGCTGCGGCGGATAGTGCAGGAAGCGCAGATTGGCGTGCGCCTCGTCGGCGAAGAACGGCGCGAAGAAATCCGGCGGCATCTCGAGCGCGACCGCGAAGACCGGCAGCATGCGGTCGCACATCGCGCCCAGCGCCGCGAAATACGCCATCATGTCCTCGCGCAGCCCGGGCATGCCCTCGGGCCATTGGTTGCGGCCGCGCAGCGGGACGCCGGCAACGACGTCGGGATGGTCGGGGCCGCGGTCATGGCTGACGAAGAA